>Ga0307970_1000056_pt1 | contig 60782 bp, 47 predicted proteins | sample OrgLakmetagen712_FD_202093 | JGI IMG/M metagenome (GOLD analysis project Ga0307970, IMG submission 202093) | Saline water microbial communities from Organic Lake, Antarctica - #712 | ecosystem: Environmental > Aquatic > Non-marine Saline and Alkaline > Saline | place: Antarctica: Organic Lake... | reverse complement strand
TCAAACAATCTTCATCCGTTTTGAAGCGTTCAGTAAACTCTATAAGGTTTTGACCTCTGAATATTTCCATGTTTTCTCTTGTTTTTAGGGTGTAAAGATATGAATTTAAATGGTGACCTCTATAAATCTTTTAGCCTTATAGATAGTGTTTCATCTCCTTTTATCGTAATCTCTTCCACGTATGACTTGCTGTAAGAGATATAGGAAACTTCTATGCTATAGGTGCCTGGTGTAATATCCTTAAAAGAGAATTTACCATCAAAATCTGTATATACTTTTTTCTTAGAGTCTTTTATAGTTACTTCCACACCGGGCAAGGCTTCACCGGAAGAGAAATCCTGTACGTGTCCGTTTATGCGGATGGTTTTTGCTTCAGTTGCCGGTGCGCTGTCGTCTCCGTCGTTGGTGTTAGTAGCAAATAACATTCCTGATGTTAAAATAACAGCAATAAGTAGTGCGTGTAGTTTCATGATATTTTTCTTTTTTGTTATGCCACAAAAGTAGATTACATCGTAACCAACAGTGTTTCGGCAGCATTACTTTAATGTTAATTTATTATTAACTGAAGTTTCGGATATCTTATATTAAAAGATTTTTATAAATCGTTCTATATCAAATTCTAATATTTTTCCAATTTTGCTATTTGACTACCTTAGTGAGACATTTTGCCCTCGTGTCTTGGTGGTATTCTGAAAAGACTGTCACTAAGGAACTAATAATCAAAGTAATACCAATTGTATTCCAAAGTGAGCTTCTGCGAAACATTGAAATTATCCCGAAGACTTGCCGATACATATTTGAAGTGCCTTTAGGAGTGTAACGCCCGCCTCGCAAAAGGCCTTGGGGAATTAAAGGCGCAATTCAAATAGTAATCGGTATAATGGCTCAATTCAGTTGATAATCGGTACAATACGGAAGGAGAGGGGATCTTAACGAAAATCTTAATTCATTCATAAAAAAGATATAGTTCTAATATCCAGATGATTAAAAGAGTCAATTTTATTAATGATGAATGCTCATCTCTTAAAAGAGTTGCGAAAGCAAAAATCTCTTCAATCCAGCCTAAAAACAGAAGCAAATCAACACTTCTCAGGACTCTTTGATATGCACATCACGCTGAGGGAAAGGAATTGTAACATTGTTCTTTCTGAATGCACTATCAATGGCAAAGCGGAGATCACTAAGGGTATTTTCAATACGGAATATATTTTCAGACCAGAAAAACAGTTGGAAGTCCAGCGAAGAATTCCCGAAATCAGCAAATCTTACAAAAGGTTGCTTTTCTTCTTTTACAATATCCGGGTGCTTGTTTGCTTCGTTGAGCAGAATTCTTTTTACCAGGTCAGTGTCGGAACCATAAGCAACACTCACTGCCAGTGAAGAGCGCGTGAGTTCGTTATTGTAGGACCAGTTTATCAGCTTATCGCTGATGAGCATGGAATTAGGAATCAACATATCAATATCATCGCGCGTAACTATTGTAGACACCCTGAAGTCTATATCGGTAACACGGCCTACGATGTTTTCTACTTCAATTACATCACCCACATTGATGGCTTTTCCGAAAAGCAGTATAAAACCGGCAATGACATCTTTAAAAACATCCTGAATACCCAGCCCGATACCTACAAACAAGGCTGCTGATCCTGCCAGGAAAAATGTGAGCTCAAGGCCCACACTATTCAAGCCTATCAGCAATGCAGCAACTACAATAACGTAGTGGGTAAATTTTCTGAGGATATAATTCTGGCTTCGGGTGGACGTATTCTCAGGAGTTCTTCGCTTAAAGAAGTGTTTATTAAAATTCAGAACAATACGGGTAACAATAAAGAGAATAAGCAGGAAAAGAATAGTTCTTATATCAATGGTCGTCTTTTCTGAACTAAAGAGGGTTAGCTCAAGGAATTCTTTCAGCTTATCAAAAACATCAATCATTGTCATAGTTACAAAGGCTTCTTCAAAACATCATTCAGCTTATTTTCAGGAACAAAAACGATGATTACTCCCATAGCATAAGGCCCTATTTCATAGGGATTATATACAAAACTAATCCCCCGGGAGGTGATACAATAATTGTTAGATATCTCAACAGTATCCTCGAACAGCCCCGCTTTTCTCAATGATTCACCCGCTTGTAATCCATAATTTTTTCTTATCTCCTCTGATATCCGTTGCCGCAAAATTTCCCGGTCTTTTACCCGGACGATGCTGTCTAACGTAATGGCACTACCGGTTTGCAAATCATAATTGAGGATGGTGTTATGGTGCATGCCATGTGCGCCACCAGTAAAGGCATAACGCGAAATATTAACAGCCAGGTAATCCTTGTCAAAGTACAGCGGTGATACAGAATATCGCTTTTCCCAGGAACAGGCGTAACATTCATCGCCATATTGGTTATACAACTCTTTGTTTGCTGTAAGGTATTGTTCCCTGAAATTTTCCGTCAGGTAGGTAAAGAGGCTATGGAAAGCATTATCACCGGTATTTGTCCCTTCAGTAATTTCGGAAGCGACCTGATTGAAGATAAGATCTCTCTGTTTTTCATCAGCGGGAACCAACATTGACAGGTAGAGCGACCCTTCCGGGCCGGAGGTGTTGCTGCCAATCATAAAGGTTGAGGAATCAGAATAATTTTTATATTCCCTGGAAATCATGGTATTATCAGCAATACTAAGGTCGAAAGGGAGGGGATCCAAAGGTTGATTTGTAAAAGCATCGAACAGCGAAACCCGGTATTCATTCATCTTTTTACCTGTAAAAACCTGGAAATTAGTGTCAGAGGAAATAAAACCCTCTACATGATTATTGTGTACCGAAAATACATAATCTGTTCCGTTATGTTTATAAAGCTTGTAAATGACACTTTCCTGGGCATGCAGTGCCAGTAAAACCGGAAAAAATAGAACTAAGATGCCTGCAATTTTTTTCATGATTGTTGTTTAGTTTCGTTGGCCGAAAATTACGCTGCCAAGTCGTATTATTGTGCTTGATTCTTCTATAGCAATTTTATAATCTCCTGACATTCCCGCAGATATATCTTTAAACCACGGTTTATCCCCGAAAAATTCAGCCTTTAAAGTAGTAAAAATTTGCTTCAGTTGCCGGAACTCTTTACGTATTTGTGCTTCATCGGTGGTAAAGGTGGCCATTCCCATCACTCCTGTAATTCTGATATTTTCATAATCTTTAAAGGCATCACTAGCCAGGATGGCACGGGCTTCTTCCAGCGATAATCCAAATTTAGTATCCTCTTCAGCAATATGAAACTGCAGCAATCCCTCAATAATACGGTTGTTCTTTTTGGCTTCCTTATTAACTTCTTTTATCAGTTTTTTTCTGTCTAAAGAGTGAATCAGCGCTACAAACGGAGCAAGATATTTCACCTTGTTACTTTGCAGATGGCCTATATAATGCCATTGAATATCTTCAGGAAGCTTCGGCTGCTTGGCTATCAGTTCCTGTGCCTTGTTCTCTCCAAAAACACGGTGCCCGGCATGATAAGCCTCAAGAATATCTCCGGCGGGTTTTGTTTTAGAAACAGCAACAAGCTGCACATTTTCGGGGATTTCCTGGTAAAGCTTATGGAGGTTCTCTTTTATGCTCATTATGCTTTTTTTACAAAAGTAAGAAGATTTCCTTTTTCAGGAATGTTTTATTGTGGAGGGTTATTAATAACATTTGTCTTATAATTTATATTATGTTCAATTGAAATCTTGTCTTTAGGAAGCAGCTATATAAACTCCTTAGCACTTCCGGAGTAATTTTTTATATCAAACCCTGGTCTCCCACCAAAATGGAGTTGACAAGTAATTTCAGGTAATCCTTAAGCCAGCATACCCCATACCGAAACAGAAATCACACTGCTTCGGATCTTTTGATAGATTCCGGAGTTTCTGTTATTATTTGCGTACTCTGTGTCAATGAAAAATTATTGATATTCATTAGGTAAATCAGTTATTTTGAAGCTGCTTCGTACTGACATTGGTTTTCAATTTTCCCCGCCATTGGCTATTATATTGCGTGTTAGGTGGCTGGCAATTATTTCCGTCCGTATTTCTCAATGATTTTATTAATCAATTTATTGGATAATGCAATTAAACAGCTGGTATCTGAGATGATAATTTTATCCATTTATAATCTTTTCTAAGTCATCAATACTCTCTCCAAATATTGAAACCCCATATTGACCAACTGTCTCTATAAACTCTCTCTTGGGTATCCCAACTAAATCAGCTGCTTGTCCAGATGACATTATACCTTTATCATATAGATGGGCAGCATTGATTTTTTTGTAAGGTGCTTTTTTTGCTTGCCACTAACTCTGTAATAAAAAAACCGGAGCATCCTTTCATGTAGGTTACTCCGGTTTTTACAAAATATGTTTTTAACTACTACTCCCCTCTGGCTTCGTTCAGTTTCTGACTAATCTCTTTCAGCTTTTCTTTTTCGTTCAAACGGGCATATATTTCCTTAAGCGAAGTCATTGTATTTATGTCCTCCGGCTTTATTTTATGCGCTTTCTCAAGCATTGGCATGGCACTTTGCAGCATCGAGTCGGCTCGCTTTTTCATCTTCTCATATTTCTCGGTCTCGCTAAGCGGAAGGTTGTTGGCCATGCTCTGCAGTTCTGCCGCGCGGTTTACATAGACCGCCCCCAGGTTAAAAGCAGGCTTAAAATAATCGGGTTTCAGCTCTAAAGCCTTTTGATAAGCATTCACCGCCTCTTCCATCATCATTTTCTTAATGCTGTCGGCCTCCTGCTTTTTCATCATATTGTCGTAGTTGGTACCCACAGCAAACCAGATGTCCGGGTTAGTACTGTCTTGTTCCACAGCAATTTTCAGATTATCTAATGCTTTCTCGGCATCGCCCTGAGCCAGATAAATATTTGTTTCTGTGATAATGATATCGAAATTGTTTTCATACTTCTTACGACCCTCTTTAATCACATCCAGTGCCTTTGCGGTATCTCCCTGAGCAGAATACAGTCTTGACATAGAAGTATAAAGGCTTACATTGTCGAAGTTAAGCTCTTCTGCTTTTTTATAAAAGTTCAGTGCTCTTTCCCTGTTCCCTGCCAAATCGGCACTATTACCAGCATAGTAAACCGCAGTAGTGTCCTTTTGATTTTTATATTCCTCACTGATATTGGCAGCTTTTTCAAAGGCTTCAGAAGCAGTTTCGTACTCTTTTCCCTTATATTTATTAACCCCTTTGTTAAAATACTGCTCACTGACAAACTGCAGCCGATCCTTCACATCATCAGTATACTTTTCCTTATCATCGAGCTCTAAAGATTTTTTATAAGAATCATATGCTTCATTAAGCGGATTTTCGGCCAGACCCTTATACTCTTCCTCTTCAGTAAGGTGCAGCGACAAATACACATTGCCTCTGTAATACCAGGTTTTAGCATCATTTTCTGTTTTCTTATGTTCCGTTGCCGGCTCTATAGCTTCCATGGCTTTGTCCAGCTGGCCTTTTCTGAGGTAGTTGTAAGCACTCACCACTTTATGGTTCTGCGCCATTGAAAAAGCCGTTCCGGCTAAAATTAACGCTGTTACAATTGCAACTCTTTTCATATTTGTATCATTTTGGTTAAAAAAATAGTCCTCTACTTTGCAAATCTATTGATTTGACCTAAACATAGCAAATTCTTTGCCAAACCTGTCAGCTATCAGCTCGTTTCCTCAGGTGGTTTTTCTTGCTGCTGATTATCAGGCGTTTCATTATTATCCTCCTGAGCAGCTTCTTCACTTATCTCCACCTTAGCAACTGCAGCAATCTCATCTTTTTCATCCATCTTTATTAATCTTACCCCTTGTGTAGCCCTTCCCATCACGCGAAGGCTCTCCACCGCTGAGCGGATCATGATACTGTTTTTGTTGATGATAATGATATCATCCTTATCTGTGACGCTGTCAATAGAAACGAGGCCACCTGTTTTTTCGGTGATGTGCAATGTTTTCACACCCTTTCCGCCGCGGTTGGTCTCCCGGTAGTCAGCAAATGCCGACCGTTTGCCATAGCCTTTTTCAGAAACCACGAGGATATCAGAATCTTCAGATTCCAGGCATATCATCCCTACCACTTCATCTTCGTCATTCGACAAACGTATTCCGCGCACTCCGGCAGCGGTTCTGCCCATTGTACGCACTTTATCTTCGTGGAAGCGTATGGCTTTACCGGAACGTGCCGCCATCAGAATATTGCTGTTTCCGGTGGTGAGTTGCGCTTTCAGCAATTCGTCTCCTTCCCTGATAGTTATTGCATTAATACCATTGGCCCGTGGCCTTGAGAATGCCTCGAGGGGTGTCTTTTTTACGAGCCCCTTGCGGGTAGCAAATACAATATAATTATTGTTGATGTATTCTTCATCAACCAATGTTTTCACATTGATAAAGGCCTTAATGGTATCATCCTGGTCAATATTAATCAGGTTCTGGACAGCCCTGCCCTTACTATTGCGTGTACCTTCGGGAATCTCAAACACACGCATCCAGAAGCACTTTCCTTTTTCAGTAAAGAAAAGCATGTAATTATGATTGGTGGCTACAAACAACGACTCCACAAAGTCTTCATCACGTGTGCTGGTGCCGCGCGATCCTTTACCTCCCCTGTTCTGCACCCTGTATTCCGAAAGCAGTGTGCGCTTGATATATCCCATATGAGAGATGGTCACCACCACGTCATCATCAGGTATGGTATCTTCGATGCGGAAATCCTCTGCAGAATATTCTATCTCACTGCGGGTTTCATCCCCAAATTTTTCTTTGATTTCCCTGAGCTCATCCTTTATTATCTCCATACGCAGATCCTCTTCAGCAAGCACTTTATGGTAATAATTGATACGCTCCTGCAGCTCAGCATATTCTTCTTTTACTTTATCACGTTCCAGGCCGGTGAGCTTTTGAAGGCGCATATCAAGTATGGCTCGCGACTGAATTTCTGTCAGTTCAAACTGCTCCATCAGTCCTCTCATCGCTTCATCAGGCGTTTTGGAAGCCCTAATCAACGCAATTATGTCATCCAGATTATCCAGGGCGATAAGCAACCCTTCCAGCACGTGTGCCCTTTTCTGTGCTTCACTTAATTCATACTTGGTACGACGAATCACCACATCGTGGCGATGCTCCACAAAGTGATAAATCATGTCTTTAAGGGTAAGCATCTGCGGCTTCCCTCCCACCAGTGCAATGTTGTTTACACTGAAAACTGACTGTAACGGTGTATACTGGTAGAGTTTATTAAGTACTACACTGGTATTGGCATCCCTTTTCAGCTCATATACTACCCTGATGCCGTTGCGGTCCGATTCATCGCGGATATCCTGAATACCTTCAATCTTTTTATCATTGACCAGGTCGGCGGTTTTTTTAATCATCTCCGACTTGTTTACCATGTAAGGAATAGCATTCACAATAATCCTTTCTTTGCCATTGGCTCCTTCCTCTATGGTAGATACGCCACGCATCACCACACGGCCGCGTCCGGTTTCGTAAGCATTTTTCACCCCTTCGTGACCATAAATAATACAGCTGGTAGGAAAGTCAGGTCCTTTGATATATTTCATCAATTCGGGGATGGTTATTTCCCGGTAATCGATATAGGCGATGACGCCATCAATTACTTCCTTCAGGTTGTGCGGAGGCATACTGGTGGCCATTCCCACGGCAATTCCGGAAGCGCCGTTAACTAAAAGATTAGGTATGCGCGTAGGCAGCACGGTAGGTTCTTTCAGCGTGTCATCAAAATTATACTGAAAGTCTACGGTATCTTTCTTAATATCGGCCGTCATCTCCTCAGAGATTTTCTGCAACCGGGCCTCAGTATAACGCATGGCTGCAGGACTGTCACCATCGATAGACCCGAAGTTACCCTGTCCGTCCACAAGCTGATAGCGCATAGCCCAGGGCTGCGCCATCCTCACCATAGAATCATAAACCGAAGTATCGCCGTGGGGGTGATATTTACCCAGCACCTCTCCCACTATCCTGGCAGATTTTTTATGCGAGCGGCTGCTCAGCAGCCCCAATTCCGTCATTCCAAATAAAACCCTCCTGTGCACCGGCTTTAGTCCGTCGCGCACATCAGGTAAAGCTCTCGACACAATCACCGACATCGCATAATCGATGTAAGCGGTTTTCATCTGTTTCTCAATATCAACGTGATAAACTTTTCGACCCTCTTCCATATTTTTCTTTCACTTATTTACGTCAAAATTAATTTGTTACAACATTCTGTAACGAAGGCACGAAGATACAAAAAATCATGAAATGATGGGTTTTTTTCTATTCTAAAATATCAGCTTTTACTAACATGAAATTGTGCATAAAAATTATAAAAATCTATCACAAAAGCATAATAGGCATTATATTTGTTACAGTGTTGAAAGAAAAAAAATCCGGAGGTATTATTAAAATGGAGACTGAACAAATGCATTAAACAAAGCACGTGAACATATTGAATCACTTCTTGTTGTTTCAATGTGTTGTAAACGAAGAATAGGCAGGAGTTTAAGAAGATAATTAAGAACTAATTTAGTGAGAGGAAAATTAATGGAAGCAAAGTTTTCGCAAAGCGCAAGAAATGTACTCAGTTATAGCCGGGAAGAGGCGTTGCGGCTTGGCAACAACTATATAGGGTTAGAGCATTTACTGCTGGGTATTATACGCCAGGAGAAAAGTACAGCTGTAAGAATCCTGACTTATCTTGGTGTAGAGCTTAGCAAAGTGAAAGATCGGGTGGAGAGCGCTATAGAACAACCCACACGTTCGGAATATACAAAAGTAGAACAGATCCCTTTAATCAAACAAGCAGAAAAAGCCCTGAAAATAACCTTTTTAGAGGCTAAGCAGTTTAAAAGCGAATTGATAGGTACGGAGCATCTGCTGCTTGCCGTTTTGAAAGATAAAGACAATTTGGCCACGCAGATGATAGAAAAGTTTGGTGTCAATTATACCGACGTCAAAGAAGAGCTTAAAACGCTTTCTTCAAATGCCAAGAGCGAAGAGATTGCTGACGAAGACACCCCGCGAGGTGAAATGGGTGATCCTACTGATGATCCGGAGGAGAGCAAGTCGTTTGGAGGCAGTATGAAAAAAATGGGCGATCCGAAGTCTAAGACACCTGTGCTGGATAATTTTGGCCGTGACCTAACCCGCCTGGCGGAAGAGAAAAAACTCGATCCTATTGTAGGACGCGAAAAAGAGCTGGAGCGTATAGCCCAGATCCTCAGCCGCAGGAAGAAAAATAATCCTATCCTTATCGGCGAGCCGGGCGTGGGGAAATCAGCGCTGGCCGAAGGACTTTCTATACGCATTGTGGAAAGGAAAGTATCGAGAGCACTCTTTAACAAACGGATATTTACGCTGGACCTGGCCTCGCTGGTAGCAGGTACAAAATACCGCGGACAGTTTGAAGAACGGATGAAAGCGGTAATTAATGAGCTTGAAAAGAATCCGAATATTATCCTGTTTATTGATGAGATCCATACTATTGTGGGTGCCGGAAATGCTGCAGGATCTCTGGATGCTTCGAACATGTTTAAGCCGGCACTGGCACGTGGCGACATACAATGTATTGGGGCAACAACGCTGGATGAATACCGCCAGTATATTGAAAAAGACGGGGCGTTAGATCGCCGGTTTCAGAAAGTGATTGTGGATGCCACCACCGTGGAGGAAACCAAAGAGATCCTCAACAACATCAAAGAGAAATACGAAGATCATCATCTTGTGACTTATAAGCAGGAGGCGATCGATTCATGTGTTAAACTCACAGAGCGTTATATGTCAGACCGTTTCCTTCCTGATAAAGCTATTGATGCCATGGATGAGGCGGGAGCGCGTGTGCATATCAACAATATCCATGTCCCCGACGCTATTGTGAAAATAGAGGAAGAGATAGAGGAGACAAAACAACTAAAAACGCAGGCCATCACAGGACAAAAGTTTGAGCTGGCCGCTAACTATCGTGACCAGGAGCGTACGCTGCAGGAGAAGCTGGAGACGGAAAAGCGCAACTGGGAAGAGGAATCAAAGATACACCGCGAACCGGTCACCGAAGAAAATGTGGCAGAAGTGGTTGCTATGATGACTGGCGTTCCGGTGCAGCGAATAGCACAGAATGAGACCGAACGCTTAGTAAATATGGCCGACGAGCTCAAACATAATGTAGTTGGTCAGGATAAAGCGCTTCAGAATATTGTAAGGGCTATCCGCCGCAACCGTGCGGGCTTGAAAGATCCTCATAAACCCATTGGCAGCTTTATTTTCCTGGGCCCCACAGGCGTTGGAAAAACACACCTGGCTAAGGTGCTGTCGAAGTACCTCTTCGACAGCGAAGAGGCGCTCATACGCATAGATATGAGTGAGTATATGGAAAAATTTGCCGTAAGCAGGCTTATAGGAGCGCCTCCGGGATATGTGGGCTATGAAGAGGGAGGTCAGCTTACAGAAAAAATCCGGCGTAAGCCCTACTCTATTATCCTGCTGGACGAAATAGAGAAAGCACACCCCGACGTGTATCACCTGTTGCTGCAGGTACTAGACGATGGGCTTCTCACCGACAGTGTGGGAAGAAGAGTGGACTTTAAGAACACGATAGTTATAATGACTTCAAATATCGGTTCGCGCCAGCTGAAAGATTTCGGACAGGGTGTTGGATTTAGTACCACTGCACGTCAGCAGGGTCGCACAGACCATGAGCGCAGCATTATCGAAAATGCGCTGAAAAAGACGTTTGCACCCGAATTTCTTAACAGAATTGATGATGTGGTTATCTTTAACTCTCTGGAGCAAGAGCATATCCATAAAATTATTGATATTGAATTGAGTGGCCTTTATGAGCGTGTGAAAGAGCTGGGCTACAGCCTCAAACTCTCTGATGCTGCCAAAAACTTCATCGTGGAAAAAGGATGGGATCAGCAGTTTGGTGCACGTCCCCTGAAACGAGCCATACAGAAATATGTGGAAGATAAGCTGGCAGAAGAAATCATACAAACCAAGCTGGAAGAAAATGATATGATTATTATGGATAAAAAAGAAGATGAGCATGAGCTCACCATCAAAATTGAAAAGCAAAAAAAGCAGCTGGAAGCTAATAATTAGACAGTATCATTTCAGTACTAAAAAACCCGGCCTGATTGTTCAGTCCGGGTTTTTTTTGCAGTAAAAAAAGCTGCCAATACCTATAGTATTTCAAAGTGAGCTTCCGCGAATCATTGAAATTATACCAATTGCAAAAATCAATACCGATACATATTTGAAGTGCCTTTAGGAGTATAACACCCGCCCCGCCAAAGGCCTTGGGGAATTAAAATTTCAATAGATAATCGATATTATTGCTTAAACTCACTCATATCGCGCTGCGAGAAGTTGTTTATAAAACCTACCTTATTAATATTTTCGGCCCTGGCCATCTTAATAAAAATCCCGGCCGACTTTTTATATTCCGGCTCTCTGGTAGCATCAAGTACCAGTAAATGCCCCATGAGGATATTCCCTGCTGCTTCCACCAGTCTGCGTGCATGAAAATCAAGATATTCATTGTCTTCTTCCTCCTGTACACGCCGGACCACTTTCTCATACTGGTCTGTCATTTTTGCTAACGTTTTTCGCAGGTGTTCAAGGTCGGGCGACACTTCCATGGCTTCATACTCTCTGAACATATTGATGTAGGCTTTATTACTCACCCCTCTGATAGCAGCTACTACCTGTAGCTGCGACGTTCCTTCATAAATGTTGGTAATGCGGGCATCGCGATATATTCGTTCTATCGGAAAATCTTTCATATAGCCGCTTCCGCCGTGTATTTGCAGCGAATCGTAAGCTATCTGGTTACAGTATTCGCTATTGATAAGCTTCTGCAACGGCGTAAGCACATCAGCTCTTTTGTTGTAGCGCTTCATCTCCAGTTTTTCTTCTTTCTGCAGGGCCCGTTTTTCTGATAATGCTCCCAGGCTCTTATACATATCCACTGAGCGTGCTGTTTCGTATAGCAAGCTGCGCATGGCATCGATCTTCACCTTCATAACGGTGAGCATCTCATAAATTGCCGGATAGTTGTTAATAGCTTTCCCAAACTGTTCGCGCTCCCTGGCGTATTTCACGGCCTCGCGGTAAGCTGCCTCAGCAATGCCCACCGACTGCGCTCCCACGCCAAGACGTGCGGAGTTCATCAGGGTCATCACATACTTTATCAGCCCCATTTTTTGTGTGCCCATCAGTTTTGCCGGCGCATCTTTGAAGACCAGCTCACAGGTAGGCGATCCCTTGATACCCAGTTTATTCTCCAGCCGACGCACCTGCAATCCTCCATCACCCTGATCGAACAGGAACAACGAAAGGCCACGTGCATCTCTGGTATTTTCTTCTGAGCGTGCCAGCACCAGCGAGATATCGGCATCGCCATTGGTGATAAAGCGCTTAACGCCATTGAGATACCAAATATCCTTTTCAGCATTATAAGTAGCCTTGAGCTGCACGTTCTGGAGGTCGGAACCCGCATCGGGTTCAGTAAGATCCATCGCTGCGGTTTGTCCCTGGTTAATCCGGGGCAAATACTCCGCTTTAAGCTCTTCGGAGGCAAACTCATTAATAGTTTCTGCACAATCCTGCAGTCCCCAGATATTGGCAAATCCGGCATCGCCGCGGGCGATAATCTCTGCCGCTATCACATAAGGAATAATCGAGAAGTTGAGCCCCCCGTATTTCCGCGGCAGCGTTACGCCATACATCCCTGCTTTTGTAAAAGCTTCATGATTCTCCTGGGTGCCCCTGGCATAAACCACGTGGCTGTCCACAATCTTCGCCCCTTCGCTATCCACCTCTTCTGCATTTTTGGCAAGAATCTCAGCACTCAGTCTGCCAATTACTTCCAGGATTTTGTCGTAGCTATCCACGGCATCTTCATAATCCATTGGGGCATAATCAAAGTGTTCCCGGTCTTCAAACCCGTTCTCTTTGATAGTGACGATGCGTTTCATATCAGGATGCATGAGATGAAACTGCAGATTTTTATTATCTTTATAAAAGTTGTCCATAATCGCTCCTGTTTAAGCCTCCCGCGAGTGCTTATTTTGTATTCTTTTTATAATGTTTAATCATTTTTGGAATCACGCTTTCTACGGTACCGTTAATGGTATAATCAGCTATATTGTTAATCGGTGCATGCGGGTCCGTATTGACGGAGATTATCTTAGCGCTTTGCTCCATACCTGCACGGTGCTGCACTGCACCGGATATTCCGCAGGCAATGTAGAGTTTGGGCCTTACAGTAACGCCGGTTTGCCCTACCTGGCGCTCATGTTCGGCAAATCCGGCATCCACTGCCGCGCGCGAAGCGGCCACGTCGCCTCCTAACACATCTGCTAACTCATGCAGCAAGGCAAAGTTCTCTTTGGAACCTACCCCATAGCCGCCGGCAATAAGTATCTGTTTATTTTTTATGTTAATTTTCTGGGCCTCAATGTGCCGCTCAACAATCTCTATGGTAAGGTCAGCATCGGTAACATAATCTTCCACATCAATTGTGGATATGACCATTTCCGGGGCTTTCTTAAGCTTCTCCATTTTCATAACCCCCTCCCTTACTGTGGCCATCTGTGGCCGTGTTTCAGGGTTGATAATGGTAGCCACGATGTTGCCACCAAATGCAGGCCTGATTTGATAGAGGAGATTTTTGTATGTTGTGTCGCTCTTTTTGTCGTAATGATCGCCTATTTCCAGACTGGTACAATCGGCGGTGAGCCCGCACTGAAGCTTCGAGGCGATACGTGGCGCCAGGTCGCGTCCCACAGGCGTAGCGCCTATAAGGACTATCTCTGGCCTGTTATTCTCTAAAAAACCTGACAAAATGGCGCTGTGCGGCATGGTACGATAAGGGAAAAGTATTTTATGGTCGGCCAGAAAGAGCTGATTGATGCCATACCCTTCAACAAGTTTAGCGGCATTGTCCAACTTATGTCCTATGATTAACGCATGAAGGTCTGTTCGCAACTCATCGGCAATCTTTCTCCCTTTGGTTAATAACTCCAAGCTCACATCTGCCACGCTACCCTCTTCCGTAATTTCGCAATAGACGAAAATATTTTTATTCTCCATGTTTTTCATTTTTTTTATCCGATAACATGACTATCGATTAACTCTTTCATCAGCTCATCAATACTGTCATCGCTATCGGAGATAACAGCTGAATCTTTCTGTGTGAAAACGATGTTCTCTATTTTCTTCACCTTGGTAGGCGATCCGCTGAGGCCTAACTTCTCTGTTTCAGCGCTAATATCCTCCACGCCCCACTCTTCAATAGTCAGATACGGACGCTGTTCAAACAAGTCGGTGTAATCTTTCACCTCGTTTTGGAGCTCCGAAACGGTTCTTGCATGCTTATACTTCATAATGCGCTTAGCTTCGCGCGGACGGCAATCTTGTGCCGAACTGTGTACCGTAATTGCCACAGGTAATTTTCCTTTCACCGTCTCCACTCCCTGCTCCAGGCGGCGCAGTATGGTGATTTGGTTTTTTGTTGCTTTAACCACTTTTTCAGCATATGTTACCTGCGGAATACGTAACTTCTCGGCCACCTGCGGACCCACCTGCGCTGTATCACCATCTATGGCCTGCCTTCCGGCAAATATCAGGTGAAAGGGTGCCAGCTTCTTTATAGCCATAGACAACACGTAAGATGTAGCCAGCGTATCAGAGCCGGCAAACTTCCGGTCGGTAACAAGATATCCTTTGTCAGCACCCCGGTAAAGGGCCTCCCTGATAACTTCGGCAGCACGTGATGGCCCCATCGTTAATACAATGAGTTCGGCACCTTTGATGCTGTCTTTTACTTGCAAAGCCATTTCGAGGGCATTGAGGTCTTCGGGGTTGAAAATAGCCGGAAGCGCAGCACGGTTGACAGTGCCGTCAGCCTTCATGGCATCCTTTCCCACGTTACGCGTGTCAGGAACTTGCTTTACTAACACCACAATTCTAAAGCTCATAGTTGTTTGTTTAAATAAATCATATGTTAAGTTTTCTATATGAAATCGACATCGGTCTACAAAAATAAAGATATCGTAGCGTTTTCAAAATATTATATTTCCCGGAGTGGCGATTTAGCGGATTTCCGGCAGTAATAATCACGCTAAACAGTTGTGCAAAAACCATTTAGTGGCGTGTTGGATTTTTATAGAGAAAATGACTTGTATTTTCAAAAAGATGGTATAATTTTGCAGCCGCTTAACAACGTTCATAGAGATTATAAGAAGCCGATATAGCTCAGTTGGCCAGAGCAGCTGATTTGTAATCAGCCGGTCGGCGGTTCGAATCCGTCTATCGGCTCCAAAAAATTTCCCCGGGGGGGATTCCAGAGCGGTCAAATGGGGCAGACTGTAAATCTGTTGGCGAAGCCTTCGGAGGTTCGAATCCTCCTCCCCCCACGCATAGCCGGAATATCTGCAAAGATGTTCCGGCTTTTTTTTCTCCACAAGTAAATGCTTATCAAGTCAGCTTAAACGCATAAACAACTATTTATGTTAGTTTTTACTCAGAACAGTGGAAAACAGGAGTCCATTCAGGCCCGTGGCACATTCATGATTTCTGTTTTGCATTTCTTTTTCACAGCTGGATTGCAGCGTATAAAAACACTATTTTTGTAGTAACTTTGCATTAAAATATAAGTACTATGAAAATAGTGATGTTTAAGACCGCAAAACCGCGTGTTTTTCAGTACAAGCCCCGCTACTATAATCCTGAAAAGGAGGCTTTGGAGGAGCGTAAAAAAGCCAGAGAGTTGCGGACTTCTGACAGCGGACAGCGGCTAAAAGAGGAAATGACCCGCAAGTGGCACCGGAAAGCAAAAAGTAAGTCGAATAAAACAGCACTGGCTTATGCGATAGTCCTGGTGCTGCTCTTATTACTCATTTTTGGAAGATAAAACAGAACAACATGCCTGATATCATTCAGTTGCTACCTGAAAATGTTGCCAACCAGATAGCAGCCGGAGAAGTTATACAGCGCCCCGCATCGGTGGTTAAAGAGCTTATGGAGAATGCCATTGACGCTGGGGGTGATCATATCCGGTTAATTATCAAAGATTCCGGAAAAACGCTGATACAAGTCGTGGATAACGGAGCAGGGATGTCTGAAACAGATGCCCGCATGAGTGTGGAGCGGCATGCCACTTCCAAGATCAAGAAAGCCGACGATCTTTTCTCGATACATACTATGGGGTTTCGTGGCGAAGCAATGGCCTCAATAGCAGCTATATCGCACCTGGAGATTATTACAAAAAAGGCTGCTGATGAAACGGCCACCCAGCTGCTGATAGAAGGGTCAGAGGTACAATCACAAAGTCCGGTGGCTGCTGCCAATGGTACAACGGTCAGTGTAAAAAACCTCTTCTATAACGTGCCTGCCCGCCGCAATTTCCTGAAAAGCGATAATGCCGAATATCGTCATATTCTGGAAGTGTTTCAGCGTATAGCATTGGTATACCCCTCCATCCGCTTCAGCTTTACGCATAACAAATCACTCGTTTATAAACTTGATGAAGTCACACACAAAAAACGCATTGTTGACATTTTCGGGCCCTCTTTCAATAAAAAAATTGTTCCCATAGCTTCCGACACCACGATGGCCAAAATCACCGGTTTTATCGGTAAACCTGAATACGCCCGCAAAAAGCGCGGAGAGCAATATTTCTTTGTCAATAACCGGTTTATCAAGCATCCTTATTTTCATCATGCTGTCAACAAAGCCTATACCGAGCTGCTCCCCGAAGGATACCACCCTACCTACTTTATTTTTTTTGAAGTCCCTGCCGACCGCCTGGATGTAAATATCCACCCCACCAAAACGGAGGTCAATTTCCAGGATGGCGTTCCGCTGTATAGCATGCTGGTGTCTGTAATTAAAGAAGGGATAGGAAAATTTAACCTCTCCCCCAGTATCGATTTCGACATCGAGCAGACGATGAACCTGGCCCCACCCAAGGATCCATCGCAAATAAAACCGCCGTCCATCCAGGTAGACCCTGACTATAACCCTTTTCAGAACAGCCGTGGCACCCAAAAGCAGATAGATGATTTCAGGCAACAGCGTAACCGCGAAAACTGGACACAACTCTATAAATTAACCGCACGGCAGCATGCCACTGATGATGATAGCCCCACAGACGAGGTGCCACAAACAAAGGTAACCGCCGATTTCAATAACAGCGCCCCTAATGAGGCTATGCTGTTGCAGGTTGCAGGACAATACATCGCCTCGGGTATAAAATCAGGACTGATGCTGGTTGATCAACATGCTGCTCATGAACGTATTCTTTATGAGAAAATACTTAACAGGTTGAATAACAGACGACGGGGAAGTCAACAACAATTGTTCCCGCAAAATGTTACTTTTTCGGCAGAGGATGCTACGCTGCTAAAAGAGCTGCAAGAGAGCTTAGCGTATGCAGGATTTAACATCGAGCCACTAGGTAAAAACACTTTTGTTATCAACGGTTTGCCCGATGACATGGATGACAAAGAAGATGTGGTGGCTTTTCTCGACAGCATGCTGGAGAGCTATAAGATAAACCGCCATAGCATAGAAACAGACCAACACGTCAACCTGGCCTGGGCTATGGCTAAGAATATGGCGGTCAGGAGTGGCAAGGCCTTAACGACAGAAGAGATGAAAAGCCTTATAGACAATCTCTTTGCATGTGAAACACCCAATAAATCACCGTCAGGTAAAAATACGGTTGCTATTATTCAACCGGACGAATTAAAGGAGAAATTTAAATAAGAAAGATACAATGAATCAAGACTCTTTCAGGCCCGGAGGGTGGACCCTGCTTCCACCAGTGATAAAAAACCTGTTAATCCTTAACGGAATATTTTTTCTCGCTACCATCACTTTTCAGAATGCTTTCAATGTAGACCTGATAGATATGCTGGGGCTGCACTATTTTGCAGCCGAAAAGTTTGCTCCCTATCAGTTTATTACGTATATGTTTATGCATGGTGGGTTCACACACATCTTTTTCAATATGTTTGCCCTGTGGATGTTTGGGCGTGTGCTGGAAAATATCTGGGGCCCCAGGCGATTCATCACCTATTACCTTATTACCGGTATTGGCGCTGCATTAGTGCACTACATCGTTTTTTATATAGAAGTAATGCCTGTGCTCAATGCTATAGAGCGTTTTCAGAACGACCCTTCAATACCTGCCTTTAAAGCTTTTCTGAACTCCGAACACTTCCAGGTGATCTCTTACGAGATTCAAAATGAGTTCAACCAGTTCAGAAATGAGTTTAATAACCTGGTAGCTACCAATGAACATAAAGCATTGCAGCTTGCCGTGGATTATATGAGCCGGTACAAAACCTCTTTTCTTAACCAACCTGTAGTGGTAGGAGCTTCAGGAGCTGTATTTGGTATTCTGCTGGCGTTTGGTATGCTCTTCCCCAATTCCGTGCTTTACATCTATTTTGCACTGCCCATAAAAGCAAAGTACTTTGTAATAATATACGGCGCCATAGAGCTTTATTCAGGCTTTGCCGATACCGGTGGTAATGTGGCGCATTTTGCACACCTGGGAGGGATGTTGTTTGGATTTATTATGCTGAAATACTGGAAATACACCAATAAATTGTTCTAAAAATGAATTACAGAAACACGCATTCGCCATTAGATAATTTTCTGACATTTATTGCCAGCCGCTCCTTGCTTTCCAGGCTGATGCTGATAAACCTGGTGGTATTTGCTGTGGTTAACCTGATCAATCTGTTTCTTTTCCTTTTTGAGATTAGAAGCAATTCATCGGTTTCCAACATAAGTACAATAACCTACTGGTTATCGGTTCCCTCCGATATATCCCAGTTACTTGTACGGCCATGGACCCTGCTAACCTACATGTTTTTGCAGGAAGGGTTTTTTCACCTTCTGTTTAATATGATTATTTTGTATTTCGGTGGACGCATATTCAGCGAATACCTTGATGAAAAAAAGCTTCTAAAAACATACATATTCAGCGGGCTTACCGGTGCCGTATTTTTTATTGCAGCCTTTAATGTTTTTCCCGTGTTTTCACAGTCGCTGCCCTATGCCCTCGCATTAGGCTCTTCGGCTTCGGTGTTAGGCATCCTGGTAGCCATTGCTACTTATATCCCCAACTATACTGTAGTCCTTTTCCTGCTGGGGCGCATGAAGCTAAAATATATCGCCATCATTTTTATTATTATTGATGTGTTTAGCATTCCCCAGGGAAATGCAGGCGGACACATCGCACATATCGGCGGAGCCTTCTGGGGCTTTCTCTATGCTAATAACCTGCGCAAGGGGAAAGAAATGGCTACCTTTTTCGACAGAATTAAATGGCCCCGGCTGTGGTTTTCAGGAAAACGTAAGAAAAAGCACCACTTCGAGAATGTTTATGTGAACAAAAAACCTATGACTGATGAAGAGTACAATGCCAAAAAGCTCAAGCATCAGAAACGTATGGACGAAATCCTGGACAAAATATCGCGCTCCGGATATCAAAGCCTTACCAAGGAAGAGAAAGAGATCTTATTCAGAAACAGTAAACGATAAAGGAGACAGCGCATGAAAACGATGCTAAAAGTATGGTTGAGTACAGCGTATGGCATAGTAAAGCTTCTGAACATACTAACCATTTTCGGACTGCTGCTGGCTTATGCTGCATATTATGTGAGTCCTGTAAAAACGCTTATCCCGGTGTTTTTTGGGCTTACCTATCCCTTCTGGCTTATCCTGAATGTGCTTTTCCTGATTTTCTGGGCTTTCAGGAAAAAGGCTTTCCTGATTTTTTCGCTGCTGGCTATTTTAGCAGGGTGGAACCATATTTTTAGCACCTTTAACATAAGATTTGGAGAAGAGCAGCCCACCCCGGAGAAAGGTATTCATGTGACCTCATATAACGTTAAACTTTTTGATGTATACACCTATCGCAACAACCCGGAAATAAAGACACATAATAAAATTTATCGCTTTCTGGAGAATAACCCGGCAGATATCATCTGCTTTCAGGAGTTTTATACCGAAGACGAAGGAGAGATGGCGGTGCTGGATACGCTGCTGAAATTACAACCGGCAAAAAATTATCATGTAGACTTTTTCCAGACCCTGCGCAAGGAGCATCACTGGGGAATTGCAACGTTTTCGCGTTTTCCGGTGTTAAACCGGCAGCGGCATCAGTTCAGAAACAGCACCGGCAACTATTGCATCCTCACGGATATCTTATACCAGCAAGATACGCTGCGCATTATTAATACCCACCTGGAATCGTGGCACTTTGAGCACAACGACTATAAGCTTTTCCGGGTCATGAAAAATCAAAACATTAAAGAGGAGGATACCTTGCAGCAAGGCCTCAAAAACATCTACTGGAAGATAGAAAATGCTTATCTGAAAAGAGCGGTACAGATAGAAGAGCTGAAAACACTTGTTCAGCAATCTGAACACCCTGTTATTGTGTGTGGTGATTTTAACGATACTCCCCTCTCCTACACCTATCATATGATGAACAGCCAGTTAAAGGATGCCTTTAGGGAAAAAGGAAAGGGGCTGGGAAAAACCTATCGCGATGGCCTTCCCTACTTTCGCATAGATTATATCTTTCACGATGAAGCCTTTGAAACTGCATGGTTCAAAACTCATCATGTGCCCTATTCCGATCACTACCCTGTAAGCACCGTTTTAAACTATCAAAAAAAGTGATATGAAAAAGGGACGGCACAAAAACAGTGTTTTTACCAGGCTATTGGCGCAAATCAATGCTTTCTTTGCTTTGTTACTGCTCCTCAGTTACCTGGTGCCTTATATTGCCCCTGACTCTTTATGGCCTTTTGGCTTCCTGGGCCTTGCCTATCCTTTGCTGTTGCTTATAAACGGCATATTCCTGGTCGCCTGGATAGTGCTGAAAAAGCGCTTTGTGCTGATGCCGTTGCTCGTTATCCTGGCAGGATGGAACCATGTTGGAAATCACATGCAGCTGATCCCGTCGTCCAAAAAAGAGATGCCAGGGCAAATTACCCTAATGAGTTACAATACGCAGTTAACAAAGCACAATGACAAGGAAGATAATGCCGGCAATGTGGTATCGCTGATAGACTCTGTAGTTCCTGACATCATCTGCCTGCAGGAATTTTACTATGCCGGGGAAACCATGCAAACTATCCGTGAAAACATAGAAGCATTGGCCGGATACACCGTAGTCAACGAAAAGAAAGGCACTAACTTGCTTACCTACACCCATTATCGCTCTGCAAACGAAGGATTCCTGAATGCCTATGGTAATACATTTGCCTTGTTCAGCGATATCATCGCAGGCAATGACACCCTGCGGGTTTACAATATCCAGCTGGCTTCTAATCACCTGGCAGATGAGAAAACTTTGTTCGATGAACAACCTGACTGGAGCAAGAAGCAATCGCAGCAGAGAGCAACGAATATCGTCAGGAAACTGATAAAAGGTTACAAGGGGCGGGTGCGTGAGGTGGCCATATTGCAGGAGCATCTAAAACAATCGCCCCACCCTGTAGTTATTTGTGGCGATTTTAACGATACGCCTCTCTCCTTCTCCTATCATCAGATAAAAGGGAAACGCTTACAGGATGCCTTCAAAAAAAGCTCAACTATTGGAATGAGCAACACCCACAATGAAAACCTTCCGCCAATCCGCATCGATTATATCCTCCATGACAAATCGTATGAGACGCTCTTTTATGAAAGGATGGACAAAACCTTCTCCGATCACTTTGCAATAGTGGCCACTATTGGCAAACAATAAGCTAAAACATGTGTTTTTATTTGATGTAATGCAGCAGTAAGTGTAGTTTTGCGAAAAAAGAGCGAAGTTGAAATTTCAGTTAAAATCTAATTATAAACCTACAGGCGATCAGCCTGAAGCTATTAAACAGCTAAGAGAAGGAATTTTGCGTGGCGACAAAGCGCAAACGCTTCTCGGCGTAACAGGTTCGGGGAAGACTTTTACAGTAGCCAATGTCATAAAACAGATCGAGCACCCGGTGCTGGTTCTGAGTCATAATAAAACGCTGGCGGCGCAACTCTACAGCGAGTTTAAGCAATTTTTTCCTGATAATGCAGTGGAATACTTTGTTTCTTACTATGACTACTATCAACCCGAAGCGTACCTGCCCACCACTGATGTCTATATCGAAAAAGATTTATCTATCAATGAAGAGATAGAGAAACTAAGGCTGAGCACCAGTTCTTCGCTTTTGTCCGGGAGGCGTGATGTTATTGTGGTCTCCTCGGTCTCCTCTATCTACGGTATAGGGAACCCTGAGGATTTTACCAATAATGTGATTTCTCTGCATGCCGGGCAGGAAATAAGCCGTAACACGCTCCTCTATAATTTTGTGGAAAGCCTGTATTCCAGAACAGAGGCGGAATTTAGCAGGGGGAACTTCAGGGTAAAAGGTGATACTATTGATATTTTTCCCGCTTACGCCGATGAGGCTTTTCGTATTTCGATGTGGGGCGATGAAATAGAGTCGATAGAATCTTTTGACCCGGAGAGCGGACAACCCATCACCGGGTATGATGATTTAACGGTCTATCCTGCTAATATTTTTATTACGTCGCAGGATAAGATGCAGCAAGCTATCCGCTCAATACAGGATGACATGGTAAGGCAGGTAGCCTGGTTCAAGGAAAACGGAAAGCATTTGGAAGCCAAAAGGCTGGAAGACAGAGTCACCTATGACCTGGAGATGATGAAAGAACTGGGTTACTGCTCCGGGATAGAAAACTATTCGCGCTATTTTGACGGACGCAGCCAGGGTTCGCGCCCGTTCTGCCTGCTCGACTATTTCCCTGACGATTTCCTGATGGTGATAGACGAGAGCCATGTGACCATACCCCAAATCAGGGCGATGTATGGTGGTGACCGCTCACGCAAAGTGAATCTGGTGGAATATGGATTCAGGCTCCCCAGTGCCATGGACAACCGGCCCCTGAAGTTTGAGGAGTTCGAACGGCTGATTAATCAGGTGCTCTTTGTTAGCGCCACACCGGCAGATTATGAGCTGCAGATGTCTGAGGGAGTCGTCGTGGAGCAGGTAATACGGCCTACCGGCTTGCTGGATCCTGTCATAGACGTGCGCCCCAGTCAAAACCAGATTGATGACCTGCTGGAAGAAGTCTATCAGCGGATACAGAAAAAAGAACGTATCCTGGTAACCACGCTCACCAAAAGAATGGCAGAAGAGCTGCAAAAATATCTTGCTAATCTGAATATTAAGTCGCAATACATCCATTCGGATGTGGAAACGCTGGAAAGGGTGCAGATTATGCATAACCTGCGTACCGGAGTTATTGATGTGCTGGTGGGTGTTAATCTGTTGCGCGAAGGGTTAGACCTGCCGGAAGTGTCGCTGGTAGCCATCCTGGATGCTGATAAAGAGGGTTTTTTGCGCTCTGCCCGCTCATTAACGCAAACTGCCGGGCGGGCAGCACGTAACCTTAATGCACTGGTGGTGATGTATGCCGACAGAATTACAGACTCCATGAAAACTACTATCGACGAAACCAATCGCAGAAGAGAAAAACAGCTCAAATATAACGAGGAACACAATATAACCCCTCAGCCTATTGTCAAATCTCACGAGCAGGTATTTAACCAGCAAATTGGTAAGGCTGACAGCGCTCCATATTATGCAGGACAAGGTGAGCCCGATGCTGCCGCCGATCCGGTAGTGCAATATATGAGCAGAGAGCAGCTGCAAAAGGCTGTTAATAAATCTAAAAAAGAGATGGAGAAAGCCGTTAAGGATCTGGATTTCATCTCGGCAGCAAAATATCGCGATGAAATACAAGCCTATGAGCGGCTGCTTAAAGAGAAATAAACGCTGTATTTTGCAAAAAACATTGAAACATATTTTACACGATAAACGTATTAATATTCAAATAAATTCCTATTTTTGTTGGAATGAGGAGTATTTTGATTGAAGGACACATCTTAAATTCAGCCTATGAAAAAAACTATACTAGTCATTGATGACGAGAAAACCATCCGTATATTATTAGAGAATTATCTGAAAAAGGATTATGAAGTTGTTACAAAAGGCGATGGTGAAGAGGGGCTGAACTGGCTTCAGGAAGGTAATTTCCCTGACCTTATTGTTGTTGATATTCAGATGCCTAACCTGGATGGATACGAGTTTATTAAAAACGTGAGAGCCAGTGGATACTTTAAAGAGATCCCTATGATAATGCTTTCGGGAATAGATAGTAGTGCAGAAAAAGTGAAGACTTTAAAAATGGGTGCAAATGATTACATTGTTAAGCCATTTAATCCCGAAGAGCTTGCCGTTAGGATTGAATTGCACCTGGCACGGTAATAGTCTTAATTGTTTCCGAAATAAAACTACTTTATGACAGATACACAGCAGGCACAACATAAATATCACATATTATATATTGGTGGTGACGTAAGGAACATCAAGCCTTTTGAGGAGAGCGAGAAGTTCTCTGTTACGGTAAAGGAAAACAGCCTTAAGGCGATAAGCTATCTCACTAATCACGAGGATGTGGATGTAATATTGTGCGAAGTACACATCCCGGGGATAGATGGTATCGAAACCTTCAAGCTGCTGCAGCAGAAAAAGATTAATCCTGAAATCCCTTTTATACTTATCGCTCATGAATTTGAAGCAAAAGTTTTTCAGGAGGCCATAAACAACAAAATAGATGATTTATACCGGGTACCCCTCAACCTGGAACGTATTTATCAGCGCATTACCTTCTTAAAGAGTTACAAAAAGAATTTTGTCAACAGGCAGGAAGAAGAACAAAAAAGTCAGGAATATAGAATCCCCTTTTTCAAAAGAGCCTTCGATATCATATTTGCCTTGATTACTATCCTAATCCTTTCTCCTGTTCTTATCCTCACTGCTCTGGCAATCAGGCTCGAGTCTAAAGGAAAAGTAATATATAAGGCAAAAAGGGTAGGTACCGGATATAACGTATTTGATTTTTATAAATTCCGCTCAATGTATACCGGGGCAGACAAAATGCTCAAAGATTTAGAGCACCTGAATCAGTATAAAACAAAATCAGAAGAAGATGAAAACGAACAGGAGATAGATGCCGCTTGTCCTGATTGTGAAAAACTTGGGGAACCCTGCTCCCCTATCCTCTATATAGGAGGAAAAGAGATTTGCGAAAACCAATACCTGAGGCAAAAAAGCTCGAAGACACAATCGGCTTTTGTGAAGTTTAAGGATGATCCGCGCGTTACTAAGGTGGGAGCCTTTATTCGTAAGACAAGTATCGATGAGCTGCCACAGCTGTTTAATGTAATTAAGGGAGATATGTCTATTGTAGGAAACCGCCCCCTGCCACTGTATGAAGCAGAATTGCTTACCTCTGACGGATGGAGTGAGAGATTTTTGGGACCGGCAGGAATTACAGGCCTTTGGCAGGTATACAAACGCGGGAGAAGCGAGATGTCTGATGAGGAAAGAAAAGCACTCGATAATCAATATGCAAGAAATAATTCTTTCTGGCTGGACCTTAAAATTATTTTATTAACGATACCAGCGCTTTTCCAAAAAGAAAGTGTTTAATTATGGGACAACATATCCCGGCATGGGACTTTTTGGGGTTGATATTTGCCTGGTCTGAAAAAAAATAAAAAATGTTAAAAACTTTTTGAAAACTTTACAGAAACTGCAAATAAAGTAATGTCAGGATATGTTAACTTGCAATGAAATGTCTTTAAAAGATCAAAGAATGATAATGAAAACAATGAAGCCGAAGATGATGAGGCACCTTTACCTGTTGCTTGCCGGATTTCTTGTTTCCCTGACGGCTATCAGCCAATCGCCCGGAGACGAGTATTTTGATCCGTTAAGTGATGATATAACAGACTACCTTCCCCCGCTGGAAGCACTGCTGGATTCAGCGGTAGCCAACTCCCCCTCAGTCACCTACGAAAAAATGCGAACGGATTATTACCGTTATGAAGTAAAATCAGCTGAACGTGCTTTCCTGGAGCATTTCTATTTTGAACCCGAGCTGAATTATGGGCAATATTATTTTAATGACAGGGATGAGCTATCCAGAGCTGACAGGTTTTACCTTACACAGTCGCACCGCTGGAATTTTAGCGGTGCTTTTGCTATCCGCTTCCCGCTGACTTCATGGATTGACCGCAGGAACCGTATTAACAAACAAAAGAAATGGGTGGAAATTTCGATGGCGCAGCAAGCCATTAACCGGAAAGAAGTGCGAGCTAACGTCATAGAGCTTTATAACAACCTGGCACAGCAACAAAAAATATTGAAAATTAGCAATGACTATCAACACTGGACAAAAATTCAGATGGAGATGGCGGAAAATCAATTTGTCAACGGGCAGATATCTACCGCTGAAATTACGCGACTTAAAGAGATATCCACCCGGGGCGCAATTGAATTTGAAAAAGCAAGGGGAGAATTTGAAACGGCATATGACTTGTTACAAAACCTTGTTGGAATGAAATTTAATACAATTAAAGGACTTGAATAATGGATTTTAATCAATTCTTCAGGCTTCTGAAAGCTAACCTGCTGCTCCTGATCGGTGTGCCCGTCATACTGCTCATTTCAGTATATTTTTTCAGTCAGAAGCAACCAAAGGCATATACTTCTGAGACGACTATTTATACCGGAATAGCATCTGGTTATTCTATTGAAAACCAGTCACGTACCAATGTAGACTTTTATGGTACCAATATGCAGTTCGATAATCTTATCAATATTATCGGATCCAGAAGCACAAAGGAGCAAACAGCTATCCGCCTGTTAGCGCAGCACCTGAGTCTTGAAAAAGCCAATAGGCAATATATCTCGGAACAAAACTACCAGGAACTGCAGAAAATAGTTCCCAAGGAAGTGAAGGATTTAGTTGTCAAGTACGGGCAAACCGGTGCTGAACGCGATAAAATTGATCAGATAAAAGAACGCGAGCGCGAAATACAGCGCATGGAGCAAGAGCTGAACAGGATGAAGGAAAGGCCCATCTCTGCTCCCTCCTCTTCCAAAGAAACAAATAACCGCTCTGGCTCCGGACAATCGCAGGATAATCGTTCCGGTGCATCCAATACCAACCAACGCACCCACATGGTGAGCTATGGCGAATCAATTGCCTCTATTGCCGATCAGTATGACCTGACCGTCGGTCAACTCATTCGCATGAATAATCTTCAGAATGGAGATATTAAAGTGGGCGACAGGCTTGTTGTAAGCAATGAAAAGACAACCACTGCATCGGCGCAACAGACAGAAGTAGAAAATGAGTATCATGTGGTGCGCCCCAAAGAAACTTTATACGCTATCGCCAAAAAATATAATGCCTCCATCAATGATCTGAAGGCATGGAATAATATCAATCAAAACGAGCTCTCTGTGGGCTCTACGCTTATTGTGGGCAAAGTATACCCCGGGCAGCAACAGAACAATAATAACCAAACAAACGACAGGGAAAAGGATATTACCCAATATTCGGAATATGTTATCAATGAGTTACGTTATGTCAATCCGGATAAAAAAGTTACGGAACATCGCGCTAAAGCCGCTATCGTGCCGCCAGGGGTGGATGAAAATGACTACTTCCGTACAGTGGAAAACCTTACAGCATATTATCAAAGCAGCGATTCGAACTTTATCTATGAACTACTGCAATACGGACACCCTCACTACAGCGTAGGAGCTATCTCCAAAACGCAGATTGCCAGGGTACAAAACTCTGATCTGGTAGAAATAACTTATGCCTCTGATGACCCGGGTATCTGCCAGCAGACGCTAAAAATACTAACAGGGGTGTTTATCCAGAATTACAAAAGACTCAGAGCCCGCCAAACCGACCAGGTGGTGAGTTATTTTGAAGAGGAAGTACGCAAAGCAAACAACCGCCTGAAAGATGCCGAACAACGCCTGCTGGAATTTAACCAGGAGAACAATCTCATTAACTATCCCGAACAAACGGAGGCTATTGCCGTACAAAAAGAAGAGCTGGACAAAACCTACCAGGATAAAAGGGTAGACATGCAGGCGGCGGCAGCTACCTTAAATAAACTGGAATCGAAGCTCATTAAAAAGGATAGTATATTCCTGAAAAGTGATATGATCACTAACAAGCGCCGGGAGCTATCAAAGGTGTCTGAAAAGCTTATGATTAACGAAGTAGCTCAGGATAATGATGCCATTACTTCTGAAGGTGTGAGGGAGCTCAGAAGACGCAAAAAGCAGCTGGAGGATGAAATTAAGTTGTACCTGGACCAGTTATTTATGTATCAGCAATCTATCGAAGGAGTATCGGTAGATGATTTGCTCAACAACTGGCTTGAAAACGTCATTACCTACGAATCGGCAAAAGCCAGTTTAAGAGTGCTTCAGGAAAGAAAAGAAGAATACAAGCGCATCTACGCTGTGTTTGCACCCCTTGGGGCAACGCTGAAACGGATAGAACGTGAAATTGGTGTCTCGGAACAGGAATATCTTGAACTGCTGAAAAGCCTTAACGAGGCACGTATGCGTCAGCAAAATCTTGAAATGTCTTCAAATATTAAAGTGGTGGATCCGCCCTATTACCCCTTAACAGTTTCAGTCAGTAACACAAAAATTCTGATGCTGGCAGCTGCTTTCCTCGGGTTGATATTAGTGATATTTGTTATCCTGCTAATAGAGTATTTTGACTCATCCAACCGATCACCGGCACAGCTTAAAAAGGCTACCGGACTGCGCATGGCCGGGATATTCCCCGACCTGGCAATTAAAGATGAAAATGTGGATCTGCCCTATGTTATCAGCCGGCTGACTGAGATTATTATTCAGAATATGAGCCTGCAACTGCGGCATACTTCCCTAAACAAACCGGTCAAGCCTTACTTTATCCTGCTCTTTAGCACACAGGCCAACTCTGGAAAGACTGTGGTAGGACACCATCTTAAAGAAAAGCTTGAATCATACGGCTCTAACATCTTGTATATGAACTATAAAAAATCTGATGACCAACAATTCAGCGAAAGCGAATATATCTATGATATCAATAACCGTTTCTTCGAAATAGACCATGTGAGGCAGCTTCTCGATTCGGGAGCATTGCGGGCTGACAACACGGAATATGATTATATCCTCCTGGAGATACCTTCTATCATTCATAACTCTTATCCGCTGGATTTGATGAAGACCATAGATGGTTCACTGCTTATCTCCAAAGCATCAGAAACCTGGAAGAACGCCGACCAGATGGCCCTGGAGAATTTCATGCAGGTCTCCAATGAAGAACCAATGTTTGTGCTTAACCAGGCTGATAGATACGCCATTGACGAAATGCTCCATGGGGTGCCCAGCACAGGAAAAACATTCTGGAAACGATTCAGGGATAAGGCTTCAACACCTTTCAGGATACGCATTAAGTTTAAGGACGAAGAACAGCAGAAACAATAAGCAGTGCTTGGTTTCATAAAAAAAGTCTTAAGCAATAAAAATACACTCTCCCTTGCCGCTAACTTGTCAGTGGCGGTATTTGGGTTTTTCAGTTTTGTGTTGCTTACACGCACCCTCACTAAAGACCATTTTGGTGAGTGGGTCCTTTTTATTACTGCCGGCAACTTCCTCGAAATGCTTCGTTTTGGTATTACCCGTACGGCTATCATACGATTTTTATCCGGGGCCTCCGATGAAGAGCGTGATACGCTGATAGGTTCTAACTGGCTTATCGGGCTTATAGTTAGTGCTGTTATCGCCATCTTGCTTTTAGTACTCAGGTTTACCATTCCCGAATTAACAGTGTCTTCCGGATACCGCTTGTTTTTTCTTTGGTACCCCCTGCTGGCTTTCCTTAACCTGCCGTTTAATAATGCCCTGTCGGTGCTGCAGGCCTATCAGGACTTTTCCAAGGTGCTGGTCATACGCATCATACAAACAGGCTCTTTTGTAATTTTTCTGGTGTTTAACCTGTTCATTTTTCACTATTCGCTCTATATTATTGTTATGGTATATCTGGCCATGCAGCTGGTAACAAGTATTTTTGCGATGCTGATGCAATGGGACGGATTGAAATATATCACCAAAGCTTCCCGGGAAGCGAACAAAACGATCCTCAATTTCGGGAAATATACTACCGGAACACTCATCGGCAGCAACCTCCTCAAGAGCTCCGATACATTTATTTTAGGCATAAGCTCTTTTATGAGCACTACAGGGGTGGCCCTCTACAGCGTGCCGCTGAAGCTCACGGAAATCATAGAAATACCTATTCGCAGTTTTATGGCCACCGCCTACCCCATGATGTCTAAAGCCAGTATCGAGAAAAACTATACGGAATTCAAAAAAATATATCATACCTATGCAGGAGCTATCACCATTTTGCTGGTACCTGTTGCTATTGTGGGATTTATTTTTGCTGAAGAGTTTGTAATCATCCTCGGAGGCTATCAATACGTGCATACAGCAGATATTTTCAGGGTTTTCGCTATCTATGGCCTGCTGTTGCCCATAGACCGCTTTACGGGTGTAGCGCTCGACAGCCTGAACAGGCCCAAAAAGAATTTCTTTAAAGTGATATGGATGACCCTTGCCAATATTGTGGGTGACGTATTTGTGATTTTTGTTGTATTGAAATATGCCCTTGGAGTTGCCCTAATCACCCTTGCCCTAAAAACAGGATTATCTTTCGATAACCTGTTCCCTGCCAGTGCGCAGTTTAGTTTTTACTTTACCTTGCAAGGCGTTGCATTGGTAACAATTTTGATGACCATAGTTGGAATGTTGGTGGGATATGGGTATCTTCGAAAAGAAATTGATGTGCACATGAGATACATCTTTATTGAGGGTGTCAACTTTTACTGGGAATACATAAAGAAATGGAAAAACCTACGAATAAAAAAGAATGCGGTTTAAATGATAAATTCGCTAAATAAAAACAGAACCGGTGCTATGATGCTTAAGGATCCTTTGGTAGCAGTGTTCCTGATCCTTTTAGCCATCGCCTTAGGCTATTTTATAAGCATTGGGGGGTTGAAAACTGCGGCCATTCTTATCGTTATTCCGGTGGTTTTAATCTACCTGAACCGCTTCTTTGTTAACCCGCGCATCGGTGTATATACGGTAATCGTCCTGGCCTTTACAGCCATCGGAATAGGCCGCTATGTTCCGGGCGTACCGCTCGGGTTGGGTGTCGACGGGGTGCTGGTACTTACTTATATTGCCATCTTTTTCAAATATTTTTACCAAAAGCTCGACCTGCGTCCCGTACAGAACGAACTGACGCTTATTGCCGTGGTATGGTTTTTATATTCTGTAGCCGAATTTTTTAACCCTCTGGCCTTAAGCCGCACCGCCTGGTTCTATGCCATGCGGGGAATGTCGCTATACATGCTGCTGCTGATCCCTATCACGTTCCTTATCTTTAACAGGATAAAGTTTGTCTATATCTTCCTTTACCTATGGGCCTTCTGGACCATCCTGGTAACGCTTAAGGGCGTTCAGCAGATGATGTTTGGCCCTGACTTTGCCGAGCAGCGCTGGCTGGATGAGGGAGGTGCGGTGACCCATATTATCTTCGGCGAACTAAGGATTTTTTCCTTTTTAAGCGATGCAGGACAGTTCGGAGCCGCACAGGCGGTAGCTTTTGTGGTAGGCACCATACTTGCCTTGCATTTGAAAGGGGTGCGCAATAAGATTATTTTTGGGGTGATGGCACTGACAGGGTTTTATGGCATGATGATTTCCGGAACGCGAGGGGCCATCATCGTACCCGCAGCCGGTTTTCTCATCTACCTCATTCACACTAAAAACTACAAAGCCATTATTATCGGGCTGGCGTTAATGACAGCAGCAACAGTATTTTTCAGGTACACCTATATTGGGCAGAGTATTTCACAAATACGCAGGATGCGTACCGCCTTCAGGCCTGCTGATGATGCCTCCCTGCAGGTAAGGCTGCAAACCAAAGAAATACTCAAAGATTACCTTGCCGATAAGCCCTTTGGCGGGGGCATAGGTTCGGCGGGTAACTGGGGAAAGCGGTTCAGTCCACAGGGTTTTCTGGCCAATATTGCCACCGATAGCTGGTATGTTCAGATATGGGCAGAACAGGGCATCGTAGGACTGGTGCTGCACCTGATAATGATGTTCTATATCGTTTTAAAAGGTTCGTTCTATGTGATGACACGGCTGGAGGATCCGGAGCTGAAATTCATAATCAGCGCCCTCATCGCCGGAATGGTCGGGTTGATGGGGGCATCCTACGGGAATGGTGTGTTCGGGCAGATGCCTTCAGGAGTGATGGTGTATATCTCTATGGCCCTTATTTTTATGTCGCCATGGCTCGACGATGAATTGATTGCCATCAAAAAAAGGAATGAAAGGGTGTTTGAAAATAACGTCTACTATTAATATTCAGGGCTTTCCTGACGAGGGATGAGTGCAATTTATTACTGATATTGAGAAATTATGGATAAAAAAAATACTTCTTTAGTATCCGTTATTACTATCAACTATAATCATTCTGATGTTACAGCAGCCTGCCTCGATTCGTTAAAAAACATCACCTACCCCCATATAGAAATTATTGTAGTAGACAATGCCTCTCCCAACGAAGATGCTTCATGGCTGAAAGAAGCTTATCCTCATATCCGGTATATAAAATCAGAAAAAAACCTGGGGTTTGCCGGAGGTAATAACCTGGGCATCAAACACAGCAGCGGAGAGTATGTTTTACTGCTTAATAATGATACCGAGGTGGAACCGGGCTTTTTGGAACCTCTGATCAGCAAATGCAGGGATAATGATGATGCCGGGGCGGTAAGCCCTAAAATAAGATATCACCATACTCCTGATATGCTGCAATATGCTGGTTTTACATCTATTCATAAGCTTACCATCCGCAATCATGCCGTAGGGTTCAACCAGATAGATAAAGGCCAGTTCGATAAGGACTCCGTTACTTTTTATGCCCACGGGGCAGCCATGCTGGTGCCCCGCAAAGTGATAGAAGAGGTTGGAATGATGGCCGATATTTTTTTCCTCTATTATGAAGAGCTCGACTGGGGTTTTCGTATACGCCAGTCGGGAAAAAAGATATATTATGTTCATAACTCATTAATATATCATAAGGAATCTGTTTCCACGGGGTTCTATTCCCCCTTGCAGGTCTATTACCTGAACCGCAGCCGTATTTTGTATCTGCGCCGTAACACCCATGGGTTAGGATACCTGATGGCGCTGGGTTACCTGCTTTTCGTCTCTATCCCAAAAAACTACTCTTCCTTTTTGTTGCGGCGAAAACTTTCTCTTCTTAAAGCATATCATAATGCAGTGGCATGGCATGTAAAAAACCTTTTCAATCCTCGCGTTCACCAAAACCCCGGCTTATGAACAAAGCATACCCGCTGGTAAGTATTGTAACGGTTAATTATAATCAAAGCGAAACAACGTGTGATTTGTTATCTTCGCTGCAGCGGGTCACCTACCCCAACCTTGAAGTGATTGTGGTGGATAACAACTCCACCGAAGATAACCCGGCAATTATCAAGCAGCGCTACCCTAACATTGTTTTTATCCAAAATCCTGTTAACTACGGCTTTGCAGCTGGCAATAATATGGGCGTTATGGCTGCCAACGGCGAGTATGTGCTTTTTCTGAATAACGATACAGAGGTGCGCCCCGATTTTTTGCAGCCGATGCTCCTGAAGTTTAAAAGCAATCCTAAAGCCGGAGCGGTGTCGCCTAAGATCAGATTTTTTCATACCCCTTCCACCATTCAATATGCCGGATTCACCGAAATGAACCCGGTAACTATCCGGAATTTTGCCCTGGGATACCGCGAGGAAGACCTGGGACAACATGATCAGGACAGGCAGACCGCCTATGCCCACGGCGCAGCCATGATGGTACCCATGGAGTTGGTAAGAAAAATAGGCATGATGTCCTATATTTTTTTCCTCTACTATGAAGAGGCTGACTACTGCGACCGCATTAAGCGGGCAGGATACGAGATCCACTACGTGCACAATGCTTTAGTGTATCATAAAGAATCTATTTCTACCGGGAAGTTGAGTGCTTTAAAAATTTACTATCTTTATAGAAACAGAATTGTATATATGAGGAGGAATATCTTTGGGAAAACATTCTATTTAGGAATCCTGTACCAACTGTTGGTGGCTATCCCAAAAAATGCAGCCGTCTTTCTGGTAAAAGGAAAACTAAAGCTGTTTCATGCCTTTTTCAGGGCTGTCGGATGGCACATCAGGCATCTGTTTGATAAAACAGTACACGAAAATCCTATGTTGTAAAATAATGGCGCAAATGATGAATACACTTTTACTTATATTAAATAGCTTACAATATCTCTTCCTGGTGTATCTGGGTATCGCTTCACTTTACTTTTTTGTTTATGCTTTTGCTTCAAAATTCCACAGGAAAAGCGTCACATCTCAAAAAGATGATTATCAGAAGTTTGTAGTGCTTATCCCGGGATATAAAGAGGATCAGGTTATTGTGGATGTCGCCAGGCAGGCCCTCAGGCAGGACTATCCGCAAAAATATTATGATGTGATTATCATTGCCGATTCTTTTGCCACAGAAACGCTGGAAGAGCTCAGAAAACTGCCGGTTATTGTAAATGAAGTGGTCTTTGAAAAGAGCTCGAAATCGAAGGCGCTGAACAAAACTATGAGCGACCTTCCCGAGGGTAAGTACGACGCCGTGATGATACTTGATGCCGACAACGTGATGGCATCAGATGTGCTCACAAAGATGAACGAAGCCCTCAATGCAGGATTCCTGGCCATACAGGGCCATCGCCTGGCTAAAAACCAGGAGACCTACTTCTCGCTGCTCGATGCCATCAGCGAAGAGATCAACAACTGCATATTCCGCAAAGGGCACCGTAAGCTGGGCGTTTCCTCCGCGCTAATCGGTTCGGGTATGGCTTTCAATTACGACGTCTATAAATCGTATATGGCCACAATAGATTCCTATGGCGAAGATAAAGAATTGGAATTTAAGCTTATGGCCGACAATATCAAAATAGAATATTTGGAAGATGCCTGGATCTACGACGAGAAAGTTTCGGCCGGCAAGGTGTTCATCAAGCAGCGTACCCGCTGGCTGTTTAACCAGTTATATTACGCCTTCCGCTATTTTGGCGAAGGAGTTGCTCAGCTGGTGAAAAAAGGCAACTTCGATTATTTCGATAAAATGTTCCAGCAATTTTTACCGCCACGCATTATGCTCATTGTGTTAACAACATTGCTCACCGCGGGCTCTTACTTTTACAATCCGCCGCAGTTAACCACCGTTTGGACGCTCCTCTTTGCCATAATGGTAGGCGCTTTTGTTCTGGCAGTACCTGCTAAATTTTACACTGTAAAAACGCTGAAGGCCATCTTTTACCTCCCTTACGGGTTTTTCCTGATGATGATTTCGCTAAGCCGCCTGCAGGAAGCACGCAAAGGGTTTGGCGCTACTTCCCACACAGTGACGAAAGTAGATAAAGAAAAATAAGATGCTATGGAAACACTTTTATCAATAGTAATGGCTGTTCAGTGGATATTTTTTATCTATCTGGGACTTTCCACCTTTTACTTTTTTTTCTTCGCCATCGCTTCTGTATTTCCATACTCTATTAAAGGAGAAAACAACAGGCAACACAGCTTTGCCGTCCTTATTCCCGCCTTTAAAGAAGACCGTGTAATCGTGGAAGTAATTGATGAATCGCTGAAGCAACACTATCCTCAAAATAAATTCGATATTATTGTTATCGCCGATTCGTTTAGAAAAGAGACGTTAGCCGAAATCAAAAAAAAGAACGTGAAACTGGTGGAAGTGGCTTTCGAGCAAAGCACTAAGTCTAAAGCCCTTAACAAGGCGATGGAACAGCTGCCGGAAAAGGCCGGTTATGACCTGGCAGTGGTGCTGGATGCCGATAATATTATGGAGTATGATTTCCTGAAAAAGATCAATCACCGGTTTACTGACGATAAGGTGGCTATACAGGGGCACCGCATTGCCAAGAACAGCAACACGGCCTTCTCTGTATTAGATGCTATCAGCGAGGAGATTAACAACAACGTTTTCCGGAAAGGGCATCGCATTTTAGGGCTCTCCTCGGCTTTGATTGGTTCAGCGATGGCGTTCAGGTATGACTTTTTTAAGGAAATGATGAAGGATGTGAACGCTGTAGGGGGCTTCGATAAGCAGCTGGAGCTTAAGATAATCAAAAACAGGGATAAGATAGACTACCACCCCACGGCGTATGTGCTCGACGAAAAGATACAAAACTCTCAGGCTTTCAGTAATCAGCGGAAACGATGGATATCGGCACAACTCTACTATTTCCGAAAAGATTTTCTGCTTTCGTTCTGGCACTTTTTATCTAAGGGCAACATCGATTATTTTAACAAAGCATTCCAGTTTATCCAGCCTCCCCGCATATTATTGCTGGGATTGCTGTTTTTTATCAATGTTTTGTCCCTCCTCTTTAACCCGCCCCTGTTTCAGTATTTATGGCTGCTGGCGCTGACTTTTTCGCTGGGCGGATTTTTAGCCAGCACCCCACGTCGTTTTTATACCCTAAAGGCCTTAAAAGCATTATCGATGCTTCCGGCAGGGTTTATGCTGATGTTTAAATCGGTATTTTTCCACGCCGAGGCAAAGAACTCATTTATACATACTGAGCACTCAGCAAATTACAAAGATAAAGATAAGTCATCATGAAGATAGGCATTGAAGGACAACGCTTACTGCGTAAAAAAAAGCACGGAATGGACATGGTTGCCCTGGAGTTGGTAAAAAACCTTCAGAAAATTGATCATGAGAATGAATACGTGATTTTTGTGAAGCCCGACGAAGACCGAGAGGCGCTGAAGCCTTCGCACAATTTCAAAATCGTGGAGCTGGAAGGGGGCAGCTACCCGCTGTGGGAACAGCGTGCTTTACCTAAAGCTGCCGCCAGGGAAGGGTGCGACCTGCTGCACTGCACCTCCAACACGGCTCCCGTATGGTCGAAAGTGCCGGTAATGATTACCCTGCACGATATAATCTATCTCGAAAGCATCAGCCTTTTCCAAAAGGCAGGCACCTGGTATCAGAAGTTCGGGAATATGTACCGCAGGCTGGTGGTGCCGCGAGTGGTAAAGAAAAGCAAGAAAATTATTACCGTATCGCGCTTTGAGCGCGAGCGCATCCGCAGCTTTTTTGGTTTTGAGGAAAACGATAACCGCCTGGTGGCAGTGTATAATGGCGTAAGCGAACACTTTAAGCCGGTTACCGACGAGGCGATACGGCAAAAGGTGCGTAAGAAGTATGACCTGCCACAGCAATTTCTCTTCTTCCTCGGAAATACCGACCCCAAAAAAAACACGCAGGGTGTGCTGAAAGCCTTTGCGGCTTACGTTGAAAGAGCCCCGGAGCCTGTTATGATGGTGATGCTCGATTATGAAGAGTGGGCCCTGAACCAGTTGCTTACCGACATAGGCAAAAGAGAGCTCAGGAAGCATATCTACCTCCCGGGATATATCGTAAACACCGACTTGCCGGCAATTTATTCTATGGCTACTGTATTCCTGTACCCTTCGCTCCGCGAGAGCTTTGGAATCCCTATGCTCGAAGCGATGGCTTGCGGAACACCGGTGATAACCGCTAACACCTCGTCGATGCCTGAGGTAAGCGGAGGGAAAGCAAAAATTGTAGACCCGCATCAGCCACAAAAAATCACGGAGGCTATCTTCGAGATGATGAATGATGAAAAGCTCCGGCAACAGCTTATTGCGGAAGGACTGGAACAGGCCAAAAAGTTTACCTGGGAAAAAATGGCCCGCGATGTGAAAGAGATATACCAGGATATAAACCATAAAAACACACAGTAATGGAAAATCAGGATATCATTTGTTACGGATTACAGCCCTGGGACCTGGAGATAGCTTTTACGCTGAAGTATACGGCCATAGAGATGTCTAAGAAAAACAGGGTGCTCTTTTTAAATCCGCCCCTCCACCGGGGGGATCTGATAAGAAACCCTAACCATCCGCGGGTGGTTAACCGGAAAGCAGTCCTAAAAGGGGAGGCGCCTGACCTGTTTAAGTATAACGAGAACCTGTGGGTCTTTACCCCTAAAACGGTTATCGAATCCATTAACTGGATCCCCTTTGCTTCCATACATGATGCCCTGAATAAGGTCAATGACAAACGGTTTGCTTCTGAAGCCCTTCGGGCTATCGCGCAAGTGGGCTTCAGCAATTATATCCTTTTTAACGACAACTCTATGCTGATAGGATATTACCTGAAAGAGTTGCTCAAACCTCGCTTTTCTGTCTACCTGCTGCGCGATGCCGTTACGCTGGTTTCTTACCATGCCCGCCACGGAAGCCGCCTGGAACCAAAACTCATCAGTAAAATGGATCTGATGGTAGCCAATAGCGATTACTTTGCTAACTATGGCAGGCAGTATAACAAACATGCTTATATGATTGGGCAGGGCTGTGATTTAACGCTTTATAACGATAAGGAAGGCAAAATTGAGATCCCTGCCAACCTGAAAGCTATTACAGGACGCCCCATTATAGGCTATGTAGGGGCGCTAACCACCATCCGGCTCGATATTGAAGTGCTGGTGCATATCGCAAACGAAAAACCGGATTGGACATTAGTGCTTGTAGGGCCCGAAGATGAGGCGTTTAAAAACTCTGAGCTACACCACCTCGACAATGTACGCTTCCTGGGAAGAAAGGAACCTCACCAGCTCCCGGGATATATCAAAGGCTTTGATGTGGCACTAAATCCTCAGATTATCAATCCTATAACTGATGTGAACTATCCGCTCAAGATCGATGAGTACCTGGCGATAGGCAAAGCCACGGTGGCTACCAGAACTACCTTTATGGAGTATTTTAAAGACTATGTTTACCTGCCCTACACGAAAGAGGAGTTTATTACTGAAATAGAGAAAGCGCTTGCCGGTGACAATGCCGAAAGACAAAAAGAACGCATCGCCTATGCCTCTTCCCATACATGGGAAAACTTTGTGCAGAAAATCTATGACTACATCACTATGATAGAAAAAGAAAAGCAAACCAACGAAAGTGCTTAGGTTTGTAATTATAGGTGCTTATGTGTTTATGAAAAGTTGGTAATTTGCCGTTGGCAGTTGGCAAAATAAATTAAGGCCAGGGGCTCAGAGCACAGATTTTTTAATATTTTAATAATCAACCAATTAACTATTCACGTTTTTTGGGATTTGGTCCCGAGGCTTCGGGATGGAATTTGATTTGACTAATTAACGAATTAACAAATAAATGAAACAGCGGGACATTATCATTACCGGCCTACAGGATTTCAATGCTGAAATAGGGAGCAATGCGGTAAACCTGGCCAGGGAGTTTTCCCGCCATCACCGGGTGCTCTATGTCAATTATCCGCTCGACAGGTTGTCGCGATGGAGGCAGAGAAAACACCCGGCCGTTAAACAGCGTCTTGAGGTGATAAAACAGCGCAAATCCCCGTTGCATAAAGTTCATGATCGCCTGTGGGTATACACACCGGATGCCTTGCTGGAATCGGTCAGTAAAATACCGGTGCAGTGGCTTTTCGATAAACTATTGTATATCAACAATAAAAGATACGCCAGCGAAGTCAGGAGCGCTATCAGGCAGCTGGGATTTCAAAACTATCTCCTCTTTGAAGACAGCGACCTTTACAGGACCCTCTATTTCAAAGAGCTGCTGCAACCGGATTTGTTTCTGTACTACAGTCGCGATAATATTACGGCAACGCCCTACTACAGGCGACATGGCGCCCGCATAGAAGCCCTTATGATGAAAAAAGCCGATGCTGTAGTGTGTAATTCCGCTTACCTGGACAATCTGGCTAAAAGCCATAACCACCAAAGCTATGATGTTGGGCAGGGTGTTGATACGGGGTTATTCACCGAAAAGCCCACGAAATTGCCTGAAGTGCTGAAGGATGTCAGAAAACCCATAATAGGCTACATCGGCGTACTGAGTGCCATGCGGCTTGATGTCAGGCTCCTGGAGCAGGTGGCAGCAGCGAACAGCCAGTGGGTGTTTTGCCTGGTGGGCCCGGAAGATGAAGCTTTTAAAGCCAGCACGCTGCATCGAATGGAGCATGTTATCTTCACCGGCAGGCAGCCCTACGAGGCGCTCCCCTCCTATCTCCATGCATTTGATGCGGCCATCAACCCACAAATTGTAAATAGTGTAACTATTGGCAATTATCCTCGTAAAATTGATGAATATCTGGCCGCAGCCAAACCGGTGGTAGCTGTAAAAACAGAAGCTATGAAAATGTTTTCAGATACGGTGTTTCTGGCAGAAAATGCCACGGAATTTGCCGCCATGTGCAGCGAAGCACTTCAGGTGAAGGATCAGAAAAAAGAAATGCGCCGCCAGGTGGCCCTTAGCCACTCATGGGAAAACAGCGCGCAGCGTATCTATGCAGTAATAGAAAATATCGAAAAACAAAAGAAAAATGAGCCTGCAAGAAAAGATTAAGCAAAACGACAAGCTAAAAAAGCTGCTGTTGCGTATGATGATGCCCCGCAACCAGGCGAGGCCGCGCTTGTGGGTAAGGTGGTTTGTTAATCCCCTGAAGCACAGAAAGGGTAAGCATGTCTGCATCAGGCGCCGCACCCGCATGGATGTGATGCCCTGGAACCTGTTCGCTATTGGTGACGACTCCACAATCGAAGATTTTGCTACGGTGAATAACGGCGTAGGCGATGTGGTGATAGGCGACCGGACGCGCATCGGATTGGGCAATACTATCATCGGGCCTGTCAGGATCGGGAACGACATTATGTTTGCTCAAAATATCGTGGTGAGCGGACTCAACCATGGATATGAGGATATCCACACACCTATCAGTGTTCAGCCTACATCCACAAAAGAAATTATCATTGAAGATGAAGTATGGATTGGAGCAAACAGCGTAATTGTAGCCGGGGTAACGGTAGGAAAACATGCCGTGGTGGCAGCGGGCAGCATAGTAACAAAAGACGTTCCCCCCTACACTATCGTAGCAGGAAATCCGGCCAAACAGCTCAAGCAGTATAATCCGAAATCAAAGAAATGGGAAAAAATCTAATCATTTAATAATTGCTGACATGATTAAAAAGATCATAACATTCTCCCGCTATCTGCGGGATTTTATTAGAAACCGGCAGTTCAGGTTTATCATTACGGCTATCAAATACGAACTGACAGGGAAAACATCCTCTGGCGATAAGCTGTATAAAAGTGACCTGGGAAAGTTTTATACCCGGAAAGGAACGCTGGACTTTCAGTTTGCCAACTGGGCTTATGAATGGAATGTAAAAAAGTTTTTACTTCAGTATTATAAGGATTATGATGTGTTTATCGATGTGGGGGCCAACATAGGCACCTACAGCATCCTGATGGCTCAAAAAGGGAAAAAGGTGGTGGCCTTTGAGCCGGTGGCCGATAACTTCAGGGCTTTTAATATTAACCTGCTGCTTAATCACCTGCAGGACAAGGTGCAGTTTTTTAATATCGGATTGGGGCGTACATCACAAAATGCTGATTTTATCTTCGACCCCGTGAATACCGGAGCATCACACATCATAAAGGAAAAGCAGTCTGAAACAAAGGACGGAAAACAAATCTCGGTGATCATTAAGCCCTTCGATACTTTATATGAAAAGCTTGATATCAAACCTGATGATAAGGTGCTGATGAAGATAGACACCGAAGGGATGGAAGTGGAAGTGATAGAAGGAGCGAAAAAGTTCCTTAAGACGCAGAAGCATATTTTGATTGTACTGGAAAGCATCCACTCCGAAGAAGGGCCTATCAAAAAGGCATTAAACAGCATCGCCCCTTTTGAATTTTCGAGGGTGGATGACCTTAATATGGCAACAAAAAAAATTAACGGCAATGAATAGCATAGCAATCGTTTTCTGGAGTTTGCTTTTCCTGGTTTTCTACAGTTACCTGGGCTATGGCATCGTGTTGTTTCTGATTATACGGATCAAACGTATGTTGGGAAAAAAGAAAACTGCATATCATCATATCGACTATGAGCCTCATGTAACCTTGTTTGTGGCAGCATACAATGAAAAAGACTATGTGGATGATAAAGTAAAAAACGGCTTCTCGCTGGATTATCCGAAAGAGAAAATCCATCAGCTGTGGGTCACCGATGGCTCGGACGACGGCACACCGGATCTGTTAAAAAAATATGACGGCGTTGAAGTGCATCATAAGGATGAGCGCGGGGGGAAAATTGGCGCCATGAACCGGGGCATGCAGTTTGTAAACACGGATATTGTAATTTTTTCTGATGGAAATACCATGTTGGGAAAAAAGGCTATCCGCGAGATTGTGAACTTGTTTAAAGACCCCACTATAGGATGTGTTTCGGGAGAGAAACGTATCGCCGGAAATCAATCCGACGTGGCCGCAAGCGCCGGCGAAGGCATCTACTGGAAATATGAGTCGACACTTAAAAAGTGGGATTTTGAGCTGTACTCAGTAGTAGGTGCTGCCGGAGAGCTCTTCGCCATACGCAAGGACCTCTACCGGGAGGTGGAGCGCGATACGCTGCTCGACGACTTTATCATATCGCTGCGGATTGCCCGCGACGGATACCGCATCGGATACAACCCCGAGGCCTATGCTATTGAGTCGGCATCGCAGGATGTAAAAGAGGAGCTCAAGCGCAAGGTGCGCATTTCGGCAGGAGGGTTCCAATCTATTGTAAGACTTAAAGAGCTTCTCAACCCCTTCAAATATGGGGTGCTATCGTTTCAGTTTATCAGCCACCGGGTGCTGCGCTGGGCGGTGGCGCCATTTGCGCTGCCGCTGATTTTTGTGGCCAACCTGCTGCTGGCTATGGAGCAGGGCGCCTTTACGCTATCGCTCTACCCCATACTGTTCCAACTGCAAATACTGTTCTACCTGGCTGCTGCCTTAGGATGGTTCCTGGAGAACAGAAAAATAAGGCTGAAAATATTGTTTGTACCCTACTATTTCCTGATGATGAACTATTCGGTATACCTTGGGTTGAAAAGATATATTAAAGGAGGACAATCAGTTAAATGGGAAAGGGCCAAAAGAGCAAAATAGGTGTGTTGTTAGTGCTTTTGATGAGTGTGTCTATCACCATCGCGCATACACAACCCTCGTGTGTTGACACTATCGCCCGGGATGTAACAGTTATCGACGGCCAAGAGCTTGATATACGTTCCGGCGATGTGGTCTGTCTGGAAGAAGGCGTCAAGCCCTTTTTGATCATCCGCAACATCGACCCTGCTGATACCTTCTCCGAGCCGGTGCTCATTATAAACAGCAGTGGGAAGATAACCATAGATACCGATAATAATTTTGGTATCTCCATTAGGAATTCTAACAATATCCACCTTAGCGGCAGGGGTGTTGAAGATATTCCTTACGGGATTAACATCCGGCGTGTGCAAAATGGCGCCGGTATCGGCATCACCAATTTCAGCTCGAAAGTAGAGATAGAAGGAGTGGAGGTGGCCAACACGGCAATTTCAGGAATGGTGGCTAAAACCGATCCGTATTGCGACAACGGCGTAATCAGAGCCACCCGCGAGGACTTCACACAGTATGATATCAGCATCCATAACTGCTACATACACGATACAGGCATGGAGGGCATGTATATCGGCAGCAGTAAATATACCGGGTTCACGCTGCAGTGTGGCGGCCAGGAGCATACCGTGCTGCCTCATGTAAATGAAGGCGTGGAGGTATATGATAATATCCTGGAGCGCACCGGCTGGGACGCTATCCAGGTCTCTTCGGCCACCACAGGCTGTAATATCTACAACAACCTGATTGTCAACGACAGCGAAGCGGGATACCCCAGCCAGATGAGCGCTATACTGATTGGAGGTGGCAGCGGTTGCGATTGCTACAGCAATAAAATCTTTGACGGCAAAGGCGACGGTATCGAAGCGCTGGGACGGGGAAACCAGATGATATACAATAATCTTATCGTCAGGCCCGGAAAAAGCTTTTTTCCGGGGGATCAGAGCCAGGCCAAACATGGTATCTTCAGCAATCACATCGCCACCGACGACGATGCTTTTCTATACTTCTACAATAATACCATAATCAGCCCCAAATCAACCGGCATCACCTTCCGCAACCACCTTATTGCCGATGCAAGAGCCTGGAATAATATTATTATCGACCCGGGCTCTTACGAGGATGTGGAGGAACGTGCTTATATTGATTTCCCGGAGCAGACCACAGAGATAGATATCAGCAATAACCTGTTGCAGCAGGAAATTGCGAAAGTTTATTTTGATAATCCCGGAAATGACGACTATGACCTGCTGACATCTTCGCCGGCAGTTAATACAGGCATTGAGGTAGACGGGTTTACTGTCGACATCGAAAACCGCACCAGGCCCCACGCCGGGGGATGGGATATAGGGGCTTATGAGTGCCATAAGCCCGGCGCCGGAACGGCTGAAATGCAAAGCATAGTGGAGACTTTCGAGCTGTTCCCTAATCCCTTTACAGTATTTTTTCAGGTAATATTGCATTTATACAGCGAATCTTCTGTAACTTTAACCGTCAGAAATAATACCGGACAAGTTGTTCTCCGGGAGAATTACCTGCCTGCGCGTAAGCATCAGCTGAAAGCGGGATCAGGTGATTGGTCAACAGGTGTTTATCACTATACCTTTGGCTTTGACAAAGGATCCATTAGCGGAACAGTTATTAAAAAATAGGGTTATGAAACAGGCTTTAAAAAAGATTATTCCATTTAATACAGGCGTCAAAATCAGGGGGGCTTATCAAAAGCTGCTGCGTATCGCCCACTATGGAAACAAATACTATTGCCCGTTTTGCGATAACACCTTCCGGAAAATGCTGACCGGAGGAGAAAACCACCCTGTGATTCATGAAAAGAGAATTATCGGGGCAGGACGCAGAAAAAATATGGTATGCCCCCGCTGTTTCTCCACCGATCGCGACCGCCTGATCTATCTCTACCTTAAGCAAAAAACCACCTTCCTCACCAGCCAGGGCAGGGTGCTGCACATCGCCCCGGAAGGAAGCCTGAAGCATCTGCTGGAGAAACAGGACAACCTGGACTATCGCACCGGCGATAAATTCGAAGAGGGATATACCGGATATTATTATGACAGGGATGTGATGCAGATGGATGTTACTGATATTCCTGAAAAAGCCAATACCTTCGACCTGGTTATTTGTAACCATGTATTAGAGCATATCCCGGATGATAAAAAGGCGCTTCGCGAGATACACAGGGTGATAAAACGCGGGGGACAGGCTATTTTGCAGGTGCCCGTATCGCTGACGGCCACCAAAACCGACGAAGTACCTCTCAGCAGTGATGAAGAACGCAAAGCCCGGTACGGGCAGTTTGACCATGTGCGGCTTTATGCTGCCGATTATAAGCATCGCCTTGAGGAAGCGGGTTTTATTGTGGAAGTGCATGATCCCGAAACAATTGACCGGGATACGGAAATCAGCAGATATGCAGTCAACCCGTTGGAAAGTGTTTACGTTGCAAAAAAAGAGTAATAATTGTATGAGAAGAATGATACCTGTATGGATGATACCGCTGACAATGCTTATAGTGATCCCTGTCTTCACCGCTACGGGGCAGCATACGCTAACAGATAAAGCAACAGCAGATAGCTTGCTCCATGAATTGCATCAGTCGCCGGAGCAAGATAACAGTGCGACATATAACCTGCTGGCCGGCTATTACTTCCCGTTCGACAGCGATAGTGCCTTGCTGTTGACCAAAAGGGCTATAAAGGCTGCACGCCATAACAACAATGAACAAGAGCTGGGGTATGCATACAAAAATATGGGTAACTACCACTTGCATGCTAACAGGCCCGATTCTGCCTTTTTCTACTACTCAAAAGCTGAGGCGGTGTTTTCGGGCATCAACTTCCCGGAAGGGCTGCTAAGTATTTACAACAACATAGGCGTTATCCATAAAAATCTGGGACAGCATGAGCTGGCGCTGAAATACTTTCAAAAAGTGCATCAAATCGCGGCAGCAAAAACAGTGGATCCCGCCGTGAAGGTATCGCTCTATTCTAACCTGGCCGGGATTTACTACCTGCAAGGTAATGCAGAGCTGGGGATGCAATACCTTGACTCTGCCCTGAAACTTACAAAAGACATCCCCCGCGATTGTGCTAAAGGGCTGATATATAATAATATGGGGGTCTTCTTTAGCAAAATAGAGCGCTATGATAAAGCGTTGACATTATTACAGCAGGCGGAAGAGATATTTGAGCCGGAGCACCATCAAAAGATGACTTATCTCACGTATAAAAACCTGGGCGATGTCTATCAAAAAATCTACAATTACGATCGTGCAGAAAAATATTACCGCCAAACACTGAACCACTACCTGGAACATAATGATTCTTCAGGTATCGCCAACACGCTGCTGCCTCTTGCCGAATTGTATATCATGCGCAGGGATTACGGCAATGCACGGAAATACCTTGGCCGGGCGTTGGAAATATATGACCAGTACGGCGACAAACAGGGCAAAGCCAATACGGTGCTGGCTTTGGCAGAGGCTCATATCAAAGAGGGGAACCCCGGAAAAGCGCTGGATTATTTGGAGAGCCATCAGCAATTTATTACAAGCTCCTCCGACCCTGCTGTGCTCGAAGCTTATTATGACTTGTTGCGCAGAGTGTATTATGCCACCGGCAATTATAAACAAGGCTATGAGGCATTGCAGAGTTATCAAAGCTATAAAGACTCTGTCGATGCCTTAAAACAGCAAGCTAACATGCATGTTTTAAAACAGGAGCTGGAGATGTCCGAACTGGATATTCAACAAGATTTCAACCGGCAAAAAGAGCAGATAGCCCGCAGTAATGAAAGATCTTTTATGATCTTTTACCTGGTTACCGCCCTTTTGATCCTGGCGGCATTTTTCATCCTCTACCGCTATATCCGCGAAAAGCGCCATGCTGCAGAAAAAACAGAAAAGTACCGCCGGATGGAGCAGGCGCTGGAGAAGAGCAGGCAGGAGAAAAAGGAGATCGACAGGCAAATCGAAGAGCAGGTGCGGGAAAAGACGGCACAGCTGCAAAAAGAGGTGGATGCCTACAAGAAAAAGGATTACCAGCTGAAGAAAACACTAAAAGAGGTGGAAGATGCCAACTACCTGAAAAATGCCTTCCTTTCGAATATGAGTCACGAAATACGCACACCGCTCAACGGTATTATAGGGTTTGCCAGCCTGCTGGAGACAGAGCTCTCGCTACTTGAGAACCAGGAACTCTATGGTTATGCCAGCGGCATCCAGCAGTCCGGCGAACGCTTGCTGCATCTGCTCAATAATATTATCGATATCAGCCGTATTGAGGCTAACGACTTGCAGGTAACACTGCAGGAGAGCAACATTAACCAGCTGATAGAAAAAAGTGCTGAGATATATAAATATCAGGCCGACGAGAAAAACTTATCTTTCAATATTAAACTGGAAGATACTCCTATGGTTTATGTGGATCCCGACAGTGTGACGAAGATGCTCTCTGATATCCTGGACAATGCTGTGAAATATACCGAAAAGGGGTTTATCAATGTCACCAATGGGTATGAGAAGAGAAAGCAGGAGGTTTTTGTAAAAATCCGTGACACGGGCATCGGCATCGATGACAATTACCTTCCCAGGGTCTTCGAAGCCTTCCGCCAGGAGAGCCTGGGCTACTCACGGGCCTTCCAGGGAGCAGGGCTGGGACTGCCGCTGGCTAAGCGGCTGCTGGATCTGATGAATGGACGCATCGATATTGAATCGAAAAAAGATGAAGGCACTACCGTGATCGTCTACCTGCCCACTAAAGAGACCTTTAAGCACGTACAGGATTCGCTGAAAAAGACAGGCAAAGAGCAACAAAGCACTACCAGGGCCGTAAAGGACGTACGCGTCTTCCTGGTGGAGGATGACCGGATGAACAGGCTTGTGATCAATAAGATGTTATCAGACTGGAACGTGGATAGCGGGGAAGATGGTGATATTACTATCGAAAAGATAGAGAAAGCTTACAAAGAAGGAATTATTTACGATATCATGCTGTTCGATATTAACCTGCCCAATCCATGGGACGGCGTTAAGCTGATGCACTATATCAAGAAGAAGTTTCCGAAATATCAGGAGATACCTTTTATTGCCCAGACAGCTTACGCGATGCGGGGTGACCGGGAACGCCTGCTGGAGGAAGGGTTTGATGACTATATGTCCAAGCCCCTCAGCCAGCAACGTCTGCTTACTACTTTATATAAGTTTTTGAAAAAAGGAAAAGGAGAAGGAGAATGAGTAAAGGAGAGGATGTAAAGAAGATTAAAGCAATGCAGGAGAGCCATGCGCTTTTGCTGCAGCGCCTGAGCCACGACCTGTTGATCCCTATGAACGGCATTGTGGCTATATGCCGCCAACAGGGTGCCGGGAGCACCATAGATAATCAGGAGAAGGATTATACGGTAACTCATACAATAAATAATCTCATAGGTATCGTGCAGGGCATGTCGTTATTCGCTTCGCTGCTTCACGGAGATGTCAGAAGTGAGGAGAAGGAGTTCAGTATTAAGGAAATGTTTGGTGAGCTGGATACGCTGCACCAGTATATGACGAAAGCAGGCAGGATAACGATCCGCCATAAGTATATGCCTGAAATCCCGGAACAAATGGTTGGCAACTATAACCATATCAAGCAGTTGCTCGCTGGCTTTCTCTCCAACTCGCTGAAGCATACCCGCGAGGGAGTAGTTACACTCGCTGCGGAGCTGCTGGAAAAAAAGGGCGAAGAGGTATTGCTGCGCCTGATAGTACGTGATACCGGAAAAGGGATGTCTGAGGAAAAGCAGGTGAGAATAAACACGGTACTATCGTCGGATGCGGAGCCGGATTTGTTGATCTCTGAGGATATCGGCGTGGGACTGGCGCTGGCAAAGGCGCTGACGGAAAAAATGGGATGGCGCTTTGATTTTGAGAGCAAACATGCCGTAGGCTCGTCTTTCTGGATTGACGTGCCTTTACGAGTCGCCGGCCGGAAGAAGGTGGTGGAAGAGTCCGGACACCACCCTTACCATTCCGACAATCCGCGACGTATCTTACTGGTAGAAGATAACTATCTGAACCAGCGCTTTGTTGCAGCCGCCTTGCTGAAAGCAGGGCATTCGTTAGAGATTGCTGAAAACGGGAAGGTGGCCCTGGAAAAATATCGCAGCAAATCCTATGACCTTATCCTGATGGATATTGAGCTGCCCCTGTTTGATGGTATTGAAACCACCAGGAAAATCCGTAAAGATGAGAAAAAGTTCAGGCGCAACAGAATCCCTATTATTGCGGTAACGGCATATGCTATAGAACATGATAAAAAGAAATGCCTCGATGCCGGCATGGATGAGTACCTGACCAAGCCTTTTAAGCCCGACGAGCTCCTCTCGCTTATCAACAGCCTGTAAAAAACGAAGATTATTCTGCCTGTAGAATGTGAAGGTCATAGATAAGGGTAGCCATGGAAGGGATCTTTTTTTGGTCGCCGGCAAGTCCGTAGGCTAAATGCGAGGGTATTATCACCTTGGCTTTGTCGCCTTCGCCAAGCAATAACATCGCACGGTGCAACCCCCCGATTTCTTCTCCTCCCACACCAACCTGTATGTGTTCCGGATTGCCACGCTCAGAAGAAGCTACTTCAGTGCCGTTAATGAGCGAGAGGGTGTAGTGGAATGCCACCTCACTGCCGTGGGTTATGGCCTTGCCGCTGCCTTTTTCATAAATGGTGTAGTAGATGCCTTTCTCCTGCTCTATGGGCCACCGGTGCCGGCGCGCATAGTTGCGTATCATCTCCCGCTCCGATTCTACCGCCGATTTATTTGCTTCTAACAAGGCTTCGCGGAGTGCTTCTTTGTCGGGACCTTTTTCCTGGTCTGTTTTGTCATCGCTCCCCTGATTGCCGCACGAGGCGGTAACAAGCACCAGGAGGCTAAACAGCCAAGAAAGAAAAAAAAGCATTCGGCTTTTATAATGCATTTAATTGCTCTTTATACTGTGGTAACAACGATCTAAAATAAGTGATAGTATCTTCCATCGACTTTGTGGAAGTAGCACCGGCTGCCCTGTCGTGGCCCCCGCCGCTGAAGTGTTTCCGGGCAAAATCATTCACCGAAAAAGCTACTTTCGAACGCAGTGAAAGCCGTATCTCCCCGTTCTTTTCAGTAAAAAGTACCGCCAGGTTAATCCCCTCCACGGAGAGGCCGTAATTGACCAGTCCCTCTGTGTCTCCCTGCCGGTAATCAAAACGCTCCAAATCCTTTTCCGTCAGATAGATAAAAGCTGCAGAATATTCCGGTAGCACTACAAGGCGTTCGCTTAAGCAGAAGCCCAGCAGGCGTAAACGCTTTTCCGAGTAAGTATCATACACCCGGTGATTGATCAGTGCCACATCCACCCCTTTCTCAATCAGGTGGGCCACCGCTTCAAAGGTCTCTTTGCGTGTGCTGCTGTGACGGAATGAGCCGGTATCGGTAAGGATGCCGGCAAACAAGGCCTCTGCTATATGTTTACAAATGTAAACTTCATCTCCGAATTGTTGTATGAGGTAATAGATGATTTCGGAGGTTGAGGAATATCCGGGATAGGAGAAGGTCAGGTGAAAGGCTGCTTCATCGGGATCGGGGTGGTGATCAATCATCACTTTGTAGGCGCCGGAGGCTTTCAGGATCTCTTTCATGCTGTTGGTACGCTCCAGGTCGTTATAGTCTACACTGAAGACTATCCGGGCTTTTTCCAGGACTGCCGCAGAGGCTTTCTTTTGCTTGTTGTAGATGAGGATGTCGCTGCTTCCTTCTAACCAGTCAAGAAAAGCGGGAAATTTATCGGGAAGGATAACCTGCGATGAAAAGCCTTTTTTGATGAAGTAGTGATGAAGGGCCAGGGCCGAGCCAACTGCATCGCCGTCTGGCCTTGTATGGGAGGTGATGACGATGCGGGGCTTATTCTCCAGCGCTCCCTTTAATATGTCTGCTTTGTGTGCTTCCACGTTTCGTTGTTTTGGTGCAACAAAACTATAAAAATTTATGCAGATGAGAATTTAGAACATTTCCCCGTAATGCGTGTTGGCTGGTTGTAATTCTTTGTTATTTTTGAACAACGCTACACGATAAAACAGAAAACTATGAAAAATGATCAAACATTAACCATTATTAAACCCATGGCAGTTAAAAATAATTGCATTGGTAAAATATTGAATATGATTACCGGAGATGGTTTTCGTATCAGCGCCATGAAGATGATGCAGCTCACCAAAGAGCAGGCACAGGACTTTTATGCCGTGCACAGGGAACGCCCTTTTTATAACGATCTGGTTACTTTTATGACCTCCGGTCCGGTGGTTGTTGCGCGGTTGGTTAAGGATAACGCTGTGGAGGAGTATCGTAAATTGATTGGTGCTACCAATCCAAAAGAGGCGGATAAGGGAACGATACGCGAGTTGTGTGGATCGGATATCCAGATGAATGCCGTCCATGGCTCCGACAGCAACGAAAATGCTGCCCAGGAGGTGGATTTCTTCTTTAGCGAGGTGGAAAAATTCTGAAGCACGGAAGTTTATGATTATTTTAAAGCCGGTTAGCCGGCTTTTTTTATTGTACAATTGTGTACTCAACGGCAGTAGCTGCCTGTGATTTGTCGCGGCCGGTAACATTTTTCCTGCGGGCTTCTTATTTTTATAACCATCTGACAAAAAAAGGATTCAGAAAAGGAGGCATCTTGTTCTGTTACAATGCTGCATGGCGAAAAGAAAAATTGCTGCTCAGGTACCTTACAAAACTACCCAAAAATATCACAAATGATTAATGATGCACGGGATTCGACTTTATTACATGAACTGATTTCCTGGCCCCCTTTTGCTCTAAGTAACCTATTTCAAATGTAAGCTACAAGATGTTGGAAGTAAACCAGTCGGCACGCATGTCCTGGGGTACGTACGTTCAGCTATTCCGGAGGTTGATAAGCTGTATACATTTGTAATCTTTCTGACTAAATGCAATAGATGGGGATAACAGTGTTTTCAAAACTTTTACACTGATTTCATTCAGTAGAGTTGGGAGCAAAGACCGCCAGTTTTTAACAAAAGAAAGGGGATAGCAGTAACGATTATACATTTGTATATAAATCTACAAAAGTTTACATTTGACTACAAAGGATAATATACCTTAAAAGTGCTGTCGCGGTAAAAAGTAACAATACTTTCCACCGCTTTGGCTTTGCCATAGTATGCGGGATCTTCATCACGGAGCTGGCTAATGGCTTCCGCCGGTGAATTATCGCGCTGATGCTCTTCAATGGTTTGTTTTAACCTGGAGAGTTCTTCTTTCAGAGTATTGTTTTCGGTTTTGCAGGCTGTCAGCAGCTCCTGCTCTTCCTTGCCAAAGGACTGGTTGCCGTTATCCTCGCGTGTCATGCTCCCTTTCCCAAACAGCAGCCAGTCCGGATTAATATCAGGAAATCGCTTCAGGATACGCCTTATAAAGTCCAGACTGGCTTTGTTTCTGCCATTCATCACATGCGACATGTTACTGCGCTGAACGTCGATTTCATCGGCGAACTTTGTCATGCTCAGATTTTTGGCTTTCATAATAAAGGTTAACCGCTCTTCCATGTTTTTATCTGTTTAAATTTTCTGATATGGTTGCTTCTTGTAACAAGAGTTAATCATGCTTCCCGATTGTATCGGGACAAGCTGTGTGTGTCTCAGATTATTTCAGGCCTACCTTTTTCATTAGTTTATAATTAGTCTTTGTATATAAACTCAAGTGTCTGATCTATAATGTTCGAGTTCAAGGCTTGCGCAGTTTTGAAAATCAAGGAGTTTACACAGGTAAATGACTGTTTTCAAAACAAGCATAACAGTTTACCCCGAGCCATCGGGGCAGAAATCGGACATTATAGACGGACACTAATTAATGACAGCGGTGTGGTTCAGCTCATATTTTTAATCATGTTTCCCGGTTCTTAGCAGGATGGCTGAAAATTATCCCAGACGCTGTCTGTTTCATTTGTTACAAATATATTATTTTTTTGTGGTACCTGGTTGTTTTTTATAGTATATTATTGTACAAATTTTTTACTTAATATATTGTGTGATGCTGGTTGGAGATAATGACATTTTAATTGATGATTATTAGAATATTAAGGATATTTAGTGTACGAATGTAAACAGGGTTGGATTTACCAATATAGTTAAAGCATTACTTTATATATGATATGTTATACATTGATATTGTGTTTAATAAGTATGTTTTAACTCGAATAATGTAAATATTAACAATTGTATCTCTTTCCTGTAACAAAGTTTACGTATGTATTTATTAAATAATGGAGAAAAGTTGCCCTATGTATACTATTTACTATCGTGGAATTTGTTGAGCTCCCCTCCCACCCTGCCACCGGGTTTATGATTTTTTGTGCATGGTGCTTCCGGAAGATAAAAAGCTATTGGTTCAACAGCGGAGGTCTTTATAGGATGTTTTATCGCTTTAATTCAACACTGGCCGGTGGAGTTATACCGATTGCTATTTGATAATGCGCCTTCAGTTCCCCAAGGCCTCTGGCAGGGCCGGTGTTACACTCCTAAAGGCACTTCAAATATGTATCGGCATAAACCATTGCAACAATCAATTCCGAAAGCCCGGGATTGATTTGCAATTGGTATTAGTTCCCCAAGGTCTCAGCGGGGCAGGCGCTTCGCTCCTTAAGTCTCTTCAATTGTATATCGGCATTAACTATTGTAATTTCATTGTTTCGCTGAAGCTCACTTTGAAATACAATTTGTATTATCTTCATATGTTGGGCATCAAAAATCCTTTTACAGGATAAACAGCCGTGCAAGCTGGATATATGAAGATACAACTTTACAGAAAAGCACGTAACTTGTTTATTATTGGTGTTTTATACAGGTTCAGTTTGATGCCACTCGGTAACTGAAAATAGTAAGACCACACCCGCACTGCTGAATACAATCTTTTTTCATAGCGCATCTTCCTCTTTTAAATTTTGTAACAGGCAGTTGTTTCTCCATGCCGCTACTTCCTGTGTCAATTCCGAAACTAAAAAATCCCCGGAAACAACAAAGCGCTGCCGGGGATTTAAAATTTAGTTGGCTTTTAACTTTACCGCTTAACCACTTTTCTCACAAAGGTCTGCTTTGGCGTCCGGATATGGATAATATACACCCCGGCAGGAAGTCCGTTTAAATGCCCCAGCTGCAGGCTTGCCGTCTGTTCCTGCTCACTGGTGGCGATAATATTACCATTGGCATTATATACTTTAACCGAAAGCATCTCCTGTACTGCCGGAAATGTAACCGTTAGCTCACCGGAGAAGGGATTCGGCCAAACCCTTGCTGATGGTGCTGTTTGTACTATATTGTCATCTGTGCCTATCACATCAAGCATCGCCCCAAAGTCCGGAATACCGTATCCCAGCAATGAATCGGGCTCACTGGCCTGATTGCCGTGTTCCTGGATAAGGGTTATCAGCTCCATATTCCCGAGGGAAGGATTAGCCTGCCAGATAGAGGCAACCATTCCGGCCATGATAGGTGAAGAAAAAGAGGTGCCGCTGGCATAAGTGACCCCGCCCCACTCTGAGGCCACGGTAGCGCCGGAACCTTTGGCGGCCACATTGGGTTTTATTCTACCATCATAAGAGGGGCCTTTAGAGCTAAAGCTTACGTAGTTGCCTCCGCCATCCACTGCTCCTACAGCCATCACACTGTCGCCATCGGCAGGGGCGCCGATATAAAACCACGACCCACTACCTGAATTTCCGGCACTGTTCACTACCAGGATTCCTTTAGAGGCAGCAATGTCGGCCCCGATAGTCACGGGGGTGGTATTACCGTCCATATCTTCATAGGTGTGGTTGTTGTCAGGGTTATTAAAGCCGTTGGTGTAGCCCAGTGAGGAGTTAATAACATCTGCCCCAACACTGTCGGCAAATTCTGCGCCGTCCACCCAGTAATACTCTTCCAGGAGGTATTCATCTGAGGCATCTTCGGTACGTACCAGCCAAAAGCTGGCTTTAGGGGCGGTGCCCACAATTTCTCCGGGCAGGTAACCACCCATCGTAGAGAGTACACTGGTGCCATGGGAACTGATAGCGGGATTGAAGATATCCTCTTCGTTAACATAATTGCGTGTGCCCAGGATTTGTTCATTGATCCACAGGCTATCGAAAGCCTCCATCTGGTCTACCTTGCGGAAACCGGCATCTAATACGGCGATAGTCATACCCTGCCCGTCATACCCTGCATTATGTACCATATGCCCGTTGAGCATCTCTATCTGGTTGAAGGCTTCGCCATAGTCATAGATATTGTCATCGCGGTTGGTGCTGCTCCATTCTCTGGCAGCAGGGGGCGTGCCTGTGGATTCTTCTTCAAAAAAAGGTTTGGAAGTCTGACGGTCCGGGTGATGGGATGCCTCTTTCACCCAACTGACGAAAGGCAGATCAGCAAGCGGCTCCGGCGATTCACCTTCCACGATAAGGGTATTAAGCCATTTGATGCGGTGAGTGACACGGTATCCGATGTTTCTTACTGCTTCAACATATTGCCCTGATACCGGCAAGTCGCGGTAATCGATAGAAATATTTGACTGTTGCCTGCGTGCCACCGCTTGCTCGCTGAGAAAAGCGCCGGGATCCTGTAAGCTGTATTTGCTGTTTTGCTTGTCGGATAATTTTACGAGATACTTGACGGGAGGCTGCGCAACACCTGTAATAAAAAGCGCCGTAAGCACTAATAACAATGAGATTCTTCTTTTCATCTGTAAAAAATTAATGACAGTGCTGAGATTCAACTAGCATCTTTTAATCATGCTTTCCCGGTTTTACGGGGATGTCTTAAAAACATCTCAGACATTGTCTGTTTCATATATTTAAAATTTATAACTGTTTATATTTACTCAATTTTCACATCCTTTTTAAAATGCTGATATTTAATTATTTATTTAATTAACTTTTTCAGAAATGTTTGTATATCAAGCCATCATATTTTCCGCTAATGTGTTACAACTCATTTTGTAAACCTTCGTGTCTTTGGTACCTTGTCTCAAAAAATAACACTAAGGCCCAAAGTAACACAATGCAGTAAATCATTTAATTAGTTATTATTGAAATACAACATTTTATACTATTTCTAAGTGAAAAACGAACTTTAGTTCTTTATACTAAGGCTTCGTTAATAACTGAGATTATCGCAGACAAATTCTGTAGTACAGACAAAAACATTTCCGCTTTCGGCGTAAAAACAGGTAAAATTAAGTAAAAGTTCAGAAAGCACGAATGTTTTTGCCTATTGATAACTTTGTATTTTTGCAAAAAAGACCAGTCATGCGCATCGACATCCTTACCATATTTCCCGAAATGTTTACAGGGCCTTTCGATCAATCTATTATTAAACGGGCCATAGAGAAACAAAAGGTCGTTATAGGGCTGCACGATATCCGCGATTATGCCACCGACAAGCACCGTCGTGTGGATGATTATGCCTATGGCGGAGGTGCCGGCATGGTTATGATGGCAGAGCCTGTAGTTCGCTGTATCGAAGCACTGCAGCAGGAGCGCACTTATGATGAGATTATATACACCGCCCCTGATGGCATCTTGTATAACCAAAAAGAGGCTAACATGTTATCGGCAATGGAGAATATCATCATCTTGTGTGGCCACTACAAAGGTATCGACGAACGCTTGCGGCAGCATTACATCACAAGGGAGATCTCCATCGGTGATTATGTGCTTACCGGTGGCGAGCTGGCCGCAGCAGTCATCAGCGACAGCATTATCAGGCTGCTGCCGGGCGTGCTCAATAACGAAACATCCGCCCTCTCCGACAGCTTCCAGGACAACCTGCTCTCTCCTCCTGTATATACCAGGCCTGCCAATTTCCGGGGCTTGCGGGTGCCTGACATCCTGCTGTCAGGCCATGAGGCCAAAATCCAGGAATGGAGGTATGACAAAGCAGTGGAACGCACTAAAAAACGCCGGCCGCAATTGCTGGATGACGAAGACAAGCAGGAAAGTAGTTATTAACAACATCTGTTTGATAAATATCAAATGATTTTCAAGGGTGGATTACGCTTAATAAAAAAAAACCTGTATATTTGCAGCCATTTTAAGCGAAGAATCTATAAAAACAGAGAATAATGGGCAACAAAGACTTAATTCGGTATGTGGAAGATAATTTTGTAGAGAAAAAAGAGACGCCGGCATTCAATGCCGGGGACACTATCACCGTGAGCTACAAAATTAAAGAAGGCACCAAAGAGCGTATCCAAAGTTTCCGTGGTATCGTTTTGCAAATAGCCGGAAAAGGAGTAAACAAAACATTTACTATCCGAAAAATATCAAGTGGTATTGGCGTAGAACGTATTATTCCTTTAACGTCTCCTTCCATAGAAAAAATTGAAATCAATAAAAGAGGTTCGGTCCGCCGCTCCCGCATCTTCTACCTCAGAGGACGTACAGGTAAAGCAGCCAGGATCAAAGAACGGAGGGTATAACACAGCGTCTTTATCTTATCAAAAAAGCTTTGGAATACGTTTTCAAAGCTTTTTTTTTATCTTTACTATTCATAAATGCCACTCTTTAGCATTTAAAGAGGTTGTATTTCATTTATTTTCAATGTTGTCCGGGAAAACGAAAATTAGCATGGAGATTTCTCGCTTCATACCGATTATCATCGGCATAAAACTAGAAATGACAATTAGTTATGAGTTTTGGTGAAGGGGTGAATCTCCCAGATGTTATACCGGACACCGGTGATTTATTTTAAAACAAAAATGCGATGGAATTTAGTTTATTAAAAGATATCATTATAATACTAGCCCTTTCTGTACTGGTTATTTATTTGTTTCATAAAATTAAAGTGCCCCCTATCGTCGGTTTTCTGGTAACAGGCGTACTTGCCGGGCCGCATGCCCTGGGGTTCATCAGCAACACCCATGACATTGAAATCATAGCAGAAATAGGTGTCATATTGCTGCTTTTCACCATCGGGATAGAATTCAGCCTTAAAAAACTACAACGAATCCGCCGCTATGTGATTCTGGGTGGCGGCTTACAGGTGGGCATTACCGTACTGGTAACCTACTTGCTGGTGAGTGTCGCCGGATTATCGTGGCAGCAATCCGTCTTTGCCGGTTTTCTGGTATCATTAAGCAGCACAGCGGTGGTGTTGAAGATTATTCAGAGCCGTGGCGAAATAGGCACCCACTACGGGCAAAGCGTGCTGGCCATACTCATTTTCCAGGATATTATCATCGTTCCCATGATGCTGCTGCTTCCGTTTATCGCCGGCGGAGAAGGTGACCTGGTGGAGAGCCTGCTTATTTTCCTGGCTAAAGCGGTGCTGATTATTGGGTTTACCTTTGTGGCTACGAAATATGTTATGCCATGGGTACTCTACAATATCGCCAAAACTCAGAGTCGCGAGCTGTTTATGATCAGTATTATTATGGTGGCGTTTGCGGTAGCCTGGAGCACTTCAGAGCTGGGCTTATCCCTTGCGCTGGGTGCTTTCATAGCAGGACTGATTATCTCTGAATCGGAATACAGCGAACAGGCTTTCGGAAATATTATGCCTTTCCGGGATGTGTTTACCAGTTTCTTTTTTGTATCGATAGGGATGTTGCTGAACCTGGAGTTTGTTTTTAACAACCTGGCTTTGGTTATTTCCCTGACAGTAGGCCTTATGGTCTTAAAAAGCCTCGTAGCTGGTTTTGCCGCCTTCATTCTGGGCTTTCCCTTCCGCACTACCGTGGTGGTGGCGCTTGCCTTAAGCCAGATAGGTGAGTTTTCTTTCATCCTTTCCAGGATCGGGATGGAGTACAACTTGTTCTCTGCTGATAATTATCAGGCGTTCCTGGCTGTGGCGGTACTGACTATGTCGTTTACGCCCTTTATTATCCAAATAGCCCCCGGATTTGCGCATCTGCTTCTTAGGCTTCCACTGCCAAAGAAATTGAGAGAAGGACTGCGGAATATTCCCGAGCCGGTACACCAAAAAATGGAGAACCATATGGTTATTATCGGGTACGGCATCAACGGGCGCAATGTGGCCAAGGCTGCAAAATTTGCCAATATTCCGCATGTTATCATCGAGCTTAACCCTGATACGGTAAAAGATGAACAAGCCAGAGGCGAGACAATTTATTTCGGCGATGCCACACAGAATGCCGTATTGCACCAGGCGGAGATAAATACCGCCACTGTGTTGGTGGTAACACTACCCCACACAGGGGATGTCAAGCGCATTACCGACAATGCCCGCAACCTGAACCCCAACCTGCATATTATTATCAGGACCCGCTATGTGGGTGACATGAAGCAGTTTTATGACCTGGGTGCCGACGAGGTGATACCCGAGGAGTTTGAAACATCGATAGAGATATTTTCGCGCGTGTTGGCTAAGTACCTGATTCCACATTCAGAAATTGAGCGGATGGTAGCGCAGGTTCGTGCCGATGGGTATGAGATGTTCCGCAGCCTCTCGCTGCCGAAAAACAAATTATCGATGTTAAAAGTACAGGCACCCGAAGTGGAGATACATTCGGTGCATGTGTGTAAAGGAGCTGAAGTGATTGGCAAACCACTGGGCGAGCAGACTTTTTACCACGACAATTTGCTGACCCTGCTGGCGCTAAGTCGCGATGGCGAGGTGATAAGACAACCCGGCGGGAAACTGCGCATAGCCCGCAATGACATCCTCTTCTTACTGGGAAATAAAAACCGTCTGGCCGGCTATATTGACCTTTTTAAGTGTAGTACGGAAGAGGAAGAAACACGAGGCAGCAAAAGAACAAAGTAAAGCATTGGTGTAACTTAGTCTTGCCCGCGCCAAACGCCGCTTTAGGCTGAAATTAAGGCGGTTATGTTTATCGCTAAGCAATTTTATCTAACTCAGGTTTCGCATTTCTGTTAAAATCATGAATATTAATCTTTTAGAGGTCAGCAGTTAACTACATATGGTAGTATTCATTAAAATCAAGAAATATCTGGAATTATTCAACGCCAAAATTTTCTTTTGTCAGCTCTATGTTTTAGCACGAGATTTTGTTTAGACATTGTGGGGTTGAAGCCATTAGATTCCTCCTCTCTCAATTGCGCTAAAAATTTGCGTAAGAATTCTTACCCTCTACTTGCGCAATTTCGGTCATCGGAATGACAGTTTGTCAATGCGTTATGAGAGAAAAAGGGCGCGCCGACACCTTATTATATTTCATATGAGTCGGCGCGCCCTTTTCTTTGTACACCCCAAAATCAACGTCATGCTGAGCGGAGATGCAAAGTGAAACGGAGCATCGAAGGGAAGCATCTAATTTCCGGAATTCAATCAAGCTCATTGAATATGCAGTTATCTAATGACCTCAAAAGATTGTTTTTATACCCAAATTGAGCGATTCTTGCTCACGATAAAGAAATTGTAAGCATTTCACCTTCCCGCAATTCTGCGGGACAGGCTACCTATTCGGTGAAATACAACAATTTCTAAATCGTCCGCCTTTGGCGGATAAGTAAAGCGCTTTTTCACTTTGTTCAAACCGCTCAACTTAGGTAATACCTAAATTGAGCGATTCATGAGTTCGGTGTCCCATTTTTACTCGGCTGGTTAAATTAGTATTCATATTATTTGGCAGTAAAAGGGATGTTTTGCTTTATTTGGAATAAACCGGTCATTTTT
>Ga0307970_1000017_pt1 | contig 107413 bp, 108 predicted proteins | sample OrgLakmetagen712_FD_202093 | JGI IMG/M metagenome (GOLD analysis project Ga0307970, IMG submission 202093) | Saline water microbial communities from Organic Lake, Antarctica - #712 | ecosystem: Environmental > Aquatic > Non-marine Saline and Alkaline > Saline | place: Antarctica: Organic Lake... | reverse complement strand
CATAGGCCCGGAAATCGCCGAAATACTTCGTGATCGCCGCCGTCAGCGTCGTCTTGCCGTGGTCAACGTGACCAACCGTCCCAATGTTCACATGCGGTTTCGAACGATCAAACTTTTGCTTCGCCATTGTGTGGCTCCTTTGTTTCTGCAGGGCGTTGCGTGCTCACCACGCAGCGGCTTTTATGCGAATTTCGACTGGATCTCTTCGGACACGTTCCGCGGCACCGGATCATAATGCGAGAATTGCATCGTGAACTGGGCCCGGCCCGAGGTCATAGACCGCAGCGTGTTGATATAGCCGAACATGTTGGCAAGCGGCACGTTCGAGAGGATCGAGATCGCGTTGCCGCGCGGCTCTTGCCCCGAAACCTGGCCGCGCCGCGACGTGAGGTCGCCGATGACATTGCCGGTATATTCCTCGGGCGTGACCACCTCGACCTTCATGATCGGTTCCAGCAGCTTGGCACCGGCGCGGCGCAGACCTTCGCGCATGCACATACGTGCCGCGATCTCGAACGCCATAACGCTCGAGTCGACGTCGTGATACTTGCCGTCGATCAGCGCGACCTTGAAGTCGATGACCGGGAAGCCGGCCAGCGGCCCGCTATCCATGACAGACCGGATGCCCTTCTCGACGCCCGGAATGTATTCCTTGGGCACCGAGCCACCGACGATGCGGCTCTCGAAGCTGAAGCCTTCGCCGGCCTCGGTCGGCGACAGGATCATCTTGACCTCGGCGAACTGACCCGAGCCACCCGACTGTTTCTTGTGGGTATAGGTATGCTCGAGCTCGTGACCGATGGTCTCGCGGTAGGCCACCTGCGGCGCGCCGATATTGGCGTCCACCTTGAACTCGCGCTTGAGCCGGTCGACCAGGATGTCGAGATGCAACTCGCCCATGCCCTTCATGATCGTCTGACCGCTCTCGATATCGGTCTCGACGCGGAAGGACGGATCCTCGGCTGCAAGCCGGGCAAGACCGGCCGACATCTTTTCCTGGTCGCCCTTGGTCTTGGGTTCGACCGCGATCTCGATCACCGGATCGGGGAAGGTCATGGTTTCCAGAACCACCTGCGCCCGGGAATCGCACAGCGTGTCGCCGGTTGTCGTGTCCTTGAGGCCGGCGAGCGCGATGATGTCGCCCGAAAACGCCTCTTCGATCTCGGTCCGGTCGTTGGAGTGCATCATCATCATGCGACCGATGCGCTCTTTCTTGCCTTTGGTCGAGTTATGAACCGTTTCGCCCTTTCTCATCACGCCGGAATAGATCCGCGTGAAGGTAAGCGAGCCAACGAAAGGATCGTTCATGATCTTGAAGGCGAGGCCAGAGAACGGCATGGAATCGTCCGCGCGACGCGGAATGTTGCGCGTCTCAGTCTCGTCATCGGGGGCAAAGCCCATGTAATCGACCACGTCGAGCGGGCTCGGCAGGTAGTCGACCACGGCGTTCAGCAACGGTTGCACGCCCTTGTTCTTGAAGGCGGACCCGCCCAGCACCGGCACGAAGCTCAGCGACAGGGTGCCCTTGCGGATCAGGTCGCGCAGGGTCGGCACGTCCGGCTCTTCGCCGTCAAGATATGCCATCATCGCGTCGTCGTCCATTTCGACGGCGTTCTCGATGAGCTTGGCGCGCCACTCGTCGGCGATCTCCTTCAGGCTGTCACGGATCGGCACACGGTTCCACGTCGCCCCCATATCCTCGGAGTTATAGACCCACTCTTCCATGGTTACGAGATCGACAAGACCTTCGAGTTCGTGCTCGGCCCCGATGGGCAGCGCGATCGGCACGGCGCGCGCACCGGTGCGATCCTCGATCATCTTGACGCAGTTGTAAAAATCAGCGCCGATCTTGTCCATCTTGTTGACGAAAACGATCCGCGGCACCTTGTACCGGTCGGCCTGACGCCACACGGTCTCGGTCTGCGGCTCCACCCCGGCATTGGCATCGAGCACGCAGATCGCGCCGTCGAGCACCGCCAGCGAGCGCTCCACCTCGATGGTGAAATCGACGTGGCCCGGCGTGTCGATGATGTTCATCCGGTACTTGGTGTCGGACGTTCCCTCCTTGGTGGGGTCGTCCTGACGCTGCCAGAACGTCGTCGTTGCCGCCGACGTGATGGTGATGCCGCGTTCCTGCTCTTGCTCCATCCAGTCCATGGTGGCCGCACCATCGTGCACCTCGCCAAGGTTGTGGGACTTGCCGGTGTAGAACAGGATCCGTTCCGAGCAGGTCGTCTTGCCTGCGTCGATATGGGCCATGATGCCGAAGTTGCGGTAGCGTTCGAGCTGATAGTCGCGTGCCATGGTACAGATGCCTCTCGGTTACCAGCGGTAGTGGCTGAAGGCCTTGTTCGCCTCGGCCATCTTGTGAGTGTCTTCGCGCTTTTTCACGGCCGAACCGCGGCTCTGGACCGCATCCATCAGTTCACCGGCAAGACGCTCTTCCATGGTTTTCTCGTTGCGGCTGCGCGACGCGGTGATCAACCAGCGGATCGCCAACGCCTCGCGGCGCTCGGGGCGCACCTCGACGGGCACCTGATAGGTGGCCCCGCCCACGCGGCGCGACCGCACCTCGACCGACGGCTTGATGTTGTCCAGCGCTTCGTGGAACACCTCCACGGGGGCGCGCTTGATCTTGTCCTCGACACGCCCGAGCGCGTTGTAGACAATTCTCTCGGCGGCGGATTTCTTGCCATCCACCATCATGTTGTTCATGAACTTTGTCAGAACCCGGTCGCCGAACTTGGCGTCGGGCAGGATCTCGCGTTTTTCAGCGGCGTGACGACGGGACATCTTCTCTTCCTCTTGTTCCTCTGCGGGCGAGGCCCCGGACCACGGCCCGGACGCCCGAAATCCTTATTTCGGGCGCTTTGCGCCATATTTCGAGCGGCGCTGCTTGCGGTCCTTGACGCCTTGCGTATCAAGCACGCCGCGCAGGATGTGATAGCGCACGCCGGGAAGGTCTTTCACCCGGCCACCGCGGATCAGCACGACCGAGTGTTCCTGAAGGTTGTGCTTTTCGCCCGGGATATAGCTGATCACCTCGAAGCCATTGGTCAGGCGCACCTTGGCAACTTTCCGCATGGCCGAGTTCGGCTTCTTCGGCGTGGTCGTGTAGACGCGCGTGCAGACGCCCCGTTTTTGCGGGCACCCCTGCAGGTGCTGCGACTTCGTGGATCTGACTTTCGGCTGCCGCGGCTTGCGGATCAGCTGTTGGATCGTTGGCATTCCGGTTCTTTCCCCGTCTCTCAACACATGTGTCTGCACGGGGCTTTCCCGTGCGGTTAAACAATCGCGTAAGGCGCGTCCGCAATACGCAAAGACCGCACTCGCACCCAGCTACTTCGGGTCCGACGCGGTGAGTTTCCAGAGGATCGGGGCTTCACGCCCGGATCTTGTCCACTGAGTTATGCATTCGGCGGCGGGAATAACCCCGGCAACCGCGATGGCCGGTCAATAGGGGCAGTGCAAAGGGTTGTCAACATGCCAATACCCGGCACTCCCGATTGCCGCGCCGTGGCTGCCCGCAATGGGCCTGCGATCCGGCGCATCGAGCGCTATGTCGGCGCAGGAGGGCTCATGGCGCGGTGCAACCGCATGGCCGAATGTGCATCGGGGCCGGCGTGATTCGGGCGCGCCGGGCGCGGTTCCGTATCAGCCGTCCGTAACGCTTGTCTCGTGCAGCAATGGCAATTGATGTCTCGCCGGCCCGGATTAATTACCCGCCAAGCGTTGAAACGGGAGTGTACGTTGTCGGAGAAGTTGGAGCAACAGGCAACGCGCGCGACAGGCGAGGAACGGCTGCGCGACTTCACGGCCCGCATGGGATCGCGCTACGCCAAGGGACGCAATTTCGATCGCGGGCCGGGCGCGCATCGCGACGTGTCGCAACTGTCGCCCTTTGTCCGCCGCCGGCTGGTGATCGAGCGGGAGGTGGTCGCCGCCGCCATGAATGCCCACGGGCTGGAAGACGCGGAAAAGTTCATCCAGGAGGTCGTCTGGCGCGGCTACTTCAAGGGTTGGATGGAACGCCGCCCGCAGGTGTGGGACAGCTACCGCGACGGGCTGATCCGCGATCTGGCGACACTCGACACCGACCGCCGCCTGCGCCGCGGCGTCGAGACTGCAGAAACCGGGCAGACCGGCCTCGCCTGCTTCGATGCCGGGGCAAATGAGCTGATCGAAACCGGCTACCTGCACAATCACGCCCGCATGTGGTTCGCCTCGATCTGGATCTTCACGCTGGAATTGCCGTGGCGGGTTGGCGCGGATTTCTTTTACCGTCATCTGCTCGACGGCGATCCGGCGTCCAACACGCTTGGCTGGCGGTGGGTCGCAGGGCTGCACACCCGTGGCAAACCCTACAAGGCGCAGGCTTGGAACATCGCCAAGTTCACCGGCCAGCGTTTCGCCCCCCGCCCGCAGGATCTGGCCGAGGATGTGCAAGGGCTGGAGCCGGAGGAACCAGAGGGCTTGCCCGATGTTTTGCCGCTGCGCGAGGCACGCGCGCCCGACCCGAGCCTGCCGACCGCGCTATTGATCACTGAAGAGGACTGCCGCCCAGAGGATTTCGAGCTGGGCGACCTCGATATCCGCGCCACAGCCACGCTGTCGGCCAGTCACCTGCGGTCGCCGCGCGAGGTGTCAGGGGATGTCGCGGGGTTCGAGGCCGGCGCGCTGGCCGATGCGGCGCGGCGCATGCGCCAAGAGGCCAGCGCGCTACGCGCCGGTGTGCCCGGCGATCTTGCAACATGGGCGGCGCGCGCCGGCGCGCGCCAGATCGTCACGCCTTATGTGCCGACCGGCCCGTTGCGTGACTGGCTGAACGAGGCCGAGACCGCGCTCGACGCGCAGGGCATTGCGCTGTGTGAGATGCGCCGCGACTGGGATGCCGCGATATGGCCGCACGCCACCGCCGGGTTCTTCAAAGTCAAGAAGAAGATTCCGCAGATCCTGCACGAGGTAGGTCTGTCGTGATCGACACGGTCGTCATCGGCGCGGGAATGACAGGCGTCACCTGTGCGCGGGCGCTATCAGATGCGGGGCGTCGTGTCGTGGTCCTCGACAAAGGGCGCGGCATCGGCGGGCGCATGGCGACGCGTCGGGTGACACTCGAAAGTGCCGAGGCGCAATTCGATCATGGCGCGCAATATATCTCGGCGTCCACGCCCGAATTCGCGAGCATGCTGGACGAGCTGCCCGATTCTGCCAGCAGATGGGAGGACGGCGCAGAGCGCCCGCATCACGTGGGCCTGCCCGGCATGTCCGGCCTGCCACGCGCCATCGCGGACGGCATCGACGTTCGCCAAGGGGTCGACGTAACGGCTTTGACAAAGCGCGCGAACGGGTGGCGGATCACGACCGGGGCCGAGGATCTGGTCGCCGCGCGGGTCGTTTTGACCATCCCGGCGCCGCAAATTCCTGCGCTTATCGGGACGGATCACCCGATGGCCGCGCCGCTTGACAGCGTGACGCTGGATCCCTGCCTGACCCTGATGGCCGCCTTCCCGTGCGGCGCCCCGCGCCCCTTCGTCAGCCGCGTGCAACCCGAAGCGCTGCTGACATGGATCGCCGAGGACAGCACCAAGCCCCGACGCGCGCAGCATGTCACGACATGGGTCGCGCAGGCGGGCCGCGACTGGAGCATGCAACATATCGAGCAGGCCCATGACGACATCGCCGCCCTTCTGCTGCCGCATCTCTGCGCCGAGATTGGCGCTGATCCGAGTGACGCCGTTTATTCCTCTGCGCATCGCTGGCGCTTTGCGCATGTTGCGACGGCCCTGAATCTGCCGTTCCTCGGCAATGACGCGGGCGATCTCTACCTTGGCGGCGACTGGTGCCTTGGCCCGCGGGTCGAGGCTGCGTGGCAAAGCGGCACTGCCATCGCCGCCGATGTCCTGGAGCGCCACGATGCGGGATGATCCGCGGCTCATGAACCTCGTCCGGCTGATTGGGGCCGCCCTGCAACCGCCGCCGGGCGCGGGCCGCATCGCGCTCGCGCTTACATTTGGAGCGCTCACGCACCTGGCCTTCGCCGCCGGTGTGCTGGCGATGATCGTCGCGATGTTCTTCGGGCTCAGCAAAAGCTTCGGGACCGTGCCATGGCCGTGGGCGGCGCTCGCCAATGCCGCCCTGATCGTGCAGTTTCCAGCCGTGCATTCGGCGCTGCTGACCGGAGCGGGCGGGCGGCTGCTTGCCCGCCTGATCCCCGGCCCATACGGGCGCACGCTGGCCACGACGACCTACGCAGCGATCGCCTCATTGCAATTGCTGGCGCTTTTCACGCTCTGGACGCCGTCGGGCATCGTCTGGTGGCGGGCCGAAGGAGCAACCTTCTGGGTAATATGCACCACCTATGCGGCGTCTTGGCTGCTGCTGATGAAGGCCAGCTTCGATGCCGGCGCCGAGGTGCAGTCGGGCGCGCTTGGTTGGATGTCGCTGATGGCGCGGATCCGACCGAAATTCCCCGACATGCCGACACGCGGGCTGTTTCGCGTGACACGCCAGCCCATCTACGTGGCTTTCGCGCTGACGTTGTGGACCGTGCCGGTCTGGACGCCCGATCAACTGGCCCTCGCGCTCAGCTATACCGCCTATTGCCTCTTGGCCCCGCGCCTCAAAGAAAAGCGGTTCGCGGCGCGTTACGGCAAACGGTTCGAGCGTTACCGCGCGAACGTGCCTTATGTCCTGCCGGTCGGGAGACAGCATGATGCGCAATGACCTGACGATCTACGACCATGCGGCGGCGCAGTGGTGGTCTGATGACATCCGCTGGGTGCGCACGCTCAAGAACCTCGTGCCCGGGCGGCTGTCGTGGATGGACCGCCAGATTGACTGGCAGGGCAAAGCGGTGCTCGATCTGGGCTGCGCGGGGGGCTTTATGGCCGAGGCGTTGGAGGATCGCGGCGCCACCGTGACCGGTATCGACCCCGCGGATCAGGCCGTTGATGCGGCCCGCGCGCATGCCAGCGCGAATGGGCGGGGCATCACCTATGACATCGGCGTGGGCGAGGCGTTGCCCTACGCGGATGCCGCGTTCGATGCGGTGGTCTGCGTCGATGTTCTGGAACATGTGCAGGATCTGGCACAGGTTCTGGCCGAGACGGCCCGTGTACTGCGGCCCGGCGGGCTGTTCCTGTTCGACACGATCAATCGCAATATCCTTGCGCGGTTTGTGACCATCACCATCGCCGAGGACATCCTGCGCATCCTGCCGCGCGGCACGCATGACCCGGCGCTGTTCATCAAACCCGCCGAGCTGTGCGCCGCGATGCGCGGGGCAGGTCTGGAGCCGGGCGCGTTCACCGGGCTCGGGCCGCGCGGCATCACCCGGCGTGGCGACCTGACATTCGGCCCGCTTCCGCTGACCACGGTGCAGTACATGGGCTTTGCTCGCAAACCCGACCAAACCACGAAAGCCTAGACATGCTGACGCTTGCGCTACTGAGCACGGCTCTTCTGTTCGGGGGGATGATGCTTTATTCCTTCGGTTTCGCGGCGGTCCTCTTTGCCGCGCTGCCGCCCGACACGGCGGGCGCGACGATCCGCCGGACGTTCCCGCATTTCTACCACTTCGTGCTGGGCTGTGCGGCGCTTGGCGCGGCGCTGGTCTGGCCACATGACACGCTTGCCGCAATACTTCTGGCGGTGATCGCGATCACCACCATCCCCAACCGGCAAATCCTGATGCCAGCGATCAATCGGGCCACCGATACCGGCGCGAAGACCCGGTTCAAGTGGCTGCACGGCGCGTCGGTGCTGGTGACGCTGGCGCATATCGGTCTGGCGGGCGTGGCGCTGGCGCGTTTCCTTCCGGGGACGGCGACATTACGCGGGCGCGTGGAGCTTGGCAAAGGCCGGGCGGTCCTGCAATGAAAGGAAACAATGAACGATAGCGCTGTCCTTGACGATCTGGTCGTCTGCCCGACCTGCGACCTCGTCTACCGCGCGCCCGGCATCGCGTCGCACGAAAAGGCGGTGTGCCAGCGCTGCGGCACGGTGCTGATGGCGCCGCGACGCAACGCCGGCACGCAGCTTGTGGCGGTGGCGCTGACCGTGCTGACCCTGATCGGCGCAGCGTCAGTCTTTCCGTTCCAGACAATCGGTGCGGCGGGCGTGCGCAACGAAGCCTCGATCCTCGACACTGCCGAGGCCGAGGTCGAGATCCGCACCGAGGACATGATGGCGCGCGCCGATGGCACGTTTTACCTGTCGGGCCAGTATTTCGTGACCGCCGAGGCGGGCCCCGACCGGGCGCGTCTCTTGGATTTGCAGGGGGCCTCTCCTGCCAGGGTCCACGCCCGAGAACCTGGCTACGGCCCGCGCGCAGCTTGTGCAAGATCTCGCGACGGATATCGCGCGGCAGGGGCTGCGCTAGACCGACAGCCGCGAGGTGTGCGCGCCACGCTCGCGGTAAGGCGTGGTGTCGTAATGCGACCGGTAGCATTTCGAGAAATGCGACGGCGATGAGAACCCGCAGGCCAGCGCCACGTTGATCACGGTCATGTCGGTTTGCATCAGCAGGTTGCGCGCCTTTTGCAGCCGCAATTCCATGTAATAGCGCTTGGGACTGCGGCTGAGATAGCGGCGGAACAGGCGCTCCAGCTGGCGGGTGGACATGCCCACGTCCCGCGCCAGGATCGACGGGCTGATCGGATCCTCTATGTTCGCCTCCATCATCTGGATGACCTGGCTCAGCTTGGGGTGGCGCACGCCGATCCGGGTGGGCACCGACAGGCGCTGCGTGTCCTGATCGGTGCGGATCGCGGAATAGATCTGCTGGTCGGCCACGGCACTGGCCAGCTTCTCGCCATGATCGTCCGCGATCAGGCTGAGCATCAGGTCGATCGAGGACGTGCCCCCCGCGGTACTCAGCCGGTTGCCATCCACCACGAACACCGACTTGGTCAGTTCCACATCCGCGAACTCCTCGACGAACGCGTCGTGGTTCTCCCAGTGGATCGTCGCGCGCTTGTCATCCAGCAGGCCCGCCTTGGCCAGCACGTAGGATGCTGTGCAAAGACCGCCCATGCGCGGTCCGCGGCGCGCCTCGCGGCGCAACCAGTTGAGCATGCGTTTCGTCGCGGTGGCCTGCACGTTCATCCCGCCGCACAGCAGGACGACATCGTCGCGGCTCAACTCGCCCAGCGGGAAATCCAGCTGGAACCGCACACCGGCCGACGATGTCACCACGTCCTCGGCCTCGCCGGTCAGCACCCAGCTGTAAAGCTCGTGTCCGGCCATGCGGTTCGCGACGCGCAGGCATTCTACCGCCGCGGCGAAACTCAACAGGGTGAAATCATCGAGCAACACGAACACGAAGCGCTTGGGCGCCTTGGGGGGATCGACCTCGATCTTGGCTACTTTGGCGGTGTCAGCTTTCATGAATCCCCGCTTTCCACTCCCCCCGGCCCTCATTCGCGTCTGTCACGAAAATGTAACGGTTGACAAGACAGGAGATGGCGACGACGCACGATTCCTGCAAGTTGCGTCTGGTCACTTTGGCGCGTGGCGCGTATACATCCTTGCTGAAATGCGACGAAGCGGAGGCTGACGATGACGGACTGGCAAAAAACCGGCTGGCGCGCGAAACTGCGGGTGCAGATGCCGGACTATACCGATGCCGCAGCCCTCGGCGATGTCGAGCAGCGCCTCGCCGATTATCCCCCCCTGGTCTTTGCCGGCGAGGCGCGGCGCCTGAAATCGCAGCTTGGCGCGGCGGCGCGCGGCGAGGCGTTCCTGCTGCAGGGCGGCGACTGTGCCGAGGCATTCGATCAGTTCAGCGCAGATGCGATCCGCGACACGTTCAAGGTCATGCTGCAGATGGCCATGGTGCTGACCTACGGGGCCAAGGTGCCGGTGGTGAAGGTCGGCCGCATGGCCGGGCAATTCGCCAAGCCGCGCTCGGCCCCGACAGAGGTCGTGGACGGCGTAGAGCTGCCCAGCTACCGCGGCGATATCATCAACGATCTGCCCTTCACCGCCGAGGCGCGGGTGCCAGATCCGGCGCGGATGCTGCAGGCCTACACGCAGGCCGCGGCGACGCTGAACCTGCTGCGCGCCTTTTCCACGGGCGGTTACGCGGATGTGCACCAGGTGCATCAGTGGACGCTCGGCTTCACCGAAGGCTCCAAGGCCGAGAAATACCGCGAGATGGCCCGCCACATCACCGACGCGCTGGATTTCATGAAGGCCGCGGGGATCGACAGCGACAGCGCACACACGTTGCGATCGGTCGATTTCTACACCTCGCACGAGGGGCTTCTGCTGGAATACGAAGAGGCGCTGACGCGGCTCGATTCGACCTCGGGCAAATGGCTGGCCGGGTCCGGGCACATGCTGTGGATCGGGGACCGCACGCGCCAGCCCGATGGCGCGCATGTGGAATTCCTGCGCGGCGTGCAGAACCCGATCGGCCTGAAATGCGGGCCGTCGATGACCAGCGACGATCTCAAGCGGCTTCTGGAGACACTGAACCCCGCCAACGAGGCCGGGCGCCTGACGCTGATCGCGCGGTTCGGGGCGGGCAAGGTCGGCGACAACCTGCCACGTCTCATCCGCACCGTCGAGGAGGAAGGCGCGCAGGTCCTCTGGGTCTGCGACCCGATGCATGGCAACACGATCAAATCCGCCACCGGCTACAAGACCCGGCCCTTCGAGTCCGTGTTGCGCGAGGTGCAGGAGTTCTTCGGCGTTCACCGCGCCGAGGGTACAATCCCCGGCGGCGTGCATTTCGAGATGACCGGACAGGACGTCACCGAATGCACCGGCGGCATGCGCGCGCTGTCCGAGGACAACCTGTCGGATCGTTACCACACCGCCTGCGATCCGCGGCTGAATGCCGGGCAATCGCTGGAGCTGGCGTTTCTGGTGGCCGAGGAGCTTCGGGCGCAGCGCGATGACGGGCGGCGCGCGCAGGCGGTCTGATACGGCTTAGGCCCTGTGCCGGTGAACGGGCGCTATGCGTCGGTGACCAAGCGCAGATGGCCACGGGACGCAGGTGCGACGCGCGTGGGCGCCCGGTCCCGTTGGCCCCCCGCCACGACGCGCAGCGCGCCGATCGCGGCGTCCTCGTCGACTGGCGTGATGCGCGTGTTCACGATCTCGAAGCGGCGCGGCGTGCGTCCAGCGCTGCCAGTCGTAACGAGGCATCCCAAGGCACGAGAGACATCGCCCAAGTCGCTGCGCAGCGGCAGCATGACAAGCGTGCCGCGCAGGTTTGCCCGGCCCGGCCCGGCGTGGCTGCACAGATCCATGTGGAGTGTCGCGGGGGCGGTCGAAAAGCTCGACCAGACCAGGCGCGAACGCCTCTCGCGAGTCCGGCGCGATGAAGCTGCAAAGCGGCATGCCACGCACCTCAGTGCCCATGAGCTCGCCAAGATGCATGCCGGCGATCCGCAGCCGCGTCACGCCGGGCGCGATCCGCTCTGCCACGAAGGCATTGGGCAGAAGCGGCGCGATCCGGCCGGGATCGATATGCGCGCGGTAGGGCACGGCCGCGCCGCGCCGCGCTTCGGCCCAATGGACATGAAGCGCCCGCAAATGGGCGTGCGTGTCTGCACTTGGGTCTCCGGGCGCGCCCGACCGTGACATTTCCAGATCATCTCGCATCACATGCCTCTTAAACTGATCCTGTTGCGACACGAGCTTGCGGATTTACGCTTAAACCCACGCTGTAGCGTCGTGCGTTCTGTTGAGATTGCCACAAATTGTTCGGAAACTCGTGTTAAATTTTAAGCACTGGTTAACCCAGGTACGGCGACCGGAACCGGGGCCTTGCTCAAGGTGCCCGCCATTGCGGAGCCTTGCCAGCCGCGCGCCGGCGCATTACGAGGTGGGGGCATGCCGTCGCCTGTCTCGCTTGTGGTCAGCGACCATTCGAGTATTTATGGAAAGATGAAAGGGCAGGTCACGAGATGAGCCAGCGTCGGGGCCTTCTGATCATTTTGTCCTCGCCATCGGGAGCGGGCAAGTCAACGCTGTCGGCGCGATTGCGGGACTGGGATCCGACGCTGTCGTTTTCGGTCTCGGCCACCACGCGCACGCCGCGCGAGGGCGAAGTCGACGGGCGAGAGTATCATTTCATGACAGAGGACGCGTTCAAACGCGAAGTCGGTGCGGGCGACATGCTGGAACATGCGCATGTCTTCGGCAATTTCTACGGCTCGCCGAAGGCCCCGGTGCGGGCCGCCATCGACGCGGGGTGCGACGTGCTGTTCGATATCGACTGGCAGGGCGCGCAGCAGATTCGCAACTCAGAGCTTGGGGGGCACACGCTGTCGATCTTCCTGTTACCGCCCTCGATCCGCGAGCTGCACCGGAGGCTGGAGGATCGCGGACAGGACGCGCCGGAGGTGATCACGCGCCGCATGCAGAAAAGCTGGGACGAAATCAGCCATTGGGACGGCTATGATTTCGTGCTGGTCAATGACGACCTTGACGCCACCGAGGCGCGGCTGCGGACCATCATCGAAGCGACGCGCCTGCGCCGCAGCCAGCAGCCCTGGCTGACCGATCACGTGCGCAAGCTGCAAACCGAGTTCGAGGAGACGCCATGACCCTTTATGCGCTGGACGGTCACGCGCCGCAGATTGCCGACGACACCTGGATCGCGCCCGATGCAAACGTGATCGGCAAGGTAGTGCTGGAGCAGGCCGCCTCGATCTGGTTTGGCTGCACCCTACGTGGCGATAACGAGGTCATCCACGTGGGCGCCGGCACCAATGTACAGGACCACACCGTGATGCATACCGATATGGGCTATCCGCTGACCATCGGGGCGGGCTGCACGATCGGGCACAAGGCGATGCTGCATGGCTGCACCCTTGGCGAGAACACCCTGATCGGCATGGGGGCATGCGTGCTCAACGGGGCACGGATCGGGCGCGATTGCCTGATCGGGGCCGGCGCGCTGATCACCGAGGGAAAGGAGATCCCCGATGGCAGCCTCGTAATGGGGGCCCCGGGCAAGGTCGTGCGCGCGCTCGACGCGGATGCGATCGCAGCGCTGCGGGACGGCGCGCTGCATTACCGGGACAACATGCGCCGCTATCGCGCCGGGCTGCACGAGGTCTAAGCGGCGATGCAAGGCCTTGCGTCCTTCCTTGCGGGTCTGCCGTTCGCCGCGCTCGTCATCGGCCCGAACGAGCGCATCGAGGGCGTCAACGCCGCCGCCCGCGAGATGCTGGGCCACGCCCACGCCATCGAAGGGCGGCATTTCCTGACCGCGCTGCGCCAGCCCGATCTGCTCGAGGCGATAGAGGCCACCATGCGCGACCGCACGGCGCGCAAGACCAACTACCAGACCTCGGATGGCGGGCGCGACGGGATCTACACGGTGCATGTGGCGCCTGTCGAGACCGGCGAGACGCATGGCGTGCTCGTCTGTTTCGAGGACATGACCGAACGCGAACAGGCCGCGCAGATGCGCCGCGATTTCGTCGCCAATGTAAGCCACGAATTGCGCACGCCCCTCACTGCCCTGCTGGGCTTCATCGAGACGCTGCAGGGTCCGGCGCGTCGCGACGAAGCGGCGATCGACCGATTTCTGGGGATCATGCAGGTTGAAGCGTCGCGCATGGAACGGCTGGTACGCGATCTTCTGTCGCTCAGCCGGGTGGAGGGCGAAGAGCGCGTGCGCCCGCGCGAGGCGGTCAATCTTTCGGAGATGGTCGGATCGGTGGTCTACATGCTGCGTCCGCTGGCCCGCGAAAGCGGTGCAGAGCTGATGTTCGAGCCGGTCGAGGACACGGCCGTGCCCGGAGATGGCGATCAGTTGCAGCAGGTCTTCACCAATCTCATCGAGAACGCCATCAAGTACGGCGGTACCGGCAACCGCGTCACCATCACCCTCGACCGTCACCCCAAGGATCCGGCCCTGCGCCTGCCGGCCGTGCTGGTACGGGTCCGCGATACCGGGCCGGGCATCGACCCGCTGCACATCCCGCGCCTGACCGAGCGGTTCTACCGCGTGGACACGCATCGCTCGCGCCAGATGGGGGGCACCGGGCTGGGCCTCGCCATCGTCAAGCATATCGTCAACCGGCATCGCGGCCGGTTTCGAATCGCGTCCACCCCGGGCGAGGGCAGCGAATTCACCGTCATCCTGCCGCTCTGGACCGGCTGAACCGCCGCAAGCGGACCGGTGCGCGCGTAACGTCATAAAATCGTTATGAAGCTGTCGTAAATCTTTTGCCAAACACGTTTAGCGTGTCGTGGAGGGATCGTGCCGGGCACGAAAGAACCTGGCCGAAATGTCACGAGCAGGACTGGGCAATGTCAGACCGACCGCATATCGATTCGGGTCTTGAGAGCGACCTCGAAGCCATCCAGGCCCGGATCATGAAGATGGGCGGCATGGTGGAACGTGCGATCTCCGACGCGGCCTGCTCCGTGGATACCCGCGACGAGGAACTGGCCGAAGCGGTTCGCCTGCGCGACGCGGCGATCGACACGGCCGAAGAGACGATCACTGACGAGGCGATGCGCATCATGGCCGCGCGTACGCCCGCCGCCGGCGACCTGCGCCTCGTTCTGACGGTGATCAAGATCTCGGCCAGTCTCGAACGTATCGGCGATTATGCCAAGAACATGGCCAAGCGCACCTCTGTCCTGACGGACATGGCACAAGTGGAGGGCGCGACGGCGGCGCTGCGGCGCATGGCGCGCGAGGTCGAAGGCATGCTCAAGGACGTGCTCGACGCCTATATCGAGCGCGACGCCGACCTCGCCCGAGCGGTGATCGAACGCGACCAGGATATCGACCAGATGTACAATGCGATCTTCAGGGAATTCCTGACCTTCATGATGGAGGACCCGCGCAACATCACACCTTGCATGCAACTGCATTTCATCGCCAAGAACACCGAGCGGATGGGCGATCTGGTGCTTTCCGTTGCAGAACAGGTCGTCTATCTCGTTTCTGGCGAAAGACCGGGCCACCCGCGGCCCGACACGGACCGGGCCTTGTCCGAGCCGGTCACGTTCCGCCACGTTCAGGCCTGACACGGAGGCTGCCATGATATCCAACGAACAACCCACCGTACTGCTGGTCGAGGACGAGCCCGCACAGCGCGAGGTTCTCGGCTATAACCTTGAGGCTGACGGATTTCGCGTCCTCTCGGCCGACAATGGCGAAGAAGCGCTGATGATGGTCGAGGAGACGCCGCCCGACATCATCGTGCTCGACTGGATGCTGCCGAACGTGTCGGGGATCGAGGTGTGCCGACAGCTCAAGATCCGTTCGGCCACGCGGGGCATCCCGATCATCATGCTCTCGGCGCGATCTGAAGAGGTGGACCGCGTGCGCGGGCTGGAAACCGGCGCGGATGACTACGTGATCAAGCCCTATTCGATGGTTGAGCTGATGGCGCGGGTGCGCGCGCAGCTGCGCCGCGCACGGCCGGCCACGATGGGGGAACGTCTGGAATACCACGATATCGTGCTCGACGCCGAAACGCATCGCGTGACCCGCCGCGACAAGGCGCTGAAGCTGGGCCCGACGGAATTCCGGCTGCTGTCGACCTTCATGGAAAAGCCCGGCCGGGTATGGAGCCGCGAACAGCTGCTCGACCGGGTGTGGGGCCGCGACATCTATGTCGATACCCGCACGGTGGACGTGCATATCGGACGGCTGCGCAAGGCGCTTTGCCAGTATGGCGGCGACGACCCGCTGCGCACAGTCCGCGGGGCGGGTTACGCGCTCGGCTGATAGACCCGTATCAGTTCGGCGTGATCCGGAAGGCCGCGCCACGCCCCTCGCTGAGAAACCAGATCGCGCCGTCGGGCCCCTCGACGATATGACGCACGCGCTGCGTTTCCGGCGATTCCAAGCGTTCCACCTCGGTCACGTCCTCGCCCGACAGGCGCGAGATCATGTTGAACTTGAGCGAGCCCACGAACATGTCACCGCGCCATTCGGGGAACATGTCGCCCTGGTAGATCATCATGCCCGATGGCGCGATCGACGGATCCCAGTAATGCGCGGGCTGCTCCATACCCTCCTTTTGGGTGCCCTCGCCGATCTTCGCGCCGGAGTAATGCGTGCCATAGGAAATCACCGGCCAGCCATAATTCGCGCCACGCCGGATGCGGTTGACCTCGTCACCACCGCGCGCGCCATGCTCATTGACCCAAAGATTACCCTCGGCATCCAGCGCCGCGCCTTGCCGGTTGCGGTGGCCGTAAGACCAGATCTCGGGCTGTGCGCCATCGTTACCGACGAAGGGGTTATCCTCGGGCACCGATCCATCGCGGGCGATGCGGATCACCGATCCGTTCTGGCGCGACAGATCCTGTGCCGAGGGCCGGTCGCCCCGCTCCCCGATCGTGGCATAAAGATACCCATCCGTCCCCTCGACAAGCCGCGAGCCAAAATGCCGGCCCCCCGATGATCCGGGTTCAAGCTCGAAGATCACGCGCGCGTCGCTCAGACGGTCAGCGCCGGGCGCAAGGCTGGCGCGAAAGATCGCCGTGCCCGCGCCGCGCGCTTGTGGCTTGGAGAACGTTAAAAATAGCGTGCGATCCTGCGCGAAATCGCGCGGGATGAGCACGTCCATCAAACCGCCCTGCCCGCGGGCGGCAACCTCTGGCAAACCGGAGATCTCGCGCCGTTCGCCATCCGCGACATGCCACAGGCGTCCGGCGCGCTCGGTGATCAGCATACCGCCATCCGGCAGGAACCCAAGCGCCCAGGGCTCGTCAAGCTGGTCGACCATCTTGGTGACGGTGAGATTTCCCGCGCTGGTATCCATCGTGTAGGCGGGGCTGCACCCAAGGGTCAGGGCCAGCAGGATAGGGGCAAAGCGTGTCATTAATCACTCCTTTCGTGCCGCGCGACACAGGTGGATCAAGCGCGTTTGCTACCCATCTGCGCGATATCGAGGATGTCGAGCACCCGCGCCTCTATGTCGGCGGCCGACAGACGCGCGGTGGCGTACATGTCTGCCGGGCTGGCCTGGTCGATGAAGATGTCGGGCAGCACCATGGAGCGGAACCGGAACCCCTTGTCGAAAACCCCGTTTTCGGCCAACAGGTGACTGACATGGCTTGCAAATCCGCCGATCGCACCTTCTTCTATGGTGATCATCGCATCATGCCCGGCCACTAGATCGAGGATCAGCTCGGCATCCAGTGGCTTGGCAAAGCGGGCATCGGCGACCGTCGGCGTGATCCCGCGCGCCCGCAATGATTCAGATGCCTGCATGACCTCTGACAGCCGCGTGCCGTAAGACAATATCGCGACACGGGATCCCTCCTGCACGATGCGGCCCTTGCCGATCTCCAGCGGCACGCCGCGCTCGGGCATGGTTACGCCCGCTCCTTCGCCGCGGGGATAGCGGAACGCGATGGGGCCGTCGTCATGCGCCGCGGCGGTGGCGACCATGTGCACAAGCTCGGCCTCGTCCGCGGCCGCCATCACGGTAAAGCCCGGCAGGTTCGCCAGATACGCGATGTCGAAGCTGCCCGCATGGGTCGCGCCGTCGGCACCGACCAGCCCCGCGCGGTCGATGGCAAAACGCACGGGCAGCCGCTGGATCGCCACGTCATGCACGACCTGATCGAACCCGCGCTGCAGGAACGTCGAATAAAGCGCACAAAACGGTTTCATCCCGCCCGCGGCAAGGCCGGCGGAAAAGGTCACGGCATGCTGTTCGGCAATGCCCACGTCGAAACAGCGCGACGGGTAGCGTTCGGCGAAAAGATCGAGGCCGGTCCCGTCCGGCATCGCCGCCGTGATCGCGCAGATCTTGTCGTCACGGGCCGCCTGTTCGAGAAGCGCACCGGCAAACACTTTGGTATAGCTCGGCACGTTGGAGGGCGCCTTTTTCTGCTCGCCGGTATCGAGATCGAATTTCGCCGTGGCGTGGCCACCATCGCTCGCATGCTCGGCGGGCGCGTAGCCCTTGCCCTTCTTGGTCAGCGCATGAATGAGGATCGGCCCCGTCGCACGCGCCTTGACCGTCCGCAACACGGGCAGAAGCTGGTCCATGTCATGCCCGTCAATGGGGCCGACATAAGAGAACCCCAGTTCCTCGAACAGCGTGCCACCGACTGTCAGACCCTTGAGCATGTCCTTGGCGCGCCGTGCCCCGTCCTGGAACGGCGATGGCAGGAACGACATCGCGCCTTTTGCGGCGGCCTTGAAGTCCTGAAACGGCTCGCCGGCGTAAAGCCGAGACAGGTATGACGAAAGCGCACCCACGGGCGGCGCGATGGACATCTCGTTATCGTTCAAAATGACGATCAGTCTCTTGCCCAGGTGGCCGGCATTGTTCATCGCCTCGAAGGCCATGCCCGCGCTCATCGCGCCATCCCCGATCACCGCGATGGCGTCGCCATGCCCGGTGGGACAGGCCCCGCCCAGATCGCGGGCCACGGCGAACCCGAGCGCCGCGCTGATCGAGGTCGAGGAATGCGCAGCGCCGAACGGATCGTAATCGCTCTCGGACCTTTTGGTGAACCCCGACAGCCCGTCCTTCTGGCGGATCGTCGACATGCGCTCGCGCCGCCCGGTCAGGATCTTGTGCGGATAGCTTTGATGCGACACGTCCCAGATGATCTTGTCACGGGGGGCGTCGAACACGTGATGCAGCGCCACCGTCAGCTCGACGACCCCGAGGCCCGCGCCCAGATGTCCGCCGGTCCGCGACACCGCCGAGATCGTCTCGGCGCGCAGTTCGTGGGCCAGCCCGTCAAGCTGGCTGTCGCTCAGCCGCTTGAGGTCAGCGGGGGTGCTGACCTGATCGAGCAGCGGTGTATGCGGACGGTCCGGCATGGCGTTGCCCCTCCTTCGGGTTCTGATCAGGTCCGGCGCGAGATCACGAAACGGGCAAGGTCGCGCAAATCAGATGCACTCTCATCATAACAAGATAGAGCGTCACAGGCGGCCTCAACAAGGGTTTCCGCCCGGGTTTTCGCAGCATCGAGCCCCATGAGCGACACGAAGGTCGCTTTTCCGGCGGTCGCGTCCTTTCCCACGGCTTTGCCGACCTGCGCCGAACTGCCCGTCACGTCGATCACATCGTCCTGGATCTGGAAGGCCAGCCCGAGCGCCTGCGCGTAGGCCCGAAGCGGCGCGGTATCGGCCCCGGCCATCCGCGCGCCCGCGGTCGCCGCCCATTCGATCAGCGCCCCGGTCTTGCCGGCCTGCAGCGTCGTGATCTCGTCGAGGGTCAGGGGTGTCGCCGCGTGTTCGGCCGCGATGTCACGCGCCTGTCCCAGCACCATGCCCTGCCCGCCCGCCGCGCGGGCGAGCGTGTGGGCGAGGTCGGCGCGCACGTCACCGGACAGGCCGTTCTGCGGATCGCCGAGCATCTCGAAGGCCAGCGACTGCAAGGCGTCGCCGACGAGGATCGCCGTCGCCTCGTCCCACCGCACATGGACCGTGGGACGTCCGCGCCGCAGATCATCGTCATCCATCGCCGGCAGATCGTCATGCACGAGGCTGTAGGCATGCAGCGCCTCGATGGCGCAAGCGGGCCACAGGGCGGCCTCGTCCGGCACCCCGTGCAGTCGGGCGCTTTCCACGACCAGGAAGCCGCGAATACGCTTTCCGCCCTGCGTCGCGTAGGCCATGCCGTCCGATACAGGCCCAGCGGGATATGCGCCGAACACATCATCTAACCGGGTCTGGATCCGGCCCGCATCGGCCGCAAGGCGGTCCTGCATGACGTCAGTCGCCCGAGACGGGCTGCGTCCCGGTGGGCTGGCCGTCCGTGTCGAGCGTGATCGCCGCGACCTTTTCCTCGGCTTCCTTGAGCTTAGCCTCGCAGCGTTTCTTCAGCTCCGCACCGCGCGAATAAAGCGTGATCGACTCGTCGAGTGCCACGTCGCCACGTTCCAGCCGTCCCACCACCTGTTCAAGTTCCTGCATCGCCTGCTCAAAGCTCAGTTCGGTCACGGGTGTGTCGGGCATCATGCGGTCCTGTTGCTTAAGTGTCCGCCCAGCATAGACATGGCGCGGGTCCGGTTCAATTCGCTTCCCGCGATTTGTCACCTCGGATCACGGCAAGCTTTGCCGCATGCCGATGCGCAGGTCATGGAAGATGCGTTTCGCAAAGATCCGGCGGCGTGGTGGCCTTGCGATTCTGCGGGGGCGGCACCAAGAACCGTCACGGACACTCAACGCGATCTTAACTATTCTGCCGCACTCTGAACCTGTGCTCGGGAACCGATGTCCTTGGGTCCCGTGCACTTCCTCCCTGTCAGACTGGCCGCGCCGAACATGGTGCGGCCTTTTTTTCCCGGAGGCGTCGTGCCGGGAAACGTTGACCTCGTATCCGCGACTGGTTAAAAAAATTTCTTATAAAGCTCGGCCAGTCCGACAGGGAAATATGGAAAGAGGCCCTATGGCCTCTTTCTTTATGTCATGGACTTGTCTGGCGGGTTTGATAGCAGGGTGGGAGGCCGAGATTTCACACTGACACCGGCCAAGAGGCGTGCTAGATCGGCTTCGACATCCATAGAACCCGTCATGAGGATACAATGTCGAGAACCCTTTCAAGCCTTTCCTTCACCGCGTTGTTCGCGTTTGCCACAGTCGCAGGCGCGCAGCAGGAGTCCACCGAAACCGACGGCTCAAGCGAGGCCGGGGAAATGGTCCAGGGCGAGGGGGCACCCGTAAACCCGACCCAAGGCCTCGATACAGGCCGCGAGGTTCAGCCGGACGAAGAGGAATCCTACATCAAGGAAACCTTCGAGGATTGGCAGCTGAAATGTTTCCGCACCGGCGGGGACGAGGACCTTTGCCAGATGTATCAGCTTCTGACCGAGGAAGGCGGCAACCCCGTCGCCGAGTTCAGCCTCTACAAGCTGGCCAATGCCGGCAATGTCGTTGCCGGTGCGACGATTGCCGCCCCGCTTGGCACGCTGCTGTCCGAAGAGATCAAACTGTCGGTCGATGGCGGCAGATCCAAGAGCTACGCGTTCTCGTTCTGCACGATGGGCGGTTGTTTCGCCCGGATCGGCCTGACCGAGCCCGAGGTCGAGGCGCTCAAGCGCGGTGTGACGGCCACGCTGGAGATCGTTCCCGCGCAGGCGCCGGATCAGACGGTGACCATCGAGGCGTCTCTTTCCGGGTTCACCGACGCGTACGAGGCGGCATCCGAATTGCAGAACTGACCTGAAAGGCCCCGCGCGAGACACTCGGATCTCGCGCGGGGCCTTTCATGGCGTGATCCGGTGATCTTTGCGCGGACCGCGTGTCATCAGGTGTGGCGCCGCAACGCCAGCACCGCATTGAGCCCGCCAAAGGCGAACGCGTTCGACAATGCGACATCGACCTTCGCCTCGCGCGCCTCGTTGGGCACAACGTCAAGCGCGCATTCCGGGTCCGGCTCTTCATAACCGATCGTGGGCGCGATCACCCCGTCGCGCAAGGCCATGATGCAGGCCAGCAACTCCACGGCTCCCGTGGCGCCGATGAGATGCGCGTGCATCGACTTGGTCGAGGAGATCATCAACCCGTCGGCATGCGCCCCGAACACATCCGCGACGGCCGCACATTCGGTCTTGTCATTGGCCGCCGTGCCGGTGCCGTGCGCGTTGATGTAGCCGACCTCCGCCGGGTTGATCCGGGCATCGCGCAGGGCGCCCGACATGGCGCGTGCCGCACCCTGCTTGGACGGCATCACGATATCGGAGGCGTCCGAAGTCATCGCGAACCCGGCCACCTCGGCCAGGATCTCTGCCCCGCGCCGGCGCGCGTGCTCCAGCTCCTCGAAAACGAAGATCGCCGCACCTTCGCCCTGCACCATGCCATTGCGATTGGCCGAGAAGGGCCGGCACGCATCACGGGACATGACCCGAAGGCCTTCCCACGCCTTGACGCCGCCGAAACACAGCATCGATTCCGACCCGCCGGTGATCATCACCGGGGTGATCCCGCCATGCACCATCTGGAAGGCCTGCGCCATCGCGTGATTGGACGACGCACAGGCCGTGGACACCGTAAAGCTTGGGCCCATCAGGTTGTGCACCATCGACAGGTGCGAGGCCGCGGCATTGTTCATCAGCTTCGGCACGACGAACGGGTGGACGCGGTTCTTGCCTTCCTCGTAGACCGAGCGGTAATTGTCGTCGAGCGTGGTCATCCCCCCCCCGGAATTGCCGAGGATCACGCCCGTGCGCGCCGCCAGTTCATCGCCGAAATCCAGCCCGGATTGGGCTATGGCCTGCCGCGCGGCGATCAGTGTGAACTGCGTGAACCGGTCGTAAAGCGCGAGTTGCTGGCGATTGAACTGCGCCTCGGGATCGTAGCCCTTGACCTGTGCGCCGATCTTGATCGACAGCCTGTCCACATCCCGAAAATCCAGCGTTCCGATGCCGCAGCGCCCCTCGCGCATCGCCTCTAGAGTACTGGGCACGTCCGTTCCAAGGGCATTGATCGTCCCGGCCCCGGTGATGACGACACGCTTCAAGACTGCTCCGCGATCAAACGCTCTATGCCGGTCACGATGGAGCGCACCGAGGAAATGTCGAAATCGCTCTTGGATGGCTCGTTGGCGTTGAAGGGTACCGAGATGTCGAACGCCTCCTCGACCGCGAAAATGGTTTCGACCAGCCCGAGGCTGTCGATTCCCAGATCCTCCAGCGTGCTGTCGAGTGTGACATCCGACGGCTCCAGCACCGCCTGTTCGGCGATGATCTTGATGACACGGTCCTGAATGCTGCTCATGGTGGGGTCTTTCTCATGCTGTCCCGCGAATTGCGCAGGTATCACCGGTCTCTAGACTCCGTTCTGTAACCGTTTTTTCAAGATTCGCCACATTGGCGACCGATCTTTCGGGGACGCGAGAGCACTCTGGACGCCACCAAACATCCTCCGGCATCATGATGCCGCCACCCAACAGAACGCAACGCCATCCGGACCCTTGCCGCGTGTGTGAGTTTAACTCTGAACCGCCGGCAGTGTAACCCCGGCCCGTTTCAGGGCCTCCCAGATCCGTCCGTCGCGGCCGTAGACATCCTCGCGATACTCTGTCCGTCCGCGCGCGTGGGTTATGGCGGTGCGGTAGATGATGTGCACCGGCACGTGCTGGTCCAGCCGGACATGGGTTTCGCGCCCCGTGTCCAGGACCGAATGAAAATAACCCGTCGGGTCCGCCTCTTGCCGCGACAGAAGCTCATAGGCGAACTCGAAAGGCTGTTGCAGGCGGATGCACCCGTGACTGAAGGCCCGCGTCTCGCGGTCGAAAAGCGCTTTCTCGGGGGTGTCATGGAGGTAGATGTTGTACGTGTTCGGAAACATGAATTTCACCAGACCGAGCGCGTTGCGCGACGAGGGCGGCTGCTTCATCGAGAAGGGAAACGTGCGCGCGCTGTAGGCGGTGAAATCGACGGCCCCGCGATTCACCTCGCGCCCGTCCCTTGTGTAGAGCTTGAGATGCGAAACCGCATTGGGATTGCGTTGCATCCGAGGAAGGTATTCCCCGACGACGATCGAGCGCGGCACGTGCCAGGTCGGGTTGATCACCATATGATCCATCTCGTCGGAAAACTCGGGGCTGCGCCGACCACCCATGTCCTTGCCGATCACCGCGCGCGTCCGAAACGTCACCGTGTCGTCATCGACGATTCGCGCGCTGAAATCGGTCAGGTTGACAAGGATGTGGCGCGCGCCCCGGTCCTCGGGCAGCCAGCGTTCCCGTTCCATGGCGACGATCACGGATTGCAGCCGCTCGATCGCACTGCGGTTGAGCGATTTCAGGGTCGATGGTCCGGCGATGCCATCCGATTTGAGACCGTGATCGCGCTGAAAGGCGCGCACCGCGTCCACGATCCGGTCATCATAGGCGCGGCTCGCGCTTCGCCGGAGATATCCCATGGCCGACAGCCGGTCGCGCAGCGCGATGACCGGGGCCCCGCGTTCCCCGGGCTTGATGGACCCGGCGGTCACGGTCGGGCCCCAGCCGCCCGCCGCGATCAGTCGCTCAAGCCGCATCTTTTCCTTCATCAGGCGCACATATTCGTTGGTCTGTGGCGGCAAGGCGCGCAGCACCCGGTGCGCCGCGTCCGATGCCAAGGCATCGAGATACGCCGCGGCGGGGCGATCCGTGACCGCGCGCTTGATGCCGCTATCGACACGCGACGGCACCAGCACACCAGATCCCATGTCGCGCGCATAGTCGAGATAGGCGCGTGTCAGCGCCACCTCGACCTGCCCGAGATCGCGCAACGACCGCACCTGCGACATCTGCGCCATCAGCCCGTCGAGATCGTAGCGTTTCTCGGGCAGTCCGTGCAGTGTCGCCTTTGACAGCGCCTGTACGAGAGCCTGACGCCGGGCGTGGTCTGCATCGCCATCACCGGTCCAGAGCGGTCGATAGTCCGCCTCGCGGTAATACGCCGCGATATCCTGATCCGACGCGACGGCCTCGGCCAGCGCCTGTCGGAAGGCGGCGCTCTGCGGGTCGGCTCGCACCGCGTCAGGCCGCGCTGTCAGCGCAAGCACCAAGAGCAAGGCGAGGGTTCCGACCACGTAACGCACCATCCGCATTCCACTCACTCCAAAAACGTCCAGAAGCATTCAACCGTGTTTGAACGAAGAAAACCAGATCACCATAAATTTTTCCGTAAGAACTTGATGCAAAGATGAGACAAATCCGAAGGACTCTGCGGTGACATCAGCACAGCTTGTGCAGCCAAGCTAGGAGACCCGAGAATGCGCGAAATCCCGCCGACATGCCTTGATGCGCCAGATGTGCCAAAAAGGGGCTTGGTTCACGATTCTCTTTGTGTCACGTTGTTAGTGTCTTTGGGGGGCCAATTTAAAAAGCCGCGGCACAGCGGTGGCAGGTCAAGCGACGGGACAGGCGCTTCATAAAATGACAAACTTCAGCTCGACTGGACTTTCACGTCGTGGAATTCTGATGGCGTTTGCGGCAACGGCCATCTCCGCGGCACCGACATTCGGCAACGCGACGGGGTTCCTGCGCGGGGGCGGCGACATTCGGCGCATTCGCATGGTGTCACCACGCACCGGAGAGCGGATCGACACGATCTACTGGATCGAAGGGAACTACATCCGCGAGGCCCTGAACGAGATCACGCTTTTCATGCGCGACTGGCGCACCAATGAGACGCGAAACATCGACGCCCGCACGATCGACATCATGGCAGCGAGCCACAACCTGCTGAATGCGAGCGAACCCTACACCCTGCTCAGCGGGTATCGCAGCCCCAAGACCAACGCCATGCTGCGCAGCCGGTCAAGCGGGGTCGCCAAAAATTCCCGGCACATGTCCGGCGAAGCAGCGGATCTGCGTCTCGGCAGCCGCAGCGTCAGCCAGATCTACCAGGCCGGGCTGGCCTGTGGCGCGGGGGGCGTCGGGCGCTATTCAAGGTCGAACTTCGTACACATGGATTGCGGACCCGTTCGCAGCTGGGGGCGGTAAGGCGTGGCGACGCCTTCTGCCCCGGCGACGCACGAACGAGCCAAGCGATAGCGTCAGAGCAACGCGCCTGACGCCATCTGTCGTTAAAGGCCGCGAACGCTTAGGCCAGCTTGGCGTTCCGGGCGTCCCGCAGACGCTCGAAATCATCGCCCGCGTGATAGCTCGACCGGGTCAGCGGCGTGGCCGACACCATCAAGAATCCCTTGCCATACGCCGCCTTTTCATAGGCCGCAAATTCGTCGGGATGTACGAACCGGTCCACCGCGTGATGCTTTGGCGTGGGCTGCAGATATTGCCCGATGGTCAGGAAATCCACGTCCGCGGCGCGCATGTCATCCATCACCTGATGCACCGCCGAGCGGTCCTCGCCAAGGCCGACCATGATTCCGGACTTGGTGAATGTCGTGGGATCAAGTTCCTTCACGCGCTGCAAAAGGCGTAGCGAGTGGAAATAGCGCGCACCCGGCCGGACACCGGGATAAAGCCCGGGCACGGTTTCAAGGTTGTGATTGAAGACATCCGGCTTGGCCGCCACGACGACCTTGAGCACGTCATCTGGGCAATGCAGGAAATCGGGCGTCAGGATCTCGATCGTGGTGCCGGGCGAGCGATGCCGGATCGCGCGGATCGTCTGGGCGAAATGCTCGGCCCCGCCATCCGCGAGATCGTCACGGTCCACCGAGGTGACGACCACGTGGTTGAGGCCCAGCTTTTGCACCGCATCCGCCACGCGCCCCGGTTCGAACGCGTCGAGCGTCTGCGGCTTGCCCGTGGCCACGTTGCAGAAGGTGCAGCCTCTCGTACAGACCTCGCCCATGATCATCATGGTGGCATGACCCCTCGCCCAGCACTCGCCCGCATTCGGGCATCCGGCCTCTTCGCAGACCGTCACCAGCTTGTGCTCGCGGATGATTTCGCTGGTCTTGAAATAGCCCTTTCCGGTCGGGGCCTTGACGCGGATCCAGTCCGGTTTCTTGGGTTGGGCATTGCTCGGACGATGCGCCTTTTCGGGATGGCGCTGGTCGGGAAGTTTCAGGTCGCGCATGAAAGTGCCCCTGTAAGTGAATTCGTGTCGGGCAAACTTAGCTCATCTGCCCGGCATTTGCCAGTCACTGCGAGGCCGCCTGACGTGTCGCGCGGTCGCGGGCCCCGCCGGCGCCCAGGCTTGTTTCGGCGACCGGATCCGTTTCGAGCGTGGCGATCAGGTTGGTGCCGACACGCGTCAAAAGGTCAGCCAGCTCGTCGAACCAGAGCGCGGCTTCCGTGCTGGCACGGCGGATGAGGGCGATCTCGCGGTAAGGCTCTGGTGCTGCGAAACGCTGCAGCTGAAGACCGGGCGCCGCGCGGGCCTCGGTGGTCGCGGCGATCTCCGGCATCAGAGTCAGGCCGAATCCCGCCGCGACAAGCCGCGACAGCGTGCTCAGGGACGACGCGCCCATGTCGATCTGCGCGTGCCCGCGCCCGCGCCCGCGCCCGCAGACCTCCAGCGCCTGATCGGTCAGGCAATGCCCGTCTTCCAGAAGCAGCAACGAGGTCTGCGACAGCGACGTGGGGCGCAAGCCCTCGGCACTGTCGGCAAGCGCGGCCAGTCGCGTCGCGCTGCCCGCGACAAGGAAACGATCGGCAAAAAGCGCCCGCGACTGCAATCCCTCATGCGGGACCGGCAACGCGAGGATTGCCGCGTCAAGGTGCCCGGCCTGCACTTCCGCAACCAACTGGTCAGTACGCGCCTCGCGGATCTTCACGTCGAGCGAGATATCGCCGCTACGCAGCGCTTCGAGCACACCGGGCAGGATATACGGAGCCACGGTCGGAATGATACCAAGCGACAGCCGCCCCGCCAGCCCGTCCTGCCAGCGCGCGGCCTCGGTCAGTGCCTGCATCTCTGTCAGGACACGCGTGGCGTGGTCGAGGATCCGGCGCCCGAACGGCGTCAGCACGACGTCGCGCGCCCGCCGTTCGACCAGTTGCGCACCAAGCGCCGCTTCCATCTCCCGGATCTGGACCGAAAGCGCAGGCTGCGAGACGTTCACAACCCCGGCAGCCCGCCCAAAATTGCGCTGCTCGCTCAGGGCCTTGAAATAGGAAAGTTGCCGCAGGGTTATGTTCATGGCGTGATCTTAGGCGCGGGGCATCCCACCGCAAGCTCAAACGGTACCGCGACTGCGCGATCCGTGGTCGGCCCTTGTGACAGGCCTACTTCGTTTCTCCGACATTCTCGGAAAAAGACTCGCGAAAGGCCGTCTGCTGGTCGGCGCTCGCCTCGGTCTGTTGCTGTGCTTTCCACTCGTCATAGGGCATGCAGTAGAAGATTTCGCGCGCCTCTTCCTTGGACATCTCGATGCCGCGCGCCTGTGCCGCTTCCTGATACCAGCGGCTTAGGCAGTTGCGGCAGAAGCCCGCGAGATTCATCAGATCAATGTTCTGCACCTCGGGGCGCTGCTCCATCAGATGCGCGCGGAGCGTGCGAAATGCTGCGGCTTCGAGTTCCGTGCGGGTCTGGTTATCCATGCTCTGTCTCCCTTGTCTGGTACAAAGATGAGGGGCAGGGACCGCCTGCGCAAGCCCCCTCAGACACCGACGCGCCCCGCCACCTCCTGCAGGATCGGCGCCAGCCGCGCGGCCCAGCCCGCCTGCGCCTCGGGCGTCTCGATCAGATCATTGCGCAGCTCTATCAGGATATTGGGCCGCTCATGCGCGATGCCGTGGCGCGCGATTGTGTCACCGGGCAGATGCCCGCCGTAGGGCTGGTTGTCGCCCACGCAAAGATCGGGCTCGGCACGCAGCCGTGTCAGCAGGGGCCGGGCCAGCCGGGTATCGGCAGCATAAAGCAACGAGACGTGCCACGGGCGCGGCGGACGGCCCCGCAATTGGCGCGTGAAGCTGTGGATCGAGACGATCACGGTGTCGTCGCGCCGCGCCGCCAGCTCCGCAAGTGCCGTGTGGTACGGCCGGTAGAGCCGGTTCAGCCGTCGCTCCACCTCGGCGGCATCCATGTGGCGATTTGCCGGGATGACGGTACCATCGTACAGCTTCATCACCAGCGTCGGGTCATCCTCGCCGCGATTCGGATCGATCACCAGCCGTGAGAAATTGGTCAGTATCGCGGGACCGTCCAGAGCGCGTGAGAGCGCGCGGGCCACACCTGCCGCCCCGACGTCATAGGCGATGTGGCGGGCCATGTCGCGATTGCCGAGGCCGAGCGTGCCGCCATTCACGAAATCCGGCACCGTGTTGGCTGCGTGATCGCAGGTCACGAGGAACCGTGCAGGCCGGGCCTCGCCGTCGATTTCATATGGCTGATACATCATCGGGCTGGTTTTTCCTTTGGAGTTTCCTCTAGAATAGTTGCGTGAGATTGTGAATTGCGCGATATCCTAGGATTGCATGTTGTTAGCGATAACAGCCCGGGACGCGATATGAAGGAGCACAAATGAGACGCCACCGCAATGTCAAGATCGTGGCCACGCTCGGCCCCGCCTCTTCGGATTACGACACGATCCGTGCCCTGCACGAAGCCGGCGCGGACGTGTTCCGCCTCAACATGAGCCACGGCACCCATGCCGACATCGCCGAGCGGCACCGCATCATCCGCCAGATCGAGGAAGACCTCGGCAGCCCGATCGCGATCCTGGCCGACCTTCAGGGGCCGAAGCTGCGCGTCGGCGCCTTCAAGCGGGGCGAAGAGGAACTGGCCGAGGGCGCGCCGTTCCGGCTTGATCTCGACACGACCGAGGGGGACGCGACGCGGGTATGCCTGCCCCATCGCGAGATCTTCGCGGCGCTGGAACCGGGCGCGGATCTGCTGGTCAATGATGGCAAGATCCGCCTGCGGGTCACCGAATGCGGCGAGGAGTTCGCGAATTGCGAAGTGATCGCCGGAGGGACCATCTCCAACAACAAGGGGGTGAACGTCCCCGATGTGGTACTGCCCTTCGCGGCGCTTTCGGACAAGGACCGCAAGGATCTCGAATTCGTCTGCGAGCTCGGCGTCGATTGGCTGGCGCTCAGCTTCGTGCAGCGCCCCGAGGACGTGAACGAGGGCCGCACCCTGGCGCGGGGCCGCGCCGCGATCATGACCAAGGTCGAGAAACCCGCGGCGGTGAAGTGCTTCGACGACATTCTCGCCGTCAGCGACGGGATCATGGTGGCGCGCGGCGATCTCGGTGTCGAATTGCCTGTGCAGAACGTTCCACCTATCCAGAAGCGGCTGGTGCGCAAATGCCGCGAGGTGGCCAAGCCGGTGATCGTCGCGACGCAGATGCTCGAATCTATGATCGAGTCGCCGATGCCGACCCGCGCCGAGGTCTCGGATGTCGCCACCGCGATCTACGAGGGGTCGGACGCGATCATGCTGTCGGCGGAATCGGCGGCCGGCGATTACCCTGTCGAGGCGGTGCAAACCATGGATAACGTGGCGCGCGAAGTGGAGGACGACCCCACATATCGCGAGGTGATCGAGTCCAGTCGCCGGGCCGACAGGCAGACCGTGGCCGACGGCATCGTCGCCGCCGCGCGCGAGATCGCCGAGACCACGGATATCAAGGCGATCTGCTGCTACACCGAATCGGGCACCACCGCCCTTCTGACCGCGCGCGAACGTCCCAAGGTGCCGATCATCGCGATGACCAGTCTGCGCGGTACCGCGCGGCGGCTGGCGCTGACATGGGGTGTCGACTGCGTCATGACCGAGGACCTGACGCGATTCAAGATGGCGGTGATCAACGCCGTGGGGGCCGCAGTCAGGCAAGGCTATGCCGAAGAGACCGACCAGATCGTCGTGATCGCCGGCGTGCCCTTCAACGTTCCGGGCACGACGAACATCCTGCGCGTGGCGCCCTGCAAGGAAAGCCTGATCTACGCGACCGACCCGGGCTGATCCAACAGCGCGCAAATCGGCCCCGCCCCCCTTGCACAAGGGCGGGGCTGGACGTATACGACGCCTTCAATTCGCAGGTCCGGCCCGACGTGGCATGCCGAGGCCCGCGATTCCACCGACCAGACAGGAGCCGGAAATGCCCAAAATGAAGACAAAGTCGAGCTGCAAGAAGCGGTTCAAGATAACGGCCTCGGGCCGCGTGGTGGGTGCCCAGGCGGGCAAGCAGCACGGCATGATCAAGCGAACCAACAAATTCATCCGAAACGCGCGTGGCACCACCACGCTCAGCAAAGCCGACGAAGGTATCATCAAGCCGATGATGCCCTACGCACGCTAAGCCCAAGGAAGGATTTGAGACATGTCACGCGTCAAAGGGGGCGTCGTTACCCACGCCCGCCACAAGAAAGTCACCACGGCTGCCAAGGGCTATTACGGCCGCCGCAAGAACACCTTCAAGGTGGCCGCGCAGGCCGTCGACAAGGCTAACCAATACGCCACCCGCGACCGCAAGAACCGCAAGCGCAGTTTCCGCGCCCTGTGGATCCAGCGGATCAACGCCGCGGTGCGCGCGCATGACGAAACGCTGACCTATTCGCGCTTCATCAACGGTCTGTCGCTGGCCGGGGTCGAAGTCGATCGCAAGGTGCTGGCCGATCTTGCAGTGCACGAACCAGACGCGTTCGGGGCCATCGTGGATCAGGCGAAGGGCGCCCTCGTCGCCTGAGGCCATCACGCAAGTACAAGAAAAAGAACGCCGCCCGGAGATAGTTTCCGGGCGGCGTTTTTCGTTATGCCCTTCGCCGGAAGACTATCAGAGATCGCACCCGGCGAAGACACCCGGCCCAAAAGCGGCCGAGATCTGCGCAACCTCGATCCGCTTGCCGGCATCCGGCCCGTCTGCGGCGCGCGCCGCGGCGGGGTAGACCCAATGCGGGCTGTCGACAATCACCTCGCGCAGCACCTGCGCACCACGCCTTGCGCGCAACAGATAGCTCTCGCGCTCCTCGCCAAGCGGCACCTCCGGCGTGTCCCAGCGATCCCCGCCGATCCGCGTCCGCCGGATCCACATGATCCGCAGATCATCCGCGTCCTCGATCATGCGCAGATGCGCCGGGGCATAGGGGCGCAGCCCGAGACCATCGAATGCGATCACCGCATGCCGGTAGGCCGGGTCATCGACGGGGCGTCCCCCCGGGCCGATCCGGTAATGCCGGGCTTGTCCGCGCTGCCCCTCGGCCGGTTCGATCTGCTGCGGCACGCCATCGAGCCTCACGAGGATCGAGCCCGCGGGCCATGTCGTGGCCCCGGCGCCTTCGGTGCCCAACTGCCCGCGCAGCCGGTGGCGCAGGATATATGTATCGGGCGCCACCAGTTCTGCCTCGCGAAACTGGAACAGCTCCCAACCGCCGGGCGTGCCGTCGCCGATCGCACACAGGTTGGCCCCGCCCAGCAACGCGGCCTCGCTCACGCTTTCCAGCGTGCCGAACTGCATCTTGACCACCAGACCGTTGCCGCGATCCAACAGCCCGCTGCGCGCCGGGGAGAGCGGCGTTTCGGTCAGCCCCACTGTGCTGCGCGCAGAGATCAGCGTGTTCAGCCGGTAGTTCGCGTCCTCGTTCGAGGCGTAGATCGCCGCCGTTCCGGGCCACGGCTCTGCGGTGACCGCGACATGCGGCGCATACGGCACCTCCTCGCCGGTCAGAAGCGGAAGATCCAGAAAGAGCGGCGTCACCGGGCCCGGTGCCACGAAGGGACGCGGACGCCCGGGCACATCCTCGATCAGGATCGGGCGATAGCTTTCGGGATCGATCCGCACCGCATCGACGCGCTGCGCATTGCCCATCTGCTCGACCCTGTCGATGCGAAAACGTGCGCTGCCCGCGTCCTTTGGCAGTTCGATGACATCGCCCGCGCCGACGCCCAGTTGCGAGGGAGGCAGCGTCAGGCGCAGAGTGTCCACGGCGACGCGCGCCTCCGACAGCCACCGCTCAACAAGCTGCCGGCCCTCGGCGCGGGTCAGCGCCAGCGGAATCTCGGACATGGCGACTGCATGCGTCGCCTCGTCGGGCAGGATCGCCTCTTCGGCAATCGCCTCGAAATCGCCGTCGGCTTCCAGAAAGCGCAGCCGCACGCGGCCCGCAAGCTCCAGATCCGACCCGCGCGTCTGCTCGATCACGCCGCCGAGTTCCGGGTCGCGCACCACCTGTGCCAGATCGACGACATGGTCCGCCCGCCCGTCGCGACGCCGAAATTGCAGGACGCCGGTGCGCTCGATCGCGTCCACGCCCTGCGCCAGCATCAGCGGCTGCAGGGCGGCACGCGCCTCGCTCACCCGATCCACGAGGTAGCCGCGCACGAAACCCGGTGCGCCCCGGGTGTCGAGATCACCGAGGTCCGCACGCATGGCGACCTCTGCGATAACATCGGCCAGCCGGCGCCCGCTGACCCGCCCGGTGATCCAGTGCCCGCGCGCGTAATTCTCGCCATCCGACCACAGCGTCGTATTCGCCGGGAAATACGGGTAGGGCCGCGCATCCCACGCCCAGACATAGGCATGGTCCATGTCGATCATCCGCCCGACATATTCCGCGGACAGCGGATTGCGCGCGGGGTCTCCCCAATAACCCGAGACGGCGCGCAGGTACTGCATCTGGATCAGCGGGTCACGCTGTCCTGTCGAGAAATGCGGCAGGCTCGATTCCGATGATTTGGGGTCGAGGAACTTGTTGGGCTGGTTGGTGCCCTTGTCCACCGCCGAACACCCGTATTCGGTAAAGTGGATCGGTTTGGATTGCGGCACCCAAGGCGTCGACTCCGGTTTGCGCACTCCGCCCACCCTGTCGAAATGCGCGTTTTGCCACCAGCTGCGCAGATCTTTGTACCGAAAGACCCACGGCTCGTCATGGGCACCATCTGTGGTGGGTTCACGCTGCTGCGCCGCGCGGGCCTCTTCGGACGGGTAAAACCAGTCATACCCCTCGCCGCCTTCAATATTCGCTTGCAGGTAGTCCAGATCATGGATCGATGGGTATTGCGACGCATCGAGATGGTCATCGCCCTCGCGCCAGTCGCTGAGCGGCATGTAATTGTCGATGCCGATAAAATCGATATTCTCGTTGGCCCACAGCGGATCGAGGTGAAAGAACCGGTCCCCGCCCTCCGGCTGGTAACCGAAATATTCCGACCAGTCGGCGGCGTAGCTGATCTTGACCTCCGGCCCCAGAAGCTCGCGCACCTCCGCCGCCAGATCGATCAGCTGCGCCACTGCCGGAAAGCTGCTATCGGAACCGCGGATCTGCGTCAGGCTGCGCATCTCGGATCCGATGCAGAACGCCTCTACCCCGCCCACGGCGGCACAAAGCGCCGCCTGATGCAGGATGAAGCGGCGATAGGACCACTCGTCCGGGCCGGTATAGGCGACGGGGCTTTGCTTGACAGCCCCCCCGAAGCTGAGCAGATCCACCACATCCGTTCCCGGCGCGTCCACAGCCTGCGCCGCAATCGGCGTCACTGTGAAATCCGATGCCCCGGCCGTGCCGAAAAAGGCCGCAACCTCGGCCGCGGCCGCCACAGTGCCATCCGGGCCGCCCGGCTGCCCCGGCGCCTTGGATGTGGTGATCCGACCGCGCCACGGCAGCACCGCCTGGTCGCTCGCATCACTCCACGGATCGGTCAGGCCGTTGCCCGGCATCTGCTCCATCAGGATGAACGGGTAGTAAAGCACGTCCTGCCCCGCCGCCTGCAGCGCAAGGATCGCCTCGATCACCGCCTGATCGGATGGCGTGCCGCCATAGGCCTCGCGCCCGTCGGCATCCCTTGGCACCTCGCCGGCCTGCGCGCGCATGATCCCGGCGACCTGCCACGGCATGTTGGACGCATCGAATTGCTTTTGCTCAACGCGCGGGTGGATGCGACACTCGGCGCAGCGCAAGTCGGTGCCGAACCAACTGACGATCAGCGAGGTCGCGCCGCATTCGGGCAATTCCTGCGTCAGCGCCTCCAGCGAGGTGACGAAATCGGGCTGCTCGGACGGCGTGTTGATGTTGGCCAAGCCGCTTGATCCAAAGCCGAAATCCATCGTGACCGGCGTCGTGGCGAGCACATATTCGCCGCTGCCGGGCAACATCGCCACGCCGCGCACGCCCCGCACCGGATCAAGGTCCGCCCCCGGCGTGTCGGCCTGGGACGGGCGGCAGACCTCGAAGCTGAACTGCGGCACGCGATTGCCGAAGCGCGACAGGTCCAGGTCCTCGATCACCACATAGGCCGTGCCGCGATAGGCGGGCACGTTGCCCGCGCCCTCGACCGCCTCGATCAGCGGATCAGGTGCCTGATCGCCTGTGCCCGGATAGACCCGAAGGCCAAGCCCCGCCGGCGACACCTCGGTGCCGTCCGCCCAGACCCGCGCAACGCGGGTGATCTCGCCCTCGCAAAGCGCAAGCGCGAGGCTGACCGAATAACTGATACGGCGCGTGTCGGGCGTGGCCGGACGAGGGCTGCCCTTGCCGCCGCCGCTGCCCCGGGTCACGCTGACATTCTCGCGAAATTCGCTGGCCCAGATCACCTGTCCGCCAACGCGCATGCGCCCGTAGACCTGCGGGATCGCGTCGCCCTCGCCCGCGCCGGTCAGGCGCAGGCGGCTGACACGCCCGGTTTCGACCACCTCGGATCCCTGCCCCAGCAGGCGCTGGTCGATCGAACGGCCGATCAAGCCCCCGGCAAAGCGCCCGATCGCGACCGACGAAAGGCCCAGCACAGAGCCACCGACGGCCCCGCCGACCGCCGCACCGGCGGCTGATAACAGTATGGTTGCCATAGCTTAGCTCTCCTCGGGAAATGCAAACCGCGCCACGATGCGCCGCCGCCATGGCGCGCTGAGTGCGCCTTCGACGACGCCGTGGCCCGAATAGGCGTGAATGAAGGTGGCCGCCGCGCCAATGTCGGCCACGATACCAAGATGCTTGGCGACAGAGCCTGCGCGCATGCGAAACAGGATCACGTCGCCGGGGACCTCATTGGCCAGCGGTTTCGCCACGAGGTGCCGTGCCGCCGCCTGCCAGAGCGCCTCTTGCCGTGCGGGTTCCGACCAATCCATTGAATAGGCGGGCGGGCGTTCGGGTTCGGCCCCCCTGACCTCGCACCACAGCCCGCGAATGAGGCCCAGACAATCGCAGCCCGCCCCGCGGCACGCGGCTTGGTGCCGGTAAGGCGTACCGATCCAGCCGCGCGCCGCCACCACGATCCGGTCGCGTTGCGCGCTCATCGCCTGCGGCTCCCGCCATCGCGACGCGGTGACTTGGTGGGATCGGTGATCGTCCAGTCATCACCGGGGATATCCGGAAACCCCTGAAAGTTCGCCAGATTGAAGAACTTGAACTGACAGGTGGCGTGCCGCTTGTCGCAACCAGCCTCAATCCGCAGCATGTCACCCGAGGCCACGCGCGCGCCCAGAGGGTGCCACAGCTCGATCATGCGTCCCGCGCCGTCTCTCCGGTCGCGCTTGATCAGACCAACCAGCCCAGAGGCCGCGCCGCTTTGCACGCGGATGACGCCATGGCGAAACCAGTCAGCGGCAAAGCCGCCCATCTCGGCAAAGCGAAAGACGCGGTTGTCTTCGACCTCCTCGGTGGGGCGCTCGGACACATAGCCCGGCGTTTCGAGATCGAAGGCACAGTCGCGATCGCCAAGAATCGCGCTGCATTGCGTCTGAAAGACCCGGCCAAGCGGCACGTTGAGCGCATCGGTCAAGCCGCGCAGCTCGGCCTCGAACGCGCCGCCCGCACGGCGCAACTCGCCTATCGTGCCGCGAAAGAGCAGCCTGCGCGCACTCACGTCCTGCCAGTTCAACAGCCATGCGCGCAGTTCCGCCCCGTCATAGCGGCCGGCCTCGATGTCCTCCTCGCGGATCGCGGCATCGCACAGCGCGCCAATGGCTTCGGTGTTGTCCACGGACAGACCCGTGCTTTGTTGCAGCGCAAGCGCTGTCAGACCGGTATCGGGGCGAAACTCGACACCGTTGAACTGCAAAGCGCGATCATGATCGGTGAAGCCCATCACCACGCCGTCGCGCCGTGTCAGTGCCCAGGCCCGGCAGGTGGTCGTCACACCCGTCTCCAGATGGTCCAGCAGCACACTCATATCCGGATCTCCACGACCGGCACATTGGGCACTTCGCCGGCCTGAAAGCTGGCAAGGCTGGTCTGGATGCGGTCCGTATCAAAGCGCACCGGCACGTCGAACTCGTATCCAGCGGTGATCATCACGCCCTGATTGGGCGGCTCGGTGAAGGTGACGATTCCATTGGTCTCGTCCACATCGTAATCAAAGCCCTCGACCATCTCGACATTGCCCTGGCCGATACGCACGCTACCGCTGACAGGTTTCATGACAGGACGCACGGCCACCTGATCACCCGAGCGATAGGTCTTGATCAACTGGAAGGCCCGCGTCGCGTCATCCCCCGTGGCGATGTCCTGATCGCGGTAATCCGGTTCAGCCTTGGCACCGCCCGACTTAAAGTCGGTCCAGTCCTTCCAGCGAAAGCCGAAAAGCTGCCCGCGCCGCGCCTCAAAGAACGCGATCAGCGCCTCAATATCATCAAGACTCCGCAGAGCCACACCCGCATCATAGCGCCGCCGCGCTTGCGCCCACGGCGTGTTGCGCTCCTCGAACCCGTTGGCGAGCGTGACGATATCGGTCAATCGCTCCGGCCCGCCGAACGCGCCGAAACTCAAGTTCGTCGGAAATCTGACCTCGTGGAATCCCATGTCCCGCGCTCCTTTCAGCGATTGCGCCCGCCGCGTCCGATGACGCGGCCGAGCTGTGCGGCGATCTGCCCCTGGCTGCGGCGAAAGCCTTCGACGTCCGGCGTCTGGATATTCATCACGACGCTGACACCGCCGCCGCCCTGCGAGCGCACACCGAGCCGCCCGTCCGGGCCACGGCTGAGCGGCATGATCGCCTCGGGCCCCGCCTCGCCCATCAGGCCGGTGCCACCGCGCATGGGGAAACTGACCGGCCCGTTGACGACCCCGCCATTGGCAAAGGGCTGCACGCGGCCCTGCGAGAAGGACGCGCCCTTGGCAAAGGGAAACAACCCCTGCACAAGGCCGCCGACGCCCTGCGAGATCAGCCCGCCAAGCTGATCGGTGACCGGTCGCGTGGCGTCGTTGAATGCCGAGTTGACCATGATCGTCGCCATCCGCCGCAAGCTGTCCGAAAGGCTGTCACCCTCGACCACCGCGCCGCGCAGTGCGGATCGCAAGCCACGGCTCAGCCCGCGCTCAAGGTTGCGCACGTCCTGCCCTGCCGTGGCGAAGCCTCCGCGCACCCGGCCCAGTTCCGCGTTGAAGGCCGCGGCCATGCCCGTCGCCTGCCCCATGGCGTCATCCAGCGCCTCGATCTGCGCTTCAAGCTCGTCGGCGCGCCCCAGTTCATCCATCTCTCATGCCTCCTTGGGTGTCGGGAAAGGCCTGAAGCAGCGCCTCCAGCCCGTCGCGCGCCATCGGGCGCAGGCCGCCGCGATCGCCAAGCATCAGGCGCAGTTCCACCGGCGTCAGCGCCCAGAACTCCGATGGCTTCAGGCGCAGGCCCTGCAGTCCGGCGCGCATCAGCGCGGGCCAGTCAAAGCGGTCGTTCATTTGTCATCCTCCGGTAGGGAAAAGGCGCGCGCCAGCACTTCAGCGGCGGCGCGCGCGGCAGCCACCGGCCCGCCCTCGATCTCGGCGCTCAAGAGGTCTGTCGCGTTCCCACGCCAACCGCCACCGCGCAAACCGGCGACGATCAGCGCCAGCACGTCACGGGTGGAAAACGCCCCCTCCTCGAAGCGCTTCACCAGATCGACGAGCGATCCCTGCGCCAGTGTCGCTTCCAGCTCGGCCAGTGCCCCGAGGGTCAGCCGCATCAAGTGCCGCTCGCCATCGATCACCAGCGCCACCTCGCCTGCGTATGGATTGGCCATCACGGTCACAGCACCGTAAAGATCAGTCGCCCGGCCGAAGCCAGCGACAGCTCATACGTCGCCTCGCCGTCATGCGTGCCGCCATATTCGATCGCGCTCACCTGGAACGGCCCCTCGATGGTGCCGAAATCGGGAATGATCACCTGAAAATCCGGCATTTCTCCGTCAAAGAAGATCTGCCGCGCCCGCGCATCGCTGGCGGCATCGCGGAAGATGCCCGAGCCGCTGATATTGGCGGATTTGACACCCGCGCCGGCCAGCAGTTCGCGCCAGCCACCGGCGGAATCCAAGCTTGTGACATCCACGCTTTCGGCGTTGAAGCTCACGCGCGTGGCGCGTAGCCCCGCCACCGTCTGAAAATTTCCGCTGCCGTCGAGATCAATCTTGATCAGCAGGTCCTTGCCGTTCTGTACTGTCATCGTCTTGCTCCTTGATGTCGGGGTTAGGCGGCGGCATCGACGCGCGCACGAAAGATCAGGTCGATCCGGCGACGGCTGCCGCCGGTTTCACGCTGCGCCCGGGCACACCAGAACTGCACGCCCACGAGAGTGCCTTCGTCGAAGCTCATCTGCGCGCCTTCCAGCGCGGCGCTGACGGCACCGGCCACACGCTTGGCCTGCAGAAATCCGGCGCGGTCGCTGACGACGGTGACGGGCAGGCGATGCCAGGCCCCGCCCGCCGTGCCATCGCTGCGCGCGCGCACCTCTTCAGGGCCAAGCGTCACGTAAAGCGGTGGCACCGTACCGCCGGGCAGCGCGTCGTAAATCGCGCCACCGACCAGCGCACCCAGTGCAGCATCAGCAGTCAAGCGCGTGAACACCGCCTCTTGCAGACTCACGGCCATGGTGTAGGTCATGTCACCACCTCCTCCTCGGTCCAGCAGGTCAGATAGCGAGCACCCGGATCCTGCTCTGTCACCGCTAGGATATTGAACAGCCGCGCGCCGTCACGCAGGCGTTGCCCTGCCTGCGGGCGGCGCGGGCTGTCTTGCGGTGCGGCCCGCACCGTGATGCGGAACGCGGCACGCCCGACGCTTGTCGCCTCACCCTCGGCCTCGCGCCCGGTGCGCGCGCTCAGATCGGCCCAGAGCGTGCCGCGCGCGATCCATGTCTCGGTGAACCCGCCCGCCTCGTCGGGGCTGCGCTGCGGGACCTCCAGCACCAAGGGCCGGTTGAGCCTTGGGGCCACCATCAGCGTGCCCCCCCGCCCAGCAGGCGCACGGTGCGGTAGCGCTCGATCAGGCTTGACACGCCGAACGGCATGCAGCCTCCGCTCAGAGCCATCTCGTGGCGGTACTCGTAGTAATGCGCCGCCAGCATCAGCACCGCCTGTGCCAGATCGGGGGGCAGATCATTCCATCCGCCACCGAATCCCGCTCGGAACACGACCTCGGCCACGCCGCCCGTGGCAATCGACGGCAGGAAGGTGCCCGCCGGGTGCAGCACGGGCCGGTGCGCGTCACGCTCCAGCCGGTAATGCGCCGGTAGGACGATCTCGGCCTCGTCGTTGCGATCGCGCAGCGTCAGGCTGAGAATCTCGTTCACTGGGGCGACCGGCAGCGCCTGTCCTTGCGGTTCGCGCCACCGGTTCAGCACCCAGGAAAAGTCGCGTTCCAGCAGCACCTTTCCCGTCCGCCCCTCGATCGCGGCAAGGGCGGCGCGCAGGAAACTTTCCAGCACCGGGTCCTGGATGTCGCCATCCGAAAACCCCGTCCCCAGCCGCAGATGCGCCTTGAATTCCACCAGCGGCAGCGCGGCCAGGGGCACCGCGGTTTCTTCCATCAACATCATCGATCTACTCCATATATCCCGGACCCCTCCGGTGATCGGGGCGCGCGCGCCCTGCGTTGCACCGACGGAGGGGAATGACTGAACAACGCCCCTCACGGGCCGCACGCGCGCCCTGGGACGGGGACAATCGCCCCCGCCCCTCTCACCGCCCCTTACGCGGCGGCGAACCGCAACAGCTTGATCGCCTTGAAGTCGCTCACATCGCCTCCGACCCGCTTGGTCGCGTAGAACAGGACATGCGGCTTGGCGCTGTAGGGATCGCGCAGCACCCGCAGATCGGGACGCTCGGCCACGGTGTAGCCGGCGCTGAAATCACCGAAGGCGATGGCATCGGAGCCGCTGGCGATATCGGGCATGTCTTCGGCGATCAGGACGCGGTAGCCCAGCAGTCGCGCTGGCTCGCCCGCCGCAAGGCCGTCGGACCACAGGAACCGGCCATCGGCATCCTTCATCTTGCGGATCGTGCCGGCGGTCTTGGAGTTCATCACGAAGGTGCCGTTGGCACGGTACTGCGCGCCCAGCGCATAGACCATGTCGATGATCGGATCCGGCCCGGCGATGTCGCCGTCAGCGCCGGTGGGGATGTAGCCGATATTGCCCCACGACCAGATATCGTTGTCGACAGCAGCGTGATCCAGAAAGCCGCGAGGCTTGTCCACGCCGTCGCCGGCGACAAAGGCCGCGGCCTCGGCACGGGCGAACTTGTCGGCGATGCGGCCGGCGAGCCACGCCTCGATATCGAACGCGCTGTCATCCAGCAGACGCTGCGACGCTTTGGGCAGCGCGCTCAACTCGTGCAGCGGGATGCTGATGCGGTCGATCACCGGCGTGTCCGTCTCGGTCACCGTGCCGGTCTCCGTGGCCCAGCCATGGCCGACATCGGCATGATCGACGAGCACGTCAAAGCTTGTCGCCTCGACGGCCACCACATTGGCCACCGCCCGGATCGACGCGGTCGAGCTCAGCACCGACTGGATCATCTCAGAGGTCTGCGGATCGACGAGATAACCGCCATCCCCGGCCACGGCAGTGTTTAGCGCCTTGCCCTCAAGCTCCAGCCCGCGCAGCCCGTCATCGTCGCCGCCACGCAAATACGCGTCGAACGCCTTTCGATGCGGGGCATGAGCGTCGGCCGCAGCCGCCAGATGCGGGCGGGCCATGGCGATTGTCTTGCGTTCAAACATGGTCATCTTCTCTTCCTGCTGTTGAAGCCTGCTGTTGATGTCGGACTGGACGCCCTTCAATTCGGTCATGAAGCCGGTCACGGCGGTTTTCATCTCTGCCGCCGGAGACAGATCTTCCCCGGCCCGAGCCTGCGCTTGGGTTGTCATCGTTTTTCCCTTCAGGTTGGTCTGGTCGCGCGGGCTACATCCGCGCCATCTCCCGGCGGGCCGCGTCAAACACCGCCGCCAATTCACGCATCGTCTCCGCCTCAGGGCTGTCGCCCTTGGCGGCCACCCGCGCACTGGGCAGCATCGGAAAGGTCACAAGCGACACTTCCCAAAGCTCCAGTTCCTGCAAGAGCCGTTGGCCCTTGTCGCTTTTCGTGGCGCGCAGCGTCCGGTACCCGATGCTCAACCCGTCGATGGCGCCCGCGGCGATCAGCGCCGCGGCTTCCCGGGCACGCTCCACGGTCTCGAGCAGCCGCCCCGTCACATGCAGCCCGCGCGCATCCTCGCGGACCTCGTCCCAGATGCCGATGGGCTGCGCGGGGTCGTGCTGCCACAGCATCTTGACGCGGCGATCCTCCGCCGCCAGCCGCTTGAGGCTTGCCGCGTATGCACCTTTCGCCACCACGTCGCCGCCCTGGTCGGGGGCGTCGAACAGGCTCGCATAGCCCTCGATCCGGCCCGCCTCGTTAACGCTCAGCACCGCGCCATCCACCCGCGCGAACTTGCGTTCCAGTCCCGTGTCCGTCTCCATACACCTTGTCCTTTCCGTTTCCATCTCAGGGCATCACTGCCAAGATCGGCTGAAACGCCTGCACCAAGATCGCCGCGACCACGCCGTAGACCGCCAGCCACAACCGCCGCTCCAAACGCTCGATCGCCGCTTCCAGCCGGTCGAGCCGCTCCTGCGTCGCCTTGATCTGCAGATCCGAGACCCGCTCATGCGCCTCCAACCTCAGGGCAGGCGCACAGTCGAAAGGCTCGAACCCGTAGCGCGGCGGCGGGCCCTGCTCAGCCATCCAGATCCGCCTCGGGCAGCGCCGGCAACCCCAGCAGGTCGCGCTTTTCGGCCGGTGTCAGGAAATCGGCCCCAGCCACGCGACTCCATTGCGCGTCGCGCTCGGCAGCCAGCGCCGGCACCTGGTCAAGATCAGGATGCAACTCGAACGCCTCGCCGCTCATCCGGGCCAGCCACGTCGCCACCGCAGCACTGACACGCAGCGCCAGCGGCAGAACCGTCAGCCGGTAGAAGGCGCGGTTGGCCTCCTGGTAATTGGCGAAGGTCGCGTCGCCGGGGATTCCCAGCAGCATCGGCGGCACCCCGAAGGCCAGCGCGATCTCGCGCGCGGCGCTCTCCTTGGTCTTCTGGAATTCCATGTCCGAGGGGCTGAAGCCCATGGGCTTCCAGTCGAGCCCGCCTTCCAGCAGCATCGGACGCCCGGCATTGCGCGCGCCCTGATGATGCGCCTCCATCTCGCCCACCAGCCGGTCATACTGATCCGTGCTAAGCGCGCCCTGCCCTTCGGCCCCCTTGTAGACGATCGCCCCCGACGGCCGCGCGGCATTATCCAGAAGCGCCTTCGACCAACGGCTCGCGGAATTGTGGACATCCACCGCCTGCGCCGCGGCCTGAAGCGGCGACAGGCCGTAATGGTCGTCTTGAGGGTGAAAGCTCTTGATATGGCAGATGCAGGGCACCCCTTCGGCGACGTCGAAGCGGTGCTTGCGCCCCGCGACCGCATAGTCATAGGCCACCGGCCAGCCATCCGCGCCCGGCACGACGCTCATCCGGTCCGAGCGCAGAACGTGCAGCTCCACCGGCACGTCCGCGCCGGTGCCCACAGCCTCGACATAGGCATTGCCGGTCAACAGTAGCTGGCCGTAAAGCGCCTCGAACAGCTCGGCGCGCCCCTGCGCGGGGTTGGGCGTGCGGATCAGATCGAGCACCGGATGCACGCTGAATCGCTGTTCGCTGTCCTGTAGCACCAGCGGCAGCGCCGCCGCGGCCTCTGCGATCATTTTGACGCAACGAAAGCCGACCGGGTTCCCGGCGAAACCGGTCCGCGCGAGGCTGACGGTGTCGCGCGGGCTCCAGGCCACGCGACGGCCCGCGCTGCCCCAGGCCATGACCCGCCCGGTGGCGCTCGCCTTCTGCTCGGGGATGGACGGCACCGCCGCCCCCTCGGCTGCCGCGCCGCTTTGCCGGAAGAAATCCAGTATCATCGCTTCGCTCTCCTTGATCCGGTATCGGTTCGGCCTCATGACCGCTTGATGGGCATCAGACCTCGAGAGGTTTAAGGAAAGTAAACCGCACCGTGCGCCGGCACGAACGGGCCACGCGCGGCGTGACAGTCTTCAGCGTGTTACGGGTTGGAAACGTTTTGTGACAATACGTGCAGGATGTTGCCTACGCTCACACAGGGATGAAACGGCATCGCAAAGGGCCCTCGTGACATCCTCGTCAAGGCCCTGCGCCCCGCGCCGGAACGCCGCGTCAGACAGGTGCCACTTACCGTGAAGGCACGCGGACCCGGTGACGACATGGCATCCGGCACCCACGCATCGCAGACCGGCCCCAGGCCGCGACGGAACATGGCAAGGATTTGGGGAGGCACCTCCAGTCCTCCGAAAAACGGCACCACAAATCCCTGATACTATTGTAGTTTATGCAGGTCTTTCGGATAAGACAGCGCAAATTTGCCGTCTCAGGCCATTATTGACCACTCCGGATAATCGCACAGCCACACACGGCAAGGACCAATGGCAGTGGCTGCGCGCAGGTGAATTTCCCTCGACCACCGCCACAACTCTAAGGCACGGTCAACCTGGCCCGGAGGTACCACTTTGGGATAGTCGACGCCTCTCGACAGCGGCGCGTCAGGTCCGAAAAAGAGCGCGTCCCGGCCGCAACACGCACGGGGCAGACACCGGCCGTCACCTTGACACATAAGCCGGTCGTGTATCTATAGCCGGAGTAATTTGCCGCTATCAGGCAAGCAAAATCAACCGGATCAAGCCGGTAAAATCGAGGTATCTTCACCATGGACGCGACGAGCAGTACGCATCAGCCCGCTTTGCGGAAAGCCGACTTTTCGACCCTTTGCGACGCGCTCGACTATGCGGCAGAAGGCGATGCCGGCGTGAACTTCTTTGATGCGCGTGGCGCGCTCTACTCCTCGACCACGTATGCCGATCTGCGCGAGCAGGCAATCGAGCTGGCGCACCGGTTGGCTGGCCTGGGCATCGCACCTGGCGGACGCGTCGCCCTGGTCGCCGAAACCTCGCCGCATTTCGTGCGCTTCTTCTGGGCGTGCCAGTATGCAGGCCTCGTCCCCGTTCCGCTGCCTGCGACGGTTAACATCGGTGGCCACGCGGCCTATGTCGCGCAACTGCGCCAGCTTCTAAACAATTGCGACGCCTCTGCGGCCATGGCGCCCGTGGAATGGATGGACTTCCTAAAGGAAGCCACTGACGATCTGGGCCTGAAACTCGTGGGCACGCCCGAGGATTTCGACCGTCTAGATCCCAGCCCGGCGGCCCTGCCCGGCGTCACGTCCGACAGCACGGCGTATATCCAGTATACTTCGGGCAGCACGCGCTTTCCGCGCGGCGTGGTGATCGACCAAAAGACCGTACTGGCCAATATCCAGGACATGGCGACCAACGGGCTCAAGCTGACGGACACGGATCGGTTCGGATCATGGTTGCCGTTCTTCCATGACATGGGTCTTGTCGCCTTCATCATCATGCCGATGGCCACGCAGCGGTCGGTCGATTTTCTTGCCACGCATGATTTCGCCATGCGCCCGCGCAAGTGGCTCGAAATGATGTCGAACAACCGCACGACCATCACCTCGGCCCCGCCCTTTGCCTACGAGCTGTCGGTCATGCGCGTGCGCCCGCACGACGCCGAAATGCTGGACCTGAGCGCGCTCCGTGTTGCTTGTGTCGGCGCCGAGATGATCAGCCCCGAACCGTTGGAGCGATTTGCCACAGCGCTGGAGCCTGCCGGCTTCAAACCGACGGCTTTCCTGCCCTGCTACGGCATGGCGGAGTGCGCGCTGGCGATCAGTTTCGCACCGCTCGACGCGCCGCTTGGCGTCGATTACGTCGACTCCGAACAGATGCAGAGCGCCGGTATCGCCCAGCCCGTCGATCCCGAAGAGGCAAGCCGCGCCGACGACATCCATGTGACGCGCTACGTCGATTGTGGCAGGCTTCTGCCCAGCTTCGAAGCCTCGATACGCGACGAGGCGGGCCGCCAGCTGCCCGACCGGCAGGCCGGCAGCATCCACTTGCGCGGCCCCAGCGTGATGAGCGCCTATTTCAACGACGCCGGGGCGACCCGCGAGACGCTCAGCGAAGATGGCTGGCTCGACACCGGCGACGTCGGCTACCTTGTGGACGGGCACCTGTTCGTGACCGGCCGCAAGAAGGACATGATGATTATCCACGGCCGCAATATCTGGCCGCAGGATCTCGAACACGTGGCCAAGACCCAGCCGGGCGTGCATCACAACGACGTCGCCGCCTTCTCGGTGCCGTCCGAGACGACCCACCAGGAAACCGCCGTGCTGGTCATACAATGCCGCGAACGCAACGACATCAAGCGCGCGAGCCTTGTCAGAACCATCACCGCGATGGTGCGGTCCGAATTCGGCATCGACTGCTTTGTCGAACTGGTACCGACGCGCACCTTGCCGCGCACCTCGTCGGGCAAACTGGCACGCGCGCGTGCACGTCTCGAGTTCCTCGATCGCAGGCGGGTGGCGGCGGTTCAGAAAATGCCGAAAACCGTTCAGAAGCGCTCCGAGGACACCGGCGAAGAAAAGCTGCGTTACAGTGCATGACAGACCCTGTCGCGGTCACCGGGGCAGCGGGGTTTGTCGGACAGGCGGTCGTGGCGCGGTTGCTTGCCTCGGGCTGTCACGTGCGCGCCCTCGTGCACCGGACAAGGCTGCCGATCAGCCACGCGGCGCTGGAAACGGTAACCGGTGACATCGCCGATGACGCCGCCCTTGCACGACTGATGAGCGGCTGCAGTGGCGTCATCCATGTGGCAGGGGTCGTACGCGGCCGGACAGACGCAGACTTCATGCCGGTCAATGCTGAAGCTGTCGCCCAAATAGCGCACATCGCCAAAGACACATGCGTCACTCCGCGTGTCGTGCTGATCTCGTCACTGGCGGCGCGCGAGCCTCACCTCTCGTTCTATGCCGCAAGCAAGCGCGCCGGCGAGACGAAGCTTGAAGCCGTCGCCCGCGATACCGGTCTCTCCTGTGCGGTGCTGCGTCCACCCGCAATCTACGGCCCCGGCGATCGCGAGCTTCTGCCGCTGTTCCGGCTCATGGCCCGCGGGATCGCACCCTTTCCGGGTGCACGGGACGCGCGGGCGTCCCTGCTGCACGTCTCTGACCTCGCGGGGGCTGCCGTCGCGCTTTTGGAAAGCGACGCCCAAGGCACGTACGAGCTGCATGACGGACAGCCGAACGGCTATGGGTGGCAGGACATCGCGGACACCGTTGCGCGCGTCGCGGATCGCCGGCGCGTCTGGCGCGTCCGGATTCCGGGCGGTATCCTGCGCGGAGCGGCACGGGTCAACCTTGCCGCCTCCCGGCTTTTCAGGTATCAGCCCATGCTGACGCCCGGCAAGGTGAACGAACTGCGCCACCCCGACTGGGTGTGTGACAACACCGACCTGAGCCGTGCCACCGGCTGGACGCCGACATTGTCTTTGCACGACGGCCTGCTGCCCCTGCTGAGCAGCGCGCACCGGAATCATGAGGAAAGCTCTCCAAATGTCATCTGAGGCAACCGATCTCGACACCGACATCCTGACAACCCTTCTGGGGTTCCTGGAGCGGTTTCCGACCAAGAGCGGCGAGCTCAACGCGCAGACAGATCTGTCTGCCGATCTCAGCCTCGACTCGGTCAGCACGATGGAGATCCTTGTCGAAGTCGAGGATCATTACGATATCAGCTTGCCACTCAACATGATGGCCAATGTCAACACGGTGCAGGATCTCGTCAACGAGATCAAACCGCTCGTAGAAAGCAAGCCATGAGCATTTCAGACCGCTTCACCGAACTGGCACATATCCGCGATTCGCTCGGCAGCCTCGCCGCCGATCCCAGCCGCATCGTGATGGAAAAGATCCTGTCGCCCACCGAGGCCGTGATCGACGGCAAGCCGACGATCCTCGTGGGAACCAACAACTATCTCGGGCTGACCTTTGATCCGGACCTGATCGACGCGGCCTGTGAGGCGATCCACGAACAGGGCAGCGGCACGACCGGCTCGCGCATGGCCAATGGCAGTTTCCACAGCCACGCCGCGTTGGAGGCGGAGTTCGCCGCATTCTACGACATGCCCGCGGCGATGCTGTTCTCCACCGGCTACCAGACCAATCTCGGGCTGCTGATGGGGCTGCTGCGCCCCGGTGACAAGGTGGTGCTCGATGCCCACAGCCATGCCTGCATCTATGACGGGTGCCGGATCAGCGGCGCCGATTTCTTCGCCTTCAAGCACAATGACCCCGAGGACCTGCGCAAGCGCCTGCGGCGCATGGGGCCCGATGCCGAGGGCGCGCTGGTCATCACCGAGGGGCTATACAGCATGCTCGGTGATACCGCGCCACTGGCAGAGCTTTGCGCGGTGGCCAAGGAATACGGTGCGTGGTTCATGGTCGACGAGGCGCATTCCTTCGGCATCTATGGCGAGACCGGGCGCGGCCTCTGCGAAGAGGCGGGCATCCTCGACCAGGTGGATTTCATCACCGGCACGTTCAGCAAGAGCCTTGCGTCGCTTGGGGGCTTCTGTGTCAGCCGCCACCCCGAGATGCGGCTTCTGCGCTACGGCAGCCGGCCCTATATCTTCAGCGCTTCGTCGAGCCCCGCGAACATCGCCGCCGCCCATGCCGCGCTGCGCGCCGTGCGCAACCGTCCAGAGTTGAAAAAGCAGCTTTGGGCCAATGCAGAGCGCCTGCATGCCGGGCTGAGCGGGCTGGGCTACAAGCTGGCCTCGGCCCCAAGCCCGGTGATCGCGGTGCGCGTGCCGTCGCATGAAGAGGCCGCACGCACATGGAACGAGTTGCTGGCCAGCGGGGTCTACGTGAACCTCGTCGTGCCGCCGGCTGCTCCGGACGGGGAATCGCTGCTGCGCTGCAGCCTCAGCGCGGGGCACAGCTTCGACCAGATCGATCGCATCGTGGCGGCGTTCGACGCGGCATTCGGCAATGCGACCCAGTCTCTGCAGGCAGCCGGCGCAAACTAGGTGACCGTATCGAGACCGGAGATCGACGCGATACGCCCCGGACGATGATGACCAGGGCGGACGAAAAGGCGGGCACGGTACTCGCGCATATGTCGGACCCGCACCTGCCCCTGCCGCGCGGCGTGCCGCCCCGGTCAGTGCTCAACAAGCGCCTGCTCAGCCTGCTGTCGTGGCACAGCAAGCGCCGCCACGACCACCTGCGGCACACGCTCGACCGGCTGGTCGCCGATCTTCACAGCAACGCCCCGGACCTGATCGCGGTGACCGGCGATCTGACCAATCTCGGGCTCGACATGGAATATCGCCGCGCGCGCGACTGGCTGGACGCGCTCGGCGATCCGGCGCGCGTCATGGTGATCCCCGGCAATCACGAGGCCCTCGTGCACGGGGCATGGGACCGGGGGGCGGTGCATTGGCGCCCCTATTGGCAGGGCGACGAGACAGCACAAGAAAACGTCCCGCGCGCCTTTCCGACCCTGCGCCGACGCGGGCCACTCGCGCTGATCGGGGTGTCGAGCGCCATCGCCTCGCCGCCGGGGCAGGCCGTCGGGCACGTGGGGGATACGCAGCGCGCGCGTCTGGCGACACTTCTGCGCCAGACACGCGCCGAGCACCTGTGCCGCGTTGTGCTGATCCATCATCCACCGCTCGATGGCACCGTGGCCCACCGCAAGCGCCTGCGCGACGCCGCGGAACTGCGCGCAGTGCTGGCCCAAGAGGGGGTCGAACTGGTTCTGCACGGCCACAGCCACAAGAGCCACCTGCAGATGTTGCAGACCCGCGACGGATCGGTCCCGGTGGTCGGCGTGCCCTCCGCCTCGTCGATGCACCATGAACCTGCGGCTTATAACCTCTACCAGATCACGCCGAGGGCAGAGGGCTGGGACCTCAACCTCACCTCCCGGCATCTGACAGCGGACGGACGGATGGAGGCAGGACACTGCAACAGGCTGCCCCTCGCGCGCTCGCACACAGATCGGTAGCGCGACCGCACCAGATCCGCAAAGACGCGGTTTGACCTTGTCGCGCCAAGAGGCGATACCCCGGCAATGGCCCGGCCCGCGCCCGTCACACATCTCAGGACGATGACCCCATGCGTTTGATGCTCCATCTCTTTCGTGCCTATCCGCTGGCCAGTTTCCTGATGATCCTCGCGCTCTTTCTGTCGGGTCTGGCCGAGGGTCTGGGCGTGTCGGCGCTGCTGCCGATGCTCAAGATCGCGATGAACTCCGGCGAGGCCGACACCGTACCAGATCCTCCCGGCGAGCTGGAACAGGCGGTACTTGGGGTGCTTGAGTGGCTGGGAATCCCTGTCACGCTCGGGGCGCTTCTCACGCTGATCGTGGTCGCGGCCTTCATCAAGGCGATTCTCATGCTCCTTGCGCAACGGCAGGTGGGCTACACGGCCGCTCAGGTCGCCACCGACCTTCGGCTCGAAGTGCTGCGCAACATGATGCACAGCCGATGGTCGTTCTTCCTGCACCAGCCGGCCGGCCGGCTGAGCAATGCGCTGGCCACCGAAGCGCAGCGCGCGTCGGGTGCCTACATGCTGGGCGCGACCGCCATCACGTTCCTGATCCAGGCGCTGGTCTATGGCGGCGTGGCGGTCGCAGTGTCATGGCAGGCCACGTTGTTGAGCTTGATCGGAGGCGCGCTTATCATCTGGGCGTCGCACTACCTGGTCCGCATGAGCCGCAAGGCGGGTAACAAGCAGACCCGCCTGATGGTCTCGCTGATGTCGCACCTCACCGACATGCTGCAATCGGTCAAACCGCTCAAGGCGATGGGGCGTGAGGACCTGGTCGATGACTTGCTCAACAACGAGACCAACCGACTGAACAAGACGCTGCGTCGCCAGGTGCTGGCCGGGGCCGTGCTCAGTTCCGGTCAGGACCTCATGTTCATCGTCCTGATCGCCTTCGGCGCGTATCTGGCGCTTGGCGTGCTCTCGATCGATTTCGCGACGGTCCTAATCCTCGCGCTCACGCTGGGGCGGGCCTTCAATTACCTCAGCAAGGTACAGAAGCAGTACCAGAAACTGGCCCAGAACGAGAGTGCCTACTGGTCGCTCAAGCAGACGAGCGATGCCGCGAGAACGCAGAAAGAGCATATGGGCGGTGACCTGACACCCGCGCTGGAGACCGGCATCTCGCTGCGCAATGTCGATTTCCTCTATGACGGGCACCCGGTCTTTTCCGGCCTCGACATGGAGATCCCGGCCCACAAGATCAGCACGATCAACGGGCCCTCCGGATCCGGCAAGACCACCATCATCGATCTCGTGATCGGCCTCATCCGGCCCAATGGCGGCGAGATCCTGATCGACGGCGTCCCGTTCGAGCAGATCGACGTGAAGGCGTGGCGCCGCATGGTCGGCTACGTCCCGCAGGAAACCGTGCTATTGCATGACAGCATCCTTTACAATGTCAGCCTCGGCGATCCGCAGATTTCCGAGGCACAGGTGATCGACGCGCTGAAGAAAGCCGGCGCTTGGGATTTCGTCTGCGAGATGCCCGAGGGCCTGCACACCTTCGTGGGCGAGCGCGGCGGACGTCTTTCGGGCGGGCAGCGTCAGCGCATCGCGATCGCCCGGGCGCTGATCAATGACCCCAGGCTGCTGATCCTCGACGAGGCCACAAGCGCGCTCGATCCGGAAACCGAGGCCGCGATCATCGCGACCCTGCGCGATCTGCGCCAACAGCTCACCATCCTCGCGATCACCCACAACAGCGGTCTGGCCGACGCGGCCGACGTGATCCACAGGCTGTCACCCGGTCGCACGTTCAAGTCTGCGTAACCACGCCCGTCTGCTTGGTCGGCGCTGGACTGCCGGACGCCTCTGCGCCCATCAGATCCTCTATCCGGTGCACAACGCGCTGCAGATCACTTGACGGCGCAACCTCCGTGGCTGCCGGCAGATCGCCGAGCCAGCCCATCCGCCCCGACCGCACAAGCCGCAGGTGCATCTGGCTGATATCGCGGGTCAGATGCTGCCACCCCCACCGCATCAGAGCGCGATAGGCAAGCGGCCCAGGCGCAAGATCGGGGCTGTCAGGGTCCTGCTTGGCGAGGGCCCGCGCCAGTTCCGCCTCACCGGCCGCGACATGCATGTCATGGCGCATGCCCAGCGCGCCCGCGCCGATGTCGAACATGTGCACTGGCTTGCCCGTCGCATAGGCTTCCGACAGCATCGAGATGCTGTCGGCGGTGACGATCACCTCGTCGGCAAGGGCAAGAAAGCCCAGATAGGGGTTGTCGCCATCCCCGCGCCGCCAACGATAAAGCTCCATCGGGATGTCGTCCTGCGCGGCGAAGGCGTCGATCGAACAGGCCGGCGTGCGCGCGCTGGAACTTACCAGAAGCGAAGCGCCCCGCGCTCGTGCCAGCGCCACAGCATCACGCAACAGCCGGTCCGCGGCGCGGCGCCCGAAGGCATAGGGGCCGCTGGTACCGCCGATATTTACGGTGATGAACGGCGCTTGGAGATGCGCCAGATGCGGCGCCCAAGCGGCCTGCGCCTCGGCCAGGCGCGCGGGGCCCACAGAATGCAGCGGCAGCGCGTTGCGCAGCACGTTGGGCCTGTCCGGAACGCGGTATTGCGGCGTGGTGACCACCAGATCGAAATGCGACGGATCCGACCAGAGCCGCCCCAGAAAGACCAGTTTCGTCCGCCCTCCCGACTGCGCGCGAATCCAGCGGCAGACCGGCTCGTTGCGCATGCCCATCGACAGCACGAGATCGGGCCATGGCGGCGCCAGCCCGTCGGAATTCGCAAGGTCGACACCGCGCAGATCGCTGCCGCGCAGTAGGGTCGTGCGCATCTCGAACTTGCGATAGCTCAGCGTCTTGATCTCGACGGGCCAGCCCAGCCCCTCGGCCAGTGCACGCAACTGTGTCTTCTCACCAGCGCGATAGGCGTCCACGATCCAGACACGGAGCTGCACACCCCCCTCAGGCATCGGCGACCTGCGCGGGGACGGCATCCTTGGGCCAACGGCGTTTCATGCAGATCCATTGCCCCGGATCTTCGCGGATCCAGCCCTCGAACACCTCGTTGAGCTGCCGTGTCAGATCGAAGACCTGCTCTTGCCGCGGCGCCCCCGGATCGGTCGCGCCAATCGGCGCCAGCACCTCTATCTGGTAGCGGCAGCCCGGCAGTCGCACGGCGCGGGTCGGCATCACCTTGTAGCCACGCAGCGCGAGCATGGCCGGCAAGGTGTTGGTGGGCGCCGGAATACCGAAGAACGGGACCATTTCACCCTGATCGATCCGCGTATCGAAGGCCGCGCCGACAGATCGCCCTGCCGCGAGTTCACGGATCAGCTCGCGGCCACCGCCAAAGGTCGGCACAAGCGGCCCCCCAAAGGCACGGCGCCGGCCAAGGAAGAACCGGTTCAGCCACGGGTTTCCATCCGGTGCATAGAGCACGGAAATCGAGATCCCGTATTCCCGGCCGATCATCGGGGTGAGCTGCCAGGCCCCGGCATGCGCGGTGGCAAACACGATCGGTTCCTTGCGATCAATGGCCGCCTGCGCCTCGGGATGCAGGTCGAACGCCAAGTAGCGCGTGCGCCGCTTCCAGATCCGCCCCAGCAGGAACAACTCGACCGCCGCCTGCCCGGTCGCGCGAAATATATCTCGTGCCACAGTCGCGCGCTCTGCCTCGGTAGCACGCGGCAGGACCGCTTGCAGATTTCGCAACACGACCTGCCGCTTGTTGCGGTTGCGGTAGCCGGCAAATCCCATGAGCCGCGCAAAGACGTCGCGAGCGACCGCAAACGGCATCACTCGCACCACTCCAAGCCAGAGGTAGAATACCCCGGCCTCGAACAACCAGACCGGGGTTTCGACCCAAGGCGCGCGGTCGATCAGGGTCTTGGGCAGAATGTAATACTTGGCCATGGTCGCAATTCTGCCCCGGCGGAGGTGGCGCGTCCGAGGACCGGACGCGCGTTACTGCTTGCCGGTTCGCGGCTGCTTCGCCGGGTCGGTGCCGAACACCCAATCCCAGAACGGCGTGCTGACCCCGTAACGCCCGTCATCGTCGGTAAAGTGGTGGCGCATGTGGTAATGCTTGAGAAACTTCAACACAGGGTGCCGCATCGGAAAGTGATGCGTGGCGTAATGAATGTAGTCGTAGATCAGGTAGCCAATAATGAAGAAGCCGGTGAACGGCTCGGCCCACGGATAGGGCAGGATCAGGCTGAAAATCAGCCAGAACAGGACAATGATCGGCAGCGCGCCTGCGGGCGGCATCAGCAGACGGGTCTTGTCTTGGGGCGTGTCGTGATGGACCCCGTGAAAGAGGTACATGAGGCGCTGCCCGCGTTCCGATTTCGGCTCGAAATGGAACACGAAGCGGTGCAGCAAATACTCGGCCAGCGTCCATGTCACTAGGCCCGCCACACCGATGAGCGCCATGCCCGGCAGGCCGATCCCGTGGACCGTGACCGCGCGGATCAGCAGGAACGCCGCGACCGGACCCCAGATGAGCAGCGGCACGATGGGGTGCACGTGGCTGAGCTTTTCCAGCACCGGATTTTCGAAAAGCCGCACGGACGCATCCACGCGGTGCGTACGACTGGGCTGATGGTTCGACATCACAGGGTCTCCTGCTCGTTTGATGGTTTTCTCTCATATATGTCTGTTTGCGCCAATAAAACAGCGGATGGCCAGATTTTGCTGGTGCAAAGCCATTCGCCCGGCCGCGCGCGGATCCAATCCTCAAATTTCGCGTTGATCTGGCGCGTGAGATCGACGGCCTGGCTGTCGGGCGCGGCCTTCGGGTCGGATGGCTCCAGCGGCGCGTGAAAACGGATGCGGAAGCGCGCGCCGGGCAAACGCAAGACCTCGACCGGTACGAGCGGTACGTTCGATCGCAACGCCAGCCGCGCCGGCAGAACCGAGGATTCCTTGTCGGCCCCGAAGAAATCGAGCGGCTTGCCCCCCTCGATCCGCCGGTCAACGATCATCGCGACGGCATGACGGTTCTTCAGCGCATCGAGAAAACCGCGCAGCCCGGCGCTGCGCGACACCAGATCGCCGCCAAGGGCCGCACGGTAGTACAGCATCAGCTGGTCAAGCCACGGATTGGCCAGCGGCGCGTACATGATGCGCGGATGAAAGCCCAGCCGCGCGATCGCCGCGGCCGCCAGTTCCCAGTTGGCCATGTGCGCGGCCACGAAGACCACAGGCTGGCCCGGCGTTTCATAAGCGGGGATCGGTGCAAGTATCTCGATCTCCAGGTGCTCGCGGCGCGGATCTGCAATGCGGTAGAGGTTGGGGTACTCGGCCAGCACCGCGCCGGCATTCGCCCATACATCGCCGGCCAGCGCATCGATCTGCGCCGCGGACCGGTCCGGCAGGGCCAGCGACAAGTTGGCGCGCACATGCCGGGTGCGTTTCTTCAAAAGTCGTCCGCCGACCCGTCCAAGACGTGCCCCGAGGCGCGAAGCCCAGGTCACCGGCAGGATCCGAAAGATTCCCAGCAGCACCCCCACGAACACCACGTCCAGGCCCCACAGAACGCGCCGTGCCACGGGGTTGTTGGCCGCCTTGTCGCGAAACGCGTTTCCGAGAATGAACTTGGCCAATGCTACTCGACTTCCCAAACCACAGCGTCGATACTGTGCCCCGTTAATCGGGATCGGGCCGCGCGTCTGCAAGCCCTTTCGCCAAGGCTACGGCCGGTTTCAGGTACGGCGTGTCGTCAGTGTCGCGCCATAAAAGGAAAGTCACCTCATGCCGCACGTACAGCCCGCTCCGGACAGCGTCGGCATCGTAGCCGCTGAGGACGCCCGGACGCAACGCGACTTCCTGCACCTGCCAGAGCAGATCTACGCGGGCGACCCGGCTTGGGTCGCGCCGCTGCTGATCGAGCAAAAGCAGCGCGTCTTCCAGAACAAGCCGCTTTTCGCGCATTGCGAGGTTGCCGCCTGGGTCGCCTACCGCGACGGTGCGCCCGTGGGGCGGATCACTGCCCAGCTTGACAGCCTTCAACCGCCAGAGGCCGACGGCACCATCGGCTATTTCGGCATGATCGAGGCGGTCGACGACGACGCAGTGTTCGCCGCGCTGATCGACACTGCACAGGACTGGCTGCGGGCGCGCGGCGCAGCGCGGATGCGTGGCCCCTACAACCTGACGATCAACGAGGAAATCGGCCTTCTTTTCGAGAATTTCGACACGCCGCCCTTCCTCATGATGGGCCATGCGCGGCCCTATTATGACAAACGGCTCGCCGAGCAAGGCCTTGAAGGTATCAAGGATCTGCTGACCTACATGGTACAGCCCGATTTCGTCGCCCCCGATGTCATGACCAAGCTGGCCGAGCGCGCCAGCCGCAAGGTCACGGTCCGGCCCTTCAACCGCAAATCCAAGGCGGCCGATTTCGAGGCGATGCGCGACATCTTCAACGATGCGTGGGCCGACAATTGGGGCTTCGTGCCCTTCACCCCCGAGGAATTTGCCGAGACCGCCAAACTGCTCACGCTGTTGCTGCCCGACGACTTCATCCAGATCGCAGAGATCGAGGGCCGGCCCGTGGCCTTCATCACCGCCTTCCCCAATCTCAACGAACTGGTGGGTGATCTGCGCGGGCGCCTGTTGCCACTTGGCTGGGCGAAAGTGCTGTGGCGACTCAAGATCAAGGGCGCGCGCAGCGCCCGCGTCGCGCTGATGGGGGTCCGCAAGGAGCATCAGTATTCGCGCCTCGGGCCGACACTGGCCTTCATGGTGATAGATGCCGTGCGCCACGCGATGATCCGGCGCGGAATCGAACGGGTCGAGATGGGGTGGATACTGGAGGATAACGATGGCATGCGCCATATCATCGAGGCCATCGGCAGCACCATTCACAAACGGTATCGGATCTATGAAAAGCGGCTGTAAGCGGCGGGGAATGAGGCATCCATGACCGGCTTCGCCTCGATCATACTCGCCGGGGAACGCGACGACCGGGACGCGCTGCGCGATCACACCGGCGTGGCGTGCAAGGCGCTGTTGGATATCGACGGCACCAGCATGATCGGGCGTGTCATCGGCGCGCTCGAAGCCGCAAGCACGGTCGACACGATCCATCTCAGCGGGCCCGCCGAGGGCTGCGTCACCGCCGATGCCGGGCTGTCAGGAATGATCGCCGACGGCCGCGTCGACTGGACCGCCCCCGGCCCCACCCCCAGCACAAGCGCGCATAACATGCTGGGGCGCGTTCCGGCCTCGCACCCTGTGCTGATAACCACCGCCGATCATCCCTTACTGACGCCCCAGATCGTCGATCATTTCTGCCGCGAAAGCGCCGCAAGCGGCTGTGACGTCGTGATCGGGCTGGCCCCGCATGACTTGGTCAAGGCCACGTTCCCCGATCTGAAAAAGACCGTGCTGCGCTTTGCCGACGGGCAGTATTGCGGCTGCAACCTTTTCGCCTTCCTGACCGAGGACGGGCGACGCGTGGCCGATTTTTGGCGCCGGGTGGAGCGTGACCGCAAGAAACCGCTGGTGGTGATCCGCCTGCTGGGCCTCTGGGCGCTGCTGCGCTACCGGCTGGGCTGGCTGACGCTCGACGCGGCACTGGCGCGGCTGTCACGCAAGGTCGGGGTGCGGATCGGCGCGGTGATCCTGCCCTATGCGCATGCCTCTGTGGATGTCGATTCGGTGGCCGACTACCTCGTTCTGCAACGCCATGCCCGGAACGCGCGTGCGCCGGACGAGCCGGGCATGGCGCCGACGTCGTAAGCCGCGCGGCTCAGCCGCCGGTGTAACCGAAGACCGGGTCGAGCCTGTCCTCGACCATCGCATCGATGACGCGGATCTGCTCGGGTGTGAAGTAATCGCGGTAGCCGCCGACCTTACCGCGCCGGACCTTGAAGCTGTCGGGATTGCCTTCGTCGCCGGGGCGCACCCGCTGACCGCTGCCGCGCATCCCCTCGTTGCTCGATTCGCGCTTTTTCATGTTCTCGTAGGCGGCATAGTCCTTGGCCGCCTTGATATGCTCTGGCGGCCCCGGCGTGCCGGTGGCCGCGACCACCTGTTCCAGCGTCGCGGCCGGGTCGGCGCGCATGTCTTCGTAGCGGATCAGCGTAAGGTCGTCACCCATCGTCGGGATTGCCTCGGCCCAGCCGTTGAGAAAGCCGACGATCCGCGGGATGCCGCACTCCGGGGTACAGACGAAATCGAACACGTCGACATCAGCGCCGTGCGGGGGATAGGCATTCAGCGCCTTCTTGCGCGGCCGCATCCGGTAGCGCCACTGGAAATACTGCGAGACCGCGACATCGCGCGGATCGCGCACCAGAAGCACCACCTGCCGGCCGCGGAAATGATCCAGCCCGGCGGGTTGGCCGAGATAGTCACGGATGTAGTTGTCATGCGTGAAGAACACCTTCGGCGCGCGCGTATCGCGCCGGTGGTAATTGTCGAACTCCAGCATGTGCTCGGTCTTAAGGCCGAAATGCAGCTGGTAGAATCGCGACAGCATCACCCGAAACCACGTGCGCCCGCTCTTGCCCCACGACATCAGCACCCAGTCGGCCTGTTGCAGCTTGCGGTATTCCTCGCGGCCGCGCAGCCGCCGTTCCAGCGCGATGCTGCGGTGTTTCGGAAGGAAGAAAAGCGCCCAAAGCACGAGCTGCCGCCAGACCAGCGCGCGGGCTTCGGTGGGGGATATGTCGAACATGAATGCCGTCTTTCGCGGGATCGGGCGATCCGGGCCGGAGGGGTCAGTGCGGAGGGGCTTTGACAGTGCCCGTGCGATTGCGGACAAGGGCCTGATATCGCCACCCGTGAGGTGGTGCTCCTTTGACCTGAACTGGCCTGACGATGCAAGCGAAACTCTGGGTTCTTCTGGGCCGCAAGGCCGGTGACAACGCGCAGGTGCTGGCCCTGGCCGAGGCGTCAGGTCTGCCCTACGCGGAAAAGCATATCAGCGCCCGATCATGGGAGATCGTGCCGCATCTGGCCTTGGGGCCGACGCTGGCGGGCATCGATCAACGCACCTCGAGCCCGCTTGCCCCGCCCTGGCCGGAGATGGTGATCAGCGCGGGACGGCGGAACGAGCCGGTGGCGCGCTGGATCAGGCAACAGGCGGGCGGCGCAGCGCGGCTGGTGCATGTCGGCCGGCCCTGGGCACGGCCCGAAACTTGGGATCTGATCGTGACCACGCCGCAATATTTTCTGCCCGACGCGCCCAACGTGTTGCAGATTTCGCTGCCGCTGAGCCGGATCACGCGGACCGGCGTGGACGCGGGTGCCCGGCAGATCGCGCCGCGGCTGGCGCATCTGCCGCGCCCGCTGACCACGGTGCTGATCGGTGGAGATAGCGGGCCGTTCGTGTTCACCCCTGACAAGGGCCGCCGACTGGCAGAAGGCGTGAACCGGCTGGTCGCGCAGACAGGCGGCGCGGCGCTCGTGACCGACAGCCCGCGTACGCCGAAAGCGGCGGCAGAGGCGTTTCGCGAGACGCTCGACGTGCCCGCCGAAACCTACTGGTGGCACGACCCACAGACCGCCGGCGACAACCCCTACCAGGGGCTTCTCGGGATGGCCGACCGGTTCGTCGTCACCGGCGAAAGCATGTCGATGATGACCGAGGCCGCAAGCCTCGGGCGGCCGCTCTACCTTTTCGATCCGGGCGATCCACCGGGCACGTGGTGGCGGCATCCGCATAATTTCCGGCACAAACCGCTGAGCCACGCACTGGCCACGCGGCTGGCTCCGCAGCGCATGCGGCGCGACGTCTCGCGGCTTCAGGACGCGCTCAGGCGAGAAGGACGCGCCCGCTGGCTCGACGAGGCGCCGCAACTGATTGCCGAGGGAGAGAACTGGGCGACCGCGTTGCAATCCGACCCGATGGAGGATGCGCGGCGCGCGGCGGCGCGCGTCCGGGCGCTACTGGATCAGGATGCGCAGCACAGGGCCACGCATCCAGGTTGAAAATCAGGCGGCGCGGGCGATGTCGCCGGTGCTCAGCGGATGCGCGGGCGCTTTCGGCAGATCGGGCGTTTTCTCCAGCACGTCGATGGCGTCGTGGCGCACGTGGTTTTTCTCCATCTCGCTGCGCAGAAACTCCTCGGTGATCTTGCCCTCGTTCACGCATTCCTTGAGCAGGCCAAGGAAAAACAGCTCCTGGTTCTTGTCGGGATGCGACTTGTAATTGCCCATCAGCCCGTATTCGCCGAAAATCTGGCGACGCAGCTTCAGCACCCATCCTACGGGGGGGAAGGCACGGAACACTTCGGACGGACGCCAGTCCACCTTCAGCCCGGTTTTCCACGGCTGGGTCTTGCGGCGGGTGGTGTGCAGCATCTTCGTGGCGGGCGTGAACTTGTCGAAATCGTTCCATTCCTTCTCGAACAGCTCGATGGTCTCGCGTGGCTCGTTGCGCAGGCCGATCCAGTCCTGGTAGTCGAGTTCGCCCTCGAACATCGCGTTGAACTGTTCCTCGACCTTCCAGTGGGTTAGCTGCGCGCAATCCAGCAGCATGGCGCTGGAGGCGAAGTTGCCGTCGATCATCCCCTTGGGACCCGAGCGCATGCGGCACATGATGGCCTTGCCACCCATGTCGCGGGTCAGCAGATCCCATATATCGACGCAGGCAAAGATGTCGGGGTCGATCACCACCGCGCGGCCTTCATAGCCCATCAGCTCCGGCGGCATCATGCGCGTCGGCGTGAAGGATTGCAGATCGTCGTTCAGCCACGTGCGATAGACCCCGTCGCGCAGGTATTCCTGCCCCTCGCGGGCGGCAAAGAACGGATAATCGTTGCTGTCGATGATCCTCACGTCGAGTTGATCGTTATGGGTGGAGTAGCGCCGCAGCGCATGCTCGGCCACGATCGCACCGACGATCTGCTTGTGATTGGTCTGGATGAATACGCCGTGTTTCATGATGATGCGTCCGCTACCTGTGGAATGTGCGCTTGGGGAACCATACTGCACAATCGCGGCAGGTTCCATGGCTCAGGGGGCCTTACCGGAAGACGCCGCGGCGGTAAAGCTGCCAGAACAGCCCCCAGATATGCACAAGCGGGCGGCGGCGCACCTTGTCGGGGATCTCCACCACCTGCCCGGAATGGCGCGTGAGTTTCCACGCGATGTAGTCGAGACCACCTTGAAACGTGAACAGCCCCTTGATCAGCCGCACCACCGACAGCGTCTTGCCCTGCATCCGCCGCAGCGCCCAGAGGACAGGCGCGGCGCGGCGCGCGCGCGCAGACACTGTCGCGTGGTAAAACAAGACGCCGTCCCGCTCGGATAGCTGCAGCATCCCGTCTAGGCGTGGCTGCAGCACACGTGTCAGGGCCGCAAGGAAATCCTGCCCGTGACCTGCCAGTTCCGCGGCGCGAACAGGCTTTTCGGCGCGCAGTTCGGTTGCATAGCTCAGGCCAAGCGCACCTTGCCACAGGTCGGTCACTTGCCCCTCGGGTGGCAAGGCAGGCAGCGCCCGGCGCAACAGCGTCTCACCGGCCTGCAGAAACGCCCGCTCCAGCCGGGCATCGGTCGCAGGGCTGTCGGACCAGACCACTTTGACCGGTTGCGCAAACCGCCCCCAGAGGTAGGACTGGAACCAGCGCGCGGTGCCGCGCTCGAACTGCGCAAGGCTGAGCACGGCGTATTTGCAGCGCACTGTGCGCACTGCGACCGGTGCCTCGATATAATACACGTTGGGCGGCAGCACGCGCCCGGCCAGACGCAGCCACAACCGCGGCTCGGCGCGGGGGGTAGACTCGACCAGCACATAAAGATCCACCAGCCCCTCCAGCAGATCGGCGCTGCGCAGGCACGACCCGTAAAGCACGATCCCCTGCACACCGTCGCCGAACCGCCGCTCCAGCGCCGCGACGAGCGCGCGCAGCGCCGGCGACGTGTCCGGCACCGGGCCGTCAGGGGCCGGATATGGGACCGAGTCGTTCATCGCGGGCGCAAGAACCGGACCGGCCCTTGGGCCGTGATGACCAGCGGGGTATCTTCGCCAGCGGTGGCAAAAAGCTCTCCATCGAGATTGAGTTCGCCGTCGAAGTTCAGTTCGATCCGGTCGGCGCGAAAGCTCTCGTAGCCGTTCTCGGGCGTGACATGCCGGTTGGGCCGCCCCCGCAGAAGCGACGGGAACGCCCGGGCGAACCGTGCCGCGCCCCCCTGAATTGCCGTCAGCCCGATGACCGCGTCGCGCGGCGCCCAGAAGGGACGGATGCCAAGGAACAAACGCTCCAGCGTGCTGGCCACAAGTATGAGCATCGGCGCAGTATCGCGCGTCACCGGCGCACCTGACGCTCCATCCAGTGTCATGTGCACCTCTGTGGGCTGGTAGAAACGCGGATCTCGGCGGATCAGCCCCCAGACCGCGCGTACAAGGATCAGCCCGAGGCTGATCTCGCCCCCCAGACCGTGCGAATGCACATCGCTATGGGCGTATTGTGTGGCCTGCATGATCGCGCCGGTACCCAGAAACATGCCATGGCGTGTCTGCCCATCAGCGCCCCCCTCGACCCGCATGAGATGCCGCGTGCGGATCTCGCCATCCATCGGCGCACCCCGGTCGAGCCAGCGAAAGAACAGCCGCACCGCCCGACCGTATGAGGCCGACATGCCGATATCGCCCGCGGTCATGTTGGCGGTACCGCCCGGCAGCACCATGACGAGCGGCAGGCGGCCTAAGGGCCAGTGATCAAGGATCATGCCAAGGGCCGCAGCGATGGTGCCGTCACCACCGTTGATCACCACCACATCCGGGGCCTCGGTTGCAATCTGCGGGGCCAGCGCCTCGGCCTCGGCCAGCGTGCGGGTGATGTGGTGGGTCACCTGCGGATAGCTGGCAAGGCGGGATGCGATGTCGGCCTGCCGCTTGCGGTTGGTCCCGCTTGTGGGGTTACTGAGCACGGTGACGCGGGTGGCGTTCATTTCACCTCCCCTTCAACCAGCCGATCGATCCGGGCAAGGATGCGCGTCATATCGGCCTCGCTATCGACCGGTGACGGGTCTGGCCCAGACGGGTCGTCGCCAACCCATTGGGCAAGGCCGCGGTCGACGAGCATCCGGTGAAAACCCGGGAAATGCCGCGTCTGGGGCAGCAGCCCCGACCGGTAAAGGCCCCGCGCCAATGCGATGCGCGCACGTGTCGTGGGGCGTGCATCGCGCGGCGGCTCGAACAGGCGGGCAGTGAGGCGCCGGCGCAGATCATCGAGCCCCCCAAGCCAGCCAGTAGAAAGCGGCACGATCTCCAGCGGTTTGCCAAGACGCGCCACCTCGACCTGCATGGAGATGCTGTCGCCGGTCACCACAAAGCGGTCGCCGAGCGCCAGCAGGCCGGTATAGGGGTTCTCGGCACCGGGCTGTGCCCAGTCAAAGACCCGAAGACCTGCGGGCATCCCGTCAGAAAGCTGCCTGATAAAGTCGGGCGGGGTGCGACGCGAACCCAGGATATAGGGCGTGCCCCCGTCATCCAGAACGCGCCGGATCCGCGCGCGCAAGCGCCGCTGCACGTCTGCGTCAAAGACGAACGGTACCGTGGGCCCGCCGATCAGGAAAGCGACCAGCGGACGGGGCACGGCATCGAACGTTTCTCGCCACGCCGCGCGCCCGGCCTCCAGTCGGTCGGCGTCCACCCGCATCAGCGGCAGGTCGATCTGCAGCACGTTATTGAACGGGGCGAGCAGGGTTTCCGCGCTGGCTACGACGAGACCGAAATGCGACATCCAGCCCGACGGCTTGCCGACCAGAACGATGCGGGACTTTCCACCCGACTGCCGCTTGATCCACAGCGCGGCATTTCCCGGACGGTGCCCGCTGGTCAGGATCAGATCGGGCCATGGCGGCTGCAACGCGTCGCTGCGCGCCGGGTCGAGGTGATAGAGCGTCGGGCCAACCCGTGGCTTGCCCTTGACATATTCGGGTCGCATTTCAAGGTGGCGCAATTCCGACGGCCAGCCGCGCTGCCGCGCCAAAGCACCCGCAATCATCTCGATCTGCCCGTTATCGCCGCGCTTGTCGCCGAGCACCCGCCAGATGCGCGGGATCATTCCGGGGCCGTGTCGGCCAAACCGCCGGACTCGTAGCCGAAGACCGGGTCGAGGCTTTCGGCCATCATGGAATCGATCTGGCTGACCTGGGCGTCGTCGAAGTAGTCGCGGTACCCGCCCACCTTGGCGCGGCGCACCTTGAAGCTGTCGGGATTGCTGCGGTCGCCGGGCGCCATGCGCACGCCGGCCATGCGAAAGCCCTCCTTGGCCTCCATCTTTTTCATGTTCTCGTAGGCGGCATACTCCACCGCGTCGCGGATGTGATCGTCGGTCGCCGGGATGTCGAGAAACCTCGCGACGCGGGCCAGCACGTCATGCGGATCGGCGCGCAGATCCTCGTAGCGCAGAAGCTCGAAATCCTGCATGTTCCGCATCTCACTTGCCCAGAGGTTCATGAATCGGATGATCTTGGGCATGCCGCCGCCCTCGTGGCAGACGAACTCGAACGGCGTGCACTCGGCGCCATGTTCAGGATATCCGTTCAAAAGCTTGTTGCCCGGTCGCATGCGAAACTGCCACTGAAAATACTGCGACACCGCAACATCGCGCGGATCGCGCACCATCAACAGGACCTTCTTGTCGCGGAAATGGGCCTTGGTGTCGGTGTTACCGGTATAATCCCCGATATAGTTGTCATGCGCGAAGAACAGGCGCGGGATCCGGGCGTCGAGATTGTGGAAGTTGTCGAACCCGATCACGATGTCCTGCGGCAAACCGTAGACCTGCTGGTAAAGCCGCGAGATCATCACCCGCAGCCACGTGCGCCCGCTCTTGCCGAAGGACACCACGACCGCGTCGGCGCGCGTCAGCCGGCTATATTCCTGGTAGCCGCGCAACTGACGCTCGGCACGGATGCGCGTCTCCTGATCGCTGCCGGCAAGGCTGAGGCGGAGCTTCAGAAGACGGCGGCTGATCTTGCGCCACGCCGTTTTTCGCGCTTCGGGAAGGGCGGCGGCCAGCAACCTGAATGTGTCTGCCATGATGATGTCAAGCCTGTGGTTTCAGGGAAACGCGCGCGCGTCCCGGCATGTCAGCGTCGATCCGGTCCCGTCCGCGAGGCCGCACCGCGCCGCGCTTTATACATGGCCACCGTGGCGAGTCCAGTAATCCACAACCCAATCGACACGGCCGTGGCTGAGATGCGGCAGCTTGCTGTCCCGGACATTGAGGCCGGGGCGCATCAGGTCGACCGGGCGCGCTTTGCCGTGTAAGGCGCAGATCTTTGCCGTCTCGGGTGGTTTTTCGGCGGCAGGACCAGGTCGAGGCCGACCGGGCGACGTCAGGCCGCGTTTCGCCGGACCGTCAAAGACCAAGCTTGTCGCGCATGAAGGCCAGCGCCACGTTCAGCCCGTCGGGCGCGATCCCGTGGCCCGTGCCCTTCATGATATGGGCAAAGACGTCCTTCCAGCCCGCCTGCTGCAACGCCTCGGCGGCCTCTGGCATGGATTGCACCGGCACCACGTCGTCGGCATCGCCATGCACCAGCAGCACCGGCGGACGGCTGCGCGTGGCGTCTTTCAGCATATCCGGCGACAAAAGCCGCCCGGAAAACGCGACGACGCCCGCAACCTCGTCCTCGCGGCGCGGCGCGACATGCAGCGCCATCATCGAGCCTTGCGAAAACCCGAACAGCACCACCTGTTCGGGCAGCAGGTCCTCGTCGACCATGAACGCGTCGAGAAACGCGTCAAGGTCGGCGGCCGCCGCGATCATCCCGCGCTCTGCCTCTTCCTCGCTCGACCCGTCGATCCACGGGATGGGGAACCATTGCAGGCCACTCGGCATGCCGGGGATGATCTCGGGCGCGTCCGGGGCCACGAACAGCGTGTCGGGCAAATGCTCGCCCAAAGGCTCCGCAAGCCCCATCAGATCCGCACCATTCGCGCCATAACCGTGCAGGAACACCACCGCCGAGCGGGTCTCTCCCGATTGCGGCTCCTGGCGGTTTGCGGTCAATACCCGTGTCATCTGATCCCTTCCCTGTCTTTCACGCGCTGGTAATACGCCCAGAGCAGGCGCGCGGCAACCGCCCGCCACGGCGACCAGGCCTGCGCCATCTCGCGAAACGCGCGGGGTTTCGGCCGCTCTGGAAGATCGTAGAGAAGACGCGCGGATTCCTGCAGCGCCAGATCGCCGGGCGCGAAGACATCGGCGCGGCCAAGGCTGAACATGGCATAGATTTCCGCCGTCCAGACGCCGATACCGGGCACCTGCGTGAGCGTTGTCACCACCTCGTCATCGGGCGCGGTGCGCAGCGCGGCATAGTCAATATCGGCATCGGCAAGCGCGCGGGCATAGCGGGCCTTCTGACGGCTGAGGCCAGCGGCACGCAACGCCTCGTCGCTCGCCGCCTCGATCGCGTCGGGCCGGGTCAGTCCCGCCGCCTCCATCCGGCCCTGCACGGCAGCGGCCGAGGCCACGCTGACCTGCTGGCTGATGATCGCGTTCATCAGCTCGGCAAACCCGTCCGCGCGCCGGCGCAGCGGCAGGTCCCCGCTGATTTCATACGCATGCGCCATGCGTGGGCAGCGGTTTGCGAGATGCTCTGCGCCCTCGGCAACGTCGTCTTCGGTCTCGATAATGCGTTCAGTCATGGGCGCGAGCATAGAGGCTTTGGCCCGAAGACCAAGGGGCGACATCGCGCTTGCACCCGCCCCGGGCCACGGCTAGCACATCCGCATGACCGATACCGCCCTTCCCAGAGATGACAGTCAAGCCAGGCGCAACGTCACCGTTCTCGTCGCCGCGCAGGCGATCCTTGGCGCGCAGATGCCGATGATCTTCGTGGTGGGCGGCCTCGCGGGGCAGTCACTGGCCAGCAATCCCTGTTTCGCGACCCTGCCGATCTCGCTGATCGTGCTGGGGTCGATGCTGTCGGCCACGCCGATCTCGCACCTGATGCAGCGCTACGGCCGGCGCACAGGCTTCATCATCGGCGCGATGGCCGGGGCGCTCGGCGGGGCGGTCGGGGCCTACGGGCTTTATGCCGCGTCCTTCCCGATCTTCCTTGCCGGCAGCCTGATCACCGGTACCTACATGTCCGCACAAGGCTTCTACCGCTTCGCCGCCGCCGACACCGCCAGCGACACGTTCCGGCCCAAGGCGATTTCCTATGTCATGGCGGGCGGGCTCCTGAGCGCGATCATCGGGCCGCAACTGGTCAAGATCACCTCGCAGGCGATGGTGATTCCGTTCTTCGGCACTTACCTTGCGGTGATCGTGCTCAACCTCGCGGGGGCGCTACTGTTCCTGATGCTCGACATTCCCAAGCCGCCGATGCCGTCAGAGGACGCGCCGCGCGGGCGCAGCCGGATCGAGCTTCTGAAGACCCCGCGCATCGCCGTGGCGGTGATCTGCGCGATGGTCTCCTATGCGCTGATGAACCTCGTTATGACCTCGACCCCGCTGGCCGTGGTCGGCTGCGGCTTTACCGAGGGCCGCGCGGCGGACGTGGTCACCGCGCATGTGCTGGCGATGTATATCCCGTCGTTCTTCACCGGGCATCTGATCGCCCGCTTCGGAGTCGAGCGGATCATGGCCACCGGCCTCGTGATCCTCGCCGGGGCGGGTGCCGTGGCCCTGCAGGGTGTCGATCTGGGGAACTTCTTTGTCGCGCTGATCCTGCTCGGCGTGGGCTGGAATTTCGGCTTCATCGGCGCGACCACCATGCTTGCCGGCGCCCACGCCCCGCATGAGCGGGGCCGCATGCAGGGGCTCAACGACCTTCTGGTGTTCGGTGGCGTGACCTTTGCCTCGCTCGCGTCGGGCGGGCTGATGAATTGCTCAGGCAGCAGCGCGCAGATGGGCTGGGCCGCGGTCAACCTTGCGATGGCACCGTTCCTGATGCTGGCGGGCGGCGCGCTCATCTGGCTGGTGATGCGCCCCCGCGGAGCGTGATCGCACGTGTTCGGCGTCGAACAGGTGGGTATTTTAGCCGAAAAGAAGCCTGACGTGCGAAAATGACGCGGGCATGGGCCTGTTCTGGGCCCACGCCCGACGGTATCAGCCCAGCTTGCGCAAACGCGCCAGAAGGCTCGACGTGTCCCAGCGTCCGCCGCCCATGGTCTGGACGTCCTTGTAGAACTGGTCCACGAGGGCGGTCACCGGCAGGCTCGCGCCGCTCTCGTCGGCGGTATCAAGGCAGATGCCGAGATCCTTGCGCATCCAATCCACCGCGAAGCCGTGGTTCCACTTGTCGTCGAGCATCGTCTCATAGCGGTTCGCCATCTGCCAGGATCCGGCGGCGCCCTGGCTGATCACCTCGACCACTGCGCGCCCGTCAAGCCCGGACTTCTCGGCGAAATGCAGCGCTTCCGACAGGCCCTGCACCAGCCCGGCAATGGCGATCTGGTTGCACATCTTGGTCATCTGCCCCGCGCCACTGTCACCGATGCGGCGGCACAGCTTGGCATAGGTGGTCATGACCGGCTCGGCTGCCGCATAGGCCGCCGCGTCGCCGCCGCACATGATCGACAGCTGGGCATTCTCGGCTCCTGCCTGGCCGCCGGAGATCGGCGCATCCACGAAATCCACCCCGAGCGCGCGCGCGCCGGCATAAAGCTCTGCGGTGACGCGTGCCGAGACGGTGGTGTGATCGACGAAGACGCAGCCATCGGTCATGCCGGCAAACGCGCCGTCCTCGCCAAGGCAGACGCTGCGCAGATCGTCGTCATTGCCGACGCAGGCCAAGACGAAGTCCGCGCCGGCCGCGGCTTCGCGCGGGGTGGGTGCGTGCCGTCCGCCGTGCTCTGCCACCCAGGCCTCGGCCTTGGAGGCGGTCCGGTTGTAGACGCAGACATCGTGCCCCGCTGCCTGAAGATGTCCAGCCATCGGGTCTCCCATGACGCCAAGTCCGAGAAATGCCAGCTTTGCCATTCTTCGCTCCTCCTGTTCCAGCGTTTCCATTGTCAGTGCGCGGATTTCTGACTATCCCCGTGGCGTATGCAAGCGGAAACTTGGATGAGGCCGAGCCTGTGGCGGTGCTGATGAAATGGCTGTTGCGCGCGGCAGGTGCGCTGGTGATCCTTGTCCTTGTGGCGGTGCTGGTGGCCTACGTCCTGCTGTCGCGGTCATTGCCGGATTACGACAAGAGGCTCGCGGTCCGCGGCCTAGGGGCGCCGATGGAGATCGTGCGCGACACCGCCAACGTCCCGCACGTGTTCGGCCGGACCGACACAGACATTTTCTTCGGCCTGGGCTATGCACATGCCCAGGACCGGCTCTGGCAGATGATGACCATGCGCCGCACGGTACAAGGCCGTCTGTCCGAGGTGTTCGGCCGCCGCACGGTCAAGATCGACACCACGATGCGCCGTTTCGGGCTCTACAGGCTGGCCCGCCAGTCGGTCGCCGCGCAGGACGCACCGACGCGCGCCGCGCTCAAGGCGTATTCCGATGGCGTCAACGCGCGCCTGACCGAGATCAACCGCGACGCGCTTGGCCGTGGCGCGCCCGAACAGTTCATTTTCAACGCCCCGATCACGCCGTGGCAGCCTGCCGATTCCATCGCGCTGATCAAGCTGATGGCGCTGCAGCTCTCGGGGCATCTCGCCAACGAGGTGCTGTTTGCCCGCACCTCTCTGGAACTGGACGATCCCGCGCGGCTTGAGGATATCATGCCGCTCGCTCCGGGCGGGGGTGTCGCAGCCCTGCCCGAATACGCAAGCCTCTTTCCGGATGGGACGTTCAAGCACGCCTCGGCTGGCGAGGACACGCGCGATCACCCGCTGTCGCCGTTCAAACCGCGCGCCTTCGCCGGTGCATCGAACGCCTTTGCCGCCGCCGCGTCCAGATCGGCCACGGATGGCACGCTCATGGCCAACGATCCGCATCTGGGGTTCTCGGCGCCGGGCATCTGGTACCTGGCACGGCTGGAACTGGAAACCGGCGGGGTGATCGGCGGCACGATCCCCGGCATTCCCGCGATCCTGACGGGGCGCAATGCCAAGCTGGGCTGGGGGATCACGTCATCCTATCTCGACGACCAGGACGTCCATATCGAAGAGGTCAATCCAGACGACACCGATCAGTACCGCACCCCGGATGGCTGGGCCCCGTTCCGCACGGCACGCTCGATCGTCGAGATCAAGGACGCTGATCCCATCACCCTGACCCTGCGCTGGACCGAGAACGGACCGGTCCTGCCCGGCAGCCACTACGATCTGGCCGAGGTGACGCCGCAAGGCCATGTCGCCTCGGTTTCGTGGACCGCGCTCGGCGGGCAGGACACCACGATGAGCGCGGCGATCGGGCTGATGCGGGCGCAGACGGTCGAGGAGGGCCTCGAGCAGAGCCACGATTTCATCGCCCCCTCGCAGAACCTGGTACTGGCCGATCAGGACACGATCGCCATGCGCCTGATTGGCGCGATGCCACGCCGCAGCGCCCGCCATGAAAGCGAGGGCCGCATGCCATCGCGCGGATGGGTGACCGAGAACCGTTGGCAGGGCCGTCTGCCCGAAGCGGCCAATCCCGAGTTCACGGCGCCGCGGGGCGGCATCCTCGGCAACACCAACAACAAGCTGGTGGACCGCCCGTTCCCGATGCATATCAGCCATTATTGGGGAGACACGCAGCGCATCTACCGCTGGCGCAAGCTGATGCAGGACCGCGAGGGGCACACCCGCGCCAGCTTCATCGAGGCACAGCTCGACACCGTCAGCTTCACGGCACGGTCACTGCTGCCGCTGATCGGCGCGGATCTTTGGTTCACCGGCGAGGCCGCGCCCGAAGGCACGCAGGAAAGACTGCGCCGTCGCGCGCTCGACCTGCTGGCCAACTGGAACGGAGAGATGAACGAACATCTGCCGGAACCGCTGATCTATGTCAGTTGGATGCGCGCGCTGATGGACCGGCTGATCCGCGACGATCTCGGGCCGCTGTCGCGCGAATTCGGTCATCCCGACCCGGTCTTCATCGAGCGCGTCTTTCGCGATGTCGACGGGGCCTCGGCGTGGTGCGACGTGCAGCGCTCGGCGGCGACGGAAACCTGTTCTGACATCGCGCGCATGGCGCTCGACGATGCGCTCTTGTGGATCACGGAACGCTACGGGTCGTCGCTGGAAAGCCTTCGATGGGGGGATGTCCATCAGGCCACGCACGACCATCAGACCTTGGGCGAGGTGCCGCTTCTGCGCTATTTCGTCAATATCCGGCAATCCACCTCCGGCGGCGACAACACCCTGATGCGCGGCCGCACCCGCGGCGGCGACGGGCAGAACCCGTTTCACAACGTGCACGGGGCGGGCTATCGCGGCGTCTATGATTTCGCTGATCCCGACAGCAGCGTGTTCATCACCTCAACCGGTCAGTCGGGCCACTTCCTCAGCCGCTTTTACGATAACCTGGCCGAACTGTGGCGCCGCGGGGAATATATCCCGATGTCGCTCGATCCGGATATCGCCCGCGCCGCCGCCGTCGGGGTGACGGTGCTCGAGCCGCGCCCGGACGCATCGGACCCGTGACCTCGGGGCGAAACCGCTTGAGACGGGCACCCGGCCCCGCTAGGTCAGGGCGAAAGGAGTTTCGCGCATGAGCCTCAACACGTTCGGTCACCTGTTCCGCTTCACCACCTGGGGAGAAAGCCACGGCCCCGCCCTCGGGGCGACGGTGGATGGCTGCCCGCCGGGCGTGGATCTCGACGAGGCGATGCTACAGCGCTGGCTCGACCGGCGCCGCCCCGGCCTGAACAAGAACACCACGCAGCGTCAGGAAGCAGACGCGGTCCGCATCCTGTCGGGCGTCTACGAGGGGCAGACCACCGGCACGCCGATCCAGCTGATGATCGAGAATACCGACCAGCGGTCGCGCGACTATGGCGACATCGCGCAGACCTTCCGCCCCGGTCATGCCGATATCACCTATCATCTGAAATATGGGATCCGTGATCCGCGCGGCGGCGGGCGATCCTCGGCGCGCGAGACGGCGGCGCGGGTGGCCGCAGGCGGCGTCGCGCGCGCGGTGCTTGCGCAGCTCGCCCCAAAGCTGGAGGTCAAGGGCTACATGGTCGCGATGGGCGAGATGGAGCTTGAACGCGCCCGGTTCGACCGCGACGCCATCGACGGCAACGATTTCTGGCTGCCCGACGCCGCGGCCGCTCAGGATTGGGAGGCGTATCTGCAGGAGCTGCGCAAACGCCACGATTCGGTCGGCGCGATGATCGAGATCTCGGCGCGCGGCGTGCCGGCCGGCCTCGGCGCGCCGATCTATGCCAAGCTCGACACCGATCTCGCGGCGGCGATGATGTCGATCAACGCCGTCAAGGGCGTCGAGATCGGCGAAGGAATGGCGGCGGCACGTCTGGCGGGCAGTGCCAATGCCGACGAGATCTTCATGGGCGAGGACGGCGTTGAATACGGCTCGAACCATTCGGGCGGGATTCTCGGGGGCATCTCGACGGGACAGGATTTGGTCGTGCGTTTCGCGGTCAAGCCGACCTCGTCGATCCTGACACCGCGGCGATCGATCACCGTGGACGGCACCCCGACCGAAGTGGTCACCAAGGGACGGCATGATCCTTGCGTCGGTATCCGGGCGGTGCCGGTGGGCGAGGCGATGATGGCCTGCGTGCTTCTCGATCACCTGCTTTTGCATCGCGGTCAGGTGGGCGATGGCCCGCGCGGCCGGATCGGCTGATCCGTGCCGGTTTCTTCTGGCCTCAAATATCCCGGGGGCTTGGGGGCTGGCCCCCAATCCGACCTCAAACCACGCGCTTCTGCCGGGACAGCTGCACCGCGAGGATGCCCAGCATGATCACAGCGACACCGATCAGATCCTGAACACTCAGGGTTTCGCTGAGAACCAGCGCCGCGATCGCCACGCCAAAGAACGGATTGAGAAAATGGAAGGTCGCGGCGCGCACCGCCCCGATCCGGTTCACCAGCCAGAACCAGGTCAGCGTCGCCGCAAGGCCCGGCACCAGCGTGGTATAGACAAACGCCGCCGCCAGCGTCCAGGACCAGTCGACCTCGAAGGTCTCCAGCGGCACGGCCGCGACCGCCAGAACGGCGCTGCCCACCAGCATCTGCAAACCGACCACCATCAGGAAATTTCCACCCGACGTGGCCCCGCGCACAGACAGGGTCGCGAAAGTCAGCGCGATCACGCCGGCCACGCACAGGCCAAGCCCGTAGAGATCCACGCCCCCGTTCAGACGCGCTCCCATGATGATCGTTACCCCCGCGATGCCCGCCACCAGGCCCGTGATTCCCATCACGCCGATACGCTCGCCAAAGATCAGCCATCCCGCCAGACCAACCAGAAGCGGCATGGTCGACGCGATGATCGCGGCCAGCCCCGCCTCTATGGTCTGCATGGCGACGAAATTGAGCCCCAGGTACAGCGCGTTCTGACAGATGCCGAAGACGATGGTCGCCCGCCATTGCGCGCGCGTCAGGCGCCAGCTTTGCCCCAGCGCGCGCGCGATCAGCACCCCCAGCAGGCCCGATAGCAGGAACCGCAGGCTGAGCGCGGTCAGCGGCGGGGCCGATGCGACGATCACACGGGCCGAGGTGAAGGCCGACGACCACATCACCGCAAAAGCCATCCCCATCAAGATCGCGCGGATATCCATGCCCGCTCCGGCCCTTCCTCGTCTGGCGCGGCCTTTCGGCACGGCACGCCCTAGTACAGGTGTCAGCCGTGCATGAGCCCCTCATGCGGGCGGCCCATCGGCAGCCTCCCCGGATCGGGATCAGCCGTTGACGCTGTCCTTCAATGCCTTGGCGATGGTCACCTTCACCTGGCGATCGGCGGGCTTTGGCATCTGCTCGCCGGTGGCCGGGTTGCGCACCATGCGTTCGGGACGTTCGCGGCAATAGATCTTGCCGACACCCGGCAGCGTCACGGCGCCGCCGTCGGACACTTCGCGCGTGATCACGTTGATGACCGCGTCGAGCGCGCTGCCCGCGGTTTTCTTGTCACTGCCCATTTCCTCGGCCAGGGCGGTGACGAGTTGGGTTTTTGTCATGGGTTTTGCCATTTCTTGATCTCCTTCAACTGCCCGTCTCTTGGGCCACGTGGCGGTGATTTAACGTCATTATGTGGATGAACACAATCTCTGGTAGGCAATTCCAGTAGTTTTTAGCGTATTTTGTGCCTGTTTTTCGACGCTCAGAGAAACGCAGTCTCCTCAAAGGACCGCAACTTGCGGCTATGGATACGCTCCAGCGGCATGCGGCGCAGCGATTCCATCGCCCGGATTCCCACCATCAGGTGCCGCGCCACCTGTGACCGGTAGAAATCCGACGCCATGCCGGGCAGCTTCAACTCGCCCTGAAGCGGCTTGTCGGACACGCAAAGCAGCGTGCCATACGGCACCCGGAACCGAAAGCCATTGGCCGCGACCGTGGCGCTTTCCATGTCCAGCGCGATGGCCCGCGATTGTGACAGGCGCTGCACCGGTCCGCTGTGATCGCGCAACTCCCAGTTGCGATTGTCGACGCTCGCCACCGTGCCGGTGCGCATCACACGCTTGAGCTCGAACCCCTCCAGCTGCGTTTCCTGCGCCACCGCCTCCTGCAGGGCGATCTGGATCTCGGCCAGCGCCGGGATCGGCACCCAGGCCGGCAGATCCGCATCCAGCACGCGGTCCTCGCGCAGATACGCATGGCCCAGCACGAAATCGCCCAGGGACTGCGAATTGCGCAGCCCGGCGCAATGGCCCACCATCACCCAGGCATGCGGGCGCAGGACTGCGATGTGATCCGTCGCGGTCTTGGCGTTCGACGGCCCCACGCCGATATTGACCAGCGTGATCCCCGAGCCATCCGCGCGCTTGAGGTGATAGGTCGGCATTTGCGGCAGACGGTCGGGAACCGGCAGGGCTGCGTCCGGGTCGGTGATCTCGGCGTTCTCAGAGCTGACGAAGGCAGTGTAGCCGCTTTCGCAATCGGCCAGCATACGGCGCGCGAAGGTCTCAAATTCGGATACGTAGAACTGGTAGTTGGTAAACAGCACGTAATTCTGGAAATGCGCCGGATCGGTCGCGGTGTAATGTTCCAGCCGCGCCAACGAGTAATCCACGCGTTGCGCCGTGAACGGTGCAAGCGGCGCGGTCTCGCCCGGTCCCTTGGCCCATGTGCCGTTGACGATGTCGTCATTGGTCGTCCCGAGATCGGGCACGTCGAAAATATCGCGCAAGGTGAACGCCGCAGCACCCTCCTGCGGCACCGTGAGGCCTTTAGCGGCCGCCACCGCGAAATGCACCGGGATCGGCGTGTCTGACACGCCGATCGAGACCGGCACGCCGTGATTCTCGATCAGCAGGCCGATCTGCTGTTCGAGATAGCCGCGAAACAGGCCGGGCCGGGTGATCGTCGTCGCATAGGTGCCCGGCGAGGACACGTGACCAAAGCTGAGCCGGCTGTCGATCTTGGCATAGGTGGCGGTGCTCAGACGGATTTCCGGGTAGAACGCCCGGACGCGCGCGTCGGGAATGTCTCCGGCAAGGGCGCTTGCGAATGTGTCGCTCAGGAACCGCACCGCGGTGTCATGGATGTGGCACAGGCGGTCGACCGCGGCACGCGCCTCGGTAAAATTTTCCGGACCCGGCAGGTCGGGCGTCCGGATCGGGGTGGCGCGGTCGGTCATGATCATGCCTGCGTCCTGTCGGTATGCGGTCGGCGTCACGTTGACACGGGCCGGAGGTGCGATCAAGCTACCGCCAAGACGGACACGCGCGTCGACTGTGGAAACCCGTGCCGCGGCGATGGCCGACACGGTCGCGCCCGAGGCGCATGGCACATGTCTCACGCGCTCAACAGGATAGGACCGAACGATGAACGTGACCGAGCTCAAGCCCAACATGGACCACTGGCAGGAGCGTGTAGATCTCGCCGCCGCGTTCCGCTGGACCGCCCGTGAGGGCATGCACGAGGCGGTGGCCAACCATTTCAGCCTCACCATCAACGACGATGGCACGCAATTCCTGATCAATCCCAACCAGATGCATTTCGCGCGCATCCGGGCCAGCGACCTGATCGAAGTCGACGCGAATGATCCTGAGACGCTGACCCGCCCGGACGCGCCAGATCCCACGGCCTGGGGCCTGCATGGCGGGCTGCACCGGCACTGCCCGCATGCGCGCTGCGCCATGCACGTGCACTCGACCCATGCCACCGTGCTCGCCAGCCTCGCCGACAGCCGCCTGCCGGCCATCGACCAGAACAGCGCGATGTTCTTCGACCGCCATGTCGTCGACGAAGGCTATGATGGGCTCGCCTTCGAGGAAGAGGGCGAGCGCTGCGCGCACCTCTTCCATGATCCCAGGCAGAAGGTCATGGTCATGGGCAATCACGGGGTGATGGTCATTGGCGACACGGTGGCCGACACCTTCAACCGGATGTATTATTTCGAGCGCGCGGCAGAGAACTACATCCGAGCCCTGCAAACCGGGCGCCCGCTTCGGGTCCTGTCCGACGAGGTGGCCGAAAAGACCGCGCAGGAACTCGACGCCTATCCCGGACAAGCCGACCGGCACCTGTCCGAGATCAAGGCCCTGCTGGATGCAGAGGGCGCGGATTACGCCGACTGAGACCCGGTGCCCCCGCCACGGCGGTGCGGCGCACAAGGCGTCGCGTCATCCCGGCCGCAGCCCGGTTTCGACCAGCAATCCCTTGCGCTTGGCCTCGTAGTAGTAACCGCGCGCATACCACATGATCGCCGCATCCGGATTGCCCTCGGCCACAAGCCAAGCGCCACGCAGGTACTTGACGCCGTATTTGAGGTTCGTCTCGGCATCCAGCAATGCCTCGGGCGGGCCGCGATGGCCCATGGTGCGGGCGGTCTGCGGCAAGATCTGCAACAGCCCGTAATAGGGCCCGTTGCGCGCCGAGGGACGGTGCCTGCTCTCGCGGATCGCCAGGCGGTGCACGAGGGGGCGCGGTACCTCGTAGCGGTCGGCATAGCGGCGGATCAGACGACGCAGCGCGGGCGTCTCGTTGGCGTGCAGCGGCGGCTCGTTCGGCGCAAAGGCGGCGTTGCGGGTCGCCACCGTCGCTTGTGAACACGCGCCAAGCGGCGCGATGGCCAGCAGGGCAAGAACGCGGCGGCGCGACGGGTGGGGCATGAGGGTTCCGGCGTTTGGACGACAGCCGCCAGAATGCCCGCATGCGCCGGCCGCCGCCAGAGGGCTTATCCGCAATGGGCGAAAGCTTGCCATTCGCGCCGGCCCGGGCCATGTAATTGTCATGGATAATGTTCTTTTCTCTTTCGGGCACGGCTATTCGGCACGCGCCCTCGCGGCGCGCCTGGTGCCGCGGGATTGGCGCATATACGGCACCACCCGCGATCCCGCCAAGGCAGACACCCTGCGCGCCGAGGGCGTGATCCCCCTGATCTGGGACAGCGCCGAGATCGGATCCGCGCTGGACGAAGCCACCCATCTGCTCAGTTCCGTCGGCCCGGGCGAGGACGGCGACCCGGTGCTCGCGCGCCACCGCGACCAGATCGCCCGGATCGCGCCCGGTCTCGCCTGGGCCGGCTACCTGTCGACCACGGGGGTCTATGGCGATCACGACGGGGCCTGGGTGGACGAGACCACGCCGCTGGTGCCGTCGACACGGCGCGGCAAGCTGCGCGTCGCCGCCGAGTCGGAGTGGCAGACGATCCCGGACCTGCCGCTGCATGTCTTCCGGCTCGCAGGCATCTACGGCCCCGGGCGCGGTCCCTTCGCGAAGGTCCGCGAGGGCACGGCGCGCCGCATCATAAAGCCGGGCCAGGTGTTCAGCCGCATTCACGTGGACGATATCGCGCAGGTGCTGGAGGCCTCGATGCACGCCCCCTGCCCCGGCACGGCATACAATCTTTGCGATGACGACCCGGCCCCGCCACAGGACGTGATCGCCTTCGCCGCCGAGCTGCTTGGCCTGCCCGTGCCGGACGCGGTCGATTTCGACGCGGCTGATCTCACACCGATGGCGCGCTCGTTCTACTCCGAATCCAAGCGCGTCTCGAACCGGCGCATTCGCGAGGACCTCGGCGTCCAGCTCAAGCATCCAGACTATCGCAGCGGGCTTCGGGCGATGATCGCGGACGCCCATCGCTGAGCGCCCGGCTTCATCTTTCCAAAAATACTCGAAAATCCGACGCCACCACTGGCGCATCAATGAAAAAGGGCCGCGCCATGCGCGACCCTTTCCCAGTCTTGGCTGCGTGCGGGCAGATTACATCATGCCGCCCATCCCGCCCATGTCGGGCATGCCGCCGCCGCCACCGCCGCCGGAACCCTCTTTCTGAGGTTTGTCGGCGATCATTGCCTCGGTGGTGATCAGCAGGCCGGCGATCGAGGACGCATCCTCCAGCGCGGTGCGCACGACCTTGGCCGGGTCGATCACGCCGAACTTGAACATGTCGCCATATTCGTCGGTCTGCGCGTTGTAGCCGAACTTCAGGTCATCGCTTTCGCGGATCTTGCCCGCCACGACGGATCCGTCGACACCGGCATTCTCGGCGATCTGGCGCAGCGGCGTTTCAAGCGCCTTACGCACGATCATGATCCCGGCGTTCTGGTCGGTGTTTTCACCGGTCAGACCTTCAAGCGACTTGGCCCCTTGCAAGAGCGACACACCGCCGCCAACGACGATGCCTTCCTGCACGGCAGCCCGGGTGGCGTTCAGCGCGTCGTCGACGCGGTCCTTGCGCTCTTTCACCTCGGTTTCGGTCATGCCGCCGACACGGATGACGGCCACACCCCCGGCCAGCTTCGCGACACGCTCCTGCAGCTTCTCGCGATCGTAATCGGACGTGGTGTCCTCGATCTGGGTCCGGATCTGCGCGACCCGTGCTTCGATCTCGGCGCTGTCGCCATGACCGTCGACAATGGTGGTCTCGTCCTTGGTGATGTTCACAGTCTTGGCCGAACCAAGCATGTCCATCGTTACGGATTCAAGCTTCATGCCGAGATCCTCGGAAATCACCTGCCCACCGGTCAGGACGGCGATGTCCTGCAGCATGGCCTTGCGACGATCACCGAACCCGGGCGCCTTGACGGCCGCGATCTTGAGACCGCCGCGCAGCTTGTTGACCACGAGTGTGGCCAGCGCTTCGCCTTCGACATCCTCGGAAATGATCAGCAGCGGCTTCTGCGACTGGATCACCTGCTCAAGCAGCGGCACCATCGGCTGAAGGCTCGACAGCTTCTTCTCGTGCAGCAGGATGAGGCAGTCATCGAGTTCCGCGATCATCTTGTCGGAATTGGTCACGAAATAGGGGCTGAGGAAGCCGCGGTCGAACTGCATGCCCTCGACGACATCGGTCTCGGTCTCAAGACCCTTGTTCTCTTCGACGGTGATCACGCCCTCGTTGCCGACTTTCTGCATCGCGTCCGCGATCTGCTGGCCGATCCCGGCTTCGCCGTTGGCGGAGATGGTGCCGACCTGCGCGATCTCGTCGGAATTCTCGACCTTGCGGGCCGCCGATTTGATATGCTCGACAACATTCTTGGTGGCAAGGTCGATGCCGCGCTTGAGATCCATCGGGTTCATGCCCGCGGACACGGCCTTGATGCCTTCCTTGACGATCGCCTGCGCCAGGATGGTCGCCGTGCTGGTGCCGTCGCCGGCCTCGTCATTGGTGCGGTTGGCGACTTCCTTCACCATCTGCGCGCCCATGTTCTCGAACTTGTCTTCCAGCTCGATTTCCTTGGCGACAGACACACCGTCCTTGGTGATGCGCGGCGAGCCAAAGCTCTTTTCCAGCACCACGTTGCGGCCCTTGGGGCCAAGTGTCACCTTCACCGCATCGGCGAGGGTGTTGACACCCTTGAGCATGCGGTTCCGGGCGTCGGTATCAAATCGTACGTCTTTGGCAGCCATCTTCAGATGCTCCTTTTTATGTGTTCCGGAATATCAGACAAACCGCGGCCTTCAGGCGGCTTTCACGGCCGTGGCGTCGTCGATGATACCCAGAATATCGCTTTCTTTCATGATCAGCAGCTCTTCGCCATCGATCGTGACCTCGGTCCCGGACCATTTGCCGAACAGGACTGTGTCGCCGGAATTGACGGCCATCTCGATGCGCTCGCCATTTTCCTTGCGCGCGCCATCGCCGACGGCGACGACTTCACCATGCTGGGGCTTTTCCTTGGCGGTTTCGGGGATGATCAAGCCCCCGGCGGTTTTCTCTTCGCTTTCAACGCGGCGAACAAGCACGCGGTCGTGCAGCGGTTTAAATGCCATCTCTGAGGCTCCTTGGCTCAAAGTTTCCCTCGTTGATCCCTCCACGGGGATCGTTATCACTCTCTATGAGTGAGTGCTAACACTTGCCTATTAAGGAGAGGCCCGGAGCATGTCAAGATGCTTGCGCGCTGCGATGGTCACCTTTCGCCCGGCGCGGCGTATGTCATGCAATCGTCATGCGTTTAACAATGGCGATGGTGCCATGTGACCCCTATGTGAGCACCTATGACTCAGACACCCAAGCATGCCGATGCAGCTCCGCCATTGACCGTCAATCGCCGCGACAACCTAATGCGGCTGCTGGACCAGCTGGAACACGAAACCGCAGACGGGCGGGTCTCGGTGCGCGACGTGCTGGAACTGTTGGGTCCACGCGCGTTCACGCCGATGCTTCTCGTCCCCTGTCTGGCCCTTGTTTCGCCGGCGTCGGCGGTGCCCGGCGTGCCCAGCTTCCTGTCGCTGCTGGTCGGGCTGGTGGCGGTGCAGATGTTGTTCGGTCAATCGCGCATCTGGTTACCGGTGTTCCTGCTGGACCGCTCGATCGACACGATCCGGCTGCGCCGGGCGGTCAGATACCTTCGCCGGCCGGTCGCGGTGATCGATCCCTGGATCAACGAGCGGATGACCTGGCTGGCGAGCAAACCCGCCAGTGTGCCCGCCTTGGTGATCTTCTGCACGGTGTCGTTCCTGATGCCCCTGATCGAGTTCGTGCCCTTCCTGACCTCCACGCTGGCCTCCGCGATGACACTATTCGCCATCGGGCTTTTCGCACGTGACGGCCTGTTCATGCTGGTGGGCTACATGCTCGTGGCGGCGGGGGCGGCGTTGGTGGTGCAGGCGGTCGCCCTGTTGGGGTAACGGCCATGCGGCATCAACGGGTGACAAATCTCGCGCGGATCCCTATAGCATGCGCCGAAACATCGCATCACGACACAGGACACAGATCATGAGCACTCTTGTTTTTGGCCACAAATCCCCGGACACCGACTCCACCGGTTCGCCCATCCTGTGGGCGTGGTACCTCAACGAGGCCAAAGGCGGCGATGCCGAGGCCGTACTGCTTGGCGAGCCCAGCACCGAGGCCGCATTCATGCTGGACAAGTGGGACCTGCCAAAACCCCGCATCATCGACGGCATCAAAGCCGGTCAACCTTGCGTCATCGTCGACACCAACAACCCGTCGGAGTTGCCCGAGGCGATCAACGACGCCGACGTGCAGGCGATCATCGACCATCACAAGCTGGTCGGCGGGCTGGAGACGAAAGGCCCCATCGACATCACAATGCGCCCGCTGGCCTGCACCGCGACGATCATGATCGACCTGATGGGCGACGACGCCGCGAAGATGCCCAAGGCGATGAAGGGCGCGGCGCTGACCTGCATCCTGTCGGACACGCTGGAATTCCGCTCGCCCACCACGACCGCGCATGACAGGGCCGTGGCCGAACGCCTTGCCGACGATCTCGGCGTCTCGATCCCCGACTATGCCGCCGAGATGTTCGCGGCGAAATCCGACGTGTCGGCCTTCTCAGACGCCGAGCTTCTGCGCATGGATTCCAAGGAGTACGAGGTCGCCGGCACCAAGTTCCGCGTCAGCGTGCTGGAAACCACCGCGCCCGAGATGGTGCTGGATCGCAAGGCCAACCTGATGGACAGCATGACTAAGGTCGCTGCCGAGGATGGCGTCGACCAGGTGCTGCTGTTCGTCGTGGACATCCTGCGAGAAGAGGCGACGCTGCTTGTGCCCAATGATGTGGTCAAGACGCTGGCCGTGAAGAGCTTCGGCGCGAGCGTGTCAGGCGACACCGTCGTTCTGCCGGGCGTGATGAGCCGCAAGAAGCAGATCATCCCGCACCTCGCGCTCTGAACTCCCAGATACCTACGTAAAAAAGGCCCGCGGGGGACGTTTCCCGCGGGCCTTTTCAATTTCAGGGGCAAACGGTTACTTGCCGGCCTCGATCACGTCCTCGACCGTGCGCAGCCCGGTGCGCGGGGATTGCACCAGCACGGCCATGTTGCCCGGCTTGTGCTCGTTGCGCAGCATCTTGGTATGCGCCTGCGGGATTTCAGCCCACGGGAACACCTCGGACATGCACGGGTCCAGCCGCCGCTCGATCATCAGCTTGTTGGCCGCCGAGGCCTGCTTGAGATGCGCGAAATGGCTGCCCTGCAGACGCTTCTGGTGCATCCACATGTAGCGCACGTCAAAGGTGCAGTTGAAGCCGCTGGTTCCGGCGCAGATGACCACCATGCCGCCCTTCTTGCAGACCAGCGAAGAGACGGGAAATGTCGCCTCGCCGGGATGCTCGAACACCATATCGACGCTCACGCCCTTGCCGGTGATCTCCCAGATCGCCTTGCCAAAGCGGCGCGCCTCCTTGAGCCATGCGTTGTATTCGGGCGTGTTCACCTTGGGCAACTGCCCCCAGCAGTCGAATTCCTTGCGGTTGATGACACCCTTGGCACCCTGATCCAGCACGAACTGACGTTTGCTTTCATCCGAAATGACGCCGATCGCGTTGGCGCCCGCGGTGTTCGCAAGCTGGATCGCGTAGGATCCAAGCCCCCCAGACGCGCCCCAGACCAGCACGTTCTGACCGGGCTTCAGATCATGCGGGGCATGGCCGAACAACATCCGGTAGGCGGTGGCCAGCGTCAGCGTGTAGCACGCGCTTTCCTCCCATGTCAGATGCCTTGGGCGCGGCATCAGCTGCTGCGCCTGAACGCGCGCGAACTGCGCAAACGAGCCATCCTGCGTCTCGTAGCCCCATATGCGCTGCGTCGGCGAAAACATCGGATCGCCACCGTTGCAGTCCTCGTCGTCGCCGTCATCCTGATTGCAATGGACCACAACCTCGTCGCCGACCTTCCAGCGCTTGACCTTGTCACCCACCTTCCAGACGATCCCGGACGCGTCGGAGCCTGCGATGTGGTACGGGGCACCATGCCCGTCGAAGGGGCTGATCGGCTCCCCAAGACCGGCCCAGACGCCGTTGTAGTTCACGCCCGCGGCCATCACGAGGATCAGGACGTCCTGGCTGTCAAGCTCCCAGGTGTCGACCACCTCCTGCTGGAACGACGTCTCGGGCTCGCCATGACGCTCGCGGCGGATCGCCCACGCATACATCTGCTTGGGCACATATCCGAGGGGGGGCATTTCGCCGACCTCGTAGAGATCCTTTTCAGGCGCGTCATAGGGCGCGATGCCCGTGTCGGTGTCCAAAGCCATGTCAAAGCCTCCTGTTCCATTGTGCCGCACTGCAGAACGACAAATATCCGCTTCGGGATACTGACGGAAGGGTAATATTGCAATAGCCAGGGATGCTTTCTTGTAACTTTATGACCGAGCGGGCGCAGAAAAACCGCTCAGTCAACACTGCGATCGCGAAAGAGATGCGCGATGGAGGCGGCGTAATAGGCCAGCACCGGACGCTCTGCCTCGACAATGGCAATGCCGTCGGAGCGCTCTTCGATCAGGCCGCGATCGCGCAGAATCCCCACGCCGAATCGCGCCGCACGCTCGGGATCGCTCTCCGGCACATAGCTTTGCGTCCGCGAAAGCGCGTCGAGCATGCCGCCGATCCGGGCGACAAGCGCGGGCTGATCCAGCGGGCCATCTGCCCGCAACAGCGCCCGCGCCACGAGCGGCACGGGCAGCACCGGAACCTCGGCCTTGATCCGCGCCATCAGGGCCCGCGTCAACGCCCTGGAATCCGACCCCGGGTGATCCGCCTGAAACGCCTGCAGAGACATCGGCACCCCGAAACTGACCGCGGCATAGCCGTGCCGGTGATACCGCCCGCGCAGCCGGAGCCACGCCTGCCACAGGATGAACCGTGCGATCACGCTGATCCGTGCGGGAAACTTGCGCCCACCGTCCCGGCCCGCCGCGATCAGAAGGCGATCCTCGAACACCCGGTCATAGTTCAGCGCCACGGGCACGAAGACCACGTCGCGGGCATCCCGACCGCGTTCCTCGACAATGTGCTTGATCAGGCCGTGCCGCGGGGTCAGCGGCGCACCGTCAAGGCTCAGCCGGCCCTCGGGGAACACCGCCTGCGTCACGCCGCCATCGGTGGCCATGCCCACGTATCGCGCCAGCACGCGCCCATAGAGACGGTCACGTTCGCGACGGCGAATGAAAAAAGCGCCCATGGCCTTGATCAGCAGTGACAGCGGCCAGACCCGTGCCCATTCCCCCACGGCATAGCTGAGCGCGGACCGTTCGGCGGCCAGCCACGTGACCAGCACGTAATCCATGTTGGACCGGTGATTCATCACGAAAACCACCGTCGCGTCGCGGTCGATCCCGGCCATCGCCTCGTCGTCGAAATGCCCCAGCCGCACGTGGTACAGCGCTTGGCTCACCCATTTGGCCAGCCGGATCGCCACACCGAAATAGGCGTAGGCCGAAAAGCTGGGTACGATTTCGCGCGCGAAGCTCCGCGCCCGCTCAAAGGCCACGTTCTCCGGCACGCCGCGCGCCTTGGCGTGGTCCGCGATGGCGCGGCTGACCTCGGGATCGTAGATCAGCCGCTGAATCATATCGTAACGCCGCGCCAGCTTGAATGGCTCGATCGGCCGCTGCAGCCGCTCGTTCAGCTTCTTTACGGCCCGTTCCAGCCGCCGTCGAAAGAACCAGCGCACCGACGGAAAAAGGAAATGCGAGGCAAAGGTGACCGTCGCGAATGCAAGCAGCAAAACCAGCACCCAGACGGGCATCTCGACGGTTTGGAACATGCCACCTTCTTTCTACGCGGCTTAGCGCCTGAACACGCGTGTCAGCTCCTTACGTCATCGCAGTTGTAATTTCCATCCGGCCCGCGCTCGGCCTCGACGAAAACACCATCGCCCACCGTGCACAGGAAAGTGCCTGGCGGAAACGGCTCTCCCTCGGGATTGCGGGCGTCGCGCACCGCCCGATACGTGCCGCGGGCGCCGCGGTAGACCAGTTTCGTCGCGCCGACAGCAGTGTTCACGGCAAGGCGCCCGGCACCCACGACCGCATCGCCGGTGTTTTCCGTGACCTGCTCGGTGGTGCAGGCGCCCAACGGCAACAGCGCCGCAACAGCCAGCGCCGGAAAAGTCGATTTCATCACACGAACCTCTTTTTTTATCCCAAAAGTGGACCGCAGCGCCCTGCCCCGGCAAAACAACCGCCCCGCATGACGCCGCGTTGCAGCGAATTGACAGCGCCAGTTTGTTACCTGTAATCTATACGCGGCGTAAGAAAATTACTCTGGATGACTCGAAGAGGCTTGCCGATGTCGCAGACGCAGAAAGACACGCAGGACGCAACGTCCGATCGCCAGGCGGATCGCCAGGCGGATCGCCAGACCGATCGCCCGTGGCTGATCCGCACCTATGCAGGCCATTCGACGGCCCAGGCCTCGAACGCGCTTTATCGCGGCAATCTCGCCAAGGGGCAGACGGGCCTCTCGGTGGCGTTCGACCTGCCGACGCAGACAGGCTATGACAGCGATCACGTGCTGGCCCGGGGCGAGGTCGGCAAGGTTGGTGTTCCGGTCTGCCATCTGGGCGACATGCGCACACTGTTCGACCAGATCCCGCTCGACCAGATGAACACCTCGATGACGATCAACGCCACGGCCCCGTGGCTTCTGGCGCTTTATATCGCGGTGGCCGAGGAGCAGGGCGCGGACACGACGCAGCTTCAGGGCACGGTGCAGAACGACCTGATCAAGGAATACCTGTCGCGCGGCACGTATATCTGCCCGCCCGCGCCGAGCCTCAAGATGATCGGCGACGTCGCCGAATACTGCTACAAGCATGTGCCGAAATGGAACCCGATGAATGTCTGTTCCTACCACCTGCAAGAGGCCGGCGCGACGCCGGAACAGGAACTGGCCTTCGCGCTCGCCACCGCCGTCGCGGTTCTGGACGAGCTGCAACCGCGCGTCCCGGCCGAAGATTTCCCGATTCTCGCAGGCAGGATCTCGTTCTTCGTGAATGCTGGCATCCGGTTCGTCACCGAAATGTGCAAGATGCGCGCCTTCGTCGATCTCTGGGACGAGATCCTGCAAGAGCGCTACGGCATCGAAGATCCAAAATTCCGCCGCTTCCGCTACGGCGTGCAGGTCAATTCCCTCGGCCTGACCGAACAGCAGCCCGAAAACAACGTCTACCGCATCCTGATCGAGATGCTGGCGGTGACCCTGTCGAAAAAGGCCCGCGCGCGCGCAGTGCAGCTTCCCGCCTGGAACGAGGCGCTCGGCCTGCCGCGCCCGTGGGACCAGCAATGGTCGATGCGCATGCAGCAAATCCTCGCCTATGAGACCGATTTGCTGGAATTCGACGATCTCTTCGACGGCAACCCGGCCGTCGACGCGAAGGTCGAGGCCCTAAAGGACGAGGCGCGGCACGAGCTGGCGGCGCTCGATGGAATGGGCGGCGCGGTCTCGGCGATCGAATACATGAAGGCGCGGCTCGTGGACAGCAACGCCGAACGCCTTGGCCGGATCGAGCGTAACGAGACGATCGTGGTCGGCGTGAACAAGTGGCAGGCCGGAGAGCCATCACCGCTGCAATCCGAGGATGGCGGCATCATGGTCGTCGACCCCGAGGTCGAGGCCGATCAGATCGAAGCGCTGGAGACATGGCGCGCGACGCGCGACACCGTGGCCGTGAAGGCCGCGCTCGCTGCCCTGCGCGACGCCGCGCAAGACGGGCGCAACATCATGCCCGCCTCGATCGACTGTGCGCGGGCCGGCGTGACCACCGGCGAATGGGCCGAGCAGATGCGCGTGATGTACGGCGAATATCGCGGCCCGACCGGCGTGTCGCCGAATCCGTCAAACATGACCGAAGGGCTGGAAGACATCCGCAACGCCGTCGATGCGGTCAGCGACCGGCTTGGCCGGCGGCTGAAATTCGTGCTGGGCAAGCCGGGGCTTGACGGACACTCGAACGGCGCCGAGCAGATCGTGTTCCGCGCGCGTGACTGTGGCATGGATATCGGCTATCAGGGCATCCGGCTGACGCCCGACGAGATCGTCCGCGCGGCCCTGGACGAAGAGGCGCATGTCGTGGGCCTGTCGATCCTGTCGGGCAGCCACATGTCTCTGATGGAGGATCTCATGACCCGGATGCGCGAGGCGGGGCTTGGCGATGTGCCGGTGATCGTCGGCGGCATCATCCCCGAGGACGATGCAAAGCGTCTGCGCAGCCTGGGTGTCGCGCGCGTCTATACGCCCAAGGATTTCGAGTTGAACACCATCATGATGGACATCGTCGCTTTGGCCGACACACGCGCCGTGGCTGCGGAGTAGCCCACGGCCTTCAACTTCCGGCGGGTCACATCACGTGGTGCCCCGCCGGACGTCATCTAGGGGGTCACTCTTCGCGCACTTCGGACAGACGCGCGACGACCCGCTGGTTAAGCTCTTCGTTCTCGCCCGCCGCGTTGGCGATCGCAACGTAGGTGTCGACGTCCATGTTTTCGACCTCATCGACGGCAGCAAAAGCAGCTTCATTGGCTTCTTGCACCAGTTCCTGCTGTTCCGCCTCGTCTTCGGCCGCTTCGATGGACGAGCCATATTCTGCGCGCACTTCCTCGACTGCAAGGATCGCATCGACAAAGGCATTGACCTGCTCGTCCGTCACATCCTCGGCGGCCATTTCCATGGGCTGGCCGTCTTGTGCGGTCTGTTCGTCTTGCGCGGACTGCTCGTCTTGCGCCATCACGGGCGCAGCAAATGCGAGTGCGGCAGCGCCGAAGATCGCGGCAAGATTGGTCTTGAAGGTCATCAGGTTCGACTCCTGTTGGTTTCTGCAATGTACGAACTTATCAAATGGGCAAGTTGCGCAAGTCTGGCAACCCCGTCGGCCGAAAAATGCCAGAAGCGTCTTGATTGCTCGGGTATGACGGAAAATGATGATCCGATGAAGCGAGGCATGATATCGGCTTTGAAAGGACGCAGATGACACTCGAGATCCGCCCGATCGAAAACGACGACAAGCCCGCATGGGCGCCGCTCTGGCGCGCCTATCTCGCATTCTACGAAACCAGCGTGCCCGAGACCGTGGAGGATACGACCTTTGCGCGGCTCACCTCGCCGGACCATCCCGCGCAGAACGGGCTGCTCGCCCTGCATGAGGGGCAGGTCGCGGGTCTGGTGCACTTCATCTACCACCCGCATAACTGGCGGATCGAGCCGGTCTGCTACCTTCAGGATCTCTACGTGGCAAAGGACGCGCGCGGATGCGGCGCGGGGCGCACACTGATCGAGGCGGTCTACGCGCGGGCCGATCAGGACGGCTGTCCATCGGTCTACTGGACGACACAAGACTTCAACACGACGGCGCGGCAGCTCTATGACCGGATCGGAACGCTGACACCGTTCATCAAGTACACGCGCTGAGCGGCGGCGCCTCCCCCCGCAAGCGCTCAAGTCTTGAGCGGGGCCCCCCCGGCGAAACTGTTGCCATGCACGTAATCGCAGGGCGCCTCCTGCATTTCGAGATGCAGCCCGGTGCCATGATAGGGATGCGCGCGCGCCAGCGCCTCGTCGACCTCAATCCCCAGACCCGGCACCTCGGGCGGTGTCACAAAGCCGTCCTCGGTGCGGATCCCGCCCTTGATGAGGGCATCGTGATAGGGCGTCTCGATCGTCTCGGCCATCAGCAGGTTCGGGATCGAGGCCGCCAGATGGATATTGGCGGCCCATTCCACCGACCCGGCGTAAAGATGCGGTGCGATCTGCGCGTTATGGACCTCGGCAAGCGCCGAGATCTTCTTGGTTTCCCAGATCCCGCCGGACCGCCCGAGCGCCGGTTGCAGGATCGCCGCCGCGCCGGCCTGAAGGATCGCGGCAAATTCGGATTTAGTGGTCAGCCGCTCGCCGGTGGCCACCGGGATGCGCACGGCCGCCGCCACGCGGGCCATCTCAGCGACGTTGTCGGGCGGCACGGGTTCCTCGTACCAGAGCGGCGAGAACGGCTCGATCGCCTGGCCAAGGCGGATCGCGCCCGCAGTGGTGAACTGGCCATGCGTGCCGAAAAGCAGGTCCGCCCGGTCGCCGACGGCCTCGCGGATCGCCCGGCAGAAATCGACCGAAAGCGAGATATCCGACATCGCGGGCATGTGGCCGCCCCGCATCGTATAGGGGCCAGCGGGATCGACCTTCACCGCCGTGAAGCCGCGCGCCACGCAGTCAAGCGCGCTTTCAGCCGCCATTTCGGGCGAAGTCCAGAACGCGGCGAGGTCGTGATGCGGCAACGGGTAGAGATATGTGTAGGCGCGAATGCGCTCGTTCATCCGTCCGCCCAGCAGGGCCCAGACCGGCCGGTCGCGCGCCTTCCCGAGGATATCCCAGCAGGCGATCTCCAGCCCCGAAAATGCGCCCATCACTGTCAGGTCGGGACGCTGCGTGAACCCCGCAGAGTATGCACGGCGGAACATCAGTTCGATATTCTCGGGGGTCTCATTCTGCATGTGGCGCGCAAAGACATCCTCGATCACGCCGCGCATCGCCTGCGGGCCGATGCTGGTACCATAGCATTCGCCCCAGCCGGTGATGCCGTCATCCGTGGTCAGCTTTACGAGGATCCAGTACTGCCCGCCCCAGCCCGGCGCGGGCGGCGCTGTGACGATGATATCGAGATCCTGCAATTTCATGCTGTCCGCTCCGTTCTGGTATGTCGAATCGCTGCGCGATCCGACCGAGGCGAGAGGCACCGGCCATCGGTCTTGACCGGATGGCGATCAAGGGGCGTCCCCTCGCGCTCCCCAGAGTATTTCCGGAAAGATGAAACGACAAGCGTCATGGAAAGGTGATGACGTTGCGCCGCGCCGCACCGGATCGGGTATCGGAGATCGCTTCGTTGATCTGGTCCAGCGGCCAGCGGCCGGAGATCAGCTCGTCCAGTTTCAGCCGGCCCTGACCGTAAAGATCGACCATCCACGGGATGTCGCGGCGAATGACGGCATCGCCCATCTTGGAGCCGACCATCGCCTGCCCCATCGCGGCGAAGTTGCCAGCCTCGTAGCAGCTTTCGGCCCCGGAATGCGGCATGCCGACCATGATCATCCGGCCACCCCTGGCCAGGAACCTGGGTGCCGTGTCGTAAGCACCGGCCGCGCCAACGGTCATGAGCACGGCATCAGCGCCGCGCCCCATGATCGCCTTGGCTGCGCGCCAGGGTTTTTCGCCGGTCGCAAGCACCCCGTCGGTCGCGCCAAAGTCGCGCGCCACGCCCAGCTTTTCCTCGGTCATGTCCACCGCGACGATGCGGCGCGCCCCGGCAATGCGCGCACCCTGAATGGCGTTGAGCCCCACGCCGCCCGCGCCAATCACGACCACGTCCTCGCCCGCACGCAGCGCGGCGGCATTGACCACCGCCCCCACGCCGGTGATAACGCCGCAAGCCAGCAGCGAGGCGGCGGCCATGTCGATGCCCTCGGGGATCTTCGCGATCTGGCTGTGATGCACCACGACACGCTCGGCAAAAGCCCCGCAGGCCATCGCCTGATGCAATTTGCCGCCCGTCCGCGTGGTCAGCGGGCCCTGATCCCCATTCTGCGGCGTCTCGCACCCCGTGGGCTGCCCGACGGCGCAGGACAGGCATTGCCCGCACGCACGTATCAGGGTGACAACCACCGGATCGCCATCTGTCAGCCCGGTCACCCCGTCGCCGATGCTGCGTATGCGTCCGGCCGCCTCGTGGCCGTAAACCGCGGGCAGCGACCCGCCCCAGCCGCCCTCGGCATAGGTGATATCGGAATGGCAAATCGCCACGGCCGCAATCTCGATCTCGACCTCACCCGCCTGCGGCGCGGCAAGCTGCACATCCTCGACGACGAGGGGCGCGCCGAACGTGTGGCAGACGGCGGCTTTCATGGTTCGCATCCGGTCCTCCTGCTTTCAGCGACAGATGAGGCGGATTCGACCGCGAGTGCAAGCCGGTTCCCTGCGACGCCGCCCCGGTGTCGCGAGGCCGCGCCGCGCGGCCCTGTCACTGGCCGAACCGGCGCAGCGCGTCGCCGAACACACCGGCATCGACATTGCCGCCGGAGATGGTGCAGATCACCGTGTCGCCGTCGATCTCACTGGCGTGAAACAGCGCGGCGGCCAGGGCAACCGCGCCACCGGGTTCGGCCACCAGCTTGAGCCGCGAGAAGGCGAGCGCCATGGCATGCAGCGCCTCATCCTCTGTGACGACAAGGCCCGGGCCGCAGAGGCGCTGCATGATTGGAAAGGTGATCTCGCCCGGCTGCGGCGTGATGATCGCATCGCAGAGCCCGCCGGCCATGCCCGTGTTGCGTACGATCCGGCCGGAGGCGAGCGAGCGGGCCACGTCGTCGAACCCCTCGGGCTCGACAGGCCGGGCGCGCAGGCCCGGCGCGTCGGCTTCCAGCGCCAGCGCGATCCCGGAGGTCAGGCCCCCGCCCCCGCAACAGACCAGAACGTCGGCGGTCTCGATCCCGAGGCTTGCGGCATCCTCGGCGATCTCCAGCCCGGTCGTGCCCTGACCGGCAATCACGTGGCGGTCGTCGAAAGGCTTGACGAGGGTCAGGCCGCGCTCGGCAGAAAGTTGCGCGCCAATGGCATCGCGATCCTCGCGCCCGCGGTCATAAAGAACCACCTCGGCGCCGAGCGTGCGGGTATTGTCGATCTTCAGGCGCGGCGCGTCGGCAGGCATGATGATAACGCTCGGCACACCGAATTCCCGCGCCGCAAGCGCCACGCCCTGCGCGTGGTTGCCAGACGAAAAGGCGATCACGCCCGGTGCCCGCGTATCGGGGTCAAGCGCCGACAGGGCAGACCGCGCGCCGCGATACTTGAAGCTGCCGGTATGTTGCAGGCATTCGGGCTTGACCAGCACGCGCCGTCCCGCGATCTCGTCGAGAAACGGCGAGGACAGCAGCGGCGTGCGCCGCGCGTGACCGGCAAGGCGGGACGCGGCGGCCCGAATCATCGTGATATCGGTCATTTGCTTCGGTCCAGCACGGCGTGGATCGCCGACATTGCCTCGGGCTCGTCGAGGAACGGCACGTGACCGCGGTTCGGCACGGTGGTGCTGATCAGGTCGGGATTGCGCGCCTTCATCGCATCAAGGGTCCCGACGCTCAGCAGGTCAGAATTCTCACCGCGAATCACCGCCGTCGGGATGTCGCGCAGCGCATCGAACATCTGCCACAGATCGGGCGCCTCGCCGGCCCCCGCCTGCCCGACCAGCGCGTCGCGCAATCGCGGGTCATAACGCAATCCCAAACCGCCCTCCGGCTTCTCGAAGAACATGAACTCTGCCTGCGCCCGCCACCGCGCCAGCGGAACACCGTGGAAGGCCACGGCATGGATATGCGCCAGCGCCCCGGCCGCCGCGTCGAGATCGGGCAGGTCCGGCGCGCGGCCAACGTAATCCATGATTCGCGCGATGCCGTCAGCCGAGACCTCGGGACCGATATCGTTGAGCACGACCCCCGACAGACGCCCAGGATGCTCATGCGCGAGCCCCATGGCGATCAGCCCGCCGCGCGACGTGCCGATAAGCGTGACCCGGTCGAGCCCGAGGTGATCCATCAACTCGATCGCGTCCTGCCCTTCGCGCAGGATGTTGTATGTCATGAAATCCGGCGCGTGATCGGATTGCCCGCGCCCGCGATAATCCATGCGGATCAGGCGATTGCCGGTCAGATGCGGCGCAAGAAAGCTGAAATCGGCGCTGTTGCGGGTCAGCCCGGCCAGACACAAGACCGGCTGGCCGATACCTTCATCGGTGTAGTACAGCGACAGCCCGTCGGATGTGGTGAATCGTGCCATCAGCCGCACAGGTCCACAAGACCGCCGAGATCGGCCATCTGCCGGTCAGGGGCGGCGGGCAGGCGGTCCACCGGGTCGCCCGCGCGGTTGACCCAGACTGTTTGAAAGCCATACGCGGCGGCGGCGCAGGCGTCCCAGCCATTCGATGACACGAAAAGCACATCCTCGGGCGCACAGCCGAAGCGCTGCCCGACAAGATCGTAGACAACGCGGGCCGGCTTGAAGATGCCGACGCTCTCGACCGAAATCACCGCGTCGAGCAGCCCACCGATACAAGCCGACCCGACCGCCGCATCCAGCATGTCGGGTGATCCGTTGGACAGGATCGCGGTGGATTTTCCCGCCTTCCTGAGCGCGCCCAGCATTTCGGGAACCTCCGGGAACGCGTCGAGTTCCCAGTAAAGCTGCAACAGCCGCGTGCGCAATTCGGTGTCACCCGCCAGCCCCTCTGCCTCTAGCGCCCAGTCGAGCCCGTCTTGCGTGACCTGCCAGAACCCCACGTGATCGCCGGTGACGGCGCGCAGCCACGTGTATTGCAACTGTTTCAGACGCCATTTCTCGGCGATCGCCGGCCAATGCGCGGCAAAGCTTTCGCGGCCGGGCTCCGACGCCGCGCGGCGCGCGGCGGCCGCGACATCGAATAACGTGCCATAGGCGTCGAACACGCATGTCGTGATCGTCATGGGACCCTCCCGGTGATCTTGTCCGCGACATTGGCATGGAAGCGGCACGCATGAAAGCCCGATGAGGCCGCGTGGCGCGCCAAAGCCGAATCGGGGATCGGTTTGCAAATTTCAACAGGGGGAATTATATTTGGAATTATCCGCATGAGAACCCGCGCGTTACACGCGTGGCCTCGAACACTCACCCCTCCCCACACTGATTGGATATCACATGACTGAAGTCAAATCGGGCGACACCGTCCGCGTACACTACACCGGCACCCTGACCGACGGTCAGACCTTCGATTCCAGCGAAGGCCGCGACCCGCTGGAATTCACCGTCGGCTCCGGCCAGATCATTCCCGGCCTCGAAACCGCGGTCGAGGGCATGACCGTCGGCGACAAGAAGACCGTCGAAGTGCCCGTCGACCAGGCCTACGGCCAGCCCGACCCGAACGCGCAGCAATCCGTGCCGCGCACCGATATCCCAGAGGATATCCCGCTCGATCTCGGCACGCAGCTGCAGGTGCAGACGCCGCAAGGGCAGGTCATGCCCGTGACCGTGGTCGAGGTCACCGAAGAGCAGGTCGTGCTCGACGCCAACCATCCGCTCGCCGGCAAGGACCTGACCTTCGCCATCGAGCTGGTCGACATCACCTGATACCATTACGCCATGCAAGGGGGCCCGCCGGCCCCCTTGCCTTTACCGTCCTGACTGAAGGCCGGAAAACCTGAGCGCGGCTCCTCTCACATCGCCGACCGGAACAAGGCCGTCAGGTTCTCCTCGGTCAGGGTAACCGGATTGCCGCCACAGGACGGGTCCTGCAATGCCCCCCTGACCAGATCGGGAATGGCCGCCTCGGTGACGCCCAGCGCGGACAGCCCCTTCGGCACGCCAAAGCTGTCGTTGAATCGGTCGACGAAGGCGCGAAAGCCCTCATAGCCGCCATCAACCCCGATATAGTCCGCCGCATGATCGAAACGCGGGCGAATCGCCTCGACGTTCAGATCCAGCACGGCGGGCATGCAGACCGCGTTGGTCGTGCCGTGATGCGTGTTGAAATGCGCGCCTATGGGGTGGCTCATCGCGTGGATCGCGCCAAGCCCCTTCTGAAAGCCGACGGCCCCCATTGCCGCCGCGCTCATCATGTGGGCGCGCGCCTCGATATCGTCAGGCGTGGCGTAGGCGCGCGGCAGGTTCTCGATCACAAGCCGCATCCCCTCCAGCGCGATCCCCTGGCTCATCGGGTGGTAATGCGGGCTGCTGAACGCCTCGACGCAATGCGCGAAGGCATCGAGCCCGGTCCCGGCGGTGATGGCTTGCGGCATGCCCACCGTCAGTTCCGGGTCGCAGATCACCGTCGCGGGCAGCATCTTCGGGTGAAAGATGATCTTTTTCTCGTGGCTCGCGGAATTGGTCAGAACGCCCGCGCGCCCGGTCTCCGACCCGGTGCCGGCGGTCGTCGGCACGGCGATGATCGGCGCGATGGCACTGGCATCGGCGCGCGTCCACCAGTCGCCGATATCCTCGAAATCCCAGACCGGGCGCGTCTGCCCGGCCATGAAGGCGACGCATTTGCCAAGATCGAGGCCCGAGCCGCCGCCGAACGCGACCACCCCGTCATGCCCGCCCTCGTTGAAGGCCGCGACACCGGCGGCGAGATTGATCTCGTTGGGGTTGGGATCGACCTCGGAAAACAGCCCCGCCCCGAGGCCCGCGGCACGCAGGATATCAAGCGCGTTCTCTGTGATCGCCAGCGGCGCCAACCCCTTGTCGGTGATCAGCAGCGGGCGGCTGATGCCGGCCTGTGCGCAAGCCTCGGCCAGTTCCGCGACGCGGCCCGCGCCGAAACGGATGGCGGTGGGATAGGACCAATTGCCGGTAAGTGTCATGTCATCGCCTTCTTCAGATGGTAGGATTTCGGTCGCGTCAGGTTGTGATAGCCGATTACCGACAGCGCGCCGCCGCGCCCCGTCGCCTTGCAGCCGGTCCAGCAGAGCGCCGGATCAAGGTAATCGGCCCGGTTCATGAAGACGGTGCCCGTCTCGATCGCGTCGCCCACCCGTGCCGCGCGCGCTGCGTCCCGGGTCCACAGCGAGGCGGTCAGGCCAAAGGGGCTGTCATTCATCAAGCGGATCGCCTCGGCATCGTCCTTGACCGGCATGATCCCCACGACCGGGCCGAAGCTTTCGTCGCGCATCACCCGCATCTCGTGGCTCACACCGGTCAGGATCTGCGGCGTCAGGTACGTGCCGCCATCATCCTGCGCAAAGGGCGGGATATGCGCCACGGCGCCAGCAGCCACCGCCTCAGCGGTCTGCGCGCGCACCTCCTCGGCAAAGCGGATATTGGCCATCGGCCCCAGCGTGGTGTCGGGGTCCAGCGGATCGCCAAGGACGTAGCCGCCCACGATCTCGACCGCCCGCGCGAGGAAGGCATCAAACAGGGTTTCATGGACATAGATCCGCTCTATCCCGCAACAGCATTGCCCGGAATTGAACATCGCCGCGTCGATCAGCCCATCGGCGGCCGCGACCGGGTCGGCATCCTCCATGACATAGCCGGGATCCTTGCCGCCCAGCTCCAGCCCCATCGCGGTGAAGGTGCCGGCCGCGGCGCGCTCCAGCGTCTGCCCGCCCCCGACCGAGCCGGTGAAATTCACGAAATCGAACGCCCCTTCGGCGATCAGCGCCGCCGTGGTCTCGTGATCGAGGAACATGTTGCGAAACACGGCCTCTGGCACGCCCGCCTGATGGAACGCGCGCGCCATCCGCTCGCCTGCCAGCAGCGTCTGCGTCGCGTGCTTCAGCACCACCGCATTGCCGGCGATCAGCGCCGGTGCGACGGTGTTGATCGCCGTCATGTAGGGGTAATTCCACGGCGCCACCACGAAGACGACACCATGCGGCACCCGGCGGATATAGCGGTGAAACGCTGCATCATCGGCGATCTCGATATCGGCAAGTCCCTCTTTGGCAGTTTCGGCCATATGGCTGGCGCGCTCGTGCACGCCGCCGAACTCGCCGCCATAGCGCACCGGGCGGCCCATCATGCGGGCCAGCTCCGGGACGATCTCGTCGTTCATCTCTCCCAGGGCGGCGACACCGGCCATCACCGCCTCGACCCGCTCTGCCAGCGGGCGCGCGGCCCATCCGGCCTGTGCGGCGCGACTCTCAGCAAGCGTGGCGCGCGCGGCATCGGGTGAAAGCGTCTCGCGCGCGGCAAATACCGATCCGTCGATCGGAGAAATACAAGTCAGGGTCGTCATGGTCTCATCCTTCTCGGCAGGCGGTCCACCCGCCTTTCATCTTTCCAAAAATACTCGAAATCCACCACGTCCCCTCACGCGCGCTCGAATCCGCGCTGGATCTCGTAATCGGTCACCGCGCGGTTGAAATCCTCCTGCTCGACCTCGGCCGCGCGCGTGTAGTGATCGACTACCGCATCGCCCAGCGCACCGCGCAGCATCGAAGACGTACGGAACGCCTGCGTCGCCGCGGCCAGCGTGTGCGGCACGTCCGGAACCTCGGTCATGGCATAGAGATCGCCCATGGCCGGGCCCGGCAGGTCGAGCCCCTCCTCGATCCCGGCAAGCCCTGCGGCCAGCTGTGCGGCACAGGCCAGGTCGGGGTTCACGTCCGATCCGGGAATGCGGCACTCGATCCGCACGGCCTTGGTGCCCTCGCCCACGAGGCGGAACCCCGCGGTGCGGTTATCCACGGACCACGCCGCCTTGGTGGGCGCGAAAGTGCCGGGCACGAAGCGCTTGTAGCTGTTGACATAGGGCGCCATCGGCAGCGTGCAGTCGGGCGCGTATTTCAGCAACCCGGCCACGTAGTGCCGCATGACCGGCGACATGCCGTGATCGGCGCCGGCCTCGTGGAACGCGTTTCCACCGTCACGAAACAGCGACTGGTGGATATGCGCGGCACTGCCGACGCGGTCGGCGTTCCATTTCGGCAGGAAGGTCGCGGCATGGCCATGCTGCTCGGCGATCTCCTTGACCGCGTGCTTGGCCAGCGTGTGCCGGTCGCAGGCCGCCAGCGCATCGCCGAAGCGGATGTTCAGCTCTTCCTGCCCGACCTCGGCCTCGCCCTTGGTGTTTTCCACCGGGATGCCCATGGCGTAAAGCGCGTTGCGCACGGGGCGCATCACGTGCTCGTCGCGGGTGCTCAGCTGGATCGAGTAATCCTGGTTGTATTTCACCAGCGGGTCGAGGTCGCGGTAACCGCCCGCGCGGATCGCGTCATAGGATTTGGCGAACAGGAAAAACTCAAGCTCGGTGGCCATCATCGGCACGAATCCCAGTGCCTCGGCGCGCGCCACCTGCGCCTGCAGGATCTGGCGCGGCGAATGTGGCACCGGCGCGTGGCTGTGATGATCGAGGATATCGCACAGCACCAGCGCCGTGCCTTCCAGCCACGGCACCGGGCACAGCGTCGCAAGATCGGGTTTCAAGGTGAAGTCGCCGTATCCCGCCGCCCAGCTTGTCGCCGCAAAGCCGTCGGGCGTGTCCATTTCCAGGTCGGTGGCCAGCAGGTAATTACAGCAATGCGTCTCGTCTATCCCGGCCTCAAGGAAATTCGCCACGTGAAACCGCTTGCCGATGAGCCGGCCCTGCATGTCCACGCCACAGACCAGCACCGTGTCGATCTCGCCGCTCGCGGCCTTGGTTTTCAGCGCATCCAGGGTCAGGGCTGTCATGATCTTTCGCTCCGTTCAGATTTGGGAAAGGGGCCCGGTTGCGGCCCCTTTCTGGCTTTCATCATCCGCCGCGATCAGGTGTAGCGGTACGGGCGCCCAGCCTTTTCCATGTCGGCATTGTACTGCTTGAAGATCTTCACGACGCGTGCCTTGGTCTCGGATTGCTCCGCGATCTCGTCCCAGAAGTCGCGCGCGGCCGATTCCACTGTCGCCCATTCCTCGTCGGGGATGGTCGTCAGCTGCAGCTTCTCGCCGTTCACGCGCAGCCGCGCCTCGCCGCCCCAGTACCACCACTGGCGGTAGTAATGCGACTGCTCCATGCATGTGGCCAGCAGCAGTTGCAGATCCTCTGGCAATTCCTGCCAGCGGTCCATGTTGGCAAAGAAATGCCCGACCCATGCGCCCGAGATGTTGTTGGTCAGGAAGTAGTTGGTCACGTCGGCCCAACCGACCGTGTAATCCTCGGTGATGCCCGACCACGCGATACCGTCAAGCTCGCCGGTCTGCACGGCGACCTCGATATCCTCCCATGGCAAGGTGACGGGAACCACGCCGAACTGCGACAGGAACCGCCCTGCGGTGGGGAAGGTAAAGACGCGCTTGCCCTCCAGATCGGCAAGGCTGTGGATCGGGTCCTTGGTGGCGAAATGGCACGGATCCCACGCCCCGGCGCTGATATGCTTGACGCCGACCTTCGCGTATTCCTCTTCCCAGATCTCCTTGAGGCCGTACTGGTTGAACAGCACCGGCACATCGAGGCTGTAGCGCGAGCCGAACGGGAAATAGCCGCCAAAGACGGTGACCTCGGTCGGGCTGGCCATGCTGTCATCATCCGACTGCACCGCGTCGATCGTGCCGCGCTGCATGGCGCGGAACAACTCGCCCGTGGGCACCAGCTGATCGGCATAGGACAGCTCGATCTGCATGCGGTCACCGGCGATCTTGTTGAACGTGTCGATGGCCGGCTTCACCACATGCTCGGCCAGCGCGGCCCCGGCATAGGTCTGCATCCGCCACGTGATCGTCGATTGCGCCAGCGCGGGGGCTGCCAGCGGCGCGGTAACCGCCCCGGCGCCGGCAGCGGCGATGAACTTGCGTCGTGTCGTCATGATCTTTCTCCTTGTTGCAATGATGGCCCCTTCGTCAGGGCTCTTATCGGGGTTATCTTCCGTAAACGTATTCCGGCAGCCAAAGCGCGATCTGCGGGAACACCATCACCAGCGCCAGCGCCACCAGCATCACACCCACGAAGGGCAGGATGGAGCGGTAGATGTCGCGCAGCCCGATCTCCGGCGGGGCCATGGCGCGCATCAGGAACAGGTTATAGCCAAAGGGCGGCGTCATGTAGGCGATCTGGGTGGTGATCGTGTAAAGCACACCGTACCAGATCAGGTCGAAGCCGAGCGCGCCGACCAATGGCACGTAAAGCGGTGCCACGATCACCAGCATCGCGGTGTCATCCAGGAACGTGCCCATCACGATGAAGCTGAGCTGCATCAGGATCAGGATCATCCACGGGCTGAGATCGAGGGTTTCGGTGAACAGCCCCTCGATGGCGCCGACCGCCCCCAACCCGTCGAAGATCGCCCCGAAGCCGAGCGCGGCAAGGATGATCCACATGAACATGCACGATATGCCAAGCGTGTTGCGCACGCTGGTCTCGAACACCTCCCGCGTCATCCGCCGCTTCAGCACCGCGGCCAGCAGCGCGGCGATGGCTCCGATGGCGGAACTTTCGACCAGCGATGTCCAGCCCTTGACGAAGGGCACCATCATCACCGCGAAGATCAACAGCGGCAGCAGCCCCGCGCGCAGCAGGCGCAGTTTTTCGGACATCGACACGTCGCGCTCGGCGGCGGGCAGGACAGGCCCGAGATGCGGCTGCACGCGACAGCGGATATAGATATAAAGGATGAACAACGCGGCCATCATCAGCCCGGGGAGGATGCCGGCCAGCCAGAGCTGCCCCACCGGCTGCCTTGCGATCATCGCGTAAAGCACCAGCACCACCGAGGGCGGCACGAGGATGCCAAGCGATGATCCCGCCTGCACCACGCCGGTCACCATGATCTTGTCATAGCCCCGGCGCAGCAATTCGGGCAGCGCGATGGTGGCGCCGATGGCCATGCCCGCCACGCTCAGCCCGTTCATCGCCGAGATCAGCACCATCAGCCCGATCGTGCCAATCGCCAGCCCGCCGCGCACCGGCCCCATCCAGACATGGAACATCCGGTAAAGGTCGTCGGCGATCTTCGATTCCGACAGGACATAGCCCATGAAGATGAACATCGGCAGCGTCAGCAGCGGATACCACGTCATCAGCTTCATCGCCGCCGAGAACGGCACCTCGACCCCGCCCGTGCCCCACAAGGCCAGCGCCGCCACCGCCCCGACGAAACCGATGGCGCCGAACACGCGCTGCCCGGTCATCAGCATCAGCATCATGCCAGCGAACATCAGGATGCCGATCATCTCATGCGACATCGCCGGCATCCTCTCGCAGGCGTTCGATATCGCGAAAGAACTCGGCCACGCATTGCAGGATCATCAGCATCACGCCGATGCAAAGCACCACCTTGATCGGCCAGAGGGGCGGACGCCACGCGGTCGCGCTGCGTTCCAAAAAGCCCAGCTTGTCCTGCGCAGCACCGAAACCCTCGGTCACCAGCGTGAGCGCGAGATCACCGAAAAACGCGAACGGCTCCATCCCGAAATAACCAAGCGCATAGGCGGTGGAACTGACCGCGCCGGTGAACAGCACGCCGAGGTAGAACAAAAGGAAAAAGATGGTGACGGCATCGACCATTGCCTTGGTGCGCGGCGACCAGTCGCCATAGAATAGATCCATGCGCACGTTTGATCCCAGCTGGATCGAATAGGGACCGCCCAGCACAAAATAGGCCACCATGACGAATTGCGCGGTCTCCAACGTCCACAGCGACGGCGAGAAGACCGTCTTGGACACTGACGACCAGATCAGAACGCCCATCAGCACGAAAAGCAGGTACATCGTGACGCGCCCGATGGCGCGGTTCATGGCGTCCACGGCGCGGATATAGGCCCGCATCGCGCTACGCATCATGCACCTCGGTCACCCCGACCCGCGCCAGCGCCGGGCGCAGCATCGCCAGAAGCTCGGCCGCCACCTGCGCCTGTTGTGAGGTGGTGGCGATCAGGTCGTTGCGGATCTCGATCATGACATTCGGCAGCGTATGGCTTAGCCCGTGCCGGCGCAGCGTGTAGGTGACGCCGTCTTCGGGCCCGTAGGGCGCGTTGCGCAAGGTGGTCCGCTCCGAGCCCGCGCCGTCCAGCATCGCATCGGCAAGACGCGGGTCCGCGTCATGCAGGATGCCGATCTCGACTTCGCGCGGCGTGCCCTGCCAGACCGGCGTGAAACTGTGCACTGTCACCAGCGCAAAGGGGATGCACGCCCGAACCCGCCTCGAGATCAAGCCGCCCAAAGCGGCATGAAACGGATCGTGGACCTCCGCGACACGCGCCGCGCGCGCGGCCGCGTCCAGCCCCTGATTGCCCGGCACCTCGATGGTGTCGCTTTTCTCGGGGATGGCGCTCGGGGCCTCGGGCGGGCGGTTGCAATCATAGACCAGCCGAGAGATGCGCCCGGCGATCATCGGCGCGTCGAGCGCCGCGGCCAGCCGCCGCGCTACACCCTCGGCGCCGGGATCCCAGGCCACGTGGCTGTCGCGCGCGGCCGGCTCCAGCCCCAGCCCGTCATAGCCGGACGGGACATGGTTCGAGGCATGTTCGCAGACGATGACGGCCGGGCCTGTCGCCTCCGCGTTCATGATCTGGAAGGCGTCGTCACGCAAGGCGCTCATCCTGTTCCCCTAGTTGCTGGAAAAAATGTTTCCATGGGATCAGATTTTCGTCAATATATTTCCAGAAATTTTCCGCATAAAGGCGGTCCCCGCACCCGACCCGCTGTTCAAATTTTCACCGCGAAAGGCCCGCAGCCCGTGACCGACGATCCGACCCCGCCAAACGCCCAGGCCACGCCGACCGTGCGGCAGCTCATCCGCGCCTGCTACCACGACCTGACCCAGTCAGAGCGCAAGTTCGCCAATGCGCTGGTCGAGGATTATCCCAATGCCGGGCTCGCCTCGATCACCGCCGCGGCCGAGGGCGCGGGTGTCTCCGCGCCCGTGGTGGCGCGCATGGTGCAGAAACTTGGTTTCAAAGGCTATCCGCAGTTCCACGCGGCCCTGCTCGGCGAGTTGCAGGCCTCGGTCTCGGGCCCCACCGCGCGGCGCGCGGTCTGGACAGCCCAGGCCCCCGATTCGCACATGCTCAACCGGTTCGCCCGCACGGTCACGCAGAACCTCGCGCAAACATTCGCCAATATCGACACAGGCCAGTTCGACGCCGCGGCCCGGTTGCTGGCCGGCGACACGCAGCTTTTCATCGTCGGCGGGCGCATCACCCGGTCGCTGGCCGAATACGCCTTCACCCATTTCCAGGCGATTCGCCCGGGCGTGACGCATCTGACGTCCTCGCCCGCGACCTGGCCGCATTACGTGCTGGATATGGTCGCGGGCGATACGCTTTTGATCTTCGACATCCGCCGCTACGAGGATAACCTGCTGCGGCTGGCCGAAATCGCCTCGGATCGCGGTGTTCGGGTTATCCTGATCACAGATCAATGGGCCAGCCCGGTCTCGGGCCGGGCCGAGGCGACGTTTCATTGCTGGGGCGAGATCCCGTCGGCATGGGATTCGAGCATCGCGCTCTTGTCGCTGACCGAGGCGCTGATTTCGGCCACGCAGGAAGAACGCTGGCCCGAGGCGCGCGACCGGTTCGACCGGCTCGACACCTTGTTCGAGATGACGCGCCTCTTTCGCAAACCCTGACCCTTGGTCAGGACCGGGCGCAGCGCGCTCAGCGCGTCGCCACCAGCCTGTTGATCGGCATGGCGAAGCGGCCCTGCTCGCCCGGCCCCGGCACGGAAAGCTGCGCGGCAAGGTCCGCCAGCATCTGCACGCGCCGCGCGGGCGACAGGATGAACGCGGCGTAAAAGAACCCCGCGGCAGCCTCGGCAACTTCGGTGGCGGGACCGTCCATGCTCACAATTCCGGTTTCGACGGTCACCGTCGCATCGGGGAACGCCGCGCGCACCAAATCGCTCAAGCTGTCGGTTCCCCGCACCCGCGGATCGCCCAGGTCGACCTCGCCATAGCCGGGCAGTTCGGTCTGTACATGGTCATAGATCAGGTCATGCACGCCCGCATAGCCGGGCGCGGCCGCCATCGGCCCGTCGACAAGGGCGGCGAAACGGCCCCCCGGCGCCAGCACCCGCCGCACCTCGTGCAGAACCGGCGTGACCGGGTCCATCAGCGTCAGCGCCCAGTGGCACAGCACCGCATCGACCGACCCATCGGGCAGCGCGGCCATGTCCTGCGCCTCGGCGAGCATGAGGTCCGCGGCGCCGTGCGGCAACCGCCCGCGCGCCAGCGCCAGCTCCTCGGGGCACATGTCGACGCCCGTCAACCGCAGCCCGGTGTCACGCGCCTGCAGGATAGCGAGCAGCGGACCCGATCCGCAGGCCAGATCCAGCACATGCGCACCCCGGTCCGCGGGCACAACCTCGGCCAACCACTCGTAGCTCGTGCGGCCCGCCGCATCACGGCAGGCCCGCGCGCAGGTCTCTGTAAAGCCCGCGTGATCGCGGTGCACCGCCCGCAAATGGTCGCGCAGCGCGGCAGCATCCGGCGTGTCACCGCGTTCGAGGCTGTCGATCCACGCGGATCGCAGGGGGCTGTGATCATTCACGCCAAAACTCCTTTTTTCGGTAAAAACCGGACCGCTCAGGCGGTGATGTCCATCAGGTACACGACCTGCGGAAAGCGCCAGCCCTCGGCACCACGACAGCCCGACAGCCACTCGGCAACAGGCTCCGTCGCCTGCATCTCGGCCAATGCCACGCTGTCATCGAAGACGCAGCGTTGCAGATAACCTTCAACCGCATCTTTGGCATCCGGCCCGGCGGCGCTGTCATAGCGCACCTCGGTGACATCGACCGTCGCCCCGGCCTCGCGCAGCGCCGCCACAAGATCCTCGGCCGAGATGTAGGGAGCCGCATCCGCTTCGCCGAACGCTTCCAGATAGCGCCGGTGAAACTCGACATAATGCCCCGCTGCGGCACTATGCGCGATCACACCATGCCCACCGGGGCCGATGGCGGCGCAGAACTGGGCTGCGGCTTTCGGCAGATCCTTTGCCGGCACGGCATAAAGCGCATGCGTCGCCCAGACGATGTCGTAGCCGTCGGGGGGCGGGGTGAAATCCTGCAAGGTGGTCTCATGCTCGGCGGCGGGCATGAAAGGCGCGGGCAGCGCCGCGCGCGCCTCGGCGATGGAAAACGCCGCCGGGTCAAGCAAATCGGTGACCACGGGCCGCAACCCGGCCTCGGCCACGCCCGCATGGCGCACCAGCGCATTGGGAAACTTGCCCGACCCGCAGGCCACGTCGAGCAGACGCAGCGACCGGGCACCCGCCCCGTCTTGAATATCGGCCAGCCATCCTGCCCAATCCCGGGCCTCGGCCAGATGCCGGTAATCGTCGGTGGCCAGCGTATAGAACGCGTCCATGCCCTTGCGCCCGGCCTCGGACCAATGCGCGGTGCTGCGCGTTAGAATATCACCGCTCATGCATCGTCCTCCACCGGCCAGCACACCGGGTTGAGCGGGCTGGCCGCCAGATCACCTGGCCCGACGCCCGGCATGAACTTCTGCCAGTCGCCCGATACCATGGTCGGCGCATCGACGATCCGCGCGCCATCGGCGTAATAGGTGTTGGCCAGCACGATCCGGCTCCGGTCAGTGCGATTGCGCGCAGCGGTGTGAAAACTCAGGTTGTGGTGAAAGCTGACCTCGCCAATCTCGAACTCGGTCTCGTCCACCGAAACGCCATTGCGCGCAAACACCTCTGCCACGCCGCGATCGTAGCCGGTCCCGGCCTTCTCGAAACTCACGGCATCGACCAGCTTGTGCACGTCCAGCGGATAGGCAAAGGCCAGCGGCCCCATCTCCATCGGGATCGGCTGCGCCGGGGCCCAGGCCGTGACCACGTCATGCGTATCGAGCGGGAAATGATGATCGTCGAAATGCCACGGCGTGCGCCCGCACCCGGCCTGCTTGGCCAGCACGTTGTCGTGGTACAGCCGCACCGAGGCCACCTCCAGAAGATCGGCCGAGATCTGCCCCAGCCTGGGCGACAGCACATAGGCCCGCAACAGCGGATTGTCCGGCCAGATCATCTCCAGGCTCAGGAACCTGTCCCGCGCCCCGGTGTCGGGATCGACCTCGAACTCGGCCTTCAGCAGACGGACCAGTTCGGCCCGCAGCTTCAGCACGGCACCGGGCGAAAACACCTCCTTGAGCTTGATGAACCCGTTGGCGCGGAAAAAGGCGATCTGGTCCTCGGTCAACACGTAGGGCGCGGCCAGTTCCGCGATCACCTCGTCATCGCTCGGGATCGCGACATCCGGCAGCGGCGGCGCCGCGATCACGGGCGCGTCACCCGCCTCGTTATCGGCGAGGCTGACATACCAATCCCACCAGGCCTGGTTGTCCTGATCCCAGGGCTGGCTGACATCCGTGGCGTCACTCGTCGCGGTTTCCGGCATGGTGCATCCTTTCGTTCGTTGGCCAGCAACGTAACGCACGGCCCCTCCCCGGCAACCGCAATATCGCCATTGGCTGGATCTTCCGGCCCGGCAGGTTAAGTCCATCCGAAATCAATGCTCAGGACGGGGACCACCATGGACGCGAACACACAGCGGATCACCAATAAGAACCTCTACGCGGATGCGCTCGACGGGTTGCGACAGACGCCCAAGGGACTGTCGCCCAAGTGGTTCTACGATGCGCGCGGCAGCGAGATCTTCGAAGAGATCACGCATGTGCCCGAATACTATCCCAGCCGCACCGAGCGTGCGATCCTCGAAACACATCTGCCCCGGATCGCGGCGCATGTGCCCGATGGCACGGCCCTCGTGGAGTTGGGCAGCGGGGCCAGCGTCAAGACGCGGATGCTGCTCGACGGGCTACCACAGCTTGCAAGTTATGTGCCCATCGACATCTCCGAGGCGTTCCTGCGCGCCACGGCCGCCGACCTCGCCGCCGCCTACCCGGCGCTCGACATCGTGCCAGTAGTGGCTGATTTCATGCAGACGGTCACCCTGCCCGAACTCGATGATCACGACGTCGTCGGCTTCTTTCCAGGCTCCACGATCGGCAATCTCGACCCCGAGGCGGCTGTCGCGCTGATGGCCCGGCTTGGCGCGTGGCCCGGGCATCGCACGCTCATTCTCGGTGTCGATCTTATCAAGGCGCCGGAAGTGCTGACGGCCGCTTATGATGATGCGCGGGGCGTGACGGCGCGGTTCAATCTCAACCTGCTGACGCGGCTCAATCGCGAGGCGGGCGCCGAGTTCGAGCTCGACACGTTCCGTCACAAATCCGTTTGGAACGCGGATAAGGCCCGCGTCGAGATGCATCTCGAAAGCCTGCGGGACCAGGACGTGCGCCTCGGCGATCACGTGATCTCGTTCACGGCGGGCGAGACCATCCATACCGAGAACAGCCATAAATACTCGGTCGAGGGTCTCTCGCAGATGGTTGCGCAAGCCGGATGGCAGGTCGCCGAGGTGCTGACGGATCCCGACACCCAGTTCGCCGTGACGATCCTGCAGCAGGCGTGATCCGCGGCCTCGTGACCGCCCCGTGGCGGCCACGAGGCCGCCGGCTGCGCTCGGGCATGTGGCCCTGCCATGCGTCAGCCGACGGACCCTCAAGGGGGGTAGAGTCATACGATTGGAAAAGCTTCCCGTGATCCATTCACAGGCAGATGCATCTTTTCGGTGCACGGAGCGCAGCTCCCGGTTGCGCCGCGCCATGCGCCGAGCATCCAGAGCTTGAATCACAAGCCGGACTGCGCAACATATGATCCGACACCGACACACCAGGATGATCGACCCATATGACCAGATCGAATGGCCGCCTCCGGGGCACGACCGAAGTTCACATGTTCGGCATCGGCCGCTCCGGCACGAGTTGGTTGATGAAGATATTCGATCACCATCCGGACCTCTTGGCCCTGCACGAGCCCGAGGGGCCACTTCGGGCGGAAGTCGGTCGTCTCAAGCGACAGTACAACACGCAGCGCATGGCAGACGAACACGCGGCGAGGCACCATCATCACAGGGCAGTCAGGCACCTTCTCTTCGAAAGACGCCCCCTGCGCGCAGTGCGCAAACGCCCCATCCTGCGAAAGGCCTACCGCTCGCATCTCGCGCACATGTGCCGGACCTCCATCATCTATGCCGCATCGGGAATTGCGAAATTTGGCCCACATCGTATATCCAAGGCAATGAAATCATATGATACTCCTGACCTCGGTGACTACCCTGGTCACATCTTGGTCAAGAGCGTTTCGCTGATGAACGACCTTGAAGGCTATGTTCAGGGTAAGCATCCGGCGAGGGACGCGGTCACGCGGCCTTGACAGCTTTCTGCTCGGCCTTCCAGTTCCATGGGAGCAATTCAGGCAAGCGTGACACGGTGATGTCTGGCAAGCGCGCCAGGACATCTGC
>Ga0307970_1000005_pt1 | contig 147331 bp, 115 predicted proteins | sample OrgLakmetagen712_FD_202093 | JGI IMG/M metagenome (GOLD analysis project Ga0307970, IMG submission 202093) | Saline water microbial communities from Organic Lake, Antarctica - #712 | ecosystem: Environmental > Aquatic > Non-marine Saline and Alkaline > Saline | place: Antarctica: Organic Lake... | reverse complement strand
ATGAAAAAATGACCGGTTTATTCCAAATAAAGCAAAACATCCCTTTTACTGCCAAATAATATGAATACTAATTTAACCAGCCGAGTAAAAATGGCACATCGAACTCATGAATCGCTCAATTTAGGTTCAAGTAATCCTGAAAGCCCGCCCGTACGGCTGAATCTGTTCAGTCGGGCGGGGATTTAATATGAATAGCCCTGTATGAAATGCAGGGGGATTGATGATAATTGAAATGGAACCCTGAAAGGGTTCAACCCTTATCAGGGTTGTGAAATATTGCTTCGTTAGTACTTTTTCACCGGGTTGCACCCGGAGCTATTCATATTGAACCGCGCAGCGGTTCTGTTTTAGCCATACATTCATATTAACTTGAATCCGCGTAATTCGCCAAAAATTTGCGAAAACCGCGCTTTTGGAATTTGGAATTTTTCATCTCAGACAGCACTTTAAGGATAAAATAGAATTTGATTCTTTACTTTCAATAAAAGGCTCTGATAAATAAAATCCCTAATTTTGTTGCCAAATAATAAGACAAACCTGAAATTTATGAATAAGATACGTGTAGCTATTAATGGATTTGGGCGCATTGGCCGGATCACTTTCCGTCAGATGATCAAAAATGAAAATATTGAAGTAGTTGCGATAAATGATTTAACAGATGCTGATAATCTTGCGCATTTGTTACGCTATGATTCTGTGCATCGTGCCTTTCCGGGAACGGTAGAAGCTACCGACCATGAAATGATGGTAAACGGGAAATCGGTTAAAATCCTGAGTGAACCTGATCCATCAAAACTGCCCTGGAAAGACCTAGGGATTGATATTGTCCTGGAATCCACCGGTAAGTTTGTAGAGAAAGAGCAGGCACTCAGGCATGTGCATGATTCCGGGGCCCGCAAAGTGATTATCTCTGCTCCCGCCAAAGCCGATCAGGATGAAGTGAAGTATGTGGTGCTGGGCATCAACGATGAAATCATCGACCGGGATGATGTGATAATCAGCAACGCAAGCTGTACTACCAACTGTGTGGCGCCGATGATTCAGATTCTCGATGACCTGTGGGGCGTGGAGAATGCATTTATCACTACAGTGCATAGTTACACCAAAGACCAGAATATCATTGACGGACCGCATAAGGACTATCGCCGTGGCCGGGCTGCCGCCGAATCGATTGTTCCAACAACCACCGGCGCTGCCAAGGCGGCGTCGCGTATCTTTCCTCACCTGAAGGAAAACCTCGGAGGAGCCGGTATCCGCGTTCCGGTGCCCGACGGGTCGCTAACCGATTTGACCTGCACACTGAAAAAGCCTGCCAGCACCGAAGAAATCAACCGCGCTTTTAAAGAAGCTGCCGAAGGGAAGATGAAAAATATCCTGGAATACACCGAGCATCCGATTGTTTCAGTAGATATTATCGGTAATCCGCACTCGGCTATTTTCGATGCCGGACTGACAGCCGTGCTTGGCAAGCGCAACCGCCTGGTTAAAACCGTGGCCTGGTACGACAACGAGATGGGCTATTCGAGCCGACTGGTGGAGTTGATTGAAAAATTTGCTTAAAACCATAGCTAAGGCTGGCGCGCGTATGTGATGCGTGCCGACGAATACAAGTTGTTTGTAACTGCCATCTTCCTTTTCAAGGAATAAATTGACACAATATTAATACTTGCTTATGTGCTGTTTTTCAGAAATGTGCTATCTTTATAGGCATGAAAGTTACGCTCATAAATGGAAATATCCCCGGCAATAAGCCTTTCGACGATTTTATCGATAAGGTGTTGTCGCAGGTAGCGGCAGAGCAGGTTTTCCGGTTCAACCTTGATGAGATGGATATACGTTCCTGTACGGGATGTTGGGATTGTTGGGTCAAAACTCCGGGACTTTGTATGCATAAGGATGACATGCAACAGGTTTTACCTAAAATTATGGAATCGGATCTGTTGCTGTTTTGTTCGCCATTGGTGGCCGGCTTTCCAAGCTTCAGAGTGAAGCTTTTGATGGACCGTCTTATTCCGCTGGTGCATCCTTACATCCTGCTTTATAAAAATGAATGCCACCACCGGAAGCGCTATGAGAAATATCCTGACCTTGGTTTCATCCTGCAAAAGGAAAAAGAAACCACTTCAAAAGATTTGAAAATCCTTGAAGAAATGTTTCAACGACTGTCATTAAATTTTCACGCTGATGTAAAATTTGTTCGCACAATGGATCATCACACCTCAGAAAGTATCGCCCATGAGATTAGCAGTTTTTAACGGATCGCCCCGAAAGAAGGCGGGAAACACGCAGATTCTCCTTGAGAAATTTGCTGAAGGGTACAAATCCATCGATTCTGATGTGCTTTTCGGAGCTTACCTGAAAGACATGCAGAAAGCCGGAGAAAACGTAAAGGCTTTTAAAGAGGCTGATATCATAGTGATTGGTTTTCCGCTTTACACCGATGCTATGCCAGGCGTGGTCAAATACTTTTTTGAGAAGCTTTGGCTGGAAAAGCCTCTTTCCGGTAAAAAGCTTGGCTTCATCGTGCAGTCGGGTTTTCCGGAAGCAATACATTCTACTTTCGTGGAAAAATATCTTGAGCGTTTTACAGAAAACCTCGGTTGCGAGTATCTGGGCACCATCATCAAAGGGGGAGGAGAGGCCATCAGGCAAACTCCGGAAAAAAGTAACCGGAAACTGTTTGATTATTTCAGAAAACTGGGGAAAGAACTGGCACGAAATCAGCAGTTCAATCAGGACATCCTGCAAGAATTAAAAAAAACCTATATGTTTTCACCTGCCGTGCGGTTTGTTTTCAGGGTAATCAGACCGATGGGACTTTTCGATCGCTATTGGAACAAAGAGCTGAAAAAAAATAATGCCTTTGAAAAGCGTTATGATGCGCCTTATTCCGGTAGTTAATCCGGTAAATTCTGTTTGAAGGATAGCAATTCCAGCGTATTCCCATCAAAAACAGCATAAGAAAAGTAGTTGATCCAGTCGCCCAGCAAGACGAATGCTGCCTCTTCATCGATAGCTGATTTTCGCATCAGGTGGTTATGACCAAAAATAAAATAATCGATTTCCGGAACCTCCTTTTTCATTTGCTTCGCATAATGCCATAGCGGCAAGTCTTCGTTTTTGCGGCCATCGCCTTCTTTTTGTTCGCGGGCAATGTTGGCCAGCCGGCTGCGGCGCGAGAAAAACAACCCCAAACGCGTGCCCCAGTCGGGGTGTATCCACCGGAATAGCCACTGATTAAGGGGAAATTCAAACACCTTCTTCAGAAACTTATATCCGTTATCGCCGGGGCCAAGGCCATCGCCGTGGGTTAGCAGGAACACTTTTTCGTTGAAGGATTTCAGTAGCGGCTTGCGATAGAGCTTTGCACCACACTCCTTTTCCAGATAATCAAAGGCCCAGATATCATGATTTCCGCGGAAAACATACACCGGAATGCCGGCATCGGTGAGCTCCGTGATTTTCCCCAGAAACCGCACATAACCTTTAGGGACCGCTGTTTTGTACTCATACCAGAAATCGAATATATCGCCCATCAGGTACACCTCGTAAGCGTCGCTCTTTACATGATCCAGCCACTGCACCAGTTTTTTCTCACGCTGCAGGCTGCTTGCATAGTCAGGAATGCCCAGGTGGAAATCGGAGGCAAAGTATACTCTTTTCCCTTTCGGTATATATGTTTGTTCCCTGTTCAACAGTGGATATCGTTTTATTTGCAGGCAAAAATAGGAAAAAACCACAGGCGCCCCATAAGATATTGAATCGGAAAGGCATTTATCAGCGGTTGCTTTCCAGTTTTTTCATCAAAGTATCAACAGCGGTAGTGCGTAACAGGATTTTCTTTTGCGCGTTGATGAGAAAGAAAACAGGAGTGGTCTCCAGCCCGTAGCGTTTTGCTGAGGAGGCGGCAAACTGCCGCGGCTCCGAAACATGATACCACTGCGGCAGGGCTTGTGCTGTCCGCTTCCACAGGCGGGTATTTTCATGTAAGGATATAGCAAAAACATCAAAAGCATCCTTCTTTGTATGCTCAAGCTCTTTAATTTGTGAGAAAACGTTCCGGATATTCTGGTCGTCAAGGCTCCAGAAAAGCAAAACAGTGGGCTTTTGGGTTATGCTGTGCAGCGATAGCATTGTTCCGTCGGGTGCAGGCAGCCGGATATCGGGTGCTGTTGCTCCCGCCGAAGTGCGCTCCCGGGCTTCTTTCAGTTGCTTTATAGATTGTAATGCCTGGGTGGTCTTTTTTATAAATGGGCGGGCGTTGGAGCCTTCCTGATTACGCAGCTGCTGCATCACCTTACGGTGCAGTTCCGGAAACCGGGCTATGGGCAAGAGTTTTTCTTCGGCAAAATACTGCTGCAGCAGGATGGTGTTAGCCAGTGCCCCATAGTCTTCTTCTATGAGCTCCCGGGCCAGCGCCTGCAGAGAATCGCGGCTGGCCTCCATGGCTTTCATCGCTTCTTTACGGATATCAGAGAAATCTTCTTTCCGGCTATAGATATCCTGCATATGCTGTTGCATTCTGCGCTCAGCGCGGTAGAGGGCTTTGTTAAAAGCAGCAAGTCTTTCGGATTCTTCCGACCCTTCAACGCGGAATCCCATCGGGTAGCGGTCGGCGAGCTTCAGGTCTATCACTTCATCCATGCCCAGCGAGAGCGCAATTTTGTAGTTCTTTCCGGGTAAATTCACCATAAACAATGTCCTTTCGGAGATATCAGGGGTGAAGTGAGCTTCCTTACCGGGGGTGGTGTGCAGGTGGGATGTTTTTTCCTTATGGATGTCACTGATTTTTACCGGACCTTCGATTTGTGCGGTTGTACTTAAGCGCACCGCGGGCGGGGCAGGGCTGCCGTTTTGGTCGCAACCTGCCAGTAAAATAAATACCACGAGGGTGAGGGTCAGTAGCTTCATCAGCATAGCTTTGTTTCCTGCTGTGCAGTTAGAGTTTCTGCACCAGTTCGGAGATAATTTTCCGCGCCAGCGGTTCTGCCGCCGAGGCTGCTTCCAGCACTTCATCGTGCGAGATCTCTACAATCTTTCCCTCTACTCCCAGATCGGTGATGAGCGAGATGGCGAACACTTTCATATCCATGTGTCTTGCTACAATGGCTTCAGGGATAGTAGACATCCCTACGGCGTCGGCGCCAATTGTTTTGATATAGCGATATTCTGCCGGCGTTTCGAAGGTGGGCCCCGAAACAGCAGCATATACACCGGTTTGATAGCGTAGCTTGTTGTGGCGGGCAATTTTTTTCGCTTCCCGGATAAGATTCTTGTTATAAACTTCACTCATATCCGGAAAACGCGGCCCCAGTTCGTCAATATTTTTGCCGCGCAGCGGGTTATCAGGAATCAGGTTGATATGGTCATCGATAATCATAATGTCACCAATTTCAAAATCGGGGTTTAAGCCGCCGGAAGCATTGGAAAGGATAAGGGTCTCTACGCCCATGGCTTTCATCACCCGGATAGGGAAGGTGAGCTCCTCCATCGAATAGCCTTCATAGTAATGAAAACGCCCCTGCATAGCCATCACTGTGGCTTTTCCCAGTGTGCCGAATAACAGCTTGCCCTGGTGTCCCTTCACCGTAGAGGTAGGGAAGTTGGGAATATCTTTGTAATGAAAGGAGGTGGAAATGGCGATCTCTTCACTGAGGTGGCTTAAGCCGGTGCCAAGTATAATTCCAACAGCGGGCTTTTCAGTGATTTGTGATTTAAGAAATTGACTGGTTTCTTTTATTTTCTTCAACATATTTTAAAATTCTTCGGTCAAACTTTTGTTTTTGTCCTTTGTGGAAGGCTATCTCCACAGGAATATAATACAAAGGTAAATTTTTTATGATTTCATGACCCGGAGCAGACCGTATCCTTGTGGCATCTTTTTCGGTGGTAATAATTGCTTTGTTTTTTGCGAAGATGTTATCATAAGCCTCTTTGAGCTTCTTAAAATCTTTTTTCTTATAGCGGTAATGGTCGGGATAGCTGTATTGTATCAGTTCGTTACAGTGCGATACGAGTTCTTCTTCCAGGGGATAAGGGTTGGCAATGCCCGTAACCATGATGATGCTGCTGAAATGCGGTATTTTTTCAGGCTGCAGCGAGGTGTCGAAAACGTGATGTAGATTACCATATTTCAGGTAAGTATAAAGCAACAACTGATGAGGGAGGGGATTAATCTGCTTTTTAAATCTTCTTTTTGTGAAAGGTGATAACACAATAGGTGTTTTGCTTACGATGATGATGTCAGCCCTTTTGGCTCCGGACCTATGCTCGCGCAATGATCCTGTCGGCATCAGGTAGTCTTCCGGATATGGATTATGGAAATCAGTGATAAGGACAGAGAGTCCCGGTTTAACGCTTCGGTGTTGAAAAGCATCGTCCAGCAAAATAACATCCGTATAAGGATCTGCTTTCAGGATCTTTTTGATGCCACGCCCCCGTTTTTCATCTACCGCAACGGTTACTGTTCGGAATTTGTGTTTGAATTGGGCGGGTTCATCACCCACTTCGTTGGCCGTAGCATGCTGTCTGGCAAGTTTGAAACCCTTGGTCTTACGCCGGTAGCCGCGGCTAAGTGTGGCCACGGTGTACTCTTTTTTTAGTAAGCGTATAAGATATTCAATATGAGGGCTTTTGCCGGAACCACCCACAGCCAGGTTGCCTACAGCAATAGTAGGCACATTAAAATGTCTTGAGCGAATAACTCCCCAGTCGTAGAGTTTATTCCTCACATACACAATGACACCGAACAACAAAGCAAATGGAAATACTAAAATTCTCCTCATTTCGTGCCGTGAAGATAAATATTTTTTGTAAGACTTCCAATGCATTCCCCGAAATTGTTTTATCTTTAAATTTGCAGATACAAAAAACAGTTTATATGAAAATAAGCGATATTATTAATTATCTGGATGCCCTAGTCCCTCCTGTTTTACAGGAATCTTATGATAATTCCGGGTTCCTGGCAGGTAACAGAGAAGATAATCTGAAAGGTATTCTGACCAGTGTTGATGTAACGGAAGCGGTGGTGGATGAGGCTATTGAAAAGTCGTGCAACCTTATTGTGTGCCACCATCCATTGATTTTTAAAGGCCTGAAAAGGCTTACAGGCGACGACGCTGTGGCGCGGACAGTGCAAAAGGCCGTGAAAAACGATGTGGCTGTTTATGCCGCTCACACTAACCTCGATAGTGTGGATTTCGGTGTCAGCTATGTGCTGGCAAGGCAGATAGGATTGCAAGACCTGAAAGTGCTGGACCCGAAACCCGACCTGTTGAAAAAGCTGGTGGTTTTTTGTCCGGACGATTATGCTGAAAAAGTGCGCGAAGCCATTTTTTCCGCCGGAGCAGGCAATATTGGAGGGTATGACAGTTGCAGCTTTAATATGCAGGGGCAGGGCTCCTTTAAAGCAGGCGAAGATACCGATCCCTTTACGGGAAAAAAGGGAGAGTTACATTATGAGCGTGAAGTGCGCGTAGAGACGATTTACCCTGTATTCCGCCAAAGCGAAATCCTGAAAGCAATGGTAACAGCACATCCTTATGAAGAGGTGGCTTATGATATCTATCCGCTGGATAACCTCTATAAGAAAGCCGGCCTGGGGATATCCGGGAAGCTGGAAGAGCCTGAGCCGGCGATGGATTTTTTGAGAAAACTGAAAGCAAAACTGGATACGGGAACAATCAGGCATACGGCTGCTGAGGGCAAAACAATAAAACGTGTGGCGGTATGTGGCGGTGCAGGCAGTTTTCTGATTAACAAGGCCAAAGCGGCGCAGGCAGATATTTTTATCACCGCCGATTTGAAATATCATGATTTCTTTGAGGCTGATAAGGGTATTGTGCTCGTCGATATCGGACATTATGAGAGCGAGAAATACACAAAAGAATTATTAAATCAGATAATTACCGAAAAATTTCCTAATTTTGCACCATCTTTATCTGAAGTAAATACAAATCCGATAAATTATTTATAAACAAGTATATAAATCACAAAGGAAGCTACAATATGGCTAAAAGTACGGATGAAATAAAAACAAAACAAAATAGGCAGCAAGCCCCGGAAACGGAACAAAGTGTGGTTAATGCTATCGAAAAAAAGCTTGAAGCATTGTATACAAAGCAAAAATTGGATACCCAGACAGATAAAATCCGTATTATCAGAGGAGAGCTGCCTCTGGAGGTCCAGGACCTCGAAGATGAACTGGCGGGGTTGCAAACCAGGCTTAACAAGTATAGCGAGGAAATGGAAGCAATAGATAAAAATATTGCCGACAAGCAAAACCTCATCAAAGAGAGCCGCGAACTCATCAAAAAGTATGAAGAGCAGCAGATGAAAGTGCGCAATAACCGCGAGTATGACTCCATTACCAAAGAGCTGGAATACCAGAATCTGGAGATACAGCTTGCCGAAAAGCGCATCAAGGAGAGTGAAGATAAAAAGGCCGCTAAGCAGGAGGAGATAGACAAAATTAAAAAAGAGCTTGACGAACGCCAGAAAGACTTGGATGTGAAGAAGAGCGAGCTGGATGATATTGTTTCCGAGACCGAGAAAGAGGAGAAGGATTTAATGAAGGCTTCTGAGAAAGTGGAAAAAGATATTGAATCACGACTGCTTTCTGCTTATAAACGTATCCGGGAAAACGCTCGCAACGGGTTGGCCGTGGTGAAAGTGGAACGCGATGCCTGTGGTGGATGCTTTAGCAAAATACCGCCGCAGCGTCAGCTCGATATCCGGACGCACAAAAAAATTATCGTTTGTGAGTATTGCGGGCGTATTTTGATTGATGATGATATTGCCAACAAAGTGGAAGAGAAACTCGATAAATAGTACCATCCGCTTTTTTATGCAACCTGTTTGTTTGTACCTTCGGGGCAGGCAAACAGGTTTTTTATTCTGCACCTATGAGCAAACATGTGTATTTTTTATTCCTTAGCTGCCTGGCAATCATGCCGGTTTATGGTCAGGAGGCGCCGGCAACCTATCGTCACCATTTCGGCGAGGTAATATCGCTGGATTTTAAACAAGCGGAATCATACCTTAATTCCGGCAGTGAGACAGATATCACAGGAATGGCATACCGTTACCACCTTGCGGGATATCGCGATTTTCTGAAAGTGTTCCTGCTGGAAGAAGAAGCAGTATTTGAGGAGGCTCTGGAAAGACGGGAGGAGTATCTCGATTTTTGGGAGGCGATGCCGGAGCATATGCCTGAGAGGGAGTATTTTCAGGGCGACACTTACCTGAGATGGGCGCTATTGCGCCTGAAATTTGATCAGAAATTCAGGGCCGCCATAGAGATGAACAAGGCCTACCGGTTGCTGAGAAGCACGCTGGAGAAAAATCCGGCGTTTATCCCTGCCAAAACCGGCATGGGAGTGATGGAGGTGTTTATAGGCACGGTGCCGGAGCGGTATCAGTGGGTGCTGAGTATATTGAATTTTAGAGGGTCGGTGTCAGCAGGGAAGCAAAAAATGCAGGAAGTGCTGAACATTGCAGAGCAGAATTCGGACTATGCCTATTTGAGGTTCCCCACTCTTTTTATGCGCTCGTTTATTGATATGAATTTATCTGATAATATTGATACCAGTATTGTCCGGAGGCTGGAAAAGTTAGATGACAAGGGCGTGATTGCTGAACAACCGCTTTTGATATTTCTTTATGGCGGCTTGTTGCAAAAGCAACAACAGAACGAGAAAGCACTTAGTGTTTTAAACTACTACAGCTTAGAGGACCAGGATATCCCGTTTTACTACTTGTATTATATGAAAGGGCAGTCGCAGCTTTATGCAATGAACGAGGATTGTGTTGCTTCTTTACGCCGCTTCACCAATTTATTTAAGGGACGCCATTATTTAAAAGCGGCTTATCAGAAGATAGCATGGCATTACCTTATTGAGGGCGATACTGCGAAGTATCATTCGGCCATGAAGGAGGTGGTGCTGTATGGCGAGGCGGTTACTGGCGCCGACGAGCAGGCGCTGCAGGAAGCTAAAAGTGATAAGGTGCCCTCGGTAAGGCTGCTAAAATCGCGCCTGCTGTTTGATGGGGGCTATTATCAGAAAGCCCTGCATGTGTTGCAGCAGGAAGCGTTTGTGTCGGAAAATGCCGAAGAGCAGACCGAACTGGACTACCGTCAGGGGCGGATTTTTCATAAAATGAGACGGTATGAGGATGCCCTGGAGAAGTATGAGAAGGCCTATCGATCAGGAAAGGATTTGAAAGCGTATTATGCAGCCAATTCCATGTTAATGGCCGGGCGTATTTATCTCGAAAAAGGTAACATCACCAGTGCACGGAGCGCTTTTAAGCAATGTCTTGATTTATCCGGGTTTCAATACCAGTACGCTATTCATCAAAAGGCGAAAGCCGGACTCACAGAAACAGAAAACGATTAGCACCGCAGCGGTTGCTGTGGTGCTAATCGCTTTTAAGGCCGGTCATTCTTCTTAAAACTGAAACCCTACGGTTAAAACATACTGATCCTGTTTATAATCATTAACAGCGGCCTCCACATAATTCTTATCATAGATATAATATGTGTCACTACGCTCTGCGTTGACGTAGGCAAAGTCAATGCTAAAAGAGCCATCGCGATATCCCAGTCCGAAAGTCTGAAAAGTGGTTTCGCCAAAGTCGCCGCTATTTTTATAGGGAGAGCCATAAATGGCATAACCTCCACGGAAGTAAAACGATTCATAACGCCACTCTGTGCCTAATCGCAGGTTGTTTTGCCTCTTAAATTCCCGGCTTATATAAGTGTTGCTGGTGGCAAAGTCGAAATTGTCAGAATCGAGGGAGGCTGTGGAGTAATTGACCATCTCATAATCAACAGATATCAATCCGTATTGACTAACAAGTGCTGTAGCACTTCCTATCACTCTCGAAGGGGTAATGAGCTCATAGTCGAACTCTCCGGCCGAGCGTTCCGACTGGTTGCTCACAGCACCCTCCTGTTCATCATAGGTGAGTGAAGCTTCCATTTCGGAGCTGTATACATCACGCATGCTTCCGTAGAAGGTGGGTGTGTGGTAAGCCAGACCCACTCGCAACCATTCGTTGAGGCGATAAATAGCCCCAAGTTTCAGGTTGATGCCTGACCCTGTCGTCTCCAGTTTGTCGTATTTTGTCAGCGAATTGAAAACAGGGATAGTATCCGCGGCATCTACTTCATAATAGGTGCTGTTCTCTGAATAATCGATACTTTGTATGCCTAAAGAGGCTCCCATGTACAGCTTATCCTGATAGTTGCCTCCAAAAGAGATAAATACCTCATCCAGTGAGCCGGATGTTTTCACATTTTTTTGCTGAAAGACGCCGCCATAAATAGCATCATAGCCCCACTGGTAACCGTTATCCGGGTCTCCGTCCACATCATATAACAAGTCGGCTTCATAAGCCAGCAAGGCATCGAATGCAGCATTATTTTCCAGCCCCTCTATGGTGCCATACTCTGAAGCGTAATCAGCGAAGGGCTTCATAATGGTGCCGTTGGCGGAGCTGTTATTTCCTGCTATCCGCATTTCATTATTAAAATCCCTGAGCCGGTTAACACCTATTCCAAACTGAAAGTGGCTCCATTCCGAACGCTTGTCGCGCGATTGAAAAGTGAACACGGCTCCTGCATTTTGCAAATCAAAATTGTAGTTGGATGTCTCTTCGCTATTGCCCAGAAAGGAAGAGTTGGTAGTGCCTTCATGCAGCAAAGGTGTCAACGTCATTTCTGTACGTTTGTAAAGGCCAATACCTGCCGGGTTGCTGCTTAACGTGCTCATATCAGCGCCAACAGAGCCAAAAGCTCCCGCCATGCCCATGCTGCGGGCCGAGGCGCCAAAATACGTCTGAGAATAACGCAGAGCATCAACTTCTGATTGTGCCGCTGCAAAGTACACCGGCACCAAAATCAGAAGCAAAATGATTATCTTCTTCATGTTAATCCTTTTTTAGTAATAATACAATATCTATTTTCTGCCGCCATCAGAACGTCCGCCGGAGCTTCTTGAGGAGCCACTGCTTCCTGAACTTCTTGAGGAGCTTCCTGAGCTGCTCCGGTTATAACCACTGGAAGAGGATGACCCGGAGCTGCGCCTGACGTTGCTGCTGCCACTGCTTCTACGGCTGCTGCCGCTATTTCCTGAGCGGTTATAATTCCTGCTGTTATCACTCCTGTTATAGTCGCGGGAGGAGCTGCCGGATCGTCGCGTATTGTATCTGTCCCTGTTGGAAGAGCTTCCTGAAGGCTTCACATATTTCCGGGTAGAGGTGTTGCTCCGGTCCCCTACACCGGAACGGCTGCGGCTATCGCTTGAGCGGTTGTTGTCAGGTGTATTATAACGCCTGCTGCTGCCCGGGCTGCTGTACTCCCTGCTGGAACGTGGCTTGGCATAGTTTGGTGTGTTATACCTTACCGGTTTCTTATAATTACCTTCGCTGCGTTCGGAAGGACGCACATAATTCCTGGTTGTGGCACGTGTGGATTCCCTGTCTTGTGTGGCTTCAGCACGCCCTTGCGAGGCTGTAGCCTGCTCGCGCGTATTTCTACGCTGCACGTCTGCATTTCCGGTGTTGCCTTCGCTGCCGGCCCTTCCGCTTTGTGAGGAAGAGGCACTGATGCCATCGCTGTCTGCAGTTGCAGTCCCGCGCCGCATAGTAGCCTCATCGCGCGTGGAGGCCTGCTTTTGCTCCTGGCGTTGCGAGTCGGAGGCGCTCTGACGGCGCTGTGAGCTGGTGCGCACTCCGTCATTACTTGCTACGCCTCTGCGGCCCGCACTTCCCTGGCCGAGTCCTGAGCCTCCTGAACGGTTGTCGCGATGACCATAATAGTAGTTGCTGTTCTGATCGTAAGAGTTATAGTATCCTCCGTAATAGCCGCCATGCCATCCGGCGTAATTGTTCGAGTAGTAATGTCCCCCGTAAGGATAGCCGAAAGCGGAATAGGCATAGAAACCGTTATAGTAATGCATGTGGCTGCCATACCAGTAAGGGCCCGTCCACATGTTATATCCATATCCGTAAAAAGGACGCATATGAGCGTATGAGTGCCATGGATAGGTGTTTACATATATACTGGTGCCATAGAAATAAGGATCGTACCCATACCAATAACGATTGGTATAATAGTCATGGTAATAACTGTCATAGTAATAATCGTTATGGAAACGACGTATTCTGGAACTGTATTCATAGTCATAGTAATCGTCATAAGCTCTTGAAGATTCTACGTTAACGCTGCTGTCGGGTTCGCTTTCCACATAACCCTGCTCCTGGCTTTTAGTTTTTGAAGAGCCTTTGCTGCGGGTGTCTTCAGATGCTGTATAGCTTTCTTCCTGCTGCGGACTGTATGGATTGTAATACACATCGTCGTCAGGCATCGAACTCATCTGGTATGAACCGCTGCATCCTGAAAGGAAGATGGCGGTTGCAATTGCTGTGATTGTTAGTAATAGTCTCATAATGGTAGCCTCCTTAGCCTTATTTTTCAACAAATATAATTCAATTTTATGTTCTGATTATTTTCTTATTTTTGCAATCAGACAAACAACAATAAATAAGCAAATACTATACCAACAATACATTTATGGCCAACAAATTTGCTACCCGTGAACAAGATTATTCACAATGGTACAACGACATCGTAATCAATGCAGACCTGGCTGAAAGCTCCGCTGTGCGGGGATGCATGGTCATCAAACCTTATGGATACTCCATCTGGGAGAAGATGCAGGCTGTGCTCGACGGTAAATTTAAAGCTACAGGGCATTCCAACGCCTATTTCCCGTTATTTATTCCCAAATCTTTTTTCCAGAAAGAAGCGAGCCACGTTGAGGGCTTTGCTAAAGAATGTGCTGTGGTCACCCATTATCGTCTGAAAAACAGTGATGACGGAAAAGATATTGTTGTTGATGAAGATGCCAAACTGGAAGAGGAGCTGATTGTTCGGCCTACTTCCGAAACCATTATCTGGGATACCTACCGTAAGTGGATACAGTCGTACCGCGATTTGCCTATCCTTGTAAACCAGTGGGCCAATGTGGTGCGATGGGAGATGCGTACACGCTTATTTTTACGTACTGCTGAGTTTCTTTGGCAGGAAGGACATACGGCTCATGGTACCCGTGAAGAGGCTATAGAGGAAACCAAAAAGATACTTGAGATATATACGGAGTTTGCTGAAGAATGGATGGCATTGCCGGTGATTCAGGGCACTAAATCGCCCAACGAGCGCTTTGCCGGGGCGGTGGAAACCTACTGTATTGAAGCGCTGATGCAAGACGGCAAAGCCTTGCAGGCCGGCACTTCACATTTTCTGGGACAGAATTTCGCGAAAGCCTTTGATGTGAAATTCCTTAGCAAAGAGAACAAACGGGAATATGTATGGGCCACCTCCTGGGGAGTTTCCACCCGTTTGATGGGGGCTCTGGTGATGGCACATTCCGACGACAATGGCTTGGTGCTGCCGCCAAAGCTGGCGCCTATTCAGGTGGTGATAGTGCCGATTTACAAAAAGCAAGAGCAGTTCGATGCGGTATCTGAAAAAGCAGAAGCCATCAAAAAGGAGCTGGAAGAAAAAGGGGTGCGTGTGAAATATGATAACCGCGACACACATAAGCCGGGCTTTAAATTCTCAGACTGGGAGTTTAAAGGTGTTCCGCTACGTATTGCCATAGGACCGCGCGACCTGGAGAAAAACACCGTGGAGGTGGCACGGAGAGATACCCTGGAGAAGGATATTTTTGAGGTTTCGGACATCGCCAATAAAATTGTGCATATGCTGGAGAGCATACAAAGTAACTTATACCAGAAAGCCCTGGACCTGAGAAATGACAGAACCCATACTGCTGATACATGGGACGAGTTTCAGGAAATGATAGATAATAAAGGTGGCTTTGTGTATGCTCACTGGGACGGTACCGCCGAAACAGAGCAGAAGATTAAGGAAGCTACCAAAGCTACCATCAGGACTATCCCGTTAGATGGGAAGAAAGAGGAAGGAAAGTGCATCTATTCCGGGAAGCCCTCGCAACAGCGCGTGGTTTTTGCCCGGGCATATTAGGGATTATTCTTCTGTAAAAGTACTTCATTAAAATAAGGCATGCAGAATGAAGGTTTTGCCTTTCTATGGGTGTTTATTACACCAACCCTGCTATTACATGAAAAGTGAAATTTATTGAGATGCAAGGAGGAGGCCTCTTACAATATTGCTGACATACAGCATCCTATAGCCACGCACAAGCCTGGAACGGAAATTATTGTTACCTTTGTGTTAAATTTAGTACAGAGGATGTCTGTGATAACCTGAGATATAAAAAGTTTGATAAAGTTTTTCGGAAAGCAGATTCTCCTTTATAGTTTTTAAAAAGAAGAGATTATGGTGAAGTTAAGTGTAAATATCAATAAAATTGCCACAATAAGAAATGCCCGCGGCGGCAATATCCCTGATGTGCTGAAGGCTGCTTTGAACTGTGAAAAATACGGTGCAGAAGGTATTACGGTACATCCCCGGCCTGACGAGCGCCATATCCGTTATTCGGATGTTAGAGAGCTAATGCCTCATCTGAAAACCGAGTTTAACATTGAAGGGTATCCCGGCATCAGCTTTTTGCAGCTGGTTAAAGAAGTGGAGCCGGCACAGGTCACCTTGGTGCCCGACCCGCCGCATGCTTTGACGTCAGACCATGGATGGAATACCGCAGAAAATAAAGATTTGCTGAAAACGGTGGTGGAGGATCTAAAAAGTCACGGAATACGCACCTCCATATTTATCGATCCTGATGAAAATCTTATTAAGCATGCTAAAGATACCGGTGTAGATCGTGTGGAGCTATATACCGAATCGTATGCCAGTAACTACGCCCACGACAAGGCTAAGGCTATAGCGCCTTTTATTAAAGCCGCCGAGGCAGCTAACCAGGCAGGGCTGGGCCTGAATGCAGGCCATGACCTGAACCTGGATAATCTGAAGTATTTTATTGATAATATTCCTGGATTGCAGGAAGTTTCTATAGGCCATGCCCTGGTGAGTGACGCCCTCTATTATGGTCTGGAAAGAACTATACAATACTACCTTGACAGGATAAAATGATTGTAAGGGCCGCCAGCCTTTTTTTGAACAAAAGGTGCTTTACAACCTTGTTCATCCGTCTTAAAAGCATAAACTATGAAGCTATTTTACCGGCAGTACGGAGAGGGTCAGCCTGTGATTATCATGCACGGGATTTTTGGCATTTCGGATAACTGGGTGACCATTGGCCGAAAGCTCGCTGAAAAATTCTCGGTATATATCTTAGATCTCAGAAACCACGGGCAATCGCCACACAGCAATACGTTTAATTACATCGCTATGATGGAAGATCTTCAGGAGTTTATAGAAGATCACCAACTGGAAAACCCTATCTTGATTGGCCACTCGATGGGTGGAAAGGTAGCTATGTATTATTCCCTGGAATACCCCGACCATGTTAACAGCCTGATTGTTGTGGATATCAGTATGAGGAGATACCCGCATCGCAGTGCTCATATCAACATGATTGACGCCATGCTGGCGGTGGACTTTGAGAAGGCAGCATCGCGCGAAGAGGTGGAACAGCAGCTGGAGGCCTCTATGCCGAGCAAACCGATACGCCTCTTTGTGATGAAGAATTTAGAACGGGTAGGCAACAATACATTTAAATGGCGCATAAACCTGCAGGCGCTCAGCGATAATATTGCCCATGTTTTTGAAGGCGTAGAGCATCCGGGGATTTATGAGAATCCCGCTTTATTTGTCCGTGGCGGCAAATCGGATTACATTAGTGATGAGGACATGGGAAGGATTAAGTTGCACTTTCCCGGAGCACATTTGGAAACCATTCAGGGGGCTTCGCACTGGATGCATGCTGAAAAGCCCGAAGAGCTCTGCTCCCTTTTCAGCGAGTTTACCGGAAAAACATGCGAGTATAAGCCGCCCAAATAATAGCGGAATGCCGTTGGCTTCAGCCTGTGGAATATCAGGTATTCTCCACAACACAGGGCCTCAGTCCTCTGGTAAAAAGGACTGAGGCCCTGCCATTTCTGGTTGACCTCCGCTATCCGTCAGCTAAAGTCCTGAAGCTTTGGGAGCAAAGGATGAGAACACTTTAGCTGTCATTGTGCAATGTAATGCAGTTTTTTGCTCTGATGCATCGAAATGGTTAATAATGTGTTGCCGAGAAATTGGAGATGGCTGCCTGCAATCTGATATCAATGATTTTAGCGGCAGATTGATAATTATCCGTCACATAATACCCGTTTTGCTTCGTAAATCCTTTAAGGTCTCTGCCTGTGAGGAATGTGGAAGCTTCTATTCTGGCTCCTGACCCGGAAGGTATCTGCAATTTGATATCGGAAGCGCCGGCATTAATGACCATATCCGTTTTTTTGTAGCGGTCTCCTAACTTAACGCTTATGGAAGATGCGCCACCGTCGATGTTGATGGTTTTTACCCTCAGCTCTAACAAATCAAAATCTATCTCTGCAGCGCCAATGTTGAAATCAAAATCCCAGGCAGGGGCAGTATGCAGCAGTGCTTCAACAGAATTGTATTCATTATCGGGGATTTTTATGTTTTTGTTTTTCAGTTTAAAATCGATGTGTTGGTGATCTCCGTCGGTGCGTGTTTTCATCGAATATCTGCCGGCGTTGCCCTTTTTATGAAAAACGGCCAGGTATTCTCCGGAGTTTCCCTCGATGGAGAAAGTGCCGGCCCCGGCATCAAATTCCAGCGATGCATTAGCCACATCCTCATAATTTGCTGTAAGTTTTTGTGATTTACTCCAGTCGTAGGTGTGCTCCTCTTCTTTTTCCTGCTCCCATGATTTATCATCATCAAATTTAAAGTGAAACTGATTTTTGTTCCAGCGGAAATCCCTATAGTGTTTACTGTCGGAATCAACAAGAGCAAAGGCCGCAATTACGGCGGCCACCGAAAGGCTCAACCTGATTAAAGCATGTACCGGGATGATGGAGATGCCCCACAAAATCAGCAGCAAGGGCCACATGTTAAACAGCAGTGACCAGCTAAAATAGACCACCCCCATGTTTTTCAGGATAAACAATATACCTATCACAATCAGGAGCACTCCCCAAAATAGTTTTTTATAACTCATCGTCTTGTTTTTTTTCTTTTTTGAAATGATTGATTATTAAGGCTACCCCACCTATCACAAGGATAAGTGGCCATAGGTCTTCAAAATAGATCCTTGGCACAAAACGGTCTACCAAAAACAGTGCGCCAATAGTAATAAGTATGAGGCCTGCTATAAGACTGCCCCGGTTGCTATCTATAGCCGATGGCTGGTAAGGCTCTTCGGATTCATCAGGCTGAAAACCGGCTTGTGTATTGTCGTTATATATGGTGGCATTGTGGTTATCAGGGACAAAAATCCACAGCAGGATATAAATAATCAGGCCTCCGCCCCCAAAAATGGCCAACAGAACAAACAGTATGCGAACCAGCAGCGGGTCGATATTAAAATATCTTCCCAACCCGGAAGCTACGCCTCCAATTACCTGGTTACTGGTGTCTCGGAATAATTTTTTATGAGTCATATGCTTTCTTTTTGTGATTAGACGAAGATAGCACCTGCCGGTTACAAAAAGCAAGTAACTTTAATGAAAGAAATGGCTATTCTTCTTCCATTTGATGTTTCCGGTAAGCATAAGCAGAAACCCAGATGCTTACTTCATACAGTCCGAATAAGGGAAAGGCCACCATTATCTGGCTAAACACATCGGCAGGTGTAATAATGGCCGACAAAAGAAGGACGATAACCAGCATATATTTCCTGTTGCGGCGCATATAAGCAGGGGTAAGCAGCCCCACTTTCGTAATAAAAAACACAAAAATGGGCATCTCAAATACCAGCCCAAGGGCAAAAGTCAGGGATACTACGGTGCTGATATAGGATCGTAAGGCAATTGTGTTGGTTACCGATTCACTCACCTGGTAAGTCCCTAAAAAGTTGATGGTTAAAGGAACTATCAGGAAATAACTAAACAGTACTCCGATAATAAAGAGTAGTGAAGTAACTATAACGGCACCTGTGGTGTGCTTCTGTTCATCGGGATAGAGGGCCGGACGAATAAAGGCCCAGATTTCTCCTATGATGTATGGAATAGCAATAATGATACCGGCAATTATAGAGATATATAAGTGAATAAGAAACTGCCCTGACATCTCCAGATTTACTATGGTAAGGTTCAGGTCCTCGATACATAATCCCTTTACGGCGATGAGTTCGGCCAGCCTGCATAACATGATATTGGTGATGAAATCTGCCCTTTTCGGCGCCAGGATGATGGTGTCGAAAACAAAGTCTCTGCCTATAAAGGCCAGGATAGCAAAAACAAGAACGGCTATAAACGAACGCAGAAGGTGCCACCGCAATGCTTCCAGATGCCCCCAAAAGGACATATCGTCATTTCCTGTGTTTTTCTCGTTTGTATTATTGTTCTTTTCAGCCATCAGACATTTTAAAAAACCAAAAATAAAAAAAACCGCTCATTAATGAGCGGTTTTTTTTCAATATCAGCGGTTGCTTCTATTTCTTAAAGAAAGTAGGCTTAATGGTCAGCATGGTCCAGGCCCACACCGGTGTTTCAGTATTGGTGCCACCTGTTTTGAAAACCTTTAGGGTTTCTGAAGGCATAGCGTAGGATAGGCCTATCTGAAGCTTCACCTCTTTGCTGAAGCCTTTGATAAACATTACGTCAAGTGCACTTCCCAGCGATTTGTCATAATATCCTCCGTTGGGGTCTGCCACTTTCTGTTCGGTTGAAAAGAGATGGTAAAACGCTTTAATGGTGGTGGACTTGTTGAATTTATGCGTGATATTCGGATAAATATCTACCAGTCCACCGTTTTTTGTGTGCTTATCCATCAGCACAAAATGATTCATCCAGCCATAATATTTAAAGCGGGCGCCATACATCACATTAAAAGTATGGTCGGTATCAATGTAATCCGCATCGGTATTGGTGGCATCATGCCCCGATATGAGGTCAGCGCCCACTCCAAGACGGGTGCTGTTGAATTTGTATCCCGCATCGGCAGTCAGGTAATAAGCGTTAATGTCCTGCCCGGACTGGTTCTTACCGCCCTGCATAAAGGCGTTAGCAGTAACATCCAACCCGCTTTTAGCATATTTTCCGTGGAATCCGTAAGTAATCGTGCCATTTACCTTATTAGAAGTATCAGACTCGGCATAACCTGCATAAATTCCTGTAAAAGAAAGCGAAAACGCATCATTGAATTTTCTTTGCAGATAGATGAAATCCAGGGTTTTGATGCGGTTACGGTCGGCATAATAGTAGTTATTTTTGTTGGCCACATCCCCGGTAATTTTGCTGTTCAGGCTGTTGTATGATAATCCCAGGTCAAAACGCCAGTTGTTTTTTTGTGTTTTAAACACCAGTGCATCGTAGGTAAGACCGTATTGGTTCCAGTTTCTCCATGACAACAACCGTTGGTCGTCGTATTTCAGCTCCTGGCGTCCTATTTTCAGGCCCGAAGATTCGCCCAGTTTTAAGTTAACCCAGGCCTCATGAATATCCAGGCCGTGATTATAACCCCAAACGCCTGCGCCGCTGTATATGTCTTCGCCTCCCCAGGCTCTGACATCCTGCAAGGAAAGGCGCGCATCATAGCTGTCGCTTTTATAAATCAGGTTCAGCCGTGTACGTTGCGACACATAATATTGAGTGACATCCTCTTCCACAGGAATGTACTTATAACCGTTATTGGCTTCTGCGCGTGTTCTCCATTCTCCTGTGATAGAGAACTGTGCATTTGCCTGCATCATCAGCGCAAAGCTGAAAATTAAAGTGATGGATATTTTTATTAATGTTTTCTTCATTTTATCAGTTTTTAGTGCTTTGTGGTTTAACATCCTCCGGATACTTCAACTTTTTCTTTTTCTGAACTTTTCTGGTTTTCTGTTGCGGAGGTTCCCGGGGCGTTATTCATTTCGTAGCTTTTTACTTTGGCATCGGTAAACGCATGCCATGCTTTCGCTCCGCGCTCTTGCATCAGGCCGTTCATAAAACCATTGGCTCCGTAAAGCAGTGATTTGGCATCATATCCAATCATGTTCAGATAAGCAATAACAAAAGCACTGTGCTGCCCTGTAAAGCAATAAGGGACCACTGTTTTATCCGTTGGAAGCGTGTTCAGCGAAGTTTTTCTTCCCAGTGATTTTTTCGGGTCATACTGGATGGCGCCCGGGATATGCCCTTTTTCATACTTCTGTTCAGGCCAGTAATTCACGATGTAATAGTCATCCCCGTTTTCGAACAGCTCATCGGCTTTCAGTCTTACAGGCTTAAAGCCTTTTTCTAAAAGTTCCTGGGCTCTTGCGTGCATGATCTCAATTCCGGTAGTTTCTCCTGTGTTTAATGCCGGGAATTCAGTGGGTTTATTTTTTGGATTGGCCTTAGTTTCCAGCTGGTCTGCATATTTGTTGGAGACGTTCTTGCGCCATTTAGCATCGGCAGTTACTTCATCCCAGGCGCTCATGCCCCATTTCATATCATAAACATTATCATAACCTAACAATTGCATGATTGAAGTGGCATAACCAGCGGATTGACCTGTATAGCACACCATAACGATATGGCTGTAACTGGTTGGGGTGATTGTGTTTTCAAAATAGTGAATCAAATCAGCCATTTTTACATTTTCAGCTCCCGGAATATGGCCATTGCTGAAATCTTTTTCGTTACGAATATCGAGGATATGGATGTCCTGATTTAAATTTTCATGAACCACCGAAGGTTCAATCATTGAGGGGACGCGTTTGCTGTTGATAAAATCGCCGGTTTGCTCAATGTGATCCATTAACAGATCAAACTCATCAACCTTTTGCGTTTCTTCCTGGCTGCTCTTGTCTTTTTTTGCATTGTTACCGCAGCTTGTTGTAAAGCTAACGAATGATAGCAACAAGATAATGGAAATGATATTTCTGTAATTCTTCATAATGTAATTAATTCTTTAGTTTTAAAATTAGTTTTAAGATTAGCAACCACCCGATACTTCGATGGTGGTTTTTACTTCGACTTCTTGTTTTTCAGGTTTTTCCTGTTTCTTAAAGTATTTTGCAAAATCATACTGCGGTTTCCCGGCTTTAAAATGGCCGTAGCTTGGGTGGTAGTTTTTGATGATATGTTTGTTTGCCAGTGCAAACCCACCATGTAAATAAGTGACGTTATCATAATTTAACTGCCGGAGCAAAAACCAGGCGTTTGAACTGTTCACTTCATCTTTTCCGTAAAAAACAACGGTTTTGTCATTGTCAAATGCGGAGCGGTGTTTTTCAGCGAGCAATTCACTGTAAGGAATATTCACGGCGCCTTTAATATGATCATACTCAAACACGTCAGGTTTCCGGAGGTCAACAAATAAGTATTGTTCTTTTTCTCCGGACTGAAGCGTGGCATAGAGCTCTTGCAAGCTCATCCCTTCCTCGCCGGCAGCCATTTCAATGGCGTTTTCTGAAGTTACGTCGTAGTCTTCGGAGTAAAGTTTACTAACAATGACTACAATTACCATAATTACGGTAAAAGCCAGCGCTGCGTTATTTAGTGTGTTTGTTTTCATTTTTCTTTTTTTTATAATTAACAACCCCCTGATACTTCCACATTTTGTATTACTGGTGCTGAAGAACCTTTAGAGGTTTTCACTTCTCTTTCCATGCCCTGGAAATATTCACTTGCCCTTTTTTTGAAACGGTAATCAAAAATGGCCTGCTGGTATATCGGGTTAGTTGGCTTTTGGTTTTCATCATAGTGGAAAATGGATTCCACAAAATGATTCAGTCCGCCTTTCATCACGTAAAAGTCATTATGTCCCAATCGCCTGAAGTGCATCCAGGCTTTGTCAGCCAATACGTTGTTGTTAGAATAAAATATTTTCAGGTCTTTTTTGTCATCGCTCTTTTCCAGTAGTAAGTCCATTACTCTTTCTGAAGAGAGATCGGCCAGGGGAATGTTTATTGCGCCGGGCAGGCTGAATTTGTTAAATTCATCCTGCGAGCGAACGTCTATCAGCTCCACATTCGTTGATTGAACCGGGTTTATGAGGTGGAAAGCCACTTTATCAATCCCGGCATAGCGGCTGTCATCGTTCATCGCTTCGTGCAGCTCCTCTGAAGAGATTTCGTAAAAAGCGGCTTTTTTATTTTCCGGGATTACGGCGGCAATAACACCAAGGATGAGGATAGCAGTTACCGCAATTCCGATTTTTGCCTTATTATTTGGCGTAACCCCTGTGGCATACTTTGCGGATAATTTGTTCTGGATTCCGGAAGTGATATAGAATGCCACCAGGGCAATCACTATTATCAGCAAGGCGAAGGCTCCCCGGGAGATGCCCAGCGATTCGAAAACCTTAACACTGCCGTAGTTGCTGCTGGTGTAGAAATTTTCGAGCCAACCAAAATTTTCACCGAAAATAAAAACACCCAACAAAATACCCACAAGAAAAATCATTGCATCGAGGCGGCCGATGGAGGCAGCAGCCATGGATGTTCCGGGGCAGAAACCGCCAAGGATAAAGCCCACGCCCATAATGGCGCCTCCCACGATGGCGGGCCACAGGTAAAGGGGGTTCACATAAACCACAGAGAGGTCTATCCATCCGAAATATCCGAAAAAGATCAACCCCACCATAGCAGTGATTGCTGCAGTGAAAAATACTTTAAGCACAACAAAATCATATCCGTAAAAAACACCCACCAGTTTTCGCGAGGATGAAAAGCCGGCATTTTCGAGGATATATCCGAAAAAGAACCCTAAAACCAGGGCTATAATAAAATTAAACTCGCTTCCAATGATTCCAAAAGGTACTAAAGGTCCCATAATTTTCTCTTTAAAGATTTATAACCAAAGCTTTCTCATGAAGTAAGCCACAATAAAGCCTGTTCCGAAGATAGCCAGCATAGTAACAAAACCGGCTGTCGACAATACCGACATGCCGCTCAGGGCAGCGCCGCTGGTGCATCCGCGACCCAGTTGCGCCCCTACACCAAAGAGCACTCCTCCGCCAAGGGCGGCAAGTATGCGTGTTTGTGAAGAGATGTTTGGCCCTTTTTCCAGATGGAATTTCAGGCGGTTGCCCACCGTTCCTGAGAAGAAAGCGCCGATGATAACCCCCACGGCAAGAAAGACCAGCCAGGTTTTCAGGGGGCCGCCATTGCCCAGATACTGCGAGTAAAAGGCAGAGCTTTCGGCATGGTCAGGACTGACGCTGTTGATAACGCTTACCACTACGCTTTTTAGCGCACCGCTGGAGCCTAAGCCGCGCCCTGAAAGGTAAAATGATCCCAGTAGTACCAGTCCGAGAAAGAATCCGGCCAGGTATGGGTTCATATGTTTTGATGGTTTGGTATTCATGGTATAATATTTTTAAGATTAAACGGGTATTTCTTTTTTCTCTGATTCATCCGCGGGTGCTGCTGCTTCGTCTTCATCCTCAATCTCTTCATAGCCGGTAATCATGGCTTTCAGGTTTGTGGTCAGCGTGTGGCCGGTGGTTATCAGGTAAAGATGCACAATAACAAAAACAACCAGCATAAAGGCACCGGCAGTATGGATTAAAGCAACTACTTCCAGCCCGCCCATTTCTATGGCTTTCATTTCTGCCCCCGAAGGATAACGATAAAACATGTAGAGAAGTCCTGAAACCACCATAACGGGGATAACCAGGACTTTCAACCCCAGGTAAACCAGCCTTTGTAAAGGGTTTAATTTACTCAGTACTGTTTTTTTAGTGGGGTGTGGCGCATTGCGAAAGATGCCGAACAAATAATATTCTGCCTGCGCTTTGAGGTTCTGAAAAGTAGGCATGTATTGCTTCCAGGCATCGGTAGACAAGTGCCAGAAGATGGCAAATGCAATTAATACTATGAATGCCCATGCCGCTATGTTATGCCATGCTACGGCGGTTTCGAATCCAAAAAGGGTGAAGGAGCCATGGATTTCAAAACCCGTGAATCCGAGAAAGAATATCAGGATGGCTTGTGTCCAGTGCCAGATTCTTTCAAATTTATAATATAGATATACTTTTTTCATAGTGTAAAATGGTTTAAGTATTTAAGCCTTGATTTTTCTGTTTTTCCAGGAAAAGATCCTGATAGCGCTATGTGCTGCCACGCCAAGCAGCGACAGGATGATTAACCACACGCCGGCGGTGTCAATAGCTGCATTGTAATCGCGTCCGGGCATGTAAAAATCGGTAAGCCCTTCCAGGCGGCTGCCTTTACGGGTATGGCATTCTGTGCAGGATACCGACTGATCGGCCGGCGAAACCATATGGCTGAGTGGCAGTGTCATCTCGGTTTCTATAAAATCATATTCACCGCTGTAGGGAAGGTCTAAATAGTCCATCCCTGCTTCTAAAGAACGGCCCCAGTCAAAATCAACCCACAAGGCGCCTTGTCCTTCTTCTTTATCCCATAACTTCATCTGAATGAGGTTATTGTATTCCGTATCGTAAGGTTGCTTACCGGTGTGTATTTTAACCGGACGAATTTTTGAGCGGTCATCGTCATATGACCCGTGCAGGGTATTGATCTGAACAGGCATTTCATCAATTTTATCGGTAAGGTAATGGTGATCGGCTGTTCCGTTAAACCAGATATAATCGGGTTCAAGATTGGTGCCCCACTCAAAGGAGCCTTTTATGGAAAGGTACTCATGCCGTCCTTCATCGTTGTCGATGGCATAAGGGTTGCCGTCCTTGTCCAGCTTGGTGGCGGTAGACCAATCCCAGTTGGTTTTGGTGGGATTTACCTTGGCATAAGTAGGTATGTGGCACGTTTGACACGATACTTTCAAAGTATGCTCATTGAGGATATTTGTTTGATGAGGTTGCTCCGTATGGCACGATGAGCAGGTAGCCCGGTTACGGTCCATGGAAGATACGCCGTAATATTTTCCTTTCATCTGGTGTTTTTCCGTTTCATGACATTCCACACACGACATGTCCGGACCATCCTTTGCCATATGTACATCCACATCGCGTGTGGTGTTGAGCAGCGCCTTTTCCATAGCCCCGTTTTTTACGTTATTGCCGCCGGCGCTGTAGAAGTGGCAAACGCCGCAGTTGTGTTTGCCCGGTGCGCCCACATTCTGTGCGGCGTATGACAAATCTACCTGCTGGTGGGGATAACCGGCTGAGCCCGGAGCTTTTGAATAGGTTTGTGAATTATCATGACAAACCAAACAGTCGATATTAGATTGGTTGCTGAAATCAAAATCCTTGTCATCATATCCATATCCAATGTGGCAACGGGTGCAGGTGCCTTCGCTGCCTGCAATTCCCGTACAGAAGTTGTTAATCAGGTTTTGCTTGCCCAGGTATGTAACCCCGCGGCCTTCAATATGAGCTTCGCGCTCCCAGTTCCAGTGAGAGGTTTCCATCACCTCTTTGCCGCGCTCGGTATGGCACTTTAAGCAGGTGTTGGTTACTTCCTGTACCGTTTCAAAGTTTTTATGAAGTTCTGAAAACTTGGAGTGATCTACAGACTTATTTTGGTACATTGGATCTTGTTTCCGCGGCACATAATCCATCTCTTTATGCTGGCCCCGGCCAGTAATAAAAGCCGCTAAAAGTGTTATTATCAATAATCCCGTATATCTCATGATCTTATTTTTATTGAATCTAAACAATGTAGTTATTCTGGATATTTATTTAGGTTCAAAAATAGGTATATTTTTAAATGTAAAGTTCGTTAGGAAGTATTTTATGCTTTTATTTTTTTATGATACTAAGCATAAAGAAAGTTGACCAATATCAATGAAAAAAATGATAAATTTGGCATTAAAATTTGTGAGGATTTTTATGGAAGAGAGATACAGCGCTATGAATTGTTTGATGTGTCGGAAAGAAGGGCAGGTGTGTGCGGAAAAATTAACCGTTGAGCAGGCAATGACACTTAATAAGCACCGGGCAGAAGTTACTTTTAAAAAAGGTGAAGTGCTGTGCAAGCAAGGCGGCATTGCTTCGCATGTGATCTTTATACGTGAAGGGTTGGTGAAGGTGTATCTTGAGAAAGGGAAAAAGAACCTGATATTACGGGTAAAGGCAGGCGGTACTTATGTGGGGCTGAGTTCAATGTTTGGTTCAAATAGTTTTAATTACAGCGCTTCAGCTTTTGTTGATACTAAAGTATGTATGATTGAGATGGAAGCGTTCCAAAAGATGATAGAGGAGAACGCCGCTTTTGGTGTGGAAATCATCAAAATCCTCAACCAATCGCTAATGCAGGGCTATGATCGGCTTTACCAGCTGACGCAAAAGAATTTGCATGGCCGTTTGGCTGATATCCTGATTTGTTTATCCAAAAAAGTGTATGACAGGAAGCAGTTCAAGTTGCAGGCCACACGCAGAGAGCTGGGAGAATTATCGAGCATGGCAACGGAGAGTGTGGTGAGAATTTTGAAGGATTTTAAGGACGAAGGGCTGGTGGTGTTAGAAGGTAAAACAATAGAAATAATAGATTTAGAGCGGCTGGAGCGGATCAGTGAGCTGGGATAATTGCTTTTAAGAGAGGTGGAATACTGATTATCACCCAAATTGAGCGATTCTCGCTCACGATAAAGAAATTGTAAGCATTTCACCTTCCCGCAATTCTGCGTGACAGGCTACCCATTCGGTGAAATACAACAATTTCTAAATCGGGGTTAAACCTAAGTAAAGCGCTTTTTCACTTTCCCGGAAAATAAGTCGGGACAGGCCGTTCAAACCGCTCAACTTAGGCATCAATTGAATTGCGCCTTTGTACCGATTGCTATTTGAATTGCGCCTTTAGTTCCTCAAGGCTTTTGGCGGGACGGGCGTTACACTCCTAAAGGCACTTCAAATATATATCGGCGAGTCTTCGGGATAATTTCAATGTTTCGTTGAAGCTCACTTTGAAATACAATTGGTATAAACCGTGTTAAGAAGATACAGCAGCATCAATCAAACAACCCTGAAAGAGTTTAATAACAACAAGATATACAATTGAGAAACTTTAGCGAATAAATTTTTTTTTAAGATTTGCCGTTATGTCAAAGGTTTATATGAAGGCAGAACAAAAGGCGGCCTGTTTTTTTGGCTTATCTTTCTCCTTGGCTATGAATTCCTCTATCTGCTTAACTTTGGCATAAGCTATTTCTCTTTTATCAGATAACAACTATCGCCATAACTCAGGAACCTAAAGCCATGTTCTAGAGCAAACTGATATACTTTTTTCCAGCGGACCCCTATAAAAGCAGATACTAGCAGAAGGAGCGTGCTTTTGGGCTGGTGAAAGTTGGTAAACATGGCATCAGCCATTTTGTAGGTGTATCCCGGCACTATCATAAGCCTCGTTTGGCCGGTGAGTTGCTCAAGATTATTTGCAGTTAAGAAATCTATTACTTTTTTAAGTGCCTCTTTGCGGGTTAACGAGGCATGCTCTTTATAGGGCAACCACTGCGGAATATCGAAGGTTGCCCGGCAGCCCTGCTCTGCTATTTTTCCGCCAAACCAGTAAATGCTTTCCAGGGTGCGCACAGAGGTGGTTCCTACCGGGGTGAAGCGTTTGCCTGCGTTAGCATGCAGATGTTGTAATGTTTTGAGCGAGACCACTATTTTTTCGTCGTGCATGGCATGGTTGCCGATTTTTTCTTCTATAACCGGCTTAAAAGTACCGGCACCTACGTGCAGGGTGACTTTTTCTGATGGAATTCCTTTAGTGCCGATGGCTTCAAGGATTTCAGGTGTGAAATGCAGACCTGCCGTGGGCGCCGCCACAGAGCCATCGTTTTTTGCAAAAATGGTCTGATAACGCTTACGGTCCAAGGGTTCTGCTTCCCTTTTCAGATAGGGGGGCAGTGGTATTTCTCCTGCACGCATCAGCAGTTCTGAGAAGGTAATGTTGCTGTTCCACGAAAGTCTCACAACATAGGCATTCTCTTCAGGCTTCACTTTTTCGGCATATACAGTTATGTTATCATCAACGTTCATTACAAGTGAACCGCTTTTCCATTTTTTGGCGTTGCCAACAAAGCATTTCCATAAGGAGGGGCCTGTGCTTTGAAAAGCGGATTGAATATCGCTTTCAAAGGGCTCTAAGATAAATACTTCTATTTTGGCCCCGGTTGCTTTTTTAAAGTAAAGGCGTGCCTGTACCACTTTTGTTTCGTTAAAAATCAGCAGGCTGTTCTCCGGAAGCAAGGCGGGAACGTCTTTAAAAACGTGTTCGGTAATGGTGCCTTGCCGGTAACGTAAGAGCTTCGATTCATCGCGGCGGACCAGCGGGTATTTTGCCACCCGCTCATCCGGGAGCAGGTAATCAAAATCTTCAATAGTGATATTTTTAGGATTGTGCATGGTTTATTTTAGTGCAGAGCCCCGGAGATGTCTATTTTATCGCCGTAGAAATGGATCACTTCATCCTCTTCAATAACTCTGATTTTTCCAATATGGTTTCCGGTTTGGTGATACCATAATTCCACAAAAAAGTCATTTACCAGGTAGAGTTTTATGGCGTAATACATATATATCCTCCCGGCCATCTCTTCTCCCGACTCCAAAGCATGCGTTGCCTGCTTAGCCATCGGGAGCGTCATGTATTGTTCTTTTGTGATTGGTTTCATAATATTTTTCAGGATGCAAATTTCATAAAAAAAAGCACTCACATGAGTGCTTTGTTCAATTCTGTTGGTAAAGTAGGTGTAATAAAAAGAGAAATATCTGTCCGTAGCGTTAGTATATAGGTTCAAACTGATCTATTTCCCTTTCATAGCGGTCTTTAAGGATACGGAGTTTTTCAATATCCGCATCAACATCATAAACCCTCAGCAGATCCACAACACCCTGCTTAATATAAATCATCCCTAAAGCGGCATCAAAAGACTTATATTCGAAATTAGTTTTGATTATTTTGGTAATTACTTCAAACTCATCCCACGGCACTTCATGCGGAAGCTTGATATAGTATGAGTTCTCCTGTTCCAGATCTTTAAAGATGTCCTGCTCTATCTCTTCCATTTCCAAAAACTTACGCACTCGGATAAGCGTTTTTACCTCTTTGATATTGCGGTTTTTATCAAATTTAATACCTTGATTTTCATAAGCCTGCAATATTTCTTTCACCCTGGAGAGGTCTTCGGTTTTAATGCGTAATACCGACCGCAACTGGTTGAACAGGGTGATATGGCCTAATACGCAATCAAATTGCAAATCGGGGATTTTTTCCTTAACATGCTGTGTAATCCGGATAATATCATCTTCGCAGATGTTTCTAAAGCTGGTCATAACAGCAAAAAGGTTTCTGGGGACAAGTTCTATTTCATTTCTCGGAATATTGAAAAACTCATAATAACCCGGAAATGGATGCATATCTTCCAGAACTAACTGACGGATAGGAGTTTCCGTTTGATAAGTAGATAAGCTTTCTTTTTTAACAATATATCCTATTGACCCATACTTACACTTATTTTCCATATTTTTCTGGTTTTAATTACAGATTCAAATATACAATTATTTAAATCTATCACAAATAATTTTAAAACTCTTTTGAAACGTTTGTGCATGTTATAGTTATATAGTAAAACAGCAGGTCTGAGTGGATGATATAGCAGGAAATCCTGAGGTTGAACTTACATTTTATTTGCCGAACAATATACCACGCGTGCTTTTTATTTAATTTTGCAGGCTCGTAAGATTATAAAGGCAATGAAAAGATATATTCCAAACGTTATCACTTCGCTGAATTTGATTTGTGGCGTGCTTGCTGTTTTGCTGGCCTCACAGGGTTACATTATCATTGCGGCTTGGTTTATTGTTTTGGCGGCGGTAATGGATTTTCTTGACGGGATGGCTGCGCGTGCGCTCAAAGCTTATTCGGAGGTAGGGGAGCAGCTGGATTCGCTGGCTGATTTGATTTCCTTTGGCCTTGCTCCGGCTGTGCTGCTTTTCCAGTTGATTACGCATGCTATAGAGGGATCAGGACTCTCAGAGTATCCCGAAATTGCTTATGTGGTAATTTTGTTGCCGCTTTTTTCGGCGCTGCGCCTGGCCCGTTTCAATACCGATGATACACAAAAAAGTTCTTTTTTAGGACTTGCCGTACCGGCCAGCGCCCTCTTTTTTGCGGGTATTGCTTTAGCGGCAGCTTATGCCATCGAAATCCCCGGCCTGGCCGGATGGGTGGGTAAACAGGCTTCTAATGCCCCTTTGCTGATAGTGCTGATACTTGCTTTTTCTTTTTTTATGGTAATGCCCATGAGGCTTTTCTCGCTTAAAATGAGTGATGGGTCATGGGAGAACAATAAGGTGCAGTGGCTTTTCGGCGCCTTTGTGGTGGTGCTTATGCTTATTCTAAAGGCGGCAGCATTGCCTTTGATTATCCTGGGATATATTTTTTCAGGAGCGCTTGTCAATCTGTTTAATAACGATACCAAACAACGCTAAGATGAGAAAAGCCTGGGTTATTATTTGGATATTGTTGCCGGCGCTTTTTTCGTGTACCGGAAATACCAGACAAAGAAATGTGGAGCAGGAGCGTGCTGAGAACCCTTTGGTTATAGAGAAACTAAGCCCGGCCGAGCAGGCACAGTTAGCTGCAGTATTCACTGGTGGCGTTTATGAGCAAATCGACTCGTTGATGGCTGTCTATAAAGAGCGTTTTAGTTTTAATGGTAGCGTACTGATAGGTTACCATGGCATGCCTGCTTATCATAAAACGTTTGGGTATATGGATTTTTCAGAAAAAGAACCCACCTCTAAAAATATCCCCTTTCAGCTTGCTTCTGTTAGTAAGCAGTTTACCGCCATCTCTGTCATCATGCTGGTGGAGGAGGGAGTATTAAATTACGGTGATACTGTGGCGCATTTTATTCCTGACTTTCCTTATCCACGAGTAACAGTGGAACAACTGTTGCATCATACTGCCGGGATGCCTAATTATATGTGGTTGCTGGAACATAAATGGGAGCGGGGGAAAGAAGCTTATAACGATGATATTATCTATTTAATGAAAACGCATGAGACCAATCTGTATTTCAGACCTGGCTTGCGATATGATTACTCCAACACAGGCTATGCCGTGCTGGCTTATCTCGTGGAAGTTGTTTCCGGGATGCCTTTCCCTGACTTTGTACAGCAGCGCATCTTTGATCCCCTGGAAATGAAGAATAGCTTTGTATACAGCAGAGCGCTGGGGCGGGAATATCCGGAACGCCTTAGCGGTTACTACCGCCGGTGGCGCAGGTATAATAAAATAAGCGAAACAGTGCATGATGGCGTGGTAGGTGACAAAGGAGTCTACTCTACGGCAGAAGATCTTTTTAAATGGGACCAGGCACTTTATACCAATAAGCTAATATCCGACTCCTCTAAAAAGCGGGCTTTTACCCCCGTAAAAGTACGTTCCAGATGGGAGTATCCTTATGGTTACGGTTTCAGGCTAAAAACAGTGAATGATAAAAAGGTGGTGTACCATACAGGCCTCTGGGAAGGGTTCCGTGTTAATTTGATGCGTTACATAGAAGACAGGAATACCATTATTGTGCTGAACCACACCAATGCAAACGTTAATAACGTGATGATAAAACGGATTGAGCACATCCTGCAGAATGAGCCAGAGATAACACCTACCCGTGAAGTGGTGACCAGGATACTGGAAGAGGGCGTTGATAAAGGAATGTTGTTGTATCTGAAGTATAAGCGCAGAGGTATAACTATCGATAAGAAAAAAATACTTACTGCGGCCGAGTTGCTGTCGGAGCTTCAAAAACCCGGAGCTTCCAGTGCTTTGATAGAGGTGTACAGACAGATTTCCTCAGAGATGTCGGTAGAGCGGGATTTTAAGGTAAGCGGATAGAGGTCAGCGCAGTTCAAAATTTTTGCCCAGGTATACATTCCTCACATGTTCATCTTCAGCCAGCTCTTTGGGGCTTCCGGCTTTCATAACGCTTCCTTCAAACAGTAAGTATGAGCGGTCTGTAATTCGCAGCGTCTCATGTACGTTATGGTCGGTGATGATGACACCGATATTACGGTCTTTTAGTTTTTTTACAATTTGCTGTATGTCTTCCACCGCAATAGGGTCTACTCCTGCAAAAGGCTCATCTAACAGAATAAACTTGGGATCTACTGCTAAGGCACGCGCTATCTCGGTACGTCTGCGTTCTCCTCCCGAAAGGGTAATTCCTTTGCTTTTGCGCAGATCTTTCAGGCCAAACTCTTCCAGCAATCCCTCGGTACGCTCTTGCTGCTCTTTTTTACTCAGGCTTGTAAATTCCAATACGGCTTTCAGGTTATCTTCCACACTCAGCTGCCTGAAGACAGAAGCTTCTTGTGCCAGGTATCCTATCCCTTTCTGAGCCCGCTTATACATGGGTTCTTCTGTAATCTTCGTCTTATCGAGGTAGATTTCTCCGCTAAAAGGCTTTATAAGGCCTACAATCATATAAAAGCAAGTGGTTTTTCCGGCTCCGTTGGGCCCCAGAAGACCTACTATCTCTCCCTGTTCTACGTTAATAGAGACGTCATTAACTACTTTACGGCTCTTATATTTTTTTATCAGATTACGAGTATATAATTGCATGCTATAAAATCCCCTCTTTTAAAATATCATGTAGATGAATAACGCCCTGATATATGCCTTCATCCACCACCAGCAGCTGGGTGATGTTATTCGAACGCATGATGCTCAACGCATCACTTACGAGCGTCCCTGAGGTGATAGTCTTTGGGTTTTTGGTCATAATATCTGTTGCTTTCAGGCGATCAAAATCGCCTGTTTGCTCCAGCATCCTGCGCAAATCGCCATCGGTTATAATTCCTTTGAGATGATTGCTTTGGTCTACTACCGCCGCCGCTCCCAGGCGCTTCGAGGATATTTCCATGATGATGGCCCGGATGCCCTCGTTCAGGGCTACCACCGGGGCTTCATTCTTTGGGTAGATGTCCGAAACGCGCAGGTATAGTTTTTTGCCCAGGGTACCGGCAGGATGATAGCGGGCAAAATCGTCTGCCGTAAAGCCGCGATACTCTAAGAGTGCTACCGCCAAAGCATCGCCCATCACTAATTGTGCAGTAGTACTCGAGGTAGGTGCCAGATTATTGGGGCAGGCTTCTTTATCGATACTCGTATCAAAAATATAATCGGCTTGGCGGGCCAGGAAAGAGTCTGGATTACCTACGAAAGCAATTAACGGATTGCCCCCAAGTTTCAGGAATGGAACAAGCACCTTAATTTCGGCCGTGTTGCCACTGTTCGAAAGGCAAATAACCACATCATCTTCCCGCAGAATGCCCAGATCGCCATGAACAGCATCAGCGGCATGCATAAATATTGCCGGGGTGCCGGTAGAGTTCAGGGTGCCTACAATTTTTGCGGCGATATTAGCACTTTTGCCTATGCCTGTTACAATGACACGTCCTGCTGATTGAAAGATCATATCCACGGCCTGCTCAAAATGGTCTCCTATCCGGTGTTTCAGGCTCAGAATGGCTTGAGCTTCCTTTTCAATCGTTTTTATAGCACTTTGCTTGATGTTAATTTGCTGCACAAGATATTTTTTTGCAAATATATGAATTCTAAACAGGTGCTGAGGAATTAAAAAAACGTTAAAATCGGGAAAAAATCAGGTTTTATTTTCGCAGAAACAAAAAAAGAAGTAACTTAGAGAACAGATAAGCGTATCGAAATCGATTGAGAAAGTAAGTAATATTCTTGTTTTTTAGTTATCTTTGTTAACAATCTGCGAGGATATATTTCAAAAGAAGAACAGGCTCAATTTGTTTTATCGATAGCATATAGTTATTGGAGGTAATTAATTATTGACATGGTAGAAGTTAAAAAGGATTATTCTTTACACGGTCTTTTAAAAGAGATTTTCGGCTTCGAAAGCTTTAAAGGTAATCAGGAAGAAATAATACGAAACGTACTGGATAATAAGCATACATTTGTGATTATGCCCACCGGCGGGGGTAAATCTATGTGTTATCAATTGCCGGCACTTATCAGCGAAGGAACAGCTATTGTTATTTCTCCGTTGATAGCATTGATGAAAAATCAGGTGGACGCGCTGCGCAACTTTGGTTCTGACGAAGGGATAGCGCATGTTTTGAACTCTTCGCTCAGCAAAGCTGAGGTGAAACAGGTAAAGAGTGATTTGCTTGAGGGAAGGACCAAGCTCTTGTATGTGGCACCGGAATCGCTTACAAAAGAAGACAATGTAGAGTTTCTCAAAAATATTAAGATTTCGTTTTATGCCGTGGATGAAGCCCATTGTATCTCGGAATGGGGTCATGATTTCAGGCCGGAATACAGAAATATCAGGCCCATTATCAACTCGATAGGCCAGGACTCGCCGGTGATTGCCCTGACGGCAACAGCTACGGTAAAAGTGCAGCAGGATATCATGAAGAACCTTGAAATCCTGCACGGCTCTGTTTTTAAGTCTTCCTTCGACAGGCCTAACCTGTACTACGAAGTGAGGCCTAAAACCAAAAATGTGGTGAAAGACATCATCCGTTTTATTAAGACAAAACCCGGCAAGTCTGGAATCGTCTATTGCCTGAGCAGGAAGAAAGTGGAAGAGCTGGCTGAAACGCTGCAGATTAACGGCATTAAAGCATCGCCCTATCATGCCGGACTGGATGGCGCCACCCGGAAAGGCAACCAGGATAAGTTCCTTATGGAAGATGTGGATGTGATTGTTGCTACGATTGCTTTTGGTATGGGCATTGACAAACCGGATATCCGGTTTGTAATACACCATGATATTCCCAAGAGTATTGAAGGGTTTTATCAGGAAACAGGCCGTGCCGGAAGAGACGGGGGAGAGGGTAATTGTATTACCTTCTACAGCTACAGCGATATCCAGAAGCTTGACAAGTTCCTGAAAGGAAAACCAGTGGCAGAGCAGGAAATTGCCAGACAGCTGTTGCTGGAAACAGTGTCGTACGCCGAATCTTCCACCTGCCGGCACCGGCAGCTCCTGCATTATTTTGGCGAAATTTATACTAAAGATAATTGCGGCGCCTGTGATAATTGCTTGTACCCCAAAGAGCGCTTCGAAGGGCAGGATCATGTGGTTAAGGTGCTTAATTGTGTTATAGAGACCAAGCAGCTGTTTAAAGCCGACCATATCGCCAATGTGATTACCGGAAATGAACAAGCCGACGTGAAAGCGATGCGGCATGATCAGCTCGACTGTTATGGTATTGGAGAATATGAAGATGAGAAGCTTTGGAATGCCGTAATAAGGCAGTGTATCCTGGAGGGATTTCTCGAAAAAGAGGTGGAGAATTATGGCATTCTGAAAGTCACCAGCAAAGGACGTGAGTTTCTTAAAAACCCGCATTCCCTTAAACTGGTGAAAAACCATGATTACGAGACCAGCAACCGCGAAGCAGAGGAGTCCGAAGCGGGAGGACGTACCAGCACCGTGGATAAAACGCTTTTCAGAATGTTGAAAGACCTTCGCAAGGATATCAGCCAGAAAGAGAACCTGCCTCCGTTCGTGATATTCCAGGATCCCTCGCTGGAGGATATGGCTATCCAGTACCCGGTGAAAATGGAAGAGCTAACACACATTACGGGTGTGGGTAAAGGAAAAGCAGCTAAATACGGCAAGCCTTTTATTGAGTTGATTAGCGATTATGTGGAAGAGAACGACATCATCAGGCCCTATGATATGGTGGTGAAGTCTGTAGTTAATAAGTCCGGACTGAAGGTTTATATCATCACCAATATCGATAAAAAGGTGTCGCTGCAAGACATCGCTTTTGCGAAGAATATGACAGTCAGTGAGTTGTTGGGAGAGATAGAGTCTATCGTATCGTCGGGAACGAAGCTCGATATTGACTATTATGTTTCTGAATATATCGATGAAGATCATGAAGAGGAGATTTACGATTATTTTATGGAAGCCGAGTCGGATGAGATAGATGATGCCCTCAAAGAACTGGGCGAGGATGAGTTTTCGGAAGAAGAGATCAGGTTAATGCGAATAAAATTTCTGTCGGAGGTGGGTAACTAATGGAAATGACTGCGTTGTTCAGAACGGCAACGGGCCGTAGTTTCTTGTTATTTTTTATCATAGGGTTATCAGTGGTGTCGGTGGCCTGCTCTGAGCAGGAGAAAGAGAAGCCCGCTGTGGTAATGGATGAACAAAAGATGGTGGAGGTGATGGTGGACATGCACCTGACGGAGGCTGTTTTGACCCGAATCCGGGGCGCAGGCAAAGATGTTGAAGAGATATCGGATGACTATTATGAGAATATTTTTGAAAAACACAACATCAATAAAAAGATATTTGACAAGAGTTTTTCATACTATCAACGGAACCTCGGGGATATGGAAGGTATTTATGAGCAAGTGATTGTGGAGCTTAACAAGATGCAGCGCGAGCGTGAAATGATGCGCAAAAACAAGCAAAAGGAAGCCTCGGAAGAAGAAAGCAAGAGCCAGGAGGAAAATACCAGGAAGAGCGAAACCAAAAAGCTTGACTTACGAATGGATTTGAAGGAGGACGGCAAAAAATAACAATAGCACGCCGTGCAGGCGTGCTACTTAAAAAATGCATAAGGTTGCTTAATGGTTTTATTTTTCCACTAAGGTAAAAGTAGCAATATAATCTATCCGGTCTGCACCGTCATCAAGGGTATAGGTCCACTCAATCGTTTCATCATCCACCATTTCGCCCTGACCACTGACTGACCAGACGTCGTCCACATCCTGAAGAGGTACGGATACATTATCCCCGGCCACGATACCATATGCCGAAACGCTATTCCCCAGTAGTCCAAAGTTGAAAAGCAGCACCTGGCTGCTGTTGCCAGAGTCATGCTGGATATTAACACGATAGCTGCTCCTCTTGGCGGGCACTTCGTTGCAACTCCACTCACCAACAAAGGCATCGCGGGGATCCTGATCCGGGTTCACGTCTCCGGTTTCTTCGCACCCACTGAAAATAAACAGCGAGGTTATTAAAAACAAAGAGAAAAGGGTTGTTAACTTTTTCATTTTATTATAGTTTTTGTTATTTGATGATCAAAGGTACGCCTTTTCGCATAGCGACCTCCTTGTGGTAATATACAAAATATGTACCAGAAGTGAGCCTACCGATATCAATATTCTTTTTCTTTTGGGTTTCCATTACTTTTTTCCCCTGATAATTATAGATTATAATGGTAGCCTGCTCCGGAATTCCTTTCAAAGAGAAGTAATCTTTTGCCGGATTGGGATAGATTTCAAAGGCATCGGCTTCTATATCTCCGGAGGAAGTGGTGCAGGGCATTTGAATGCCTCCTGCCTCTTCTGCAGCAGCAATCAGGCTGTCGGCCTCCGGAGGCCATATATGCTGACTGGAAATTTCGCGGTCGGGTTTAATCACAATCATGGTGGGTGTGGATAAGATATTGTATAAGTCGAAAACAGCATTCCCGTTTCCTTCCAGGCCGCTGGCGCCGGCCATCTCAAGGCCGTATTCATTTTTAAAGGCTATTACCTCTTCGTTGGTATGGCCCTGGTCGATGGAAAAGAAATGCACATTTCCCGCATTACAACCAAACGCCTCGTAAGCTTCCTGGAAATCGGGAGCATACAATCCGCAATAAGAACAATCGGTCTGGTAAAAATCTATTACCGCAATTTTATTTTCATCAAGAATATCAAACAATTCAATGATGTTCCCCTGGGTGTCTTTTACACTAAAATTCACCGCCGTATCAAGGGTGGTTTGGGCTGTCAGGCTTCCTGCAAGTAAAACCATTAAGGCCAAATAAATTGCTTTTCGTATCATAAAATTCGAAGTTAAAAATCTACATATTTCAATACCAAAAGTAAATGAATTTTAAACTTCCTGCAACAGTTTATCTAAAAGGCTGCTGGCTCCAATGCGGAAAAGACTGTTATTCAGCCATATATCACCCAGGTTTTCAGCTACAATCTGATAATAGATGAGCGCTGTTTCTGCATCAGAAATTCCTCCGGCCGGTTTAATTCCGATTCTCTTCCCGGTCTTTTCATAATGTGCTTTGATAGCTTGCGTCATCACCCAAAAAGCTTCAGGAGTGGCCGCCGGTTTTATTTTTCCGGTGGAGGTTTTGATGAAATCAGCGCCCGCTTCCATGGCGATGTGGGCAGCGTGTTTCACCTGTGTGAGGTTTTCCAGCTCGCCGGTTTCCAGTATAACCTTCAGATGGGCTGTTTTGCAGGCGGCCTTCACTTGTTTTATTTCATCAAATACTTCCTGGTATTTTTCTTCCAGGAAAAGACCCCGTGAGATGACCATATCAATTTCCTCCGCACCTTCGGCAACGGCTGTTTCCACTTCGGCAAGCTTTACTGAACGAAAGGTTTGCCCCGAGGGAAATCCGGTAGCAACCACGGCGGTTTTTATGCCTGTGTTTTGCAGTTTCTCCCGTACCAGTCCCGAAAAGTTCGGGTAAACGCATACGGCGGCAACTTTTGGGATATTCTTCTCTGGATTTTCGGTTTTGATAGCTTTATCGCACAAAGCAACTACCTTTTGCATTGTGTCATTCCCGTTTAAAGTGGTGAGGTCAATCAATGATATCACCTTTCGCAGGATGCGTTGCCTTGCTTCTGCAGCATGTTTTTTGTTTTTGATTGCAGCAATTTGTTTTTCAACCTCCAAAGGGTTTACCTCTTTCATATTTTCAAAAAAACTCATAATATTCTTTTGAGTACAAAATTAGGATAAATTCAGTAGTTCTGTAAAGTTATTCCAACGCTAAAAGCAATGGCGATATTGCTGTTTATACCTTACCGCGAAAGCGGATAAAATATCCATAATCAACAGGTAAGCGAAACAGAAAATGCAGTACAGCTTATTTTGTATTTTACGCTTGTAGCCTCAAGGGAAAAAAGGAATAAAGGACATAAACGGCATGCATAATACTAGCAGTAAAATTAGCCAAAAAAAAGCCCCACTGAAACCAGTGAGGCGATTTAGTAGCGGGGGCTAGATTCGAACTAACGACCTTCGGGTTATGAGCCCGACGAGCTACCACTGCTCCACCCCGCAATATAAATATTTTAATTAATATCTGAGAACAAAATTTTGCCATTTGATGAAAGCATTCAATGTATTATGCTAAAATGACTGCTAAATGCTTGCAGAGTGAGCAATTTAAATATTTTACCTTGCTCAAATGCGGTTGCAAATATAAAATGCGTTTCTTTGCAATCCAAATAAAAAGCAATAAAAAAGTGAATATATGAGCCATCGTGCTGGATTTGTGAGTATTATAGGCAATCCGAATGTGGGAAAAAGCACCCTAATGAATGCTTTGGTGGGGGAGAAGTTGTCGATTATCACTTCAAAAGCACAAACAACCAGGCACCGGATACAGGGATTTGTGAATGGAGAGGATTACCAGGTTGTTTTTTCCGACACTCCGGGAATTCTTGACCCGGCCTATAAGCTACAGGAATCGATGATGGGATTTGTATATGAGGCGCTGGAAGATGCAGATATCTTTATCCTGGTTGTTGAAGCAGGACAAAAGCATTTTGATGATATTATCCTCGGGAGGATAAATGCTATTAAACAACCGGTGCTGGTGCTTATCAATAAAATTGATAAGGTTAAGGAAGAGGACATCGAAGCGCATATAACATACTGGAAAGAGAAAATACCCAAAGGGCAGCTGTTGCCTGTTGCCGCACTGCACAAATTTAATGTGGATGTGGTGATGAACAGAATCCTGGAGCTGCTCCCGGATAATCCGCCGTATTACCCTAAGGATGAGCTAACCAACAGGAATATGCGGTTTTTTATTTCTGAGATTATCAGGGAGAAAGCCTTGGTTTTGTATCAAAAAGAGATCCCTTATTCAATAGAGGTGTTGATTGATGAGTATAAGGAAGAGGAGGTAATCATTCGGATAAAAGCTTTTATCTTTGTAGCACGAGAATCACAACGCCGTATCGTTATCGGACATGAAGGGAAGGCGATCAAAAGGCTCGGAACAGAAGCGCGGAAAGCAATAGAGCGTTTTGTAGACAAACATATTTATATAGACCTTTCTGTAAAAGTGAAGAAAAACTGGCGTGATGATGACAGTGCGCTGGGTAGCTTTGGCTATCAGAAGGATTAGGGAAAATTATGGGAAATATAGTAGCAATTATCGGTCGCCCTAATGTGGGCAAATCTACCTTTTTTAACAGGTTGGTAGGATATCGCGATGCTATCGTTGAGGCTACCAGTGGAGTAACCCGCGACAGGCATTACGGTAAAAGCGAGTGGAATGGTGTGGAGTTTACGGTTATTGATACCGGTGGATTTGTAGAGGGTAGTGATGATATCTTCGAAGAGGCCATCCGGAAACAGGTGATTGTGGCAGCCAACGAGGCGGATGTAGTATTGTTTATGGTAGATACCAAAGATGGGCTGACGGGTTTTGACAAGGATGTGGCTAAACTGCTGCGGCAAGTCGATAAGCGGTGCTTCCTGGTGGCCAACAAGGTGGATAATAACAGACTGATCCCCGAGTCGCAGGAATTTTATTTGCTGGGAATGGGTGAGGTATTTCCGGTTTCGGCAGTAAATGGCAGTGGAACAGGCGATTTGCTCGATGAGGTGGTGAAGGAATTTGATAAGTCTACCGTAGAGGAATTGCCGGATATTACGCAAGTAGCGATTGTAGGTCGCCCCAATGTGGGTAAATCTTCCCTGGTAAATGCTTTATTGGGCGATGAGCGACACATTGTTACCGAAATTGCCGGAACCACACGCGACACCATCAATACACGCTATAATGCTTATGGGTTTGACTTTATGTTGCTAGACACGGCCGGATTACGAAAACGATCTAAGGTTAAGGAGAATATTGAGTTTTACTCTACAATGCGCGCCGTAAGGGCCATAGAGAACAGCGACGTCAGCGTGCTGATGTTGGATGCTACACAGGGTATAGAGTCGCAGGATTTGAATATCCTGAACATTATCCACAAAAATCACAAAGGAGTGGTGGTAGTGGTTAATAAGTGGGATTTGGTGGATAAGGAGACGAATACAGCTAAAGAGTTTACCACCCATATCATGGAACGGATACAACCTTTTAAAGATGTCCCCATTATTTTTACTTCGGTAATGAATAAAATGCGTGTATATAAAATCCTTCAGGCTATAGATGAGGTGAACAGGGCCCGCTCCCTCAGGATTTCCACCTCAAAGCTCAACGATTTTATCCTTCCGGTTATAGCCAGCAAGCCCCCTGCAGTGACCTCGCGTGGAAAGTATATCCGCATCAAATATGCTACCCAGCTAAAAACCTCTTTCCCTGCTTTTGCCTTTTTCTGTAATCACCCTAAAGAGATAAAAACAGAGTATAAACGCTTTATAGAGAACCAGCTGCGTAAACAATACCATCTTACGGGCGTTCCACTGGAAATATTCTTCAGAGAAAAATAGTATTTTCTTATGGACAAGGTGAGGATAGATAAGTACTTATGGTCAATCAGGATATTTAAAACAAGAAGCAAGGCGGCAGAAGCATGTAAGAAGGGAAAGGTTTTTATTAATGATGAAGACGCTAAACCGGCCAAAGAAGTGCGCGTGGGCGATGAGGTGATGATAAAGGTTAAAAACATGCAGAAGACGCTGAAAGTTACCGGCTTGCTGGAGCAGCGTGTGTCAGCATCTATTGCTGAAACGCACTATGAGGACCTTACACCCCCGGAAGAGTACGACAAGCTAAAGAAGATGCATGAGCTTAACCACGAATGGCGTGACAGGGGCGCGGGAAGGCCTACAAAAAAAGAGCGTCGCAAGATAGAGTGGTTAAAAAAGCGCCGGTAGCAAAACCGCCACGGGTGTTTAGTCGTTTCTTTTGTCGTAGTCAATGGTGCTGGTGTTACCATCCACATCCGTAAAACGCCACTTTCCTATACGCTTGCCGTCTTTCATCTCTCCGGTATAATACACTTTGCCGTTTTTATAATACACTGTTTTGGTGCCTTGTTCTTTCCCGTTGCGGTATGTGGCCTCGGCCCACACATTTCCATTGCGGTAATAGCTTATCCACTTACCGTTTCTTTTGTTGTTCTCATAGTTTCCCTCCATCTTCAGCTCGCCGGTTTTGTAATAATTCTTTTCCGATTTTAAAACCGTGTCCCCATTCGTCTTCTCATAAACTCTCACCGTTTTAGGCGATCCATCTGCGTAAGTATTGGCTGTTTCTGTGATGGTTTTGTGGGCGCACCCGGCAAGAAGTAGTACCGTAAGTGTTAAGGATAGTATTTTTTTCATTGTTTTATCGGTTAAATAATAAACGTTTTCCTTTCATGTGTTCATAAAACAGACCTTGTTCGTAAACCACATTTCCATTAATCATGGTAAGCGCAGGATGAAAGTGCAGTGTATCACCTTCAAGGGGCGACCATCCGCATTTATAATGTATATTTTCTGTGGTCACTGTTTGTGGCTGTTCCTCTAAAACCACCAGGTCAGCCCAATACCCTTCACGGATATAGCCTCTCTTGTCTACGTTAAAAATATCGGCAGGCGTATGGCACATTTTCTCAACAATTTTTGGCAGATCGATCTTCCCCTGGCGATAAAACTCCAGCATCACCGGCAGGGCATGCTGCACCATGGGCCCTCCTGAAGGAGCTTTGAAATAGCTGTTTTGCTTTTCCTGAAGGGTATGTGGGGCGTGGTCGGTGGCAATTACGTCGATAGTGTTGTTGAGTACGGCTTCGAATAAGGCCTCTCTGTCTTGTGCGCGTTTAATGGCCGGGTTCCATTTTATCCTCCATTGTTTTTTATCATAATCCGTGTCGTCAAACCGCAGATGGTGGATGCACGCTTCCGCGGTGATGTTTTTTTCCGAGGATGGTATCCTGTTGGAGAACAACTCCAGTTCTTTTTTAGTGCTCAGGTGCAGGATGTGCAGCCTGCTGCTGTGTTTGGCAGCTAATTCGGCCGCCAGCGAGGAGGAGCGGTAGCATGCTTCTGCACTGCGGATGAGGGGATGCACAGAAAAAGGTGGTGCTTCGCCATAGCGATGCCGGATATCCGCTGTGTTTTCCCGGATAGTGCCCTCATCTTCGCAATGGGTGGCGATGAGGGCAGGACTGTCGCGGAAGAGGATATTTAGCGTTTGCCGGTTGTCTACCAGCATATTGCCTGTACTGGCACCCATAAATATTTTTATCCCGCAAATTTTCTTCGGATCGGTTTTCAGTACCTCCTCCACATTGTCGTTAGTAACGCCCATGTAGAATGAGTAGTTGGCCAGCGATTTGCTTTGCGCCAAAGTATACTTTTCTTCCAGTAGCTGCTGCGTAACAGCCTGAGGATTGGTGTTGGGCATCTCCATAAACGAGGTGATTCCTCCGGCCACCGCTGCTTTACTTTCGGTGTAAAGGTCACCTTTATGGGTAAGGCCAGGCTCTCTGAAGTGTACCTGATCATCAATGATGCCGGGCAAAAGGTAGCGTCCCTTGCCTTCAATCACGCGGTCGTAGGCTTGACCGTCCGCGGCGGTGTTGCCCAAAACAGCTTCTATCTTTTCGCCGGCGACGGCAACGCTTCCGTGGGTGATTGCGTGGTCGTTAACAATGCGGACGTTTTTTATAAGTATTCTTTGAGACATGTCCTCTCTGGTTTTGAAAGTCAAAGATAATATAAAAAATAAGGGTAGTCAGACTGCTTTATGATTTATTGGGCGAGGGTTGCTTCCGGGGCCTTACACGCTTAAAGCGCAGTTTGATAACTCCCAGCACGGCCTCCTTAAAAATGCCCCTGGTCATCTTCGATTCTCCTTCGGTGCGGTCGGTGAAGATAATAGGGATCTCTATCAGACGGAACCCCAGTTTCCAGGCCGTATATTTCATCTCTATCTGGAAGGCGTAACCCACAAAACGGATAGCGTCAAGATCCATCGTTTCTAATACCTTTCGGTGGTAGCACTTGAAGCCTGCCGTGGTGTCGTCGATTTTTATTTGCAAAATCACTTTAACATAGATGCTGGCAAAGTATGACATCAGCACGCGTCCCATGGGCCAGTTTACAACATTAACTCCTTTTACATAACGAGAGCCGATCACCAGGTCGTAACCCTCACGGGCAGTGCTGTGCAGCCTGACCAAATCGTCGGGGTTGTGCGACAGGTCGGCATCCATCTCAAAAATATATTCGTAATCACGATCCAGCGCCCAGCGAAATCCTTTGATATAGGCGGTGCCTAACCCAAGCTTGCCACTACGCTCCAGGAGATGCAGCCGTTGGGTATTGGCTTTCACCATCTCTTTTACAATAGCAGCCGTGCCGTCAGGAGAATTATCATCAATAACCAGGATATCAAAAGTGCGTGGCAAACCAAGCACATGATTTATCACGCGCTTGATGTTTTCCTTTTCATTGTATGTGGGGATAATTACAAGGCCGTCGCTCACGAATAATGGTTTTAATTTATAAGAAAGCAAAAATAATAAAAATGGTGGTCTTGCTCCATAAAATGTTGCAAGGCCACCATTGCGCCGTTATTTTTTCACAATTTTTATCATTTTTCTTCCTTCAGGGAATTCCAGCGATAAAACATAAAAGCCCGATTTTAGGGTGCTCACCGGCAATTGTATGTGGTTATTTCCTGTTGTTACGGACTGGGCCGCTTTTTTAATAATTCTGCCATCGGCAGTTTGCAGCAACACTTTTACATTGGTTTGCTTTTTGGCGCTGAAATCAATGTTCAGCACTTCGCGGGCAGGATTTGGAAAAATCCGGAATGCGCCGTTTTCCACTATTTCTTCGATGCTGGTTTCATAACCGAATTCATAGTCCAGTTCTTCGATAGCATTCCCGCTCTGATCTGCCACGTTTTGGATAGTAAGTGTGTAAAACTCTCCGGGGGTGAGCGGTGAGACTGTAAGCGTTATTTTTTTGTGGTTCAGCAAGTGCCTTTTGGCGCTTTCCACTTCTACGTCGTTGTTAATCGTGTAGTTCCTGTCGTTTTCTCCGGAATCTTTGTCCACATCTTCATCAAAAAGAACTTCTATCTTCGTATCTTCAAGAATATTAACATCGGTAAGTTGCGGCGCTGTAATATCATCAAAGCCCTGCACATCATCTTCAAAGCGCAATTCTATTTTCCATTCGCCAAAGTCCCAGTTTAAGGGCCCTTCAATGGTATATTCGTTGCCTTCATTGGGGTCAAAAGTATACACGTTGGTGTTGTGGATAAGCAGTTCGCCGGAACCATCATCCACGGCCCACATAAAATAATTGTTTTGATAATCGGAATCAGTACAAGTAGCCTCACTTACTTTCACCAGAACGCTTTCATATTCCTCTCCGGCGCCGCCGGTATTGATCTCCACCGGATCGGGCAGGGTTTTTCCTGAGGCAATATGATAATAACCGCTGATATCAATAAGCTCGGTCATATTATAATATTCTTTAACCAAGCCGGTAACGATGATGCTGTCGCCAATTTGCGGGTTGTATTCCTGGTCATAAATCATGAGTCCGTTCCATGAACCTTCCCCATCCTGAATAAAATACTTGTCACCAAAATTGGCGGTAACCACGCCGGAAGTGGAAACCTCACCGTAGTTTAATTCTTCCACTCCGCTATTGTCTTCTATTTGATCGGCCATAGGAGAGTGTTCGGTTTGTCCCTGAATGTCATAAATGCTCACAAGTTCCCCTTCGAAGGTAGGGGGCACATAATAAGTATAGGTCACGGATTGGTTTGTGTTGGCACCGTCTGTGGCTTCAATGGCATAATATATATTGCTTTCTTCGGGCTGTGACGGGATGGAGCCTGCATATTCATCGCCATTGGCCGTCATGCTCACCTGGTTATTCAGCGCATCAGGGTTGGATCCCCATAAAAGTTTAGCATTGCTGATGGTGCCGGCGTCAGAAGTGATCGTCGCCGTAATTTCCACCGGATTTTCCGCATCAATATCATCGCTGATAGCAAAATCATCTATAACAACGGGGCTGGCATCCTGGTTATTCCAGATGAGTTCGGCATACTCCGGGTTGTCGATAAACGGGTTGCGGTTTTGCTGCCATTTAAAAATTTCGTTGTTCCGGTTTCTTTCGAAATCATCCGGAGGATCCATCATGTTCCACTCCAGCAGCACGCTCAGCTTGCCATGCTCTGCGGCGGGATAAGTGCTCACTTCGTCAACTACGGTCAGGTCGCGTTCGCCGTTCTCGCCCTGATAGCGCGTGGCCATATAAAAAATAATGCGGGCAATATCACCTTTCACCTCATCGCGGGGCTCCCACGAGTCGCTGTCATAATAGTTGCCTTCGGCTTCATCATGTTCTGTTTCGCTGTAGTCGAAGTCTTTATTGCTGCGATCCATGTTTACCGAGGCGTCGGCAGGCTTTAGGTTATGGAAGTCGCTGCCTTCGGGGGGCTCATTGCCAAAGTCACCATGCGATTTGGCCCACACATGCTCCCGGTTTATATAATCGCCCCCGGTGCCATAATCGTCATTATCGTGCGACCGTCCGGTATAGACCAAAATAACGTTATCCGGATTTTCCGGGTCGGCATCCGAATTTTTAAAAACGGTTTTAGAGGTGTAATAGGTAAAGCTCTGATGATCCTGGATAATGTTGTTGAGAGCGTTTTGCAGCTCTTCGCCGGCCAGGCCTCCTGTATTGTTGTAATAACCAGTCTCTTGCGCCACAGTAATAAACGGAAGCAGAGCCATAAGGATAATAACAGTAATATCTTTTTTCATAAAGTGAATGTTTTTCTTAGATGATATAAAAACCACCTTTTGTTAATGACAATTTTATTTTACACAAAGGTAAACGAAATGATTTTTCTGGTTTTACTTTTGTTGGTTAATCCTATTAAAAATTTTTAGGGCTGTTTGAACAGAGTTTACCTCGCTGATAATCAGTGTTAATTTATTAGCGGTCTCTTTCATTTGACAGCGCTGTGGTTCTTTTTTTATGAATTCCAGTACCCGTTCAAATCGTTTTGTTTTGTAATACGGCGAATCGGGATTGGATGAAAAATGGCCCACCATTTTACCCTTTTTCAGGATCAGTTTTTCAAAACCGATAGCTTTTGCTTTCCACCGCACTCGTATCACATTAATAAGTTTTTCGGTAGGTTCCGGCAAAGGCCCAAAACGATCGGCGAGGATATTGCGGAAGGTTTGCAGCTCTTCTTCGGTTTCTGCCGAATCGAGGTCTTTGTAGAGGGTGAGGCGTTCCTGGATGTTGGTAACGTAATCATCGGGCAACATAATCTCGAAGTCTGTCTCTATTTGGCAATCGCCGACGGTAAGTTGTTGCTGTTCATCGGCATACAAGTCGGCAAACTCATTACTCTTGAGCTCTTGCATAGCCTCATCCAGGATTTTTTGGTACATTTCATAGCCTATGTCGGAGATAAAACCGCTCTGCTCTGCCCCCAGGATGTTTCCGGCGCCACGGATGTCCAGGTCGCGCATCGCTATCTGGAAGCCGCTGCCGAGGTCAGAGAATTTCTCCACCGCTTCCAGCCTCCTGCGTGCTTCGGGCGTTAGCGATGACAGGGGCGGGGCCAGCAGGTAACAAAAGGCTTTTTTGTTGGAGCGGCCCACCCTTCCACGGAGCTGGTGCAGGTCGCTGAGCCCGTAATTTTGCGCATCATTAATTATGATAGTATTTACGTTGGGAATGTCCAGCCCTGATTCTATAATGGTGGTGGCCAGCAGGATATCATACTCTCCTTCAATAAAATCCAGCATCACCTGCTCCAGTTTGTGGCCGTCCATCTGCCCGTGGCCGATAGCTATTTTTACATCAGGAGCAAATCTTTTGATCATGCCGGCAACATCCATAATATTTTTTACGCGGTTGTGCACAAAGTACACCTGTCCGCCGCGCGACACCTCATAAGCGATAGCATCGCGGATAACTTCTTCGCTGAAGGGGTGCATCTCTGTTTTTATGGGGTAACGATTGGGGGGTGGCGTATCTATGGTGGAGAGGTCGCGGGCGCCCATCATAGAAAACTGCAGCGTGCGCGGGATAGGAGTTGCCGTAAGCGTAAGTGTATCTACATTGGCACGCATATGGCGTATCTTTTCTTTGGCAGAAACGCCGAACTTTTGCTCTTCGTCAATAATGAGCAGTCCCAGGTCTTTAAATTTAATGTCTTTGCTGATGATGCGGTGGGTGCCTACCAGAATATCCACCTCCCCGTTGACCAGTTTCCCGAGGGTGTTTTTAATTTCTTTACTGCTCTTAAAGCGGTTGACATAGTCTACCGTGCACGGAAAGTCGCGGAGCCTCTCGCGGAAGGTATTGTAATGTTGTAAGGCCAGAATGGTGGTGGGCACTAAGATGGCTACCTGCTTATTGTCTGTAACCGCCTTAAAGGCTGCCCTGATAGCCACCTCTGTTTTACCAAAACCTACATCGCCGCATACAAGGCGATCCATGGGGTGCTGTTTCTCCATATCGGTTTTGGTGTCCTGGGTGGCTTTGACCTGGTCGGGGGTGTCTTCATAGATGAAGGAAGCTTCCAGCTCATGTTGCAGGTAGCTGTCAGGAGAAAAGGCAAACCCTTTGGTAGCCTTTCTTTTCGCATAAAGATTGATAAGGTCTTTGGCGATGTCTTTTACTTTGCTCTTGGTTTTGTTTTTTAGCTTGTTCCAGGTGTTGCTGCCCAGGCGGTGCACAACAGGTTGCGTGCCGTCTTTTCCGGTGTATTTTGTGATGCGGTGCAGCGAATGGATGTTTACATAGAGCAGGTCGTTATTGGCATAAATTAAGCGGATAGCTTCCTGCGTCTTTCCTTTGTTGTCAATCTTCTCCAAACCATCATAACGGCCTATGCCATGGTCGATATGGGTGACATAATCTCCCGGCTTCAATTCATTGAGCTCTTTCAGGGTTATTGCCTCTTTGTTTTTATAGGCTTCGCGCAGGTGGAAACGGTGATACCTCTCAAAAATCTGGTGATCGGTGTAGCAGGTGATCTGCAGGATCTCATCAATAAACCCTTCGTGGATAGAATAGTTGACAGGATGAAAGGTGGTTTTCTCCTGCTTATCGGCTTGCATGTCTTCAAAAATGGTGCTGAGGCGTTTAAGCTGCTTGGCATTACCGGCAAAGATGTAGTTCTGAAAACCTGCGACATGTTTCTGATGCAGGTCTTCCAGCAGCATGTCGAATTTTTTATTGAATGATGGCTGCGGTTTTGTGGGCCACGAAATCGTGTGATGTGTCGTGTCGAAATGATTCCTGTTGAGCTCTACCAGGTGGTGTTCGCGGGTGTCTTTTACGAAGGTTTTGGCGCCGGAAAAGAGCTCCTGTGGAGGCAAATGATCAACAGGGCCTGACAACTTATTGTAGGCATCCATTACTTTTTTATATTCTTTTTCCAGCACTTCGGCAGCATAACGCATGTTATCGAACCACAATATGGCGCTGCCGGGGATATACGATAAGAATGAGGAACGCTCTTCGGTAGTTTTGCTGTTTTGCAGGTTAGGGATAATGGTTAGCTTTTTAAGCTTAGTGATGGATAACTGATCGGCAGGATTGAATGTACGTATGCTGGAGACTTCATCGCCAAAAAACTCTATGCGGTATGGGTTTTCGTTACCAAAAGAGAATACATCCACAATGCCACCCCGTAGCGAGAATTGTCCCGGACTGATTACAAAATCCACTCTTTCAAAGTCATATTCCAGCAACAGGTCTGTGACAAAATCTATGGTCAGGTCGTCGCCGGTCTCTATTTTCAGGGTGTTGTCGGTAAGATATTTTTTGCTGATAACCCTCTCACTCATGGCTTCGGGATAGGTTACCACTATCAGCTTCCGCGACTGGCTGTTTATTCGCTTGAGCACCTCGGTGCGCGACAGCACGTTGATGTTGTTTATCGTTTCCTCCTCATAAGGTCTTTTGTATGAAGTGGGATAAAACAATACCTTTTTCGTATCGGCCGAAGCATCTTTTTCATCGAAGATATTCTGCAGGTCGTTATAAAAATAGGCGGCCTGTTCTTTATCCTGTAATACGATGATATGCATCACACTCCTTAGCTGGAACAGGGCAGCAGCAAGGAAAGCTTTTGCCGATCCGTGGATATGCTCAATAAAGATGCGCTGATTACTTTTTTCTGACAACTTCTCTGAAAGCATTGCTGCTTTCGGGTGATGCCGGTAACGGCTTAATATTTCTTTTCCCTTCAACTTTTGGCTCTTTCTTATAAGTGGGTGCAAAAGTATCAATAATACACCTATAAGGCAAGCCACGGTAGATCATACTCAGCAAGCAACTGGCTGCTAAACCACAATGATGCCTTCTTCCTCCTCCAATATTTTCTTAAAGTCTTGCGAGTATTGGTTCATCGACTGTTCCACGGTATTTACCATTTTTTCCGATCCCACGATAAATGAGGAGCGTTGATGTATGGTTTCCGGCTTAACATCCATGATGTTGTGAAAGCCGTCGCTGGCACGTCCTCCGGCTTGTTCAGCCAGAAAAGCAATGGGTGCACATTCATACAGCAGGCGTAGCTTGCCGGTGGGGTTTTTCAGGTTGCCCGGATACATGTAGATGCCCCCGACCAGCAGGTTGCGGTGAAAGTCCGATACCAGCGAGCCTACATAGCGCGAAGTGTATGGGCGGTTGGTTGTGGGGTCATCCACCTGGCAGTATTTGATATATTTTTTTATCCCCTCGGGAAAGTAGATATAATTGGCCTCATTGATGGAATATATTTTTCCGTTTTCCGGAATTTTGATGTTGGGATTTGACAGGAGGAAAAGACCCACCGAATTGTCGTATGTAAAGCCGTTAACGCCATTGCCTGTGGAGTAGACAAGCATGGTGGAAGAGCCATAGAGGATATAGCCTGCGGCAACAATCTCTTTGCCGGGCTGCAAAAGGTCCTCTTCTGTGGCCGGCTCGCCCTGGTTAGTTTTGCGGCGGTATATGGAAAAGATAGTACCCACAGGAATATTCACTTCAATATTGGAAGAGCCGTCGAGGGGGTCCATAGCTACCACATACTTTCCTACTTTTGAGTAAGGGTTGTCAAAAACCACTATCTTTTCGTTCTCCTCCGAAGCTATGGCGCAAACCTGGCTTCCTGTTTGCAAAGCCTTGATGAAATGTCTGTTAGCAAAAACATCCAGTTTTTTCTGTCGCTCGCCTTGTATGTTTTCTCCACCCTCGTAACCCATATTCTGGGTGAGCCCGGCAAGATTTATTTCGCGGTGTACAATCTTGGCCGCGATACCGATATCGTGCAGCAGTCGCGTTAATTCACCGGTGGCAAAAGGGAAGTCGTGTTGCTTCTCATTAATAAACTCTATCAGTGTTGTCATTACAATGGATCATTTAGTTGTTTTGATTATGAGTGTTGATTGAGGGCAAATATAAGGTAATTATTATGAGATGTCACTAAGGAGACTGGTAAATATTGCTTCGGCGCCATTTTACTTTGAAAAATCCTTTAGCTTTGCAGGGATTATCAGTATGAGCAAATTTTCGGCCCATGAAAGTATACAAGTTTGGAGGCATTTCTGTAGCCTCGGCAACGGCTATTAAGCATGTAGCCACCATCATCAGGAATTATCCCGCCGAAGGCATTGTAGTTTCTGCTATGGGGGAGATGACCAATGCTTTTGAAGAGTTGGTGGAAGCATATATGCGTAACCTGCCCGGGATGCACGATAAGCTGGAGGCGATAACCCTTGCTCATCGTGATGTGGCCCTGTCGCTTTTCGAAGAGAATACTGAAGCACTTGATGAAGTGCTTTCGCTGCTTGACCAGTTGCGGAGGCATTTAGAGAAGCCCCCCTTTATTAACTACCGCAAAACCTATGACCAGATAGTGCCTTATGGAGAGTTGCTGTCGTCCACTATTTTATCGCATTATCTCAGGCAAGTGGGCCTTGAGAACACCTTGCTGGATGCCCGCAGCTGGATGCAGACGGATCATCATTACGGGGAGGCGAATGTGAAAGAGCAACTCACAAAAAAGCGGCTTAAGGAACAGGTTCCTGATAAAGGGATGTTTGTGACACAGGGCTTTATCGGAGGAAGTGATGAGGGTTTTACCACCACACTGGGGCGCGAGGGCTCGGACTACTCTGCCGCCTTGCTTGCTGCTTACCTGGGAGCTGCCAGTGTTACTATATGGAAAGATGTACCGGGATTGCTGAATGCGGATCCTGATTACTTTGAATCGCCGGTGATGTTGTCGCACATCTCCTATCGCGAGGCAGTAGAGCTGGCTTTCTATGGTGCCAAAGTGATTCACCCCAAAACTATTAAACCGCTGCAAAACCGCGATATTCCCTTGTTTGTAAGGTCATTCAGGAATATGGAAGCCCCCGGGTCGGTTATCGATAATGAGACCAACTGGGATGAATATATCACCTCTTTTATCCTGAAAAAGAAACAGATGTTGCTAACGCTGCGCACCAAAGACTTTTCCTTTATGGCTGAAGACCACCTGCATTATCTTTACGGCCTTTTCAGCGATTACGGCATGAAAGCCAATTTGATGCAGCATTCGGCCATTACCCTCTCGGTATGTTTTGATGAGGATCACGAAGCACTTGGGGCCTTACTTGATATTGTGGCCAAAAATTATGAAATACACTACAATAAGAACCTGGAGCTGATTACGCTGAGGCATTACAATGAGGCAGCCATCCGTAAAGTAAGCGAAGGCAGAAAAGTGCTTATGGAGCAGCGCAGCAGGCTAACGGCACAGGTAGTGCTGAAGTGATGCTTTTTTGCTGTGCCTGTTAGCCTGTTATAGCTTTTTGTGGCTTTATCGCGGCTACTCCGCTAACCTCGGGGCTGTACCTTTTTTAGTTCCGGAAGAAATTCTTTAAAGCGTAACCGCCTTACGATCTTGGTCAGGAAATCATGGTAGGCTTCCGTAAAGCTGAAATTTTCCTCATTATAATAATCCATCTGAAGCGGCTGGTTGCCCACATTTCCCATGTCTATAGCTTTGGTATGAAACTCTTCCAGTTCGATATAGGGCAGCACTTCCTTCATCACCGGCATTTTCCCGTAATCTTCGCGGAGCAACAAGTCCACCACCTTATCTGCCAGCGTAAGCGTCAGCTTGCGGTCATATTTGCGGCAGGTGCCCGAGCGAGGGTAATATCCTGCTATCTGGGCACGGGCATCCACGCCGGTACTGCGGCTGATTTCTGAGGCTATAACACCGCTGATACCACCGAAGCGGGGATGTCCGTATTCATCCATTTCGGCGCTGGCATAAACCACATCCACCTTTCCCTTAGCATCGTCATACCATCGCACCCCTTCGGATACCGGAATAATCAGGCTCTTGGTAGGGGAGTCCTTGTAGGCTTTTGCAATGGCTTCAAAGAATCGCTCTTTACGTTCTTTGGTCATCTCTATCTCAGGGATCAGGGCAATGTTCGATCCGCCAAAGATAGCGCTGCCTGTGAGCCATCCCGCATTGCGGCCCATCACCTCCATCACAAAGATGCGGTTATGCGATTCGGCTGTTGTTTTTATCCTGCCTGTAAATTCAGCCACGGCTTTGGCCGCCGAAGGGAATCCGGGACATAATACGGCTTCGATATTTTTGCCGTTGTAACGGTGGATAGTTTTGGTGCGCAAGTCGTTGTCGATGGTTTTCGGGAAGCCAATTACAGGAATTCCCTCCGTTTCATAGAGGCGCTTGGCGGCGCCATTGGTGTCATCGCCTCCGATGGTCACCAGCACATCTATTTTATAGCGCTCCATATTTTTCAACACCTGATCTATCCGGCTTTCAGGGTTCTTTTTAGAAGGGTAAGGGTTGGTGCGGCTGCTGCCTAAAGCTGTTCCGCCATACCATCCTTCGTAGGGCACATGCGAGAGGTCTACCACATTCCCTTCGCCTAAAAGACCTTTCCACCCTTTGCGGATGCCGTAAACTTTAAAGCCCAGCATGGAGGCGCGGTTTCTGATGGACTCGATACTTGAATTGATAGCAGGTGTGTCGCCGCCACCGGTTAAAATAGCTAATGTTTTTCCACTGAAGATTTTGTCCTTTTTGATCATAGTTGTTTGATTGTTGCAGTTACCAGTAGTTAGTATTTTGTATTTTATTAGTTAGTGCCCGTCTATAATATCCGATTTCTGCCCCGAAGGCTCGGGTAAACTGTTTTCAAAACTGCGCAAGCCCCCGATAAAATGCGGTAAAGCTTTGAACCCGAGCATTATAGATCAAACACTTGAGTTTATACACAGCCACTAGTTAGTCTGAGATAATATCCCGCAAAAGCAGCGGGACGTTTATGAATGGTAAAGTTATTAAAAAAAGGACAAAACTACCAACAACAATACTTAAAAAGGGATAATACCGATTACTATTTGATTTGCGCCTTTTGTTCCCAAGGCCTTTGCCGGGACGGGCGTTACACTCCTAAAGGCACTTCAAATATGTATCGGCATAAACCATTGCAAAAATCATTACCGAAAGCTCTGGATTGATTTGCAATTGGTATTAGTTTCCCAGGGCCTTGGCGGGGCAGGTGCTTCGCGCCTAAAGTCTCCTCAATTGTATGTCGGTATTGATTTTTGCAATTGGTATAATTTCATTGTTTCGCTGAAGCTCACTTTGAAATACAAATGGTATTAGAATTGGCAAAAAGGGCCGGGCAGAAGTCATGCTGCCCGGAATCGCCGGTAAAAAATCACAACCGGGAGATGCTTGTGTCACGACTTTCAGGAGTTGTCAATAAGCTTATTGATAAGCTCCTTCATAGAGATATTTTCTGCCTCTGCTTTGTAATTTCTTACAATGCGGTGCTGCAGGATAGGGTGCGCAACGGCTTTCACATCCTCGATATCAGGAGAATATTTCCCCCGGATGGCGGCATGGGTTTTGGCCCCGATAATGAGATATTGCGAAGCGCGTGGGCCGGCGCCCCAGTGCAGATATTTCTTTGCCCATTCATGGGCGGTATCCGCTCCCGGACGCGAGCGTGTAGCCAGATCCACGGCGTATTGGTAAACATTATCGGGAACAGGAATCCTGCGCAGCAGGTCTTGAAAATAGAGGATCTCTTCGGCGTCAAGTACTTTTTCTACGTTTTTGGTAATGCCCGAAGTAGTGCTTTTCACTACCTCCAGCTCCTCTTCGGCGGTAGGGTAATCGAGCCAGATATTAAACATAAAGCGGTCGAGCTGTGCCTCCGGCAGCGGATAAGTACCCTCCTGCTCAATAGGGTTTTGTGTAGCCAGCACAAAAAAAGGTTCCTGCAGGGTATATTTCTTGCCGGCAACAGTGACGGCCTTCTCCTGCATGGCTTCCAGGAGTGCTGATTGTGTCTTTGGCGGCGTGCGGTTGATTTCATCAGCAAGAATAACGTTGGCAAACACCGGCCCTTTATGGAACTGGAAGCTGCGGTTCTCGTTAAGGATCTCTGTACCTATGATGTCGGAAGGCATCAGGTCCGGAGTAAACTGTATCCGGTTGTAGGAGAGTCCCAGCGCTTTGGAAATGGTGTTTACCAGCAGCGTCTTGGCCAAACCCGGAACACCCACCAGCAGGCCGTGGCCCTGGCTGAAAATGGCGATCACCACATTCCTGACGACATCGTCCTGGCCGATGATCACTTTGCCGATTTCCTGACGGAAGGAGTGATATTTTTTTACGAAAAGGTCGATGCCTTCCACATCTGAGGATATATTTTTTACGGTTGTTTCTTCTCTCATAAGGTTGCTTTACTGTGGCAGCTCTTCGTTAAACTGGCTGTCAAATTCACATTCTTTGTAAGGCGGGTTGATGCGGATATAGGTCTCTTTGCGTTTTTCTTCTATCCATTCCCGCAACATTTTACTTTTTTTCTGCTCTTCGGCCCATCGTTGTATGGTGCTGTAATCTTTTTTCAGATTAGCCCGGTGGGGCTCTGTTTTTTCTTGCAGATATACTATCCTGTAGGCTTTTCTGTTCTCATCTGTCTGCATAGGTATCGCCTGCGAAACACCACCCACATCCATGTTTTTTACGGCGTAGCTGACGTTCGGATCCAGGTCTTCGGCAGTGAAACGTTTGTCGTTGGTTTTGGAGTTAATCATAATGCCCCCGGTGATGCCGTCAGGGTTGTCAGAGTATTTCCTGGCGGCTTTATCAAAGCCTATCTCTCCCGCTCTGATAAGTCGCGCTAAGGAGTCCAGTTCATTTTTGGCTTTTCTGATGTTAGCAGTTGTAGGTTCGGGGCTGATCAGGATATGGCGGACGTTAATAAGTTCCCCGCGGCGCTCAATCAACTGAATAATATGGAATCCCGCTTTGGTTTTAACGATTTCAGAGACCTCTCCCTTTTTCAGGTTAAAAGCTATTGCATCAAATGCCGGATACAGCTCGCCGCGCCCGTAGAAACCTAACTCACCGCCTTTTTTGGCAGAGCCCGGGTCTTGCGAATAAAGGATTGCCAAGGTGGAAAAACTCTCGCCATCAATGATGCGCTGGCGCAATTCTTTGAGTCTTGTGCGGGCATTGTTAAGCACGTCGGGGCTGATAGGTGGCTTTTTCACAATATGTCCTATCACATACTCCGTAGGCACCATAGGGATGGAGTCTTTGGGTATGGTCTTGTAAAACTCCTGCACCTCCGAAGGGGTGATGTTTACATTTTTTGTAAGCTGCTGCCGCTCCTGTTGCACCAGCATCTGCTCGCGGATCATATCACGGAATTCATCCTTAATATCTTCTATACTTTTATTGTAGTACTCTTCCAGCTTCTTTTCCGATCCCATTTGTGAGACAAAATAGCGCAGGCGCTGGTTCATATTGGCTTCCACCTGGTCGTCGGATATTTCTATGCTGTCTATCGTTTTTGCCTGGTGCAGCAGCATCTTCTGGATGATCTGGTTTTGAAGGATATCGCAGCGCACCTCACTGCCCCTGCTGATGTTGCCCTGCATCCTGAACTGCATGTACTGCGACTCCACATCTGAGGTCAGTACTATATTCTCTCCCACAATGGCGGCAACGCCATCAATAATTTTCTGTTGTGCTGTGGCTGCAAATACCAGGATAATAAATATTCCTGTAGTGATGAATTGTTTCATATGATAGTTCCTTCTCAAAATCTTCTTCGTTTAATAAATCTCAATTTCGTTATTTTTAAACCCCTTTTCCACAATGTCTTCGCGCATCTTTTTCAGAAAATTCGACTTTCTTTGATTTACAAGGATATTTCTGATTTGAGCTGAAACAAACTCCAAAGGTTTTATTTCGTTCACTGCCCTGGTGCCTTTTATTTTTAAAAGATACCTGTACTTTTCATCTTCCCGTTCTGCCTTGCTGTAGCTGATACTGTTTACCGAAGTCACCCTCATAGGCAGCACTTGGGCTACCTGCTCCAGGTAAATCCATACCGGCTCTAAAAAAAACTGCAGGTTATTTTCTTTACAGTAGGCTTCTATCTCCTGGGTGTTATCGCTGTCAAAAAAAATCCTCCTGGCTTCTGCCGTCTTGCTGTAAGTTAACGGCAACATGATATAATTTATTTTCAGGATATCTTTTTCCAGCACATAGTTTGCTTTATTAGCCTCATAATAGCTTTCGATGTCCTGCAGCGTAATATTAATATCTGCCTTCTGCTGTATAAGCTGCGACTCATATTTGTGGATAAGCAGGGCGTTACGATAGTTCTCTATTTTTTCTTCAAAGTCAAGTTGCTCCTCTGAGATATTCTCGCTGGCCTGCCTGGTAAGCATTTGTTGTTGCACCCAATGATTGGTAATGGTTTTCGCCATCGAGAGGCTGTCGCGAGGTGTCATGCCTGAGGGTATTTGCCCAGTGATATCGGAAAGGTACAGGAACTCATCCTGCACCCTGGCCATCACAGGCTCATCGCGGTCAGCGTCGAAATAACTGCACCCATTGAGCATAGCGAGCAATATGGCAAATACCATCAGTTTTAGCACTCCTTTATAGTTTTATAGATTTTAATACATCTTCATGTACTTTATAATCGTAGCGCTCTTTTAGCTCTTTTATCCATTTCTTTTCCAGATAGTCCTGATAATCGGCAGTAACAATACCCCTGGCCTCGTCCAGGGTTTTTGGCTCCGGGTCAACAAACCTGCTGATGTACACAAAAAAGTCCCGGTCGTTGTGTTGATAAGTGTCGCTCAGGCCTTTTTTCCAATCAATCTTCTTAATATATTCGTTGGCGGCCTTTTCAAATTTCCCTGCCCTGATAACAACTTTTTTGCTCGTACTGTCGTTTAGCGCCCCTGCAATTTCTTTTTTTGTTTTTCCTTCTGCAGCAAGTGCTCTGGCTTTTTCAAGGTAGCTTGTGTCGAGCACGGTAACGATAGTTGCTTGTACACGTTCATCCCACATGTAATCGTTTTTTCTTTCTTTATGGAAAGCTTTTAAGCCTGTAGTGTCTTCGATGGCTTTGTTCCATACCTTATCGTTAGTGAGTTCAAAAAGCAGGATGCCGTCGCGGTACTCTTTCATAAGCTTTCGGAATGCCGGATATTTTTCCTCCAGCTGACTGTCTTCGTATGCGATGGTTTTTTTATCCACAAAGCTGTCAAACATCGACTTAAGATGCATGGTAAGGTCTTGTGGCTTTTGGCGCTTCATGTTTTTTTCGAGGTAGCGGGCAAAATCATATTGGGTGTATTCCTCGTCGCCAATCTGGTATACCGTAGCCTGCAAAGCTTTGGCAGTATCGGCACTCCATTCCTTATTGAAATAGCGCTCGCCGATAAAGTTTTTCAGCGCCAAAGCTGCTTCTTTGTTGATGTTTGAGGCGTACTCTTTTTGTATCTTCTTTATCAGCGACTCCTTGCTTTTATCAGCGCGGTCGCTTTTGCTGATTTGTTTTTTTATCTCCTCCTTGTTCTCCTCGAAAGAGCCTATGGGTTTGTGCTCAATGAGTTTAATTACATGCCAGCCGTAAGGCGATTTGAACGGTTCGGAGATGTCTCCCGGTTTTTCAAGGGAGTATGTGGCCTCGACAAATGCCGGGATCATCCTGTTGGATTTAAACCAGGGCAGCTCGCCACCTTTTTTTGCCGAGGCTTTATCATCGCTGTGTTTTTTTACCAGCCCGGCAAAGTCAGCGCCATCCTTCAATTCCTGATGAATGCTGTCGATCTCTTTTTTTACTTCCAGGGAATCCTGTGCGTTTTTGGCACGGGTCAGCAGCTTGAGGATGTGGGCTACTTTTACTTCACCCAATGCTTTACGGTCATCTTTCTTTTTAATCAGGTGATATCCGAAGCGGGTGCGCACAGGTTTGGAGATGGCCCCTGTTTCCATAGTGTACACTGCACTCTCGAAAGGATACACCATGTCAAAGACGGTAAAATAACCTAAGTCCCCTTCATTGCCCGGCACTGTCCGGCCCTGATTTACGCGGTCGCGTGCCGAGGGGTCTTCGGAATATTCTTTGGCTAAAGCACCGAAAGGCTCTCCGTTTATTGCCTTTTCCCTGACTTCCATGGCTTTGTTGTAGGCCTTCAGCGTATCGGCGGGAGGGGCGGATTCTCCCACACGGAAGAGGATATGGGCGGCACGTACATCATATTGCATGCGCTCGTAAGCCTCCTGCAAGAGCTTTTTATTTACTTCTTCATCAATGAGGTACGGCTCGGCCAATTGCTCGCGGTAACCTGCCAGCTCTTGCTGCAAATCCTGAAGAGTATCATACCCCAGTCGTTCTGCCTCTTTCACCTTCAGTTTATAATTGATGTAGAGGTCCATGTACTCGCGAAGAGCTTCTTTGGTATTCTCGTTCTGGTTACTGTTTTTGTTGTAGACCGATAAAAATTCTTCTACAGACACTTTATCTCCTTCGATTGTCAGTACGGTGGCATCTTTCTTCTGAGCTGCTGCCGACAAAAATAATGCGCTTAGCAAGACAAGTGTGGTGATGTGTTTTCTCATATTTTTTTGTTTTAGCATTAATGACGACTATAATTGGGTGCTTCGCGGGTGATGGTGATATCATGAGGATGGCTTTCTGCAACGCCTGCCGGCGACACACGAATAAAACGCGCTTTTTCCAGTTCCCTGATGGAAGCCGACCCGGTGTATCCCATGCCTGCTTTCAAACCTCCTATCATCTGGTGTATTACCTCAGAAAGTTCTCCTTTATAGGCTACGCGCCCCACAATTCCTTCCGGCACCAGCTTGTTGATATCATCTTCAGTATCCTGAAAGTAGCGGTCTTTAGACCCTTTCTGCATAGCATCCAGCGAACCCATCCCGCGATATGTCTTAAATTTTCTACCTTCGAAAATAATGGTTTCTCCGGGCGACTCGTCCACGCCGGCAAACAACGACCCGGCCATGATGGTGTGGGCGCCTGCCGCCAGGGCTTTCACGATGTCTCCTGTAAAGCGTATGCCCCCGTCGCCGATGATGGGGATACCTGTGTCTTTCAGCGCTTCGGCCACGTCAGCGATAGCGCTGAGCTGTGGCACGCCGATGCCTGCAATAACACGTGTAGTGCAGATAGAGCCGGGGCCGATACCCACTTTTACGCCATCAGCGCCGGCTTCGGCAAGGTCTCTGGCTGCTTCGGCGGTGCCAATATTTCCGGCCACGACATCTATGCCGGGGTAGTCTCTCTTAATCATTTTCACCGTGTCGAGGACGCCCTTCGAGTGTCCGTGGGCGGTGTCTACCACCAGGGCATCCACCCCGGCCTCCACCAGCAGCCTGATACGTTCCACGGTTTCGGGGCTGGTGCTTACGGCGGCAGCAACACGGAGGCGCCCGCGCTGATCTTTACAGGCGTTAGGGCGCTCTTTAATTTTGATAATATCTTTATAGGTGATAAGGCCCACCAGGTGGTAGTTTTCATCTACCACAGGCAGCTTTTCTATCTTATATTCCTGCAGCGTTTTAGCAGCCTGTTCAAAGTCTATAAATTCTGTGGTGGTAATAAGGTTCTCCTGGGTCATCACCTCCGATACGGGGCGGCGCATGCGTTTCTCAAAACGCAGGTCGCGGTTAGTAACGATGCCTACCAGCACCTGTTCCTGATTAACCACAGGGATACCCCCGATGCTGTAGCGTTTCATCAGATCCAGGGCTTCGGCCACCTCAGCATCAGCATTGATGGTTACCGGATCGATGATCATGCCGTTCTCGGCTCTTTTCACCTGCTTTACATGGGCGGCCTGCTCCACGGCAGGCAGGTTCTTGTGGATAACGCCGATACCTCCTTCCCGTGCCATGGCTATCGCCATCGTCGACTCTGTCACCGTATCCATCGCTGCTGAAACAATAGGGATATTCAGAGGGATATTTTTAGAGAAGAGTGTGGAAGTGTCGGCCTGCCTGGGAAGGATTTCCGAATACGCCGGGGCAAGCAAGACATCGTCGTACGTTAACCCCTCATTATTAAACCTGTCTGGATTCATAGATCAAATATGATGCATTTTAGTTTGGGCAAAGGTATTAAAATTGTTCTTAAAACGGTCTTAATATTTGTTAATAGGCTGTTCAAAGTCGTTGGTATTGCTAATGTTAGCGGATTAAGACTACAGTGCCTTTTTGGGTTTGCTTTTCGCCGGAATTGTTGTTGTAATACAGCAGGTATACATAAGTGCCTGTGGGGGCTTTCTCTCCTTCTACAGTGCCATCCCATCCCTCTTGTGGATCGGTAGTCTCAAAAATCTGCTGGCCCCACCGGTTGAATATAAGGAGTTGATAACCTGATGGCGGAAGGTGGTTGATAACGGGCTTAAAACTATAAGCGTTGTTGCCGCCGGGGCGAAAGGCGTTGGGCATCCGCAAAAAAGTATCCTGATTGGCTTTGGCTTTGTTGGAAAGACTACTTTTTATTTTACCAGAGGGAAACGCTTCCACACGATAATTCCATTGGCCTTCCTCTAATTCCGGGGGCGTATCGGAGTAGGTGGTCTGGCCTTCAGTGCTGAATTCCTCAACGGGGGTGGCTTCTTCAGGACGGTACCGGTATATTTTGTACTGATCCACTTCCCAGCCCCCATCATAGGCATTCCACCGCAGAAGATTGGTGTTGTTGTTGCTTTCTACGGTAAGGTGGATGGTAGTGGATGGATGATCGCCGGCGAAGGCCTCATCGCCGCATAAATCGATGGCCTGCGCAGTGTAGGTATAGCTTGTATGGTCCGGATCGGCATTTTCGTCGGTAAAAGTCCACTCCTCGCCGGATGGCGGCTCCACCTGGCCTGCAACCTCATAATTGCCGGCACCCTGCTCCTTGCGGTAGATGCGGTAGCCCTCCATATTTATCCCGGACTCGGCGCGCAGCAGAACTTCAATATGGTTTTCCTGCGTAACGGTGACATTTTCTATTGAGAAAAAACCGGGTAAAGGCACTTCTTCAGTCTGAATCGGTTTTGAACAACTAACAGAGCTAACCGTGTCTCCATCAATTTCAAGAAATGTTCTGATGGTATATTCGTATTCACTTCCGCTGATAATATTATTATGCACATATTGCGATGTTTCGGCATCAAGCCTTTTGATCAAAACTGAATCGCTACTATTCTCTGAAGCCCATATTTCATGTTTAAGAATTCGCTGGTTCAGTCCTTCCGCCGAAATGTATTCGCTAAAGTCAATAGTTACACTGTGATCGCATTTTTTGTCTGTGAGTTTTTCAATAAGTGTGAGGCTTTGAAAGTAACCCTCTGTCAGATTCGTTGACCCAGCGCTCGAGCATAAATCACGGGTAATCATTAGAAGTGAATCCTGTTGATTACAGGGCATAATTTCCTCACCTAAGGTAAAAGAGGTGGTCCCTGATTCGTCTATATCAGTAATTTTACGAAAAACATCATCAAATTTATAAATACTATATCCTGTTGCTGTAGAGTCGGTGGTCTCTTCCCAATCCAGTGTAATGCTATCGTTTTGATAATTCAAACTGTAGAGTAAGGTTGCAGAGGGTGCGACATCATCTTCATATACAGATTCTTTAGTTACAGAATCTACAACTACTCCATCCTGATAAAGAGACAATGCATATACAACTTCTACTCCACAAAGCGAATCATCCACATAATAATCTGCAGAGTTGTAGGAAATATTTGCCCTGAGACTGAAATCCTGATCTTCTATTTTTCTGTGTATTGAGATGTAATCCCATACATCAGTTGTGGAGGAAAGTGTCCAGTTTATCCGGATCAATCCATCCTGATCATTTCTGTTTTCAATCGTAACATCATCAGTAAAGGAGATTTGTTGGCTGTATGTGCTAATTGAGAACAATAATAATAAACAACTGAAGATAGGTTTTTTCATCTGCTTAAAGTTTTTTGATAATATTTCAATTTTATAAAAAACATTTTCATTTTATGCCTTTGTTTGATAATTATCTCAAGTAGTGCTTTTTTCATGATCCGGCTATAATCTGGATAAAATCCTCTTTTTTCAGGTGCTTTTGGGCCAGGTCCCTGATTTCGGTGACTTTGATATTTTTGATGGTGTCAATAAAATCATAAAAATATTGCTCATCCAGCCCGGCATCGTATAGGGTTCTGAAAAAATCGCCGGCAGAAAAGGCGCCGTCTACCATTTTTAGCACATTGCCCAGCAGATAGCTTTTTACTGTTTCCAGCTCCCCGGCTCCCACCAGGTCGTTCTGCAGTTTTTCCAGCTCAATAAATATCTCCTCAATGGCTTTGCCGGTAACCTCTTTACCGGTTTCGGCAGCAATCGTGAAAAGGCCCTCATGGAGCATCGATTGCACCGAAGAGTGAATTCCGTAAGTGTAGCCCTTGTCTTCGCGTATATTCTTCATCAGGCGTGAACCAAAATACCCTCCAAATAAGGTATTCACTACTTTCATCGCCTGATAGTCGGGATGAGTTCTTGTAAAAAGCACTTTTCCCATCCTGATGGCTGATTGTACGGCATCTTTTTTTTGTATGCGATAACTGCCCGGGGCCATTCCCGCTATGCGGTGATTTTCTTGCTTCACTGTGGCCCCTTCCCAGTCGCCACCCCCAAAGTGTTTGTTCAGGATGGGCAGCAGTCCTGCCGGCAGTTTTCCGCTGGCCAGGAAGTAGCTGTTTCCGGCATGGTAATAATTGGCATGGAAGCGACGCAACGTTTCGGGTTCCACATTGCGGAAATGTTCCTCTTTAGTAAAGTTCCCGTAAGGGTGCTGCTCGCCGAAGAGGTAGCTGTTGAAGCGGGTCCTGGCGAGGTAGTCTACCCTTTGTTCGTTGACCCGCAGGCGGTGCTCTTGCTCTCGCAGGTAGTTATCTATTTCCTCTTGCGGAAAAGTGGCTTTTTTGACCACCTCCTCCATGAGCGCTACCATCTGGTCGAGATATTTGTTGAGCGAAAAGGCGGTGACCGTAGCCGTATCGCGGTTGGCAGAACTCACCAGGTGAGCGCCGTAGAAATCGGTTTGACTGGCAATTTGGTGTGACGTGTGGCTGCTGGTTCCTGCGGTGAGCAATGAAGCCACCGACGAGGCTGCCATAGGTGCGGGCTGATGCCAGCTGCCCGCTTTCAAGACCAGGTCTACCTTACTCACCTCCTGTTCGCCGGCAGAGAAGAGGATTACGGGAATATTGTTGTCTAACCGGTAAATGGTGTAGGGAGGTAGCTTAAAAGTACCTAGCTCGCGGATGGGCGGTTGTTTGGTCCTGTTCAACATATCATGATTGTTCTGTTTGTGTAACGTATCAAATTTATGTATTATTTCCTGAAAGATAGTATAAAACGGAAGCTTTTGCCTCTGTCAGTGCCGTAGAAGCTACCCGCAGGATGTCGCCGGGCGTAATAACGCCGTATTTCTCCACTTCGTAGTTAAGTTCCTGGGCATCCCTAAGCAGCTCAAAATAACTCAGCAAATAGGCTTTGTTAAACCCACTGATTTCCTGGAACTCATTCATCGCCTCGGCTTTGTTTTTTACTTTTTGCAGCTCTTCATCAGCAACAGGCTCCTGGCTGATCCGGGCTATTTCTTCATCAATGGCGGCTTCTGCAGCCTCTGGCGATACTCCTGCGGCCAGGTTTCCGCTCACGATAAGCATGCCTTCATCCATTTCTCCGGTAATATAGGCATCGGCGGAGGTGAAAAGTTGCTTCTCCTTCACTAAGTGCTGGTAGAAGCGCGATGAATCGCCATTAGCCAAAATATCAGAGATTAAATCAAAGACATGATAATCGGCATGCATCCGGGAGCTCATCTTCCAGCCTTTGTAGATAGCATGTGCTGGAATATCGCGTGTTACCGTGGTGGTTCGTTTTGCTGTTTGTACGGGCTCAGCAGGCAGTTCGGGAAGCGTGTTGTGATGGTTCTTTATGCCGCCAAACCACTTCTCCGCCAGTGGCTCCACCTCTTTCCTTTTGATATCGCCAGAAATGGTAAGAATGGCATTCTGTGGATTATAGAAGCGGTGATAGAATGCTTTGACATCATCCATGGTGGCATTTTCGATATGACTAATCTCTTTGCCGATGGTAGGCCACTGATAGGGATGTTTGTGATAGGCCATTTTACGCATCAGCGCCATAGTGTCGCCATAAGGCTGGTTCAGGTAGCGTTGTCTGAACTCTTCGGTGACTACACTTTTTTGTGTCTCCAGGCTCTTCTTATTGAAAGCCAGCTCCATCATCCGGTCAGACTCCAGCCAGAAGGCGGTTTCCAGGTTAGGCCCGGGCACGTTAATATAATAGTTGGTGATGTCCGTGGTGGTAAAGGCGTTGTTGTCGCCACCCACCATCTCCAGTGGCTTGTCAAAATCGGGGATGTTTTTGGAGCCGCCAAACATCAGGTGCTCAAAAAGATGTGCAAAGCCTGTCTTTTCAGGATGCTCATAACGCGAGCCCACGTTGTAGAGCACATCAAGGGTGATGATAGGTGTGGTTTTATCGTGATTGACGATGACGCACAGGCCGTTATCAAGTATAAATTTTTCAAATGATACCATATTTTACTCCTCGTTTAGGGGCAAAATTACAAAGTATTAGAGGATTTAACGTCAGCGCGCAGGAAATGATTTGAATATCGGAAATCAACTTTAGAGCAAGAAGTTCATAAAAGCAAATTAATTATAACTTTGCAAGGAATGCGCTGTGGTTTTATGGAAACAGGCAGGAAATATGTTTTTGCGAAGCATTCAGGTATAAAAAAATAAAAAGTTTCGATTATGAAAAGAGATACGGTAATTTTTGATTTGATAGAAAAAGAGCGGGCGCGACAGCTCAACGGAATAGAGCTGATAGCCTCGGAAAATTTTGTCAGTCCTCAGGTGATGGAGGCGATGGGGTCGGTGATGACTAATAAGTATGCTGAAGGATACCCCGGCAAGCGCTATTATGGTGGCTGCCAGGTGGTGGATGAATCCGAGAACCTTGCCATCGACCGGGTAAAGCAGCTGTTTGATGCCGAATATGCCAACGTGCAACCCCACTCGGGAGCTCAGGCCAATATGGCGGTATTTCTCACGGTGTTGAGCCCCGGCGATAAGTTCATGGGACTGGATTTATCTCACGGAGGTCACCTCACCCACGGCTCTCCGGTGAATTTTTCCGGCATGCTTTATCAGCCGCTGGCTTATGGACTGGATGAGGAGACCGGACTTATCGACTATGACAAAATGGAAGCGATTGCCCTGGCAGAGAAACCCAAACTGATTGTGGGTGGCGCCAGTGCTTATTCGCGGGAGTGGGATTATGAGCGCATGCGCGCTATTGCCGATAAAATCGGGGCGCTGTTGCTGGTGGATATGGCACACCCTGCCGGACTTATCGCCGCCGGATTACTCAAAAACCCGCTGAAATATGCTCACATTGTGACCTCTACCACTCACAAAACATTACGCGGCCCACGTGGGGGGATTATCCTGATGGGAGAAGACTTTGAAAATCCGTGGGGTAAAGCAACCAAAAAAGGCACTATCCGCAAAATGTCGGCACTGCTCAACTCTGCCGTATTCCCCGGCACGCAAGGGGGGCCGCTGGAGCATGTCATCGCCTCTAAAGCGGTGGCCTTTGGCGAAGCCTTACAGCCTGAATTTGTCGAGTATCAGAAGCAGGTGAAGAAAAATGCGGCGGTGATGGCTAAGGCTTTTTCCGATTATGGTTATAAGGTGATATCCGGCGGAACGGATAATCACTCGATGCTTATCGACCTGAGGACGAAATTCCCGGATATTACCGGAAAAGAGGTAGAGCATATCCTGGTGGATGCCGATATTACCGTAAACAAAAACATGGTGCCTTTCGACTCGCGCTCTCCGTTTAAAACGTCCGGACTGCGTGTAGGTACCCCCGCTGTTACTACCCGCGGCCTTAAAGAGGAGCATATGGAACCGATTGTACGCTTCATGGATGAGGTTATCAGCAATATAGACAATGAAAGTAAAATAGCGGAAGTACGTAAACGCGTTAATAAAATAATGAGTGTATTTCCCCACTTTGCTCAGTAAAGAGAGCGAAATTATTGGAGTACTGCGGCGCCTGGCATTTCACAGGCGCCGCAGTTTGTTTACAGCAACGCCCTTTGCACTGTGTCAGCATTGTATATCTTTTACTGATGCATTCATAACCTTGTGTTGGTATTGAAACGCCGTATGAGTCTGCAAGGTTTTAATATATTTTAATGGGTTAGTCTGAGCAGAAATCGTCCTCCGGTTTGTTCTGTTAGTTTGCTGCAATGCAGCTATTAGATTTTTTTCACTATTTTTATGCCAAATGGAGTTATCACTAACGAACAGAAAATTATGAAGACATTGTACATCGTAAGACATGCGAAATCTTCATGGGAGCATCCCGGGCTTCCTGACGATCAGCGTCCTCTTCTTGAGAAGGGAAAAAAGCGCACCAAGCGGGTGATAGATTATTTGCTTGAAAAAGAGACGGTAGTGGATTATATCATTTCCAGCCCCGCCGTCAGGGCCTTCGAAACCGCCAGGATTATCGGAAAAGCACTGAAGCATGAGCAGGGAGAAATTCAAAAAGACAGCCTGCTGTATTCAGCTGATGCGGAACACCTGCATAACCTGTTTTTTGACCTGCCCAAAGGAGTGGATTCGCTGATGATATTCGGCCATAATCCAACTTTGACTAACTTTGCAAATGATTTCATCATACCAAAAATTGAGAACATCCCTACATCCGGAGTGGTTTGTATTGATTTTGATATTGAAAGCTGGGAAGAGATCTCTTCCCTGAAAAGTACCTTGCGGTTTTTTATAACACCTAAAATGTTGAAAAATCGCAAAAAGTAAACAGAAAGGCGACTTATGATAGAACTGAATAATGATAAACTGACGAACCGTGAAATCAGCTGGCTGCATTTTAACGAACGTGTGCTGCAGGAGGCCCTGGATGAGTCGAACCCTTTACTGGAACGGATAAAATTCCTGGGCATATTTTCCAATAACCGCGATGAATTTTTCAGGGTGCGCATAGCCACCCTCAAGCGGCTGAAAAAGCTGCGCGAATTGGAAGGGGGCAATGATAAAGCGGTGCAGGATGTTTTGGATTCTATCAGCGATATCGTAAAAGAGCAGGAGAAAACATTTACCTGGGCCTATCGCAAGCTGGTGCTGGAACTCTATCGCGAAAATATTGTGCTGCTAAACGAAAAACAGCTTTCAGAGGAGCAGGGCAAGGAGGTGCGTAAGTATTTCCGCGAGAAGGTAAGGCCCTACCTTTTTCCTATTATGCTCAACTCACTGGAGAATATTAATACCTTGAAAGATCGCTCCATATACCTTGGGGTTGTGTGCAGAAGCACAAAGGATCCCGACTGTGAGGATTATGCCCTGGCAAAGGTGCCCTCGAAGGTACATTCCCGTTTCTATACGATGAAGCCTGAGCTGGGACGCAATTTTATTATCCTCCTGGATGATGTTATAAGATATTGTCTGGATGATGTTTTCGGGGTTTTTGGCTACGATTCCTTTGAGGCATACACCGTAAAGTTTACCCGCGATGCGGAGCTGGATGTGGATTATGATGTGTCCAAGAGTTTCATAGAAGCCATGGCCGAGAGCATTAAAAAGCGGAAAAGAGGCATGCCGGTACGCTTTGTTTATGACGAAGAGATGCCAAAGAAGCTCCTCGATAAGCTGCGTAAGAAGCTGAAGCTGAAAAATGATGATGATATCCGTTCGGGAGGGCGTTATCACAACTTTAAGGACTTTATAGACTTCCCTAAATTTGACAGGCCGGCCCTGTACTACCGGAAAATGGCCCCCATGTTTCATCCTGATCTGCCCATCAATCAAAGCATTTTCCAGAGGATCCGGGATAAAGATATATGCCTGCACTATCCGTATCAGTCTTTTCAGCATGTGATAGACTGGTTACGTGAGGCTTCTATCGACCCAAAGGTAACCGCTATCAAGATGACGTTTTATCGTACCGCGCGGTACTCAAATGTGGTTAACGCATTGATTAATGCAGCACGCAGTGGCAAAGCCGTTACGGTGTTTATGGAGTTGCAGGCACGCTTTGATGAAGAAGCCAATATTCAGTTAACAGGGAAATTTAAAGATGAAGGCGTAAAAGTGATACAAGCCATCCCCGGTTACAAAGTGCACAGCAAGCTTATCCTGGTGAAGCGTCGTGAGGAGGAAGGGTATGTGAACTACGCCAATATCAGCACGGGGAACTTTAATGAATCTACGGCCAAGCTGTATGCTGATGACGCTTTGTTTACGTCAGACCCCGGAATAACCAGTGATGTGGATCGTGTTTTTCAGCTCTTCGAAGAACGCTATTCACAGCCTCATCTTAATCAGCTGATTATCGCCCCCTTTAACAAGCGGGAGTTTTTCCTGGAATTGCTGGATAAAGAGATAGAGAATGCGCATGCGGGAAAAGAAGCCTGGGCCATCATCAAGCTCAACAATATCACGGACCGCCCCATTGCAGAAAAGCTCTATGAAGCCAGTAAGGCCGGGGTGAAGTTAACCCTTATCGTGCGCAGCATATGTGTTGTGATTCCCGGAATAGAAGGGCTTAGCGAGAATATTGAAGCCTTCAGCATTGTAGACAGGTTTTTGGAGCATTCGCGGGTGCTGGTATTTGCCAACGCAGGACATCCAAAGTATTTTATAACTTCTGCCGACTGGATGCCCCGGAACTTTGACAACCGGATAGAAGCAACTTGCCCTATTTTGGATAAAGGCATTCAAAAAGAGCTGCTGGCTATGTTGCAGATTCAGATACAGGATAACCAAAAAGCGAGGATTATCTCAAAAACAAATCCTAACCAGTATCGCCAAACCGATGACGAAAAGATGATGCGGTCGCAGGTGGAGATTTATAACTATCTGAAAAAGAAGCATTATAAGAAAGAGAAGAGTGTGATGAAGGAGGATATATGAGCAGGCTACTCGCCGCCATTGACGTGGGCTCTAACGCCGCCCGTCTTTTTATAGCCGGTGTGTATGAACACAACGGCAGGGTACTCCTCCATAAACAGAATTTCTTGAGGGTGCCGCTGCGCCTGGGCATGGATGTATATGATTATGGTGCCATAAGTGAAAAGCGCGGAAAAATGTTTTTAAATACGATGAAGGCCTTCAGCAATCTGCTGGAGGTGTATCAGCCCGGGGCCTATAGGGCATGTGCCACGGCAGCTATTCGTGAGGCCTCTAATGGAAAGGACTGGCTTACCGGCATCAAAGCAGAAACAGGAATGAACATTAATATTATTGATGGCCTCGAAGAAGCACGCCTGATACGCAACACGACAGTTATCAGAAGCAAGGACCCCGAAGAGGTTACCATGTTTGTTGATGTGGGAGGAGGGAGCACGGAAATCTCATTGGTGGCAGGTGATGTTTTACTGCATCAGCGTTCCTTTAATATTGGCACCTTACGGATGCTTAGCGGAAAAGAAGATAAGTGGGTGTGGAAAGCGATGCATCAGTGGTTATTGGATATCAGCAGCGACTATGCAAAAATTAAACTGATAGGTTCGGGGGGCAATATTAATAAGCTGGTGAAGCTTTTTGGGGTACCCAAAGACAAAGTTATTAGCTATAACCGCCTGCTGAAAGCCAATGGGATGCTTGCATCTATGACCGTGGAGGAGCGAATGGATGCTTACCGGTTGCGCGAAGATCGTGCGGATGTGATTGTGCCGGCATCGAAGATTTTTTTATTTATCATGAAGGCCATAAATGTACGTCAGGTAACCGCTCCCAAAATAGGAGTAGCTGACGGATTGATAGTAGAATTGTATCGTGGAATGCAACAGTGAGAAAATATTTATTAATTTTAACATCAAAAAGTGAGTAGGAACAGACTATCTCTGAGATAATTTGAGTCATGTATGAAGCAGGTTATTTTTTTTGAGATAATTTGATTATAAGCTTTATATGGTAAAATCCTTTTGTTGAATATTACAGACAGAATTTAAATACAGCAAAAGAATGTTACAGATTTTAAATATAAAATAATGGTACCCACACGAGAGGAAGCTATAGCATTGCTGAACGAATATGTGAAGACAGAAAATATGCGACAGCACTGCCTGGCATCGGAGGCTGTGATGAGGGAACTGGCCATCAAAACCGCCCATGATGAGCATAAATGGGCTATGACAGGCTTACTCCATGACCTGGATGCCGGCATAACCGAAGAGGAGCCCAAAAAACACGGGCTAATCACTGCCGCCCTACTGAGGGAGCGTGAGGTGGATGAAGATATGATTGACGCTATTATCATGCATAATGATATGGCCCACGGAAAAGAGCGCCACACCACCTTTCAGCATGCCCTGGCAGCAGCAGAGACCATTACAGGAATGATTAAAGCTACAACGTTGGTATATCCCGATAAAAGAATTGCTTCGGTGAAACCTAAGTCGGTGACCAAGCGAATGAAGCAAAAGGGATTTGCCGTTTCGGTGAACCGCGATAATATTCTGGAGTGCGAAAAAATTGGCGTGCCGTTGCAGGAGTTTGTGAGTATTGCTATGGATGGGATGAAAAAAATTAGTGACGATATAGGTTTATAAAGATGTTTAAAAAGGCTTTTACTAGAAAACGGATTATGTTGTTGCTGGTGGCACTGTTTGCAGTGTGGATGCTTTTCCTCGACGATTTTAATATGTTTCGTCAGCTGTCGCTGAACAGCAAGATTAAGGAGATGGAACAGCAGAAAGAGTATTACCGGCAAGAGATAAAGTCAGACAGCGCCATGATTAACACGCTCAACGCTAACCTTGACAGCCTGGAAAAATATGCCCGCGAAAAATACCTCATGAAAAAAGATCATGAAGATATTTTTTTAGTGATAGAAAAGTGATTGCAGCACTGCATCCCATCAATCAAAAACCTCTCTTGATAGCAGTATCCAAATCGTAAATTTATCCAAAAAAATAATTATTCGAAACCGGTTAACTGCTGCAGCTTCATGTTGGTTTTTTGTTCTGCCGGGGCACCCCATTTATAGTCGAGTGCGGCCCCTTCCCATTCCCCGTACATGGCGTTGGGAAAAACGATGAACCGCTTGCCAAACATTTCAGACATTTTATCTGTAGCTGCGAAGCGTTCCGCCACAGACCCTTGCTCAAAGACATCGGAAAAGTCGTTGAGGTTATCGCCCAGTAACAGCACCACGTAATAGTTTTCACTGATAGCATTTCTTCTTTCAGTTTTTCCCGATGTGGTGGTTTTCAGCAAGAGGTGGTCTTCATCTGCATCAGGAAACCCCAGTTTCTTCAGGTTTTTCAGGGTGGGGGCACGGAGCGAATCGTGCCGGTTGGAGACATAGAAAACCTCTACGCCTTTTTTGCTGGCATAGTTAAAAAAGTCTAACGCTCCCGGCATTGGTTCTGCTTGCGCCTTCATGCACCATTCCGCCCAATAATCAGGGTAGCTGGCGCCTTCTTGTATCAGCCTGGCCTGGTGCGGACTGTTATCCAATACCGTTTCGTCAATATCGGTGATTACGGCTTGTTTCTTGGTGAGTCCTGCCTGGCGCAGCGACTGGTCCAGCCGGTAGCGCGCAATGTTATATGCCTGGTATGATAATGCACGCATCTCGGCAGCGGTCTGATGAAATACCGTGGCTTGCAGCGCTTCCAGATTTTTCTGTGGGGAGCCTGTATCTTCATTGCCCTGTGTGGCCGGAGCGTTAGCGCATCCTGCCAAAAGGAGCAGTGCAGGGAAAAGTATCAGGAGATTCTTCATAGTTGCTTGTTTTATGCCGTAAAAATACACTGAAAAAATAGTTTCTGAAAATTTTTGAGGATTCTTCAGTTGTTGAAATCCACTTATACCGGTTGTGCGAAGATGTCTGCCCCTGGTCAGGCCACATCATCTTTCCGGCTGGCCTGCTAATCTGATAGGATTTTGGACTACTGAAAAGGGTGCATCACGTCTGTTGTCCTTCTTTTTCCCACGCGGCAATCTTTTGCTGGTAGGCGGCGATTGTTGCTGCCTGAACCACTTCCTGCACTTCTCCTTTGCCGTCCCATCCATTACCTTCGTTCGCATACTCGGTTTCGAGCATGTTTTTCAGATCCGTCAGGGAGAAGTCTGTACTTGCCCGCTGTTCATCAACATAAGTACATACGTTATCGAATACCAGGTCAAATTTTTTCTTTAATGCTGTATCTTCCATATTTTTTTCTTTTTTAACAAACAGTAATAATTTTTGTTGCCCGCACTTTTAAACACAAAAAAAAGAAAGGCACCCATCAGGCGCCTTTCTTTCAATGATTGTAGTGGTCTTCTGATTATTCTTGTGAGTAATCCATATTGGCCATGCGTTTGTAGCTTTCATAGCGCCATTTGGCATTAGCTTCGGCTTCCACAAAGAGCTTTCTGGCCTCTTCCGGGAACCCTTTTTTGAGGGCCATATAACGCACTTCTCCGTTGAGGAAGTTCTGGAACTGCGACCAGTCGGGCTCTTTCGAGTCGAGGGTAAACGGGTTCTTGCCTTCGGCTTCCATCAATGGGTTATAACGGAACATGTGCCAGTAGCCTGCCTTAACTGCTTTGTCCTCTTCGTCCTGTGATTTACCCATTCCGGCGCGGATGCCGTGAGCAATACATGGCGAGTAGGCGATAATCAGCGACGGGCCGGGGTAAGCTTCGGCTTCTTTCATAGCCTTAAAGAACTGCGACTGGCTGCTGCCCATGGCTACCTGTGCCACATAGACGTAGCCATAGCTCATAGTCATCACCCCCAGGTCTTTCTTGCGAATCTTCTTGCCGGAAGCGGCAAACTTAGCTACGGCACCTGCCGGTGTTGCTTTCGAAGACTGGCCTCCGGTGTTAGAATAAACCTCCGTATCGAGCACCAGAACGTTGACATCTTCTCCGGAAGCTAACACATGGTCAAGGCCACCGTATCCGATATCATATGCCCAGCCATCGCCACCAATGATCCAGTTAGATTTTTTAATCAAATACTGTTTCAGATTCAGGATATCGCTGGCGAAGGACTCTTTGTTTCCTTGCAGTGCCTCAATAACCTTGGCGGAAGCTTCCACCGATTTGTCGGCATCTTCCATACTTTCTATCCACGCATCAAAAGCAGCCCTGAGGTCTTCTGATATACCGTTTTGCGAGGCTTTACGCATGATATTGGCGATACGTTTGCGCTGGTTGTTTACAGCCAGCGCCATACCATAACCATATTCGGCGTTGTCTTCGAACAATGAGTTCGCCCATGCCGGGCCGTGTCCGCTCACTTTATGTTCGCAATACGGTGTGGAGGGTGCAGACCCGCCATAAATAGAAGAACATCCTGTGGCATTGGCAATCATCATGCGCTCACCAAACAGTTGTGTTATTGCTTTGATATATGGCGTTTCGCCACATCCCGCACACGCCCCTGAAAATTCAAATAAAGGCTGTGCAAACTGCGAGTTTTTCACGGTGCGGTCTTTGGGAACCAGCGTATCTTTATAAGTTACTTTGTTGGCAAAGTAATCCCACTTTTCAATTTGATCCTGCTGTTCATCGAGAGGCTTCATCACCAGCGCTTTCTCTTTTGTGGGGCAAACATCCACACAAACGCCACAACCGGTGCAGTCTAAAGCACTCACCTGGATGCGGTAGTCTAACCCATCGAAGTTTTTGCCTTTGGCTTTGAGGGTGACAGTGCCTTCCGGCATATTTTTCTTCTCCTCCTCATTGATGAGCCACGGGCGTATTGCTGCGTGAGGACATACAAAAGCACACTGGTTACACTGGATACATTTGTCCTCCTGCCACTCAGGGATATTCACCGCAATACCGCGCTTTTCATACTCGGTAGTTCCGGCGGGGAAAGTGCCGTCTTCGCGATTCAGGAATGCGCTTACGGGCAAATCATCGCCCAGTTGCGCGTTCATAGGCTGCACCACGTTTTTAACAAAGGCGGGAACCTTAGCCTTCACAGTGGTGTCATCGGCGCTGAGCTTTTTCCATGCCGGGTCAACGGTAATCTGGTGAAGGTTTTCAGCACCCTTATCTACGGCAGCAAAGTTCATATTCACAATCTCTTCCCCTTTCATGCCAAAAGTTTTCTTGATGGCTTTTTTCATCTCATCGATAGCCTGATCTTCAGGAATCACTTTGGCAAGGGTAAAGAATGCCGATTGCATGATGGTGTTGGTGCGGTTACCTAACCCTATTTCTTCTGCAATCTTGGTGGCATTGATCATATAAAACTTAATGTTCTTATCAGCGAAATATTTTTTTGCTGAGTTGGGCAGGTGATCAATAGTCTCTTTTTCATCCCAGATGCTGTTAAGCAGGAAGGTGCCGCCTTTCTTGAGGCCGCGCAGCATATCATATTGTCCCAGGTATGCCGGCACGTGGCAAGCCACAAAATCAGGGCTGTTTACCAGATATGGCGACTTGATGGGGTGATCACCAAAGCGCAGGTGCGAGATGGTTACTCCGCCGGACTTTTTCGAGTCGTATGAGAAGTAAGCCTGCGCAAACTTATCGGTGTTTTCGCCAATAATTTTGATGGAGTTTTTATTGGCACCTACTGTTCCGTCAGAACCAATACCCCAGAATTTTCCTTCAAAAGTGCCTTTGGGAACCACAGAAACCTCTTTTGCTACAGGCAGGGAGAGGTAAGAAACATCATCGGTGATACCGATAGTGAAGTTGTTCTTAGGCTCTTTTCTGCGGAGGTTTTCAAAGACTGCCACAATCTGTCCCGGTGTGGTGTCTTTAGAAGAGAGTCCATAGCGCCCGCCAACGATAAGTGGTTGGTTTTTCTTGTCGTAATAAACCATTTTTATATCCTGGTAAAGCGGCTCTCCTGTCGAGCCCGGCTCTTTTGTCCTGTCGAGGACTGCTATGCGTTTAACAGTATCGGGCATTGCTTTAAAGAAATACTTCTCAGAGAATGGGCGATAGAGGTGCACATTAATCAGCCCCACCTTTTCGCCATTATTAACTTTGTAGTCTACCACCTCTTTCATGGTATCGGCACCGGAACCCATAGCTATAATCACTTCTTCGGCTTCAGGATGTCCGTAATAGTTAAACGGGTGATATTCACGGCCGCAAAGGCTGGAAATCTCCTTCATATATGACTCTACCACATCCGGCACGGCTTGGTAGAAGTTGTTGATAACTTCGCGTGTCTGGAAATAGATGTCAGGATTTTGTGCTGTTCCGCGTGTTACCGGGTGTTCCGGATTAAGTGCATTATCGCGGAACTGCTGTAAGGCTTTTTTGTCGAGTAATGGCTCTAAATCTTCCTTATCAAAATATTCTACCTTTTGTATTTCATGAGAAGTTCTGAAACCATCAAAGAAGTGAAGGAATGGGATGCGTGTTTTTATTGCCGTGAGGTGTGCAACGCCGGCAATATCCATAATTTCCTGTATGCTGCTGCTGGCCAGCATGGCAAATCCGGTCATCCGCGTGCTCATCACATCAGAGTGGTCACCGAAAATGGAGAGCGCCTGAGCAGCTATACTGCGGGCACTAACATGAAAGACACCCGGTAGTAATTCACCGGAGATTTTATACATATTCGGTATCATCAGCAACAGTCCCTGCGAAGCAGTAAAAGTACTTGTTAAAGCACCACCCTGCAAAGCGCCGTGCACTGCTCCTGAGGCACCGCCTTCAGATTGTAATTCGGATACTTCCACGGGCTCACCGAAAATATTGGTGCGTCCGCCGGCAGCCCACTCATCTACATATTCTGCCATGTTTGAGGAGGGCGTAATGGGGTATATCGCTGCAACTTCGCTGAACATATACGCCACATGCGCTGCAGCATAGTTTCCGTCACACGTGATAAACTTCTTTTGTTTTTCCATAAAATTATTATTTAGAAAGGCCTATAAATAAGGCCATTATATTTCACTGTTTTACACAGCGAAATTAAGAAATAATGAGGTCGTATTCTTTCTAAATTGCTCCAAATGCGTAATTTAAAACGATTTTAGATTATACGCAATCGTTTGTGTTAGTGCAATAACAACCTTTGCTTTTACTCATCGAATGTTGCGGCGGTTAAAATCACTGTTGAAAAGTAATGAAAGTCGTTCTTTGACAAGATTTGAATCCTTTGTATTTTTGTTGATAATGCAAAATAAAATGCGATGAAAAGCAAATGGAGCCCATTAAGCCTCTTTACAGGAATCAGTTTATTCTTTTTATTAACAGGGTGCTCTGAAGATGTGGAGCCGCCGGAGGCGTCGTTTTCTTATAGTCCCTCATCGGCTAACACCACCGAGCCGGTTACCTTTGATGCTGAGGAAAGCTACCCCGGTTCATGCGATAATTGTTATATCACCCAGTATTTCTGGGATTTTGATAATGACGGCGTTTGGGATCAGATTACTGACAACAGCACCATCAGTTACCAGTTTTCTTCGTCAAACATCTATGAGGTGGTTTTAAAGGTGAGGAATAATCAGGGATATACCAGTGTGGAACACGCCAGGCAAACGGTAGAAGTGTTAACTTCTTCGAATGGTGGTGGGATAACCCCGCAGGTATTGTTTCCCGGAAATGGTAGTGAAGATATCTCGCTTCGGCCCCAATTACGCTGGTCAGTTAATGATGAAAGCAGCAACCTCGAATTTGATATTTATTTCGGAACATCTGAGGACCCCGAATTGGTGGAATCTGACTATGAAAATATGAGCTATACGCCCGCTGACAGTCTGGATATCAACACAACCTATTTCTGGCAGATAGTGGTAAGGGATGGTGAAGGCAACGAAGAGAGTGGTTCGGTATGGCAGTTTACTACGCAGACAACAGAAGAGGAAGCCAACCAGCCGCCAAATAAGCCTACCGCTCCATATCCTGCGCCACTTAGTGAGAATCGATCACAGAATCAGATTGTAGAGTGGCAAGGCAGCGACCCTAACGGGGACCCGCTGACTTATGAAGTGTATTTCGGGACTTCCGAAAATCCCACTTTAGTGGAGACTGATTATAGCAACAACACCTATTCCCATGGCACCCTGGCTCCTGCCACCACCTATTACTGGCAGGTCATTGCCTTTGATCCTGATGGGGAGTCTGCCGAAGGAGAGTTGTGGCAGTTTACTACGGGAACTCAAGACCCTGATTGTCCTGCTTCCTTTACAGATGTCAGGGATAACACCACTTATGAAGTAGTGCAGATAGGTACCCAATGCTGGATGGCCGAAAACCTGCAATACGGCGAGATGATCACCTCCGGTTCGGCTGCTGATAATGGCATGGTGGAAAAGTATTGCTACAACAACAATGAAGACAATTGTGATGAATATGGCGGGCTTTATCAGTGGGATGAGATGATGCAATATACCCATGTAGAAGAGGTGGGAGGTATTTGTCCCGATGGCTGGCACATCCCTTCTGAAACGGAGTGGCACCGTTTGGTGGACTATCTTGGCGGCAATTTTAAGGCAGGGAAGCGCCTCAAATCAGGAGGCACATCAGGATTTGAAGCGATGCTGTCGGGCACCAGGAATGTCTCTTCCGGTTATGAGGGGCTCGATCTGAAAGGGTATTATTGGTCTTCGACGGAATTGAACGGCGATGAAGCGCTACAGGTTCACTTTGATGATAACCTGGATGGGGTGTATTATAACTTCAAAGACAAACGCCGCGCCAACTCCATAAGGTGTATTAAGAATTAAACGCCGCCGGGCATGAATCTGTTGTATAAGCTGTTTTACGCTGTATTTATCGTTTTTCTAGCTGTAATCGCCGGACTGCCGGGCAAGACGCAGGAGGCTGATGAAATAAACAGGCTGGAATTAACTTTTGCAGGATATGAGGAAGACAGGCTGCTATGGGCGAGCCTGTATGGTGATGATATTGTTGTGGTAGACACCATCTCCAAAACACAACAAAACAGGTTTTCTTATACCGTCCCCTACGGCACCCCTTATGGCATCTACCGGTTGCTTACCCTGGATGGAGAGAAGCACATTGATGTAGTATATGATGGTGAAGATATTTTTCTTTCCACACATTATCAGGCGGTGCTTGATGAGCTGGTAATTAAGTCCTCGCAAGCCACACGGCAATATCACCGCTTTATGCGGATACGGGCTTTTATCCGCTACAAGCAAAAAATACTGGACGATTTTTTGGCATCCTATCCTCCCGGAGATCCTTTTTACAGGCAGGCAGATCAACAATATGTGGCCCTTTCTGAAGAGATGAACGATTCTATTGATGCGATAGCTGCAAAAGATATTTTTTTAGGGCGCCTTTTGCAGTATGAAAAGATGGCTTATGCTGACAGCATCGAGGGCAAGAAGCAGTATACGGAATTCCGGAAAGCACATTTTTTTGATGCAAAGGATTATACCGACGGCACTATTCTTCGCAGCAACCTGCTTCCAGAACAAATCCTGGATTATTTTAGTCTTTATCGCGAAGAGCATTATAATAAGAGACAACAGGAGGCCGCTTTTTTGGAGGCTATCGACAGTGTGATGAAGCATACCAAGGCTCACCCTGAGGTCTTCGATTTTGTGATTAATTACCTGATAGAAGGTTTTAAGCGCTTTGGTTTCGATGATTTAGTGCAACATATTGCCGAGCGCACTGCCGCTGAAATTAATTGTGTTAACGAAGAGCGGCGTCAGGATGTGGAAGAGCAGATTTCCAGGATAAGGGCTGTTGCGGTGGGTTCCCAGGCGCCCCCGTTAACCATGCCGGATATGGACGGCGATAGTGTTTCGTTATATGATGTTGACAGCAGGTATGTGTTGCTGGTATTTTGGGCCAGCTGGTGTCCTCATTGCATGGCGATGCTTCCGGAATTGCACGATTTTACCCGCAGTCATAAAGATTCGCTGAAAACAGTGGCCGTTTCTTTAGACAGGGAGGCCCAAGAGTGGAAAGCAGCTGCGGATAAGTATCCGTGGATACATCTTTCTGCCCTGCAAGGGTGGGAGACGCCGGCAGTAGAAGACTATTATGTTTATGGTACGCCCTCATTCTTTTTGCTGGATAATAAAAAGGTCATCCTTGAAAAAGGAGCTACCCTCCGCGAGATACGCTCTTTCCTGAAAGATTAAGAAAAAGGAGGTCGCAATAGCCACCTCCTATTATCTCCATCGTTTTTAGCGGTTTACTTTTTCAGTAAACGCCTTTTCAATGCGTTTATTCACCATGTCACATCCATGATTGAACATCCTGTAGTTGTTATCGCTGCCGGTGTTAATAACCTTTACTGTTGATGGTTTATGTATTGCCAGGAGCGAGAAAGCTTCATCCAGCGCCTCCCCGGCACTGTTAACGCCATTTATTTCAAATTTACCCAGCAGGTTAATGAGTTGCTCCAGGTTGCTTTGCCCTATGCGGGGCTTTACCTGCTGCTCGAACAGCTGGATGCGTTTTTGGGTATTGGTATAACTCCCTGCCATTTCCACGGGCCATGCAGCAGGAAGCACAAGGTCGGCGGCCTGTGCTGTTTCGGTCATGAAGTAGTCCTGAACTACTTTAAAAGAAGCGCCCTCAAGCATCTTAGCAGCTTGTTTTTTGTTAATGGCGCAGCCAAGCGGGTCTTCACCGAAAATCAGCACATTTTTCACAGCTTTCTGCTGCAGGGCCTCAACGATGTCGATGTTTTTGGTGGGGAGGTCTTTTACTTTCCAGAGTTGCTGCATCTTTTGCAGGATCTCATCTTTGAGGGCGGTATTTCCTACGCCCCTCTCGCTGCTGATGCCCATGTCTGTGAGTCCCTGGGCATTGTTTTTCTCCTTTAGCGCCAGCAAGCCACTGGCCGTTTTGCTTGCTTTGCCAGTAATCAGCGCCATATTTCGCAGCTCTATCGCCGTATTGGCCGACACCTGCTTTTCTGAGAAAACGATCACCGTATTTTCAGTGTTATTCATCGATTTGATAAACTCCACGAAATGATCCATACAGCAGGGTTGAGCTTCGGTATAGAGCGTATCAAAATCCTCGGATAACAACTGCTGGCGGTATTCATCCACCTGGCCTACATGGTCTTTCAGGAAAAGGCCGTTTTCCATTTTATTCGATAACAGGTAGTGGTTAACGGCTTTGGCAAAGGCATGAAAGGATTGCACCGGAAAGACATGATCGGCTTTTTTGTGCATGTTTCCTTCTTTCCTGCTGGTAACATACACCAACTCCGTTCCGTTTTTCTTTGCCTGGTTGACCAAATATCCCGTTACGGGGTGGTCTTCTGATAAATCAGTCCCCACCACAATAATTTTCCGTGCTTTCCGCAGCTCCTCAAAAGGTACGTTAAAACGGGCAATATCCGAGTATCCGTCACCACGTCCGAGGTAATGGAAGCTGTTGATGTTATTAGTTTTTATAGCGCCCCGCGCCAGTTTTTGTAGTAGGTATAACTCTTCGTTGGTGAGGCGTGCCCCGGCAAAGAGCGCATTTTCGTCGGGTTCGGCGGCAGCCACTTTTTGGTGAATAAGCTCAAAAGCCTCCTCATAGGAGATTTCCTGCCACCCTGTTTTTGTTTTTTTCATGGGCGCCACCAGGCGCTTCATGCTGTTCAGAGCGGTATATCCGAATTTAGCCTGCGGGCTGATAAGAGCGGCCGTGTTGTCTTCTCCGTTAACCGCCTGGGCACCGTAGAAAAATCCGTTGCGCTCCCTGAGTCCGAAGTAGAAACCCTCAGAACCGTAGTAGTCTATAGTTTTCAGCGTATTGGTTTTTACAGGGCCTGGTTTAAACGCTACGTTTTCAGTGATAGCGCCTGTGGGGCAGGCTTCTATACACATGCCGCACGACTCGCAGCTGGTGTGTTGCAGTGCATCGCCCATGGTGGGTGCCACATAAGTGTTAAATCCCCGGTTAATAAGCCCTAATGCGTTGGCGCCTACCACCTCGTTACACATCCTGATGCAACGCGAGCAGAGAATACATTTATTGCTGTCTATCTCTATGTAGGGATGCCTGAAGTCTACTGTAAACTCATTGTATTCACCAGCGTAGGTGTCTTGCTTCGCTCCGTATTCCGTAGAATATTTTTTCAGGTCGCATTCATAGAGCGCATCACATCCGCACTCCAGGCATCGCTGAGCCTCTTTCAGGGCCACCTGTTCATCAGAGTATCCCAGCTCCACCTCTTTAAAGTTAAAGCGCGATTCGGCCGGCAGGGTGGGCATCTCTTCGCGCTCTTGAGTAACGAAGTGCCCTTTATATTCTTCTACCTTTTGTTCTCTGAAATTCTCTTTTTTACTGATAAACTCCGCTTTTGGGGGCTCTATGTTTTCTTTGCCCTGCAGCAGCTCGTTGGCGCTGTGCGAGGCCAGCTTTGCTTGCGCTATCGCTTCTATGATAGTGGCAGGCCCTGTCACTCCATCGCCGGCAGCAAACACCTCAGGGATGCCTGTTTGCAGGGTGTCCGGGTTGGCTTCAATATCGCCCCAGCGGTTCAGCTCCAGTTGTCCTTTGTCAGTATGTTTGTTGATATCATCGATAAAATCCACCTGCGTTTTTTGTCCTATAGCGGCCAACATATAATCTACCGGCAGGTCAAACTCGGATCCTTCGATAGGTATGGGGCGCCTGCGGCCTGATTTGTCGGGTTCTCCCAGCTTCATTTTCAGCAGCGTCACTGAGGTGGCATTGCCGTTTTTATCTTTATTTACTTTCTTAGGATTGGTGAGCAGCAGATACTCTACCCCTTCGAGTTTAGATTCATGGATTTCGATAGGGTTGGCCGGCATCTGCTCTTCAGCGCGGCGGTAGATAACGTATACTTTTTCGGCATTGCAGCGGACGGCGGTACGGCAGCAGTCCATGGCCGTATTTCCTCCTCCCACCACAGCTACTGTTTTTCCGGAGAAATCATGCTTTTGTCCTGTCATCTCCATATTCCTTAGGAAGTCAATACCGGAAACCACATTGTGGGCATCATCGCCTTCACATCCTATCAGTGTTCCTTTCTGAGAACCTATGGTGAGGATAGTGGCATCATACTGCTTTTTCAGGTCGGCATAGCTGAGGTTGTCGCCAAGTTTTTTTCCGGTGTAAAGGTTGGCTCCAAGGTCGGTGATGTTCTTGATTTCCTTGTCGAGGATATCGTTGGGCAGGCGGTATTCGGGGATGCCATAGCGCAGCCAGCCGCCGGCTTGGGGGGCGGCCTCATAGATATCGGCATGGTGCCCCTGCGTTTGCAGGAAGTGTGCTGCCGAAAGGCCTCCCGGGCCTCCGCCGATGATGGCGACCTTTTTCCCGGTGGCGGGTTTTACTTCCGGAACATATTTGTTTACCGATGCCAGGTCGTAGTCGGAGGCAAACCTTTTGAGGTAATCGATGCCCACAGGGGCGCCCTCTTCGAGCAGGTTGCGGCGGCACGCATCTTCGCAGGGACGCACGCACACCCTGCCACAGATGGCCGGCAGGGGGTTGGTTTCTTTAATCACCTTGACGGCTTCGCTGTAGTGTCCTTTGTCTATCAGGGAGATATATCCCTGCACATCCACCCCGGCAGGGCATGTTTGCACACAAGGCCCCAAACAGTCGGCATAGTGGTTGCTGAGCATCAGCTCCAGGGCGCTGCGGCGCGATTTTCGTACGCTTGCGTTCTCCGTTTCAATATCCATCCCTTCGCCTACTTCGGTGGAGCAGGAAGGCTGATGGCCGTTGCGTCCCTTGACATCAACCACACAAAGGAAACAGGAGCTGTAAGGCTTCAGGCGTGGATCATGACACAGAGTAGGTATTTTAACGTCGTGGCGTTCGGCCAGCTGAAGGATAGTTTCTTCTTTATATCCGTTGACTTTTTTGCCGTTTAAGAATACATTTAAACGATCAGACATATGCTTTCAGGTTTATTATTATCAAACTATTATGTTACTGTGATGGCATCGAAGCGGCAGCGGCTGTAACAGTCGCCACATTTGATACACAACTCCTGGTCGATGACGTGCGGTTCTTTGCGTTCTCCGCTAATCGCATCTACAGGGCATTTTTTGGCACATACCATGCAACCGGTGCATTTCTCCGGGTCTATTTCATACGTAAGTAATGCTTTGCATGACTTGGCGGGGCACTTTTTACTGTGGATATGTGCTTCGTATTCATCTTTAAAATATTTTATGGTGGTGAGCACCGGGTTAGGCGCTGTTTGTCCCAAACCACAGAGCGAGTTGTCTTTAATCTGCACGGCCAGGTCTTCGAGTTTTTCTATGTCTCCCTGCCTGCCATCCCCGCTGGTGATACGCTCGAGGATCTCCAGCATGCGCTTGGTTCCCATCCTGCAAAAGGTGCATTTTCCGCAGCTCTCCACCTGGGTAAAATTCAGGAAGAACTTAGCCACATCCACCATACAGGTAGACTCGTCCATAACCACCATACCTCCCGAGCCCATAATGGCGCCGGTGGCGTTCACCGAGTCGTAGTCGACGATGGTGTGGGACAGATACTCCGGGATACATCCCCCTGAGGGGCCTCCCATCTGGACGGCTTTGAACTTCTTGCCTCCGGGAATTCCGCCACCCAGTTCGAAGATGATGTCACGGATGCTGATACCCATGGGCACCTCCACCAATCCGGAGTGGTTGATTTTTCCGGCAAGGGCAAACACTTTGGTGCCCTTGCTTTTTTCTGTGCCGTATTTTGAGAACGACCCTGCTCCGTGATGGATAATATATGGGATGTTGGCATAGGTCTCTACATTGTTGATGTTGGTAGGTTTTTGCCACAGCCCCGATACGGCCGGGAAGGGAGGCCGTTTTCTGGGCATTCCTCTTTTTCCTTCCACAGAAGCTATCAGCGCGGTTTCTTCGCCGCATACAAAAGCGCCGGCGCCCTCTTTGATGTAGATGTCAAAAGTAAATCCTTTAATGCCGGCGGCATCCCTGCCGAGGAAGGTGTGCTTTCTGGCTTGTTCTATGGCTATCCTGAGGCGTTTAATGGCCAGCGGATACTCGGCGCGGCAGTAGATAACACCTTGTGAGGCGCCGACGGCATATCCGGCAATAATCATTCCTTCGATAACTGCATGAGGGTCTCCTTCCAGCAGGGAGCGGTCCATAAAAGCACCCGGGTCACCTTCGTCGGCATTGCATATCACGTATTTTTCCTGGCCCGGGCTGTTGGCCGTAAATCTCCATTTTTTCCCTGTGGGGAATCCGCCACCGCCGCGCCCCCTGAGGCCGGAGTCCAGGACTTCTGAAATTACCGTATCGGGGGAAATCTTTTCGCTGGCGATTTTCCTGACAGCGTGATACCCTTCACTGGCGATATACTCTTCTATGGATTCCGGATCAATCATGCCGCAGTGTCGCAGAGCAATTTTTACCTGGCCTTCCAGAAAATGCTGGTCGACACCGGCATCGAAGAGGTCTGATTGTACTACATACTCTTTCAGAGGCTCCTGATTGCCGATATGTTTATCCAGGATTTCCACGATGCGGTCCTGGTCCACATCGCCATACATGTAGCTCCCCGTATCATCAATAATTTCTACCAGCGGCTCGCGGTAGCACATGCCTATACAACTGGTTTGTTTGAGTTCAAAATCCAGTTTTTCAGCTTTCTGGAGCTGCGCTATCTTTTTATATGTTTTGTTGGCCCCTGCTGCGATGCCGCAGCTGCCCAGCCCAACGATTACTTTTGTATTACTCATGGGTATTGGTTTTCCTGTATTAAGAATCTTTACCTTGCTCTTCGAGACGGATCTCTTTGATCACTTTAACAGCTTTTTTTTTGGTGAGCTTGCCATAGGTCTCGTCGCCAACCATCATAACAGGTGCCAGCGAGCAACACCCCAGGCATGCCACCGATTCGAGCGTAAAGAGCCCGTCTTCTGTGGTTTCACCGTCTTTAACTTTTAGCGAGTCTTCAAGGGCTTCGGTGATGGTGCCGGCATTTTGTACGTGGCAGGCGGTGCCATGACAGACTTTAATAATATTTTTTCCTACCGGATGAAGTCTGAACTGCGCATAAAAAGTGGCCACACCATACATATCGTTGAGCTCAAGGCCCGTTTGGTGCGCTATTTTTTCAAACGCTTCGCGCGGAAGGTATCCCAATTGGCGCTGTGCAGCTTGCAGCAGCGGTATAAGGTTGCCCTGAGTGCCTTTGTATTTTTCTATAACTGGATCTAAAACAGACAGTTCCACGCCATTTTGTTCCTGCTCCGGCTCCTTGGTTGGTATTCGTTGAATGCGCATTCGTACTATGTTTTTATATAGGTAAACTATATTCTAATTATCAGAGGTAAAATTATTAATTGTTCTTGCAACAGCAATTATTTTTTCCTGATTACCAATAATTTATAAATAATCTAAATAAATAGGGTTCTTTAAAACCCTGTAAATGATTCTCTTGTAGGGGGGAGGATGTCAATTATTTTTTAAGTAATTGATAGTCAGTTTAAAAACAGCAATTGGCCAAAAACAGGGGATTACGTATTTCTTTATGCGTGTATCACGCATAAAAGGGGGCTGCCATTATAATACCGATTATCATTGAAATGAGCCTTTATACCGATTACTATTTGAATTGTGCCTTTTGTTCCCAAGGCCTTTGCCGGGACGGGCGTTACACTCCTAAAGGCACTTCAAATATGTATCGGCATAAACCATTGCAAAAATCAATAGCGAAAGCTCGCTATTGATTTGCAATTGGTATTAGTTCCCCAAGGCCTTTGGCGGGGCAGGCGCTTCGCTCCTTAAGTCTCTTCAATTGTATATCGGCAAGTCTTCGGGATAATTTCAATGTTTTGCTGAAGCTCACTTTGAAATACAATTGGTATAAGTGGACTGAGGAAGAGTGAAAGCGATTAGTTACAAAGGAGCCTTCCTCTCTGTGGTTTTATTCATAGATAATAGCAAAACGTTCTTTGCCATCCATCTGAATCCCCAGCTCTTTTTGGAATTCGATGCGTTTAAAAAACTGTTTCCGGGCTTTGATTTCCATCCTGTTAAGCTTGTCCCAGTTAATGTAGCAGTTGGAATTTTCAGGGATAATAGAGAAGTATCCTACATTCATGCTGGTGACATTATGGAAGAAGTGAGAGCCTGAGGAGGCATCCAGCGGGAAGTTTTCCAGCCCTGTTTCCACAATAATCTTTGCGTTGGAGATCTGTGGCCAATCCACCGGAATTCCAATCCATTTGTCTCGTGTGCCCCATCTTCCGGGCCCGATAAGCACATACTTTTTATTCTCTTTTATCATTTCGCGGTTCCATTCTTCTACTTCCTCAGCCATCTGTTCTGTTTTGGTTTTGTCAAACCGTTCCGGGTCGATGATAATGATGTCATGCACCCCTCCCACGATGCCGTTGCCCATAATTTTTTCTGAGTAGAGCAGCCTGCGCTCTTTATTAATGGCCTCCAGGTTCACTTTATGGTTTTGCAGTTTCCCGATAAGAGGTTTAATCTGGAGGATATAAAAGGTAGCTTTCCACTCTTTGTCTTTATTGAGATCTACCGCATATTCTATTTCCACGGGCGACCCCATGGCTTCCTCCACCACATCCATTACTGTTTCTATACTTTTGGCCAGGGGCACGTAGTTATATTTCAGCACATCGGCGAAATTGATAATCCTGGGGCCGTATTTGGTAACACCGGGGTGCAACACATCAGCTTCCAGGTCATATACCGAGGCCGTATGCTTCAGGGTGCCATGCTTTTCGGCCTCGTCGATATCCAGGCGTGCCAGTCCGGCGGTGTCGCCCTGCAGGAAATCCAGCTGCTGCTTATTCATCTGCACGGCCCACAGTTGGGTTTGTGTGTTTTTGATGAGGTCTTTTGTAGAGCTTATTTCGGTGGAAGGGTATTTGGGGGAGAAGCGGTAGGCCTTTTCGCCATCGACCACATGCTTGCCTAACCCTACGGCAGCAACGGCAAATCCCTCTTCAGGCTTCATATGCGCCACGGGGTAGTAGTTGTATGACTGCGCCACCCCGCTGATATGCGGATAAAAGTAGTTTTCGTATTGGTTTCCAACGACCTCCTGTATGATAATAGCCATTTTCTCTTCTTCGAGCCGATAATCGATAGCCTGGATGTAACCTACCGCTTTGCGGCTGTATACCGAAGCATATACCATTTTAATGGCGGAAGCCAGCTGGTGGAGCCTGGTGCGTAGGTTGTTGTTATTGTTGGGCAGGATGTAGGTTTCGAAAATGCCGGCAAAGGGTTGCATTAGCGAATCCTCAAAAAGGCCTGAGGATCTTACGGCAATGGGCTTGTCGATTTTTTTCAGCATAATGCGTAGCCGCCTCATGAGTCTGTCGGTGAGTGCGCCTTTGAGGAATTCGCTTTTCAGCGATTCGTAGTCATAATCACTAAGAACGAGGTCATAAAAATTGTTGCGGGTCATGAAGTATTCGAACTCCTCGGTGCCTATCACGGAAGTTCTGGGAAAACTGATGTTGATATTGGGGAGCTGTTTGGAAAAATCAAAACTGTGGATGAGCGTGTTGATAAAAGCCAAACCGCGCCCTTTACCTCCCAGGGCGCCGTCGGCAAGTCTCACGATATTGTTGGGGTCGAGGATGGCCGATTCCTCGAAGGGGATAATCTTTCCCTTATCCTGCTCATTTCTGAATTTGGAGATGACATCCAGCATGTATTCTCTGATTTGATCGGCCGACTGGAAGTCGGAGACATTATAAGGGCTGAGGATCCGGGCGGCTTGTATCTCTCCGCGCGCCATCAGCCATAGCGAGAAATGATTTTTCTTTCCGTGGTAGAGCAGCGAATCGTCGGGGATAGTTTTAAGGCGCTGCTCAAACTCGCGCAGCGATTTTGCTGTGGCAATCTGTTTGCCTTGCTGGTTGCGGTAAATGAAGTTTCCGAAGCCCAGGTGGTAGTTGATAAAGCTGCGCAGGTCCTGTTCCAGAGATTCAGAAGATTTGTTGATAAAGCTGGCACGGTAATAATGGGCAGTGTCAGCATTTTTTAAGTTAGATGATTGTACGACGATAGGCAGCGAAGATTGTGTTTTGCGGATGTTACGGATGAGGGAAAACCCTGCGTCCTCTGCCATTTCGCCGTCTTTCTCAAATTTCACATCAGCAATCAGGCAGAGCATATACTCCTTATATTTCTCAAAGATTTGCTGGGCTTCCTCATAGTTTTTTGCATGTAATATTTTAGGGCGTGCCCTCATGCGCAGCACCTTGTAGAGTTCATCACTACTAACATCTTCAATAATTCTGCGCGTCTGCTCCATAAGTATCTTGTAGAGAATAGGCAGGTAGCGCGAATAGTATTTGGGAGAGTCTTCCACCAGCAGGATGACCCTGACTAAGCCCACCTGGGTATCGTTTTCAACATTTATTTTGTCTTCAACATGTTTAATCATGGCAAAAAACACCTGCGACTCGCCATTCCAGGCAAAGATTTTATCGATGGTCGTTTTGTCTCCTACCGCTTTCTGGAAATAGCCTATGCTGGAGTTGTTGTTGAGAAGGGCGTGGATAGGGATATATGGGAATCGGTCTTTGATTTTTTCACTGAGCGCCACCGGTGTTTTTACGTCCAGGCCAACCATAAAGATGATAAGATCAAAATGTTTGTTATTCATCTCCTGGAATACTTCTTCCTCCGATGATACTCCGGTAATGCGCGGCATAGAGGTGAGATTCAGCTGGTGATATTCTCCCAGCACATGTTCAGAAAAACGGCCCTCTTTTTCAATGCTGAAGGCATCGTAGAGGTTTGCCACCAACAATATCTCCTTAACTTTAAAGGGCATCAGGTCATGATAAATATCGCGGTTGTAGTTGCTTTTGTTAAGGAACCTTCGCAGCAACTGCCTGTTGGGGATTTTTTTATTTTGATCCTGTTTGGGGATGGGAACTGAACGTTCCTTAATAGTATAGAGCTCTTTGGCTTTGATACTGTTGAGGTATCCGGTGAGAAGCTCTGCGATGTTTTTTATCAGGTCGCGTTCTTCTGAAAGGAAAGGCCCTTCGTCGAGGGTGACAAATTTTTTGGTGTAATATACCTCAATGTACCCTGTTTTATTATCGATAGTATCGAAGCGTTGTTTCTGGTACCATCGTGAGGCTTCAAAATCGGGGGTGGTATACTCTTTGCCTTCAAAGCGAATCCGGGCGGCGGTATATTGTGGGTATTGCCAGGCTTGCGGGAGTATCTTGCATAACTTTGACAGGGTTTCGCTAACAGGCTTGCCCTCGCTTAAAATGGCGGTGGTTTTATTAATAGCTGCCAGCTCCTTAATACGCTCGGTATTTTCCCTGATAAGATGCTGCAGGTCGTGGTTGCTCTGTGGATTATCCATGCCTGTGTTTTTTGTTTTCCGCTTCAAATATCGCATTATTATTCATATTATGAAACTATTCAAAGCACTTCTTTACAGTAGTTAGTTCGCCGCTGAAGATAATTTTAACCATTCCTTTTGCGGAGAAGACAACCAGATATTCTCCTGTCGCACCCAACGCTGTTTTTGGGTGGTATGCTGCCGGAATGTCACAAAAAAATGCCGAATATCCACGTATTATTGTATTCTAAAAACCAAAATATATAAGTATGCAATCACTACTCTTTTTTCTTATATTTGCGGGGATGAAGCAGCAGACACACAAAAAACCTTTTATAATAAATGATTAAGGTACTTGTTGTTGATGAGCATCAGCTGATTTGTGACGGGATTAAGTGCATCCTTCATCAAACCGATGACATCCGTATGATTGATTGTGTATCGCATGCCGACACTATCGCAGATAAGCTCACAGCCCTTTCAAGCCATATTTTGTTGTTTAACATCTACCATCTGGAAGAAGATCAGCTTACGTTGATCCAAAAAATTTGCAGAGAATATCCTAAGATTAAGGTGCTGATTAATGCCATGTTCAATAGCGAATATTTTATTTTGCGTACTATTAAAGCAGGAGCTAAGGGATATTTAAGCACTGATGACGGCGCACATGAGCTGAAGGAAGCCATATATACTTTGCGCAACGGCTATGATTATCACGGCCGCTCTATTTCCAACATATTGCTTGCCAACTACCTGAAGCAACATAGTGAGGATGAGAAAGGGATGGAGGATCTTACGCAGCGCGAAAAAGAGGTGCTGCACCTTTTCGGCCTCAGCAAAACCAATAAAGAGATAGCCGAATCGTTGTTTGTTAGTGTACGCACGGTGGAATCGCATAAAAACAATATCATGAAAAAGATTAACCTGAAAACTACAGTGGACCTCGTAAAGTTTGCCATCAAGAATAATATTATCAAATTGTAACCTTCCCATAGCTTTGGGAGCGCCGTCCGATGAATACGTATGGCCTTTTGCGTGTTTTACTGAATTGTAGCGGTTATGTTACCATAAAGCCCCGGAATGTTTTCCCATATGGATTTCTATTGCTATCATTGGTCAATATAATATGCATGGTACTGCTTTTTGCTATCATGCAAATAAACACTAAATAATACAAGTTATGGCTAATGTACTATTACAAAAAGTAAATGATTTTATGGCAAGAGTAATTGCCAAGAACCCAAGTGAAGTAGAGTTTCACCAGGCGGTTCATGAAGTGGTGGAATCGTTGATTCCTTTTATTGAAGAGAACCCTAAATATAAAGAGGCGAAAATCCTGGAGCGGATGGTAGAGCCTGAGCGCGTGGTGCTTTTCCGTGTTCCCTGGATAGATGACAAAGGGGAGATACAGGTTAACAAAGGGTTCCGTATAGAGATGAATAGTGCTATAGGACCTTATAAAGGGGGCCTGCGGTTTCACCCTACCGTTAACCTTGGAATCCTGAAATTCCTTGCTTTTGAGCAGGTTTTTAAGAACTCGCTTACCACGCTGCCTATGGGCGGTGGAAAAGGAGGTTCTGATTTTGACCCTAAAGGGAAGACAGATAATGAGGTGATGCGTTTTTGCCAGAGTTTTATGACCGAGCTCTCTCGTCATATAGGCGCCAATACTGATGTGCCTGCCGGCGATATTGGCGTAGGGGGACGTGAGATAGGCTTCCTGTTTGGACAGTATAAACGGCTGCGTAATGAGTTTACGGGTGTGCTTACTGGTAAAGGAATGGAGTGGGGTGGCAGCAAAATCCGGCCCGAAGCTACCGGCTATGGAGCTACCTACTTTGCCCAGGAGATGCTGAAGACGGTGGGGGAAGACCTCAGCGGTAAGATTGTGGCGGTATCCGGCTCGGGAAATGTGGCCCAGTTTGCTACGCAGAAAGTTACCGAACTCGGCGGAAAAGTGGTGACGCTCTCCGATTCTTCCGGATTTATCTATGATGCTGACGGCATAGATGCAGAAAAGCTGGAGTATGTGATGCATCTGAAAAATGTGAAACGGGGACGGATGAAAGAATATGCCGATAAGTATGGCGTGGAATACCATGAAGGCAAACGCCCGTGGAGTATCAAGTGCGATGTGGCCCTGCCTTCGGCTACGCAGAATGAGATTAATGAGGAAGAGGCCAAGACGTTAGTGTCTAATGGCTGCAAGGTGATAAGCGAAGGTGCTAACATGCCTTCTACTACCGAAGCTGTGGAGGTTTTCCAGAATAACGCTATCCTGTATGGACCCGGAAAAGCTGCTAATGCAGGTGGTGTGGCAGTATCAGGGCTGGAGATGTCGCAAAACTCGCTGCGCCTGTCATGGACCCGCGAAGAGGTGGACCAGCGTTTACAGACGATTATGAAGGATATTCATGAAACATGCGTGGAATACGGAAAAGAAGACGATGGCTCCATTAATTATGTGAAAGGAGCCAACATCGGAGGCTTTGTAAAAGTAGCCGAAGCTATGCTGGCACAGGGTGCGGTATAAACAAGATTATTTAGTGTCCGTCTATAATGTCCGATTTCTGCCCCGATGGCTCGGGGTAAACTGTTATGCTTGTTTTGAAAACAGTCATCCGCCTGGCGGACTCCTTGATTTTCAAAACTACGCAAGCCCCCGATAAAATGCGGGACAAGCTTTGAACTCGAACATTATAGGTCAGACACTTGAGTTTATAGACAGAAATTATTTAACTTATTGTGCTAAAGTAAAAAGAGCCATCCTCAGGGGTGGTTCTTTTTTTTGGACGAGGGAGCAATAAAAAAAGAGGTGCCTGGCGGGCACCTCTTTTAGCAACTCTAAAAACAATCAACTGTATATGAGAAAAAAACTATTCTTCAGTAACCTTCTCCAGTTCGTAGATAGAAGAAACCTGTGACTCGGTTAAGATAGTGTTATACATTCTCACCTCATCCATGTAACCATGGAAAAAACCACCCCAGGCCAATGGAATAATTTGGTCTTCGTCATAGTTGTCTGCATTATCGGCATACTCGTCTGAATCTACACCAAAGACAAGGTCGTTGGTAGACTCTGATTGCATCGCGCCGGGAACATCATCCCATTTTTGTGTTTGTGTTCCATTAACGTAAAATGTCATATTACCATCACCAACAGTAACGCCAATGTGATACCATTGATCCAGTTCCAGTGGGGGATCGGTATCTTTATCATAAATACCTTCGGTAGTGGCGGCAGTAAAGAATGCTTTATTGGCTGATTGCAGCTGGAATTTATAAGCATTCCATGAGTGGAGACCTATGAAGCGATTATTTTCAAGCACTTCACTGGCTTTTATCCACAAGGTAATAGACATCTGGCCGGGATTTAAAGCCGGGTTATAAGGAATTTTCACATGTGATCCTTCGTTGAAGAACAATGATTTAGCATCGTCACCATACCGGTCTGTTTCCCATTGCGGCATTCCGCCGTTCCAGCCGTCAGGAGCTTCATAGAGCGTTCCGTCGTGACCGTTCTCGGAGTAGTCTGAAACGCTGGTTCCTGAGCCATCATCAAAAGTCCAGTGTCCCACCATTGCCTCAGGAGCTATGGGTGTTATCTCCTTACTCAGATAAGTGTCTATGGCATTGCTGAGGGCAACCACTGTGTTATCCACTTCTGATTGTGTGGCCTCATCATCGTCATAAACTGCCTGTGCATTATCAATCACTGACTGGAGCTCAGCTTTGGCACCACGCTGATACTGGCCTTCTGCTGTTCCTTCTTCCGTGTTGTTAATTAAGTCATTGGCTTCATCGAGTTTCGATGCAAGTGTTTCCTTGTCCACTTGTACGGGCTCATCAGAGTCATCATCATCAGAGCAGCTTGTCATCATTGATGTCATCCCTATCGTCAGGGCGAGCATCAGCATTAAATGTTTCATCTTAAATAGTTTCATAATAAAGAATTTTTAGTTAGAAATTTGATTATTGAATTGCGTTGTTTGCATCTAGTTCGCTTTGTGGTATTGGGAAGTACCTATGCCGGGCATAGACAAATCCATTATCATTCAGGGCCTCTTCGGCCACTGCTGCGCCATATCGCATCAGGTCGAAATACCTGTGAAACTCCATTGCCAGTTCTACTCTACGCTCGTGGCGTATGGCCTGGCGTATTTCCTGCTGGTTACCAGAGGTAATGTCTGGCAATAGGTTTTCAGGGATTGTTCCTCCGTTAGTAATGGTATCATCGTGCAGGTAGCTTTCTCTTGCCCTTTTTCGTATGATGTTTATAGCTTCACGCGCTTCGGTAGTCCTGCCTGACTCGTTAAGCGCTTCCGCTTTAATCAGGAGCACCTCGGCATAGCGCATGTAGGTGTAGTTCAGGCCTGCATCTCCTTTGATGCCTGCAGGAATCTCCTCCAGCGGCTGGCTGTGTTTTTTGGTAAGGTATCCTGTGGGCGACCATGCCGGATCGAACGCCTCGCCATTGAGCCATTGGCCCCCTTCCCTGCCGATAGTGTAGTCTAGTCTGGGATCTGTGACGCCTTCGTTGGTTACCTCATAAGTATCCACCAGGTCGCTTGTTGGTGCATTAAAATAGTATCCATTCTCTTTCTCAGGGCTGAACCACTGGTTCAGATAGCTGCCTTCGAAAGGCGATTGGCCACTGAGGTGTTGGAATTCTATCACCGACTCGCTGTTGTTTTCATGGGAAACACTGAAGTTATTTCTGTATACCGGCATCAGATCATAGATAGCGATTTGCTCTAATTGGTTTACGGCATCTAATGTCTCCTGCCATTTCTTTTGGAATAGTGTAACCTTAGCCAGCAGTCCTAGTGCAGCCCCTTTGGTAATGCGTCCTGTTTCAGAACCGTCATATTGTGCCGGCAGACTTCCGGCAGCTTCCGACAGGTCTTGTTCTATCTGCATATATATCACATCAACAGAAGAAACAGGCACATGCAAATCTTCAGTAGAGAGGGCTGCTTCGGTTTTGAGGGGTACTTCACCAAAAATGTTTACCAGGTTGAAGTAGAAATAGCTCCTTAAAAATTTTGCTTCTCCCGTGAGCCGTTCTTTTAGCGATGCTTCCATTTCAATATCCGTGATATTATGGATAACATTATTAGCTCTGGTTATTCCCTCGAAATAATGTTGCCAGATGTTTTCGATAAAACCGTTGGTTGGTGTAGTCCGAAACTCATCAATAAACTCTATCTCGCTTTGGTCGCCGGGATTGCCTCCTTTTATAGCATCATCAGAGGCCACATCGCCAAATACCCACAGGCTGTTGTTTATCCGCGTGAAAGCGGCGGCAGCATACGTGGCATTAAGTGCTTTGGTAGCTTGTTCTTCGGTTTTATAAAAGGTGTCACTGGAGTAGATTCCCTGAAGATCTTCATCGAGAAAATCGTTGCAGGAATAGCTTAACAGGATTAACCCTATAACTGTGAATATGTGTTTTAAGTTTTTCATCATCATGTCTTTTAAAATCCTAACTGTATTCCAAAGTTGTAAGATACGGAGCGTGGATAGGTGCCCCAATCAATATTTGCTGCACGGTCTCCTTCGCTTTGCGAGTTGTCGCTGACGGTCATTTCAGGGTCGAGGCCCGGATATTCCGTCCAGGTGTACAGGTTGAGTCCTGAAACATAGATCCTGAGCTGGTCAAAGGATAATTTGTCTAACCAATGCTGCGGGAAGCTGTAACCTATCTGCATTGATTTCAGGCGCATGTAGGACCCATCCTCCAGGAACCGTGTAGAGGGCCTGGCGTTGTTGCTTTTAGCCCTCCATGATGGTCTGGGCTGGGTGTTGCTGGTGCCTTCTCCGGTCCATCGCTCATCGTAGTAGCGTTGTGTTACATTAAAGGGCCTGTAAAAACCTTCAATGTCAGTAGCCACCTGATAATAAATCTCCTGACCGAAGGCTCCTTGTACGAATAATGAAAAGTCGATGTTTTTATATTCGGCGTTAAAGGTCACTCCTGTGATAAAGTCAGGAATACTGCTGCCTACATGAGTCCGGTCGTCACCGTCAATAACGCCGTCGCCGTTTTGGTCCTTAAACTTCACATCGCCGGGCCGGATATCTTCTCCCTGGTAGGCGTGGGTGACAATCTCCGTTTCGTTCTGGAATATACCCTCCATTTCATAAAGGAAGAACGAGCCGATAGGGCGCCCTTCTTCGGTTTTGGTGGCAAAGACGCCATTGTCTATCCGTCCGCCTAATATGGGCGTGTTTAGTTCTAACACCTCGTTGTTGAGGGTAGAGAAGTTGGCAGAGAGCCTGTAGGCGAAGTCATCACGCTTCTTCCTAAGCGTGGCCTCCAATTCAAGGCCGGTGTTTAAAACTTTTCCGCTGTTGATCCATGCAGGGGCGGCATAACCTGCGGAGGAAGGGATAGACTCTCTTGTGAGCATATCTTTAGTGTACTTCTGATAGTAATTGATTGTAAGGTTGATTATGCCCTGCAGCATTTCGATATCAGTACCAAAGTCATACTGATTACTGGTTTCCCATTTCACATTTTGATTACCGAAGGTATTCATGGCATAACCGTTTTGTGATATCCCACCAAAGGGGTAATTAAAACCCGGAACAATTTGGTCGGAATAGGCGTAATAACCAATTTCCTGGTTACCGATAAACCCAATTCCCGCCCGCAGTTTCCACTGTGAGATGAAGTCTATATCTTCCATGAATGTCTCTTTATGAATACGCCATCCTGCAGAGCCGGAATAGAAAGTTCCCCATTGATTCTCTTCGGCAAGGCGCGAGGAGCCATCCTGACGGATGGTAGCTGAAAGGAGGTATTTCTCCAGGTAATTATAATTGGCGCGGGCAAATACAGAGAGCAAGCTGCTGGCCCATGTAGACTCATTAGCACTTATCGTTCCCTGCCCGTTCCCTAAATACACTACCTCCATATCCTGATCGGAGAAGTCTCTTTCACTGGCATTATTAAAATAATAATCTTCTTTGATAGCCTCTGTTCCAATGGTGACTTTAAGCTTGTGGTTATTCTCTAACTGCGGTGTGTAGTTGAGTACGCTGTTAAAGGTCCAGCTGTTATACTGTTCATCCGAGGCTGTCAGCACGTTTGGATTATTAATTCGGTTGTTGGTGCCCCAGTTTTTGTCAAATCTGCGCTGATTGCTGGAATAGTGGTCTAATCCCAGCCGCGAAGTAAACTCAAGGGTGGGGGCCAGCTGCAATGTGGCGAAAACATCTCCAAAGAGGCGGTATGTCTCTTTTTCGTTAGAGGTGTTCTTTAACAACCCTACCGGGTTATAGCCATCACCAAAAAACTGTGTGTGTGCGGGTAAGTCAACATAATTACCCTGCTCATCGTAGATAGCTATAGCAGGTGTCCTGAAAAAAGCATACCGTACGGCACTGCCTCCGTTACCACCAAAGCCATCGCCGGAACTACCCACGATATTTCTTCCCGTTTTAGAGACATTCAGATTTGTTCCCAGAGTCAGGGTGTTGGTGGGTTGTGCAGTAATGCTGGCTTTGCCTGATAACCGTTCATAATCGCTGTTCAGCAATATCCCTTCCTGGTTGTAATAGTTTCCTGAGATGAGATACTGGGTTTTGGCATTTCCGCCACTTGCCGATAAGCTGTACTGATGCTGCGCTGCTGTTCGGAATATCTCATCAAGATGATCCACATCCGGTAGTGTTGATGCCAGTGAATCGCTGATTAGGGGACGTAAAAGTATTTCGTTGTCAATAAACCTGTTATCGTTGGCAGCGGCTTCGTTGTATATCTCTACATATTGATCCTTATTGGTCATAGGCGTGATATGTCCGTGTGTTTGAGCCCCGGTGAGTGAGTTAAAGCGGAACTTTGTTTCTCCTTTTCTTCCTTTTTTTGTAGTTATAAGAACTACCCCATTGTTAGCCCGGGAACCATAGATGGCTGTGGAAGAGGCGTCTTTCAGGACGCTTATGTTTTCGATATCGTTTGCGGAAATATTATTCATGGCATCTTTGGTAGGAATACCATCGACAATAAACAGCGGGTCGTTGCTGCTGTTAATAGAGCCCACACCTCGCACCCTTACCGAGACACCTTCGCCGGGGGCGCCTGTTGTTTGGGTAACACGCACGCCCGAGGACAGGCCTTGCAAGCCTTCATCCAGTGTGGCCACAGGTATTTTAGTGATGTCTTCCATAGTGATGGAAGAGACGGATCCTGTAAGATCTGCCTTTTTTTCTTTGCCATAGCCTATCACGACCATTTCTTCTAACATGCGGCCTTCTTTTTTCAGGACAATATTGAACTCCCGCTGGTTGCCGATACGTATCTCACTGGTTTTGTAACCCATAAAAGAAGCTACAAGCGTGTCGGAGTTGTTAATCGGGTATGAGAAAGAAAAATCTCCCCTGGCATCTGTGGTAGTCCCGCTTGTGGTGCCTTTAATAAACACATTAGCTCCCGGAATGGATTCTCCTTCAGTGTTAGAGACATTTCCACCAATCGTCTCCTGCTGGGCCATCAGTGGCAGCGAGGAGATAAGGCAGAAAAATATCATTGATACACTTTTGGTTAATTGCTTCATCTTATGTGTTTTTGTGTAGTGAATAGTTGCAAATCATTATATTATTTTTTTAGTAATAGGAGATAATCACCCCGTTTGCGGTGACTTGATTACCCTGTTTTTCAAGTGCTGCCCCTTTTGGTATTTCCACAATAACCCTTACGCCATCACCTGGAATTTCGAAAGTCCCTTCATTAGTAACTCCTTCAGTAATAATTTCCCCTGATATCATATCATACAAATCGACATTTTGATTTTGGGGAATGTATTTAACATTTTTATCCTCCTGGTAGGGATTAAAATAAAGATAGGTAGGAAATGCTTTCCCTTCCTTGTAAAAGTCAGTAGCAAGACAGTTTAGCTGCAGTATTTCCGGCACATTAGTTTTTTCTGTAATGGCGCCGAATATTCCTGCATATCCTGAGCCGTAGATGCTGAACATCGATTCCTGAGGTTGCCCTTCAGTCCAGAGTGGCCCATCCCCTAAAGCAACAGGCGACACACCCTTAAGTTCTTCTTTGCCATACGAGTCTTCTTTTCTCAGGCCTTCATAAGCAATCACATTTCTTGTGACAGATTTTTTTTCAGGCAACCATTGATTTTTCTCAGGGATATCGTAAGGATAACACAACCGGGAAGCATTAGCGGCATTCAGCATCCATTTCCCTACGGCGCGAGCATAGTGCGGGTCATATCTTACCATAGGCACCAGCGGCCATGCCAGGCTAAAAGTGTTCATCAGAAACCCGAAAGCGTCTGCTTGTTGCATACTGCCTTGCAGGCCATGAACATCATAATTGCCCCATCGGTTTTCAATAACACCCCAACCTGTCCTGCCATCTTCTGCCACGCAACCATCGAAGGTCCAGTTAATAATGCGTGAGAAGTCATAGTTTGTACCTTCTTCTGCATTAAGACGGGCAGCCACGTAAGCCCCAAAGGGCATGAGCACCTCATAGTAGCGGCTCTCATCCTGCGCCAGCAGTGCTTCCAGTGATGACGTGGCTCCTTCCAGATACCGTTCATCGCCAAATTTTTTATATGCTGAATACAAGACATAAGCATGGCCGGCGGCAGCATCCTGCTGATAAGGGATGTGGTTTCTTTTTCCTTCCATGGCCGCATAATCAAAATACGAATAGTCGTAATTGCCATCCAGCACCTTGTCAGCCTCATAAAACTGGTCGGCAATTTTCCGGAGCAGATGGTCTGCATTGTCTACATCAGGAAAAATATCTGAAACGGCATAGTAGAGTACATTAGGAAACACGTCATACCACCAGTCGCGGCCATATCCTCCGCCGAGCATAGCAATTTCGGGGGTGGTATTGTTCATGATGATATTCCAGTTGTTATCTTCATTGAAGTAGTTCTGCACCATTTTCACATAGTTATAACCGTGTTGGTTTGTTTTATCAATACCAACAAGACCGGCACCCATCAGGGCTCCCAGGGATGCAAGCGATTCATGAAACTCTCCGTTATTTTTGTGTTTTCCTTGCCTTACATCGCCTATGGCAGTGTATATTCCAAACGTTTGCTGGTCGAAATTGCGTTGATTATTATCCATCCAGATAAATGGTTTATGTTTACCGGTAGCAGAAAAATCAAAGACAACATTATCAAAGTTAACTGCTCTTTCATACCAGTCTGCCATCTCATATGGCCTGGGATGATTAGGCATGCGCTCAATTTTATTGATCGTCACCTGCTCCAGCTTTTTATCGTTGGCTGCCGACGAGAAGCAAGAGGAGAGGATAACCCCTGAAAGAATGATAATGGTTACTATTACGGCTGTTTTCATATGTTATTTTTGTTCGACCGGTTAATAATATTTTTAGCTACAGGTATTGCAATGAGTTGTATCGTAGCTATAATCAGCAGTGAGTATTTCAGTGAAAAAGTAATAGAAACATATTTCGCTAAGACCATAAAAAGTACGAGCCCAAAGAATCTGCCGATATACAGGCCAAATTCGTGGTTGAAGATGTAGGCAAATTCACTTCGGTTCTCTTTTTTGGATACAAAATCAATTACCTTCATTTGTATAGGAAAATAGGCGATATCGTGCAATGGCTGGAATAATACTTTCCCCAGCATAAAGATGATAACACCTGCTGCTGAAAATAGTACAGCATTTGCCAGCGTGCCTGCAACGAAGATGATAATCCCTGTTGCAAAGATATATATTCGATGATTTGGTTTAGCAACCCTGCCCAGTGCATAGAGGATAATGGCTGTCACTAATCCGCTGATTGCCTGTATGGTGCCTAAAGAGTCTTCATCGCCGACGAGTGTCATAATGAGCATGGCGGGTGCTGTTACAAGGTATCCCTGAGCAATACCCTTCAGGGCAGCTAATCCCAGCATCTGATTCCACTCCTTGGAGAATTTCCAGTAGATAAATTTTTTCTGTTTTGGATTCCTGAATTTCTCGCGGTGAATTACAACAGAGGAGAGGATAGTTAGAAGGATGACAGCCGCTGTTACTATGTGGTAGGCGGAATTCATGTTTCCGCCAAACCAGTTCAGTTTATCGGTAAGACCTATAAACCATCCAATAACAAAAGGAACGACAATAAAAGTGAGGGTGTAGAAAAATGTTTCCAGTCCGAAATAGTAGTTCCTGTTGGCGTCATTGGTAGTATCCAGAGCAAGAAAATCGCGGTTCGCCCAAAAGAATCCAAAAGATATTCCCATGATGAGACCTGCGATGCCGACACCTACCATCGTTATTTCACTCAGCGTCATCATAAAAATCATGGAAACGCCACTCATTAGCATGCCCAGGCTGTACAGGTTAGCTATTTTAAACCGTTTGAGTAAAAACCCATTAATCATAAATGTTACAGGGATACCTGTATATACTGCCAACTGATAGAAGGCTACCAGGGAGGGATTTCTTGAGCCCCTCATAATATAAGCCCCTACAAAAATATCGAGGACAGGCAATACCATGGCATATATAATATTGGTGATGAGTAAGACGCGCATGTCTCTGGGGTGACTTAGAAACACATCATACTCATTCTTAACTTTACCGGGTATTTTGTTGAAAGGATTCATGCGCTATGCGTTTAATGACGACAATATTTGTTTTATTGAGAATGATGCACCACACACTACTTCATCAGAAGCGCCATAGTATATGGTTACTTTATCTCCTTCGGTTATATGTCCGTTGGTAAACACCACATTTCCAAAAAAACCTGTTTTTTCATAATCTGCTACCGGCTCCATAATAGGTTCTTCGCTGCGGGCAATTACCTGCGCCGGGTTGTGGAGATCGAGCAAAAGAGCTCCAAGGCAGTAGCGATGATTTTCATCTGCTCCATGGTATATTTCCAGCCATCCTTTAGCAGTTTTTATTGGAGAGGCACCAGCTCCCACACGCGCGCTGTCCCATTTTCCGGGGCGCGATTTAGCAATTATCTGATGATTACCCCAATGTATTTTGTCCGGCGATTCTGCCAGCCAAATATAATTACCTCCCAGCTCGGGGCTGCTGGGCCGGTGCAACGCATAATATTTTTCATTGATTTGCGATTCGAAAAAGGCGCTGTCTTTATTGTGAGCAGGAAAAATCATCCCTTTGCGGTCAAATGTTTTCCAGTCTCTGGTATGCATATAACCCACACCCACTGCATCCGGAGATACTTTCGTATAGGTAAGGTGATAACCATCATCCATGGTGGCCACACGGCAGTCTTCTATACCAAAGCGTTCCTGATCGCCCTGCCCAAAAACAGGGGGATAACCCAGGGGCTCTTTAAAATGTATGCCGTCGTTACTGCTGACCAGCCGCAGATGCGACAAAGTGGTAAGGTAATGCTGCCCTTTATATTGTATCACTCGCGGGTCAGAGGCATCAAGCTGCGGGGAGTCTTTATCAAAAGTGAGGATTTCTATTTGGTTATCGCTGTTAAAAACCGGGAAGGAAATTTTACCCTCCTCCTGTGCCGGCCTTTCTGCCACACGCAGAATCATCCAAATATCGCCCTGATAACGGAATACACCTGGATTCAGCAAACATTCTGTTTCCATACCCTCAATACTGGGTGAAATATCTTTTGGTGATAACAGTGGATTACTCTCAAATCTATTTGCAATATCCATTTGTCTGATTTTTTGTAGGAACAAAGAAAAGTGATAAATACACTTTGCCTGTTCACTGGCGTCCTCATTTAGTGTATTATATTACAGAATGTGATGTTGTTAAAGAAATTATCATGAACAATATAGTATACACTTTCTCTGTAAGTCTTCATAAATATCAAGTTTTTAGTTTTTTAAGCTTTTTTATTTGTGTGAAATAGTCCCAACGGCTTTTCCTGCTGTTTTTTTTTGCCGGCTTAGTTATCGAACCTTAGCCGTGCTATTTTGTGATGACCACTTTAGATACGCTATGAAAAAAACCGTTACTTACAGAAAGCAGGTATATTCCCGATTTTATGGCATGGGTGTTTAACGTGAGCTCTTTTTCTTTTCCGGGGTTCCAGGAGCCGGAAAGAAGCTGCTTTCCTGTTAAAGACATCAACGTATATGCATGGTTCTTTTCCGGCAAGGTAGTAGCTTGCAGGGTCAGGTAGTTCCTTGCGGGATTGGGGAAGATGATAAAACGCGCGGCAGGTTTTCCTTGCTCTTCTATATTGTTGACTCCGCTGTTGTATATTTTCCTGATATTTTCCGGAGCAAGTGCATGATCGAAGAGGTAAAAGTCATCCAGCATACCTTCAAAAAAGTACTCCTGGTCAGGGCGTGCTTTTCCAAGCACCAGGTCAAAAGTAGTTTCGTTAAGGGTGCCCTGCCAAGGCAGAAAAGTATCCAGTTCACCGTCGATGTATAGCTCCAGATCCTGTCCGGTGTAAACTACGGCAAAGTGATACCAGGTATGGTTTTTTATTCTGCTGTCGCTGTCAAGGTCTGCAATACCTTCCCGGGTGTTGATAGTGGCACGTAACACCTGATTATTCAGCGACACCTTCCACCTATCTTCCCAGCTGCCGTGCGAAACAGGATAAGCTTCGCCACTGTTATCATGGCGCGAATAGATCCACCCTGCAACCGTCAGGCTATCAGTAAAATTCAATACCTCCGTGTTTTCTATATTCACATAAGATGTGCTGCCGTTAAATTCCGCTGCCGACTGTTCCTGCCCTAAGGAGTCAGCAGCGTAACTGATATTGTAGCCGGCAGTATTGTTTTCGGTGGTGCTGTAATCGTTGGTATTCCCGTTAAAAGGAAGATAAACCAGCGGTTCGCCCATTTGCAGTCCTTCCATAGTGCGCACCATCACCACTACGCTGTCGGTTGAAGAGCCATCCACATCAGCAGCAGTGCAAAGTATCGTGTAGTCTCCTTCTGCCGGCGGTGCGGTCCAGGATATTTCAAACCCCTCTCCTGACAGATTTCCTGCTTCAGCATACCAGCTTACAGATACTTCATCACCATTTTCTTCATGGATAACAGCGTTTACAGATGTAGTTTCATTCGGCCCTGTTTTCCCGGGGAAGGCTTGTAAAGCTATGATCTCCGGGATATGGGGTATTTTATCCTTCACTTCTATGAGCAGAGATGCCGAGTCGGCTAATCCGGATTCCGAAATAACCACACATCGCATTTCATAGAGCCCCTCCTGAGCGGGAGCTTGCAGGGATATGGCCGCACCACCTTCAATAATTGAATCTTCAAAGCGCCAGTGATAAGTCAATGATTCCTGTGAAGCTACTGTGGCAGTGCAAAACATATGTATAGAATCTGAAATGGAAACGGGGTTATTTAGTGCATCCAATGCTTTAATCCTTGGCGGGATATCAGATACAGGTTCTCCGTTATCATAATCAATAACAACATCGTTGACCAATGTCTTTTTTCCGTCATAGGTCAAAGTGGTTTGATGCGGCAGGCAGACCAGCAATTTTGAGTTTCTTCCGGGTATCACGAAATTCTGTTGACCGCTTACTCCCGTTGTTATGACCTGGTTGGTGCGACTATTATAAATATCCACAAGCGTATCCCCCACATCAATGGTAACAAGGGTGTCGTTGTTGTATGGATTCCAAAGAAGGTAAGAAGGATATGCATCAGCATAAAAGTCCGTGATATGCAAGTTGAGCCGAAGGATTTTTTCAATATTGGTTTTTTCTGTAATGGCACCGAGGTATCCTACGTGCGAAGAGCCATACAGGGCCAGGTTAGTAGGTGCCCAGCCGCCCTGCACAGCATCGCCGGTAGCATAAGGGCTAATCTGGTTAAGCTGCTCTTTCATCGATTCGTGCGCTATAGTAGTGTCCGGGTCATGCTGTAGTGCCCACTCTTCGTTATCCTGATGTTCGGGAGGGAGAAAACCGGAATAGAAATACCTTGAGGCATTGGCCAGGTTGAGCAGCCACTTTCCTATGGCGTTGGCATAATGTTCGTTATAGCGCACCATAGGGATCAGCGCTGCCGCCTGCTGTATGCCATTCATAAAAAAAGCATAATCATTGCCGCCGTCATTCGCTTCACCGCGTAGTCCATAGCAGTCATAACCTCCCCATTCTCCGGTAATTATGCCCCAGCCCCGCAGATTCCCTCTCTCAAAAGCCCAGTTGATCATTTTATCGACATCATAATGGGTATCCTCTTCGGCATTCATTCTGGCGGCAGTATATATCCCATATGCCAACTGAAGCTCGTATGAGGGATTCGAATCCCGGTTATTCAAAAACTCCATGGCCCACTCAGCACCTATGCGGTAGTTTTCTTCTCCTGTTTCCACATAGGCGTGATACAATATCCAGGCGATGGCGCCTGCTGCTTCCGGCTGTTTTACGCCGGATTCCAGTGGTTCCATCTGGGTGAGATTCCAGGCCCGGTAATTCATATAGGGAGTCTCCCATGGGGTGGTGTTGCCCCCCATATGCTCCAGGGCTTCAAGCCACCGGTCAGCCACCTGGCGAAACTGATTATCAAAATCACCCGTATGAGGATAAAGATCATTGAGTTGGTAAAAGAAAACGTTTGGCATTGTTTCATACCACCAGTCATTACCGCTGCTCCCGGAATAGTTGTTCAGATAAACGTTTTCTCCGTTATTGCGATTAAAGAAATCTTCGGCCATTAACACCCAGTTTTCACTGAATTGATCTGATTTATCAATTCCTGTGAGCGATGCTCCTATTAGGGCCGGAAGGTAGTTGATAGCCTCGGCGCCACCGGTAAGGCTTTGGCCTACATAGGTGGCCATAGATGCTGTTTTATGGTTGTAGTTGACGCCGTCAGGGTTTACAGCTATCAGGGGGAGATAAGTACCTGAAGCTTGTGTGTCAAATGCCAGCGAATCGTAGTGGTGCGCCACCTGTTTCCAGTCTCTCATATGATAAGGAGCCGGTTTTTCAGGCATCGCATCAACCCGCGGAATGCTTATTTGTTGGGAAAACAGACTTACTGAGAGCAATGTTATAAATAGAAAGAGTACCTGTTTTTTCATAGTTAGAATCTTTTCATCAAAACTACATGTAGAAACAGCACGGAGGATACATAATGGCACCTGATGTGTAAAATATATTTCCGAAAGTGTATACTTTGTTCCCATGAACTACTGTTGTGTTTCGGGTTTGATGTATCTTAGCAGGTAACAAATTTTGAGGAAGTAATAGTTTTCATGAGGGGTTTAATTGTATGAGGGATAGAATATTTTTATGTGTTTTGCTGCTTATGGCATTAAGTAGTTTCGGAGCACGTCCGTGGCGTTCTAAGAATATTGGTAATTCCGACGGGTTGTCAAATAGTGCAGTAAACACTATTTATATGGATTCGAAGGGGTTTGTGTGGTTTGGCACGTGGGATGGTCTGAACAGGTACGACGGTAGTGAGGTTAAAGTGTTTAAACCCAATGTTTTTGAGAAAGGGAGTATCAGCAATAATATTATCCGTGATATTTTTGAGGATAAGGACAAAAACCTCTGGATAGTAACCGAAAATGGGCTGAATTTATATGATTATCAGACCCAATCTTTCACGTCATACCTAACGGGTATCCATTCGATAAACTACCGCGAAAACCGTTTTAATGCATTTCTTGACAGCGATTCGGCATTGTGGTGTAATATTTATGATTACGGGCTTATGCGTTATGATTATCAGCAAAAAGCCTTTTCTGACCCGGTCAGCGTCAGGGACAATCCGGGAATTTTCAAAAAGTCTGTGGGTTTTTATTTTACCGGTGATGTTTTATGGGCGCTTTCAGAAAATGGCAGAGTATATAGCCTGGAGGGGGAGCGGGAAATGAGTGCAAAGAAAACCTTTAATATACCTTCGGGTTTCGGGGTGGATTATGCGAGGAACTGGTTTGTCCGGTCGGATGGGAGACATTTGTTATTCCTGGGGTTACAGGATGGAGGGTTGATAGCGCTTAACCTTATGGATGGGGCTATTCAGGAATACATGCCCAATAAATCACCGTTTCAGGTAACAGCTTTGTCGGAAAGTAAAGGAAGTGCTTTTTTATGGGGAGGCACGGATGATGGTCATGTGTTTAAACTAAACGCACGCTCCGGGGGAATAACATTTTTGGATGAAGAGCTTTCTGCGTTCAAAAATAAGCAAATAAAGATATGGTCAATAGCCGAGACAAATCCCGATCTTTTATGGATTGGCACTGATGGTGATGGAGTATACCGCTTCATCCTGAAGAATAATTTTTTTAGTGCATTGAGTAAGGGTGATCTTAGCCAGGGAGCCCTGAGCCATAGCATTGTGCGTGCTGTTCATGAGAATGAGGCGGGAGATTTGTGGGCAGGCACCCGGGGGAAAGGCCTGAACTACCTACCTGCCGGCAGCTCTGCCACCACTTTGTATGATACCAGGAATGGCTTGTCGAATAATGCGGTGCTTTCTCTTGGCGAAGACAAGCATAACAATATTTGGATAGGTACTGACAGCGAGGGTATAGACATGCTGGAGCATGAGACGGGCCGGTTTCTGCATTTTCCCGATGATTTTGTCAGCGGCTCTTCCCCGGACTTTGGATATGTGTATACTATCCTGTTTGATTCCTTTGGCGATTTGTGGATTGGCACAAGCGGATATGGCCTTTTACGGATGAGTATCAGAAAAAAAGATAACGGGAAATATATCCTCGGGTCGTCCCAGCAATATCAGAGTGAAACAGGAAAGGGCACAGGGCTGCACAGTAACATTGTCTATTCTATTTCCGAGGGCAATCCCAATGTGATGTGGATAGGTACGCGTGGCAGCGGGCTATACAGGCTTAATAAACTCAGCGGAGTTTTTACTCATTATAACAGTAACCCTGAAGACCTGAATAGCTTGAGCAATGATGATGTGCTGAGCCTGTGGAAGTCTGAAAACCAGACGTTATGGATAGGAACCAGTGGTGGCCTTAACAGGATGGATATGACAACATCCCCTTATCAGTTTACTCATTATACTGAAAAGGAAGGCCTTCCTAATAATACTATCCACGCTATTCTGGAAGATAACCAAAAGAATATCTGGGTAAGCACTAATAAAGGCCTTGCAAAAATCGATGAGTCCGGCGGACATATCCGCAGCTATATCAAATCAGATGGCTTACAAAATAATGAGTATACCGATGGTGCCGCATGTAAAGGGCAGCATTCGGGTCGCTTTTATTTTGGTGGCGTGGATGGTGTGGATATGTTTTACCCGGAAGCGATCCGTGATTCAGAGTATTTTCCACGGCTTGCCATTACGGGGTTTTCATTGCTGGGCCCTGAGCAGGATTCCGTCAGTGCAGTATTGCCGCATAATATTGACCTGATGGATTCGCTGGTATTAAAGCATAATCAAAACTTTTTCAAGTTTAGTTTTACTACCCTGAACTATCATAATAAGGAGAAGTGCCGGTATGCGTTTACACTAGAAAATGCCGATAACGACTTTGTGCTGGAAGATAATGGCAGCGAGGCCACTTTTACGAATGTGCCACCGGGAGATTATTTATTCAGTATTAACTGGACCAATGAAAATGGGATATGGCATCCGGAAAGCCGCAGGGTACATATTTCTATCCTGCCCCCCTTCTGGCAAACCAAATGGGCGTATGCCATTTATGCGCTCATTTTTTTGTTTTTGCTCTTTATGATGGGATATGCCATCAAGAGAAGGATTTCAGCACGACAAAGAATTACTGTCGACAGGTTGGAGTTTGAGAAAATCAAAGAGATGAACCAATACAAATTCCAGTTTTTCACAAATATCGCTCATGAATTCCGGACGCCACTGACGCTGATTATGGCTCCGGCAGCCCAGCTTATGGATATGAAAGGTGAAGATAACGAACTGAGCCCGTACCTGAAATCTATTTATAACAACTCCACCCGGCTGCTGCATCTGATTCGCGAGCTTATAGATTTCAGAAAAGTAGAGACCGGAAATTTTAACCTCACAGTGAAGAACGATAACTTTTCAAGGTTTTTGGCCACTGTTAAAGGCGCTTTTGAGCAGTATGCTCATCAAAAATCGATTCGTCTGAAACTGGTAATGCCTCCTGAAAATATTTTTGGATGGTTCGATAACCGTATTATGGAAAAAATTCTCCTCAACCTTGTTTCTAATGCTATTAAATACTCCTATGACAAGGGAGAGGTGATCATTAAACTGGAGACTGAAGGTGAATTCGTCAGGGTGGCGGTGAAAGATACCGGGAAAGGGATATCACAGCAATATCAGAATAAAATTTTTGATCGCTTTTTTCAACAAACCGATAGTTTGCCGAGGGAGAAGGGACGTGCCGATAGCGCCGGAGTGGGTCTTTCGCTGACCAAAAGCTTAACAGAACTGCATAAAGGAACTATTCACCTTGAAAGTATCCCGGGGCAGGGGAGCTGCTTTACGGTATCTGTGCCCATAGGCGCGTCTTTTTATTCCGACACCGAGAAGGGGACAGAGATGTTTATTGATGAAACGCGTATCAAAGACAGGGCCCAGGAAGAGTTTATCGGGGATGATGAAGTAGCATATAAAGAAAAAACGCAGCCTGAAAAACTTGCCGCAGATCATAAGGAATGCGTGCTGGTGGTGGATGATAATGAACAGATCCGGAATTTGATTTCCGATATTCTTTATCCCGACTTTACAATTATTACAGCTAAACATGGAAAGGAGGGCATTGAAATGATCAGCAATTACGATGTTAGTGTGGTGGTAAGCGATGTGCTTATGCCTGAAATGGATGGGCTACAAATGTGTAAGACCATTAAGGAGGATGTTGTAACCTGCCATATTCCAGTAATATTGCTCACTGCAAAAGGAGAGCTGGAGCACAGGATAGAAGGGATAGAATCCGGCGCCGATAGTTATATTCCTAAGCCTTTTGATCCGAGGCATCTAAAAGTGCGGGTAAAAAAACTCATAGAGGGACGGAGGAGGATACAGCAATCATTCCAGGTGGCCAGTACGGATACCAAAACACACCTGGCAGGGCTGAACAGCCGTGATGCCAAACTTATGAACAACCTGCAAAAGTTTATTGAGAGAAATATAGACAATGAAGAGATAGGAGCTACAGCGCTGGCCGCAGAGCTGTATATCAGCAAAACACAACTTTACCGTAAAGTTAAGGCCCTGACGGGGTTTACACCACATGGCCTGATAAAAAACCTGCGCCTGAAGAAAGCTGCTGAGATGCTATGCAATACCGACTTGACAGTTTCAGAAATCATTTATGAAACAGGGTTTAAAAACAGAACGTATTTTTACCGCTCCTTCAAAGAGTTATACGGGGATTCTCCTTTAGATTATTCCCGGAAACAGTGAAGTGCGGGAAGGATAAAGGGTTGCCGAGCTAAACCACGAAGGGTGCCGGACAATTATGTGGCTGCGGGGGATTCTATATTTTGCCGGACACACCGGCAAAAACTCAAAATCAGGCCAAGACAAAACAAAAAAAACCTCCCCGGGCAACCGGGGAGGTAAAAACAATAAAACCTCAATTTATCCCTTATCTGGAGAAGATTTGGATTTACAAGGTGCTTTAGATTTCTTATCGCAATCGCTTTTCTTGGCGGATGTGCTCTTATCGCAGTCGCCTTTTTTAGCGCTTGCTTTTTTGTCTTTATCGCAGCATGACTTTTTATCTTTTTTGTCGTCATCCTTATCTTTATCTTTATCCGGAGTAATATCCTGAACAGTAACAATTGTTTCAGCATCTGAGGCTACTGCTGTTGTAGTAGCTGTAAAGCCTCCGAAAAGGAAAGCTGCGAGCATTGTAATCAAAAGTATTTTTTTCATAAGTATATGTTTATTTAGTTCGTTATTTATTGAAACAAACTTATTACCTTTTACACTTGTTTGGTGTTAACAATAAGTTAATACCCGTTAAAAAGAAGTTAAAGTGTTTTTTGTATAGTGAGCTTTGTTATTTTTAATCTATGAAAAGATATATCCTGTTAGTTATCATTATTGTAACCACTTTTGCTTTCATCGGAAGCGTGGCCATCCAGTTTTATTGGGTGAAAAAGGGGTATGAGCTAAATGAAGAGCAGTTTGATAACAGTATTATTATAGCCCTGAAAACAGTGGTCAATGAGCTACTGAACTACCAGAATACGGCTATCCCCGAAGTATACCGTAATGATAAGCCATGCGATGAGAAAGCCCCTGTTGTAAAACAGATCAAGCCAAAGTTGCTGGATTCGTTAATGCAGCATGAAATGGGCGATTTGGATGTGCGCCGCGATTATGCCTACGGTGTTTTTGATATTGACGCGCAAGCATTTATTTTGGGCGATTATGAAGGCTTTGAAGAAGAGCTGCTCCAGAGCCGTTATCAGACTTCCATGACATGCATCCACGACTCCAGCCAGTTTTTGCTTACGGTGTATTTTACTAACCGGAGTAATATTATCCTGGCAGACCTGGTGGGGTGGATAGCCACTTCGGTGTTTTTTATCATTATCCTTATTGTTGGCTTTTATCTTTCTGCCAACTCTATGCTGAAGCAGAAAAAGCTGTCGGAGATGAAGAACGACTTTATCAATAACATGACTCACGAGTTTAAAACGCCTATCTCTACCATCAGCCTGGCCGGAGAAATGTTAATGAAGCAAAATATCCAGGCGAAGCCCCCCAAAGTTTCCCGCTATGCCCAGATTATTCTGGATGAGAACGCGCGGCTGAAGAAGCAGGTGGAGCATATTTTACAGATAGCGGTATTAGACCGCGGCGAATTCAAGCTCAAGAAGCAAGAGCTGGATGTTCATGAGCTTATCCGGAAGCAGGCAAGCAATATGCAATTAACGCTGAAAGATCGTAATGGCGATATCAGCACCAGCCTGAAAGCAGCTTCACATTACGTAATCGGCGACAGGGTGCACCTGGAGAATATTATTTCCAACCTGCTCGATAATGCCAATAAATACTCTCCCAAATCGCCTCAGCTCAAAATTACCACAATCAACAAAAACGGTGGTATTGTTGTTAGTATAGCTGATAATGGAATAGGGATTAGTTTGGAAAACCAAAAGCATGTTTTTAAGAACCTGTATCGTGTCCCTACCGGAAACATTCATGATGTTAAAGGGTTTGGTTTAGGATTGTATTATGTTAAAACGATTATAGAAGCGCACGGTGGAATTATTGATTTAGAAAGTGAACCAGGCAGTGGTAGTACGTTTAAGGTTTATCTTCCATTTAATTATAACGACTATGAAAAAGAACAAGATTAAAATACTCCTGGCAGAAGATGACTCCAATCTCAGTTCGGTGTTGACAGATTACCTGGATATGATGGATTATTATGTCGATACGGCAGATGACGGTCAGGAAGGTGCCGAGATGTATAATAAGGGGGCTTACGACCTGTGTATCCTTGATGTGATGATGCCCAAAAAAGATGGCTTCAGATTAGCCAAAGAGATTCGTGAGAAGGATGGGAATATCCCGATTATTTTCTTAACGGCCAAGTCGATGAAAGAGGACCGGATAACAGGCTTTAAAGCCGGCTGCGACGATTACATTACGAAGCCATTCAGCAGCGAAGAGCTGAGCCTGCGCATTAAAGCAATTCTGAAAAGGTGTGAGATCAGGGATTCTCATTTTCAGCAGCCTTCACAAAAAAGCTACCGTATAGGTAAGTACACTTTTGACCCCAACAATATGACGCTGAATAACAAAGAGCAGAGCAGGGTGCTCACAAAAAAGGAGGCCGCCCTGCTGCGGTTGCTGGCAGAAAACAAAAACAAATTGCTTACAAGGGAGCATGCCTTAAATACTATCTGGGGCGATGATGATTATTTTATTGGACGGTCGATGGATGTTTTTATCACCAAATTAAGGAAGTACCTTAGCGATGATCCGTCTGTAAAAATTGTCAATGTTCACGGCACAGGCTTTAAGCTCGAAATTATTAAATAACACCATGGAAGTTAAAGAAGTACAGCAAGTAGTGGATCGATGGATAAAAGACAACGGAGTACGCTACTTTAATGAACTTACCAATATGGCCATCCTTACCGAGGAAGTGGGGGAGCTGGCAAGGATTATTTCCCGCAAATATGGCGAGCAGTCGTTTAAGCCCTCCGACAGCAATAACCTGTCCGATGAAATTGCCGATGTATTTTTTGTTTTAACGTGTATTGCCAATCAAACAGGGGTGGACCTGGAAGAAGCGTTCAGGAAAAATATTGAGAAGAAATCTTCGCGCGACAAGGAACGCCATCGTCAAAACGATAAGCTGCAAAAGTAAACTTCTGCTACTGGCCCTTCCTGGATTTATTTCTTCTGAAATAGTAATTCCACGTAGCTTTAAACCTGCTCCAATAATAGTAGGCCCGCCGTTTCCGCACCAGGTATTTCCGCTCTTGCTGGTTGCTGATAAGGTAAGCCACTGCCTTCATCGATTGGGTGTGCTCGCTTATTATCTTAATGGTGGCCACCACCGGCAGCACTACAACCATCCCTACGATGCCCCATACCATTCCGCCAACAATAATACTCAGGATAGTGATAAGGGGGTTAATATCTACATAACCTCCTGTGATATTGGGAGTAAGGATATTGTTTTCAGTAAACTGAATGATAGCAAATAAGATAAGCACCCCCACAGCCAGCTGTATGGAATCGCCGGTAAGTAAGGTAAAAAGCAGTGGAATGGCTGCGCCTATCCATGTGCCGAAATAAGGGATGAAATTAAAAAAGGCGGAAATAAGACCGAAAACAATAGGGTATTTGATGCCTACAATGTAAAGACCTAATGAATTGAGAACCGATAATACCAGTACCACCACAAAAACACCACCGATGTAGCGCTGTACCATCTGAGAGATCTTTTTGAGGATAATAACAGCTACAGTTTTTTTATTGTGGGGAATAATACGTAACAGGAAAATGAAAAACTTTTGCCTGTAGAAAAGCAGATAATAGATAAATACGGGAAGCAGAAACATTTTGGCCAGCGTAGCTGTAGTAGCAGTAAAGGTGACCGATAAAAAGCGACTCCCCGATTCAAAAAGGTTGTTTACATTCTCCTTGAGCCACTGGTGTTGCTTATGCACTTCCAGGCCGGAGACTGACTCTATATACAACTCCAGCTGATCAATATTTTGCAGCGCTTTGCTCTTGAGGGCAGGCAAATCCCCCAAAAGGGTTTCTACTTGCTTGAACATAAGAAAGATAACCCCTGTAAGGATAGCGACAAGAAGCAAAATGGCGGTGAGGTTGGCTAAGAATCTTGGAAACCGTATCATCTCTAACCGCACTACCAACGGATAAAGCAGATAGCTGAATAATACGGCGAGAGTAAGCACCATTAGCAGGTGACGTGCTACGATGATAGAGTAAAAAAACAGGATGATAAATGTCAGCCCGATGGTTGCTTTTGTGAGAAAAGGATATGATTTCATTTCCTTATTTGCTTAAATTGCAGTTTTTTTAAGAATTAAATAGTAACGATTTTTTAAGCCGTTGTCCGGTTTATTATTTTGTTCAAAAATAACAAATCTTTATCCGTGATGAGAGTTTTTTTTATTCTGATTATAATTTTTAATGCCGTGTTTGTTAGCGGCCAGATTTACGAAGGCCGTATTATAAACGCAGAAACAGGAATGGCAGTGCCGTTTGCCAATATCCGCTATCATCAAAATAAAGGCGTAATCAGCGATATTGACGGCCGGTATACTGTTAAAGCTTCAGATGTTGACAGCTTAAAGGTGAGTTATGTGGGGTTTAGGTCCAAAACGGTAGAGGCAGTGGCCGGCAGGCGCCAAATCATCGAGCTAACCCCTAAAATGATCGACCTCGCTGAAGTAGTGATAAAGCCCGGCATTAACCCGGCTATGCGTATTGTTAAAAACCTTATCGAAAACAAAGCGATAAATAATCCCGACAACTATAACTCTTACTCCTATAGAGCTTATGATAAACTGGTTTTTACGGTGCATGAGGATAGTCTTGCCAGGCATCGCGAAAAAATTGCCGCCGACACCTCTTTCATGAAGTTGAAAAAGTTTTTTGATAAGCAGCACCTTTTTCTGATGGAAAATATCACTAAAACAAATTACCATAAGCCCGGCAAAAAGCAAGAGGAGGTACTGGCTTCGCGCACCTCCGGGTTTAATGTTCCGGTATTTACCCTGCTGCTGTCGCAAATGCAGTCAGCCTCGTTTTATAACAAACGGATTGAGATAGCCGGAGAGGTTTTTTATAATCCCTTTACGCGGGGAGCCCTGTCGCGCTACTGGTATACCATGGAAGACACCCTCCTGTCCGGGCAAAGCGATACCAGTTTTGTTATCTCTTTCCATCCCCGCCGCAAAGTTAACTTTGAAGGACTGAAAGGGGTGGCCACGATTAGCAGCGATGGGTGGGCCTTTGAGAATATCGTCGCAGAGCCCGACGCCTCCGGCGGCGGCTTGCATGTGCGGATAGAGCAGAATTACAGCCGGGTGGAAAAAAAATACTGGTTTCCGTCGCAGCAAAATACCGAGCTGTTTTTGAGTAATGTGCAGGCCGGCGGTGTTCCTCTGCTGGGAAGGGGCAGGAGGTATCTGTTTGATGTGAAGGTGAACGATTCGGAAGCAGCAGCCTTTAATCCGGCTATAGCGATGAAATATGCCGAGGATGCTTTCAGCAACCAAAACAATGCTTTTCAGAATTATCGCCGTGTGCCATTTACGGAGAAAGACAGGGAGACATATCGTGTTATTGACAGCATAGGCCGTGTCGAAAATTTTTCAGGAAAAATTAAAACGCTGCAAAGCGCCCTGAATTGGGATATCAGGCTGGGTAAGTTCCGCGCGCCACTAGGCAGGTTCCTCGACAGAAACAAGCACGAGGGATGGCGGCTGGGGGCCGGGCTTTCAACGAACAAAGACTTTTCAAAGCTTTTTTCTTTATCAGGATATGGCGCTTATGGCACCAGAGATGACCAATGGAAATATGGTGGTGAGGTTGCCGTGTACTTCGATAAGCTGTGGCGCAACTCGTTGCTATATAAATACAGTTCCGACCTGGCAGAAACTGCGCAATATAATAACCGCCGGGTGCTTTCCATTACAGATACAGAGACTTACAGGAACTTTGGGATTACTTCCCTCAATAATATGCGCCGGCACCTGGTGGAGCTAACAGTAAAGCCGGCGTCATCACTGCAATTACGCCCTTTTCTTCAGCAGGAGAAGATGATCCCTCTTCACGACTACAGCTATGTGCAGGGCTCAGACTCTCTGAAAACATTCAATTTTCTGGAGGCCGGCGTTGCGTTGCGGTTTGCTTTCCGCGAAAAGTTTATGCTCCTTCCGGATAAAGAGATATCGCTGGGCACTACCTTCCCGGTGCTCAGGGTGCGCTACCAAAAAGGGATAGCGCATAAGAACAGTGGCGCCTATACTTATAACAGGCTGTATCTCCAGATCAACCACCACTTCCGCACCAACCTGGCAGGCGAAACGGCCTACCGTATCGAAGGAGCGACTGTTACTGATCATGTGCCGTTAATGAAGATGTTCCACGGGAAAGGTAGCTCCGGATCGTTTTTATACAGCGCCCGGAGTTTTACTACGATGAAATACGGGGAGTTTTATTATCACCGTTTTTTGTCATTATTCCTGGAGCATGATTTCGAGAAGCTTTTGCTGAAAACAAAGCATTTTTCCCCGGCAGTATCGGTACACTATCATGTGCAGGTGGGAAAACTGAGGGGTGCCGAAAACCACCAGGGCATGGATTATCGCGATACACGCAAGGGATATCATGAGTCAGGCGTGGTGCTTGATGATATCCTGAGCTTTGGAATTGCCGGCGTGGGAGTTAGCGCTTTCTACCGCTACGGACCTTACTCCCTGGACTCACCGCGTGAGAACCTGTCGCTGATGATGAGCCTTAAATTTTTCAGTAACTGACTTGTTATACCGGAGGATGACTTAAATGATAGGGTAATGATTAAGCTGCTGCCGGAACTAATCTCATTGATATACTCTTCTCATTTCTTTTTTGCCATATCCTGAAAAAAAGCACTCCGATGTATTGGATTAAAAACAAAAAATTCCTGCCAACGTGTGCAACCAATAAAAACTTAAAAACATCAATATGTAAACACTTATAATTATTTTGTAAATTTGAAGCAATATAATAGCTATGGAAAGAGTATTCCGGATTGTAGTAACCGCTATCGTAATAGCAGTGGTCATCTTTTTAGCGTGGCGCTTTTCTGATATTCTCACTTATGTGTTGATTGCTGCGGTGTTATCCCTGATAGGTAAGCCACTGGTAAAGGCACTCGATAAAATTCAGGTTGGCAGCTGGCATGTGCCCCATGTGGTAAGCTCGCTGATTGCGCTGCTGCTCATGGTGTTATTAGTGGTGGGAGTTGTCAGGGTATTTGTTCCTTTGGTAGCGCAGCAAGCCGAGATGATATCCAATATCGACATAGAAGCGGTAGGCCGTTCCCTGGAGCAGCCGATGTCGGACCTCCAGGACTTCCTCATCACGTATAATGTCCTGAAAGAGAAAGAGTCATTGGAGATGCTATTGATCAGTAATCTTGAGTCATTAGTGAGTTTTGCCACTTTTTCCGATATTTTCAAGAACATTTTAAGCATTGCAGGGAATCTGTTTATCGGGGTTTTTGCTGTTCTGTTCATTACGTTTTTCTTTATGAAAGAGGAGAACCTCTTTTTTAACGGAATTTTGCTGTTGCTTCCTATGAAATACCAGCAAGAGGGCGAAAAGATACTGGCCGATTCACAACACCTGCTCTCGCGCTACTTTATTGGTCTGCTCATCGAGCTTACAACCATGGTAACACTTATAAGCACCGGCCTCACCTTTTTTGGTGTCAGTAATGCTTTTCTTATCGGATTACTGGGAGGGGTGATGAATATCATTCCTTACCTGGGCCCCATCATCGGTACAATGATTGGTGTTACCCTGGGCACGATTACACACCTGAGCGGGGGCGCCTACAGCGATTTGCTTACGCTGATTATCATCATAACAGGCACTTTTGCCAGCGCTAATTTGCTCGATAATATCGTGCTGCAGCCATGGATTTACTCCAATAGTGTCAAAGCCCACCCTCTGGAGATATTCCTCGTGATATTGATTGCCGGCTCAATGGCAGGAGTTGTGGGGATGATACTGGCTATTCCTTCCTATACAGTGTTACGTATTGTGGCCAAGCAGTTTCTTTCGCAGAGCAGGGTCATCCAGAAAATTACAAAAGATATATAATAAAACGACGGAAGTGGTCACGCGCTTAAAACAGAAGCCTGCTCTGTCTGTTTCGCCCATCACTGCCTAAACAAAGAGAGGATGAATATTTCGTTGTCAATATCTGATACCAATTGTATTTCAAAGTGAGTTTCCGCGAAGCCTTAAAAATACAATAGTTAGTGCCGATACATATTTGAAGTGCCTTTAGGAGCAAAGCCCCCCGGCTAAAGACCTTGGGAAACTGAAGCCTCATTTCAATTGATAATCGGTATTGCACAAAAAAACAAGCCGGAACACACTTGTATAGGCGTTGTTCCGGCTTGTTTTGTATTCCAGCTGCGCAAAGGCAGTAAGGCGGCTCAGAAACTCATAATGTCATCTTCTTTCTGTTTGATGATATCATCAACTTGTTTTACATATTTATCGGTAAGTTTTTGAATTTCTTCCTCAAGTTGTTTCTCTTCGTCTTCCGAGAGCCCTTCATTTTTTAGTTCCTTAGCTTCATTTTTGGCGTCTTTACGGGCTCCGCGAATGCTGATACGTGCATCTTCCCCTTCGTTCTTGCATTTTTTTACGAGATCTTTCCGCCGTTCTTCGGTAAGTTCGGGGACAATAATTCTTATCAGCTCGCCGTCATCCTGAGGATTAAATCCAAGATTAGCCTGTTGTATCTCTTTAATAATGGGTTGTATCATATTTTTATCCCAGGGCTGTACCACGATTTGGCGTGGCTCCGGCGTGGAGATATTGGCTACTTGTTCCAGGGGTGTGCTGGCTCCGTAATAATCCACCGTGATGCCTGAAATCATTCGCGGGTTGGCTTTCCCGGTACGCAGCTTTTGCAGTTCTTTGTTAAGGTATTTAATCGCATTTTCCATGCTCTCATTAGCAGTATCCACTACCATTTGCGCTTCTTCTGTCATAGCCTTTTAATTTTATTTGTAAACACAAATATAATAAAATATTTTTCCTAAAGTAAAAATCTTCTATTCATTATAAACACGTGTTCCTTTAGCAGGATTTTTAAGCACTTCCTGCAGATTGCCTTTTTTATTCATATCAAAAACCAGTATCTCTATATTGTTCTCCTTGCAAAGAGTAAAGGCGGTAAGATCCATTATTTTAAGCCCTTTGCTGTATGCTTCGTCAAAGGTGATGGTGGGATATTTCTTCGCTTGCGGGTCTTTCTCCGGATCGGCAGTGTAAATCCCATCCACGCGTGTTCCTTTCAGCAGCACGTCGGCTTCTATCTCCACAGCACGCAGCGCTGATGCTGTGTCGGTCGTAAAAAAGGGATTCCCGGTACCGCCACTGATAATAACCACGTGGTTCGTGTTGAGATACTGCCTGGCACTCCTGCGGCTCATCTTTTCAGCTATGGGTTCTATAGTGATGCCGCCCAGCACCTTGGCAGGAATATCGATTTTTTCCAGTGCCCCTTGCAGTGCCATAGAGTTAATGACGGTGGCCAGCATGCCCATATAATCGCCCTGTACGCGGTCCATACCGGCGCCGGCGCCCTGCAGGCCGCGGTAGATATTACCGCCACCTATTACAATAGCTATCTGGTAGCCGGAATCATAAACCGATTTTATTTCGGCAGCGTAAGCGCTCAGACGATCAGGGTCTATACCATATTGCCCGGAACCCATAAGGGCTTCGCCGCTGAGTTTTAAAAGGATCTTCTTGTATTTCATAAACGATGTTTTGTATAATAGGGACAAAAATAAAAAAAACTCCTACACCTCACTGCAAAGGATTTTTGCTCAAGGTTGAAGCTACGCTGTCGTTGCGAAAAATAACGATGAGTGAGCGGGGATTGGGATGATTATTGGCTATTGCCAAAAACTCATAAGGGGTACCCCCTTCAAACTGAAGGGTAGCCGCTTCGCCGATAAAGGTTACTGGCAGAGTGTCATTAACTTTGGTGACCTGAAAATGGGCGCTATAAGCATTTTGTCTCTCAATATACCAATTGGAAGTAGTATCGAAAGTAACGAGGGTGCCTATGAAACCTGAAGTGCTTAGCGGAAAAATAACTTTGAAAGAGTCCGGCGGATTGATGATATCAGGCTTCAGCGGAAGGATGGGGATGCCATCGTCCTCGAAAGTTGTCTTTCCGCAACCATAGAACTGAGTGACTCCTATAACCATCACCATCGAAAAAAGAATACCCAGAATTGCATTTTTTTTCATAATGGATAAAAATACAAAATATTAGTCATACCTCTTGTAATTTATGAGGGTAGGCCATCAAATTTTTTCAGGAAAAGAAGCATAGTCTGAAGATAATTTTTCAAAACGCAGCTGAAGGGTCCTGTCTTCCGGGTGGTGGTTGTTATTCCCATACAGCTCATAGGTGATGCCCCCTTCCAGACCTAAGGTGTCGATGGCGTTGATATAGTGTAACTGCGGCTCATTTATCTGACGCGATATCCATACAAGGCTCGAAGAGGCATTGGTTTTTTCAATACGCCATACGGCACTGGTATCTGTTCTTATGAAAGTTTTTACACTATGGTTATTCCTTAGGGGCATTAGCACCAGGAAGCTATCCGGTGGATTAACGATATCCTCCGTGATGGGATACCTGCGTATTCCGGTGTAGTCGTCAGGTTTGTCAAAACATCCCGTCAAAAGGAACAGGAACAGAACAGGCAGATATGGCATTACCCGGTGCTTCATGATGAGCTAAAAATAAAACGGTTTATCTTCCATGACAATGCTTGTATTTTTTACCGCTGCCGCAAGGGCATAACTCGTTACGGCCCACTTTTTTCTCTACTTTCACAGGTTGAGTAACCTCTTGTTTTTGTGTGTTACTGTTGGCTTGTGAGAGGAGGTCTGAGCGTTCCTCTTTCAGATTTGAGAGGTCTGTTTCAGGCAGCCTGGCTTCCTGCAGGTCGGCGCCTTGCTGCAGCGGCAGGCGGCATCGTATCAGGAAAGAGACGATGTCTTTATTGATTTTCTGCAACATCGTCTTAAAGAGTTCAAACGATTCGAATTTATAGATGAGCAAGGGATCTTTTTGCTCATAGGTGGCGTTCTGTACCGATTGTTTCAGGTCGTCCATCTCGCGGAGGTGCTCCTTCCAGGCATTATCAATGGTGCCCAAAGTGATGCTTTTCTCTATGGATAACGCCACCTCCCTGCCTTCATCTTCGTAAGCTTTCCTGAGATTAGCCACTGCCTGTATCTCTTTGTTTCCGTCGGTGATAGGAATAGCGATATTTTCGTATTTGTCTTTCTGCGTCTGATAGACGTCTTTGATAACCGGGTAGGCTTTCTTGGCTATTAGGTCGTTCTTGGCTTTATAATTATTATAAACCGTTTTAAAGATCTCGTCGGCCAGCTTTTCCGGTTTTTCCTCGATAAATGTTTCGTAGGTGAAGGGGTTTTCGATGGCCAGCGTAGATAATGCTTCAATCTCGAATCCTTCGAAGTCACCGGCTTCCTGGTAGTTTATCACGATTTGCTCGCAGAGGTCATACATCATATTGGCGATATCAACTGCCAGCCGATCGCCATAGAGGGCGTGGTGCCGTTTAGCATAGATCACCTCGCGTTGCGAGTTCATTACATCATCGTATTCCAGCAGGCGTTTCCGGATTCCGAAGTTGTTCTCTTCTACTTTCTTCTGTGCCCGTTCTATGGATTTAGAGATCATGTTATGCTGTATCACTTCTCCCTCTTCCAGTCCCATGCGGTCCATGATTTTGGAGATCCTTTCCGACCCGAACATCCGCATCAGGTCGTCTTCCAGGGATACAAAAAACTGCGATGAGCCTGGGTCACCCTGCCTTCCGGCACGACCGCGAAGCTGGCGGTCTACGCGCCTCGACTCGTGGCGCTCTGTGCCCACAATGGCTAAACCTCCTGCTTTGCGCGTTTCCGGGGTTAATTTAATATCTGTTCCGCGCCCGGCCATGTTGGTGGCGATAGTAACGTTGCCCGGTTGGCCGGCTTCGGCAATCACATCCGCCTCTTTTTTATGTAGCTTGGCATTCAGCACGTTATGTTTTAAGTGAAGACGTGTAAGCATACGGCTGAGGATTTCTGAGGTTTCCACAGAGGTGGTACCTACCAGCACAGGTCTTCCATCTTTTACCAGGGCCTGGGTCTCTTCAATAACAGCATTATATTTTTCCCGTTTGGTTTTGTAGACCATATCCTGCTTGTCGCTACGGACGATGGGCTTATTTGTGGGGATAACAATAACATCAAGGTTATAAATATCCAAAAATTCGCCTGCTTCTGTCTCCGCCGTACCGGTCATCCCTGCAATTTTGTTATACATCCTGAAATAGTTTTGCAGTGTAATGGTGGCATAGGTCTGGGTGGCAGCCTCTATTTTTACATTTTCTTTGGCTTCCAGGGCCTGGTGCAGTCCGTCGGAGTAGCGGCGCCCTTCCATAACGCGTCCTGTCTGCTCGTCAACAATTTTTACCTGGTTATCCATGATAACATATTCCACATCCTTTTCAAAGAGGGCGTAAGCTTTCAGGAGCTGGTTGACGGTGTGTACCCTTGCGGCTTTTATCTGGTAATTGGTAATAATTTCGTTCTTTTTCTCCAGTGCCTTCGATTTTTCGAGGCCTTCCTTTTCAAGGTCTGCAATTTCAGAGCCAATATCGGGAAGGATAAAAAACTCCGGGTCGTTGGTGATTTCTGTGAGCAGGTCAATACCTTTCTCAGTAAGGTCTATGGTATTGTTTTTTTCATCAATGACAAAGTAGAGTTCATCATCAATAATATGCATGTTTTTCCCTTTCTCCTGGAGATAAAAGTTCTCTGTTTTTTGCATCAGGGTTTTCATGCCGGGTTCCGACAGGAATTTAATGAGGGCTTTGTTTTTAGGTAATCCGCGGAAGCAGCGGAATAGCAATACGCCGCCTTTTTTTTCCTCTTCAGAGCCTTCCTTAGCATTCGCTAACAAGCGCTTCGCTTCGGCCAGTATCTTATTTACGAGGGTGCGTTGCTGGCTGTATAATTTTTGCACCAGTGGCCGGAATGATTCGTACTCCTGGTTGTCGCCTTTGGGAGTGGGGCCTGAAATAATAAGGGGTGTCCGCGCATCATCAATCAACACCGAGTCAACCTCATCCACAATAGTGTACTGATGCTTTCTTTGCACCAGCTCGCTGGGGTTGCCTGACATATTGTCGCGCAGGTAATCAAACCCAAACTCGTTGTTGGTGCCATAGGTAATATCTGAAAGGTATGCATTGCGCCGTTCGTTGGAGTTGGGTTTATGCTTGTCGATGCAATCAACCGTAAGGCCGTGAAATTCGAATAAAACGCCCATCCATTCGCTGTCGCGTTTGGCGAGGTAGTCGTTCACTGTAACGATATGTACGCCTTTCCCCGTTAATGCATTGAGATAGATTGGCAGCGTGGCTACCAGCGTTTTTCCTTCACCGGTGGCCATTTCAGCTATTTTGCCTTGGTGCAGCACAACGCCACCAATCAGCTGCACATCATAGTGCACCATGTCCCAGGTAATTTCGGCGCCACCGGCAATCCACTTATTGTTGTAATAGGCTTTTCCGTTTTTTATGTTGATATGGTTAACATGCGAGGCTTGTTCTTGGTCATAATCAGAGGCTGTAACTTCAATAACCTCATTTTCTTTGAAGCGCCTGGCTGTTTCCTTAACCACGGCGAATGCTTCCGGAAGGATTTCGTCAAGGACAGCCTGCCCTGCTTTGTAGCTTTCATCGTCCAGTTTATCCAGCTCATCATAGATTTGCTCTTTTTCGTCTATAGGGATATCCGGTTTTTCTGAATCCGCTTTGAGGGCTTGTATCTTTTGCTCTATTTCGGCGGTACCGTCAGCAATGCGTTGCTTAAATTCTTGGGTTTTATCTCTCAGCTCATCGTTAGAGAGAGTTGCAACGGATTGCCAGGCATCGTTAATCTGTTGAACATAAGGCGACAGCACTTTAAGGTCGCGGTCTGCTTTAGTGCCGAATAAGTTTTTTAAAATAGTTAGCATGCATGTATGTTTTTTTCATCTGCATCAAAAATGATGCGAAAAATTCCTGTGCAAAATTAATTGAATTAAGGGACAAAAAACAGTGTGGGCGATTATAATATGTTGCCGCATACAAAAGAAGCCGCCTCATATTTACTGAAGGCGGCTTTAAAAGCTTATAAAGGCCTGTTCAATATTCGTCTTCATGAAAGAAAAAGTCTTCTTTTGTGGGGTAATCGGGCCAGATGTCTTCAATGCGTTCATACACTTCTCCTTCATCTTCCAGCTCTCTGAGGTTTTCTACAACCTCCTGAGGCAGCCCTGACCTGATACTATAGTCAATAAGTTCTTCTTTGGTTGCGGGCCATGGGGCATCCTCCAGTTTCGAAGCTAACTCAAGTGTCCAATACATAATGTTTACTCCTTTAATTTTTTGCAAAAATAAACGAAATCTTTACAAAAGCAAGAAATTATTGATATTCGTTGTAAAGATGTTATACCGTTGGTTTCCAGATTATTTCTTTGGCGTTAAAATGGTTACCAAGATAACGGGCAAGCACAAAGAAATAGTCAGAGAGTCTGTTAAGGTATTGTATGCTGATTGCAGGCACCTCTGTAGTTTCTGCCAGTTTGATAACGGTGCGTTCTGCACGCCGGCACACAGTGCGGGCTACATGACAGTAAGATACGGCAGGATGCCCTCCCGGCAGGATAAAGTTTTTCAGGGGCGGAAGTGTTGCTTCCATGCGGTCGATTTCATGCTCCATCTCCTCTATGATTTTTCCTGCAATGGCAGGAAGATAGCTTGAGGATTCTTTTGTTTCGGAAGCCAAATGAGATTCTATTGCAAAAACTTCATCCTGTATCTTTTTCAGATAGCTCCGTGTATGTGGCTCTTCACTGAAATCACGCACTAAACCGATAAAGCTGTTTAGCTCATCCAGCGTGCCGTATGCTTCTATACGCTCGTGATATTTAGGTACTTTACTTCCTCCCAGTAGTGAAGTCTGGCCTTGGTCGCCTTGCCTGGTATAAATTTTCCAATCGGAATTCATTATCTTTCAATTTGTTATAAAAAATATTGTGGCACAAATAACGTATTAGTATCAGTATTGTTTATCCTGATGATTAATTATTCTAATAATCTGCTACCTTAATAATGTTTTTGTTTAAGTAATCAGCATCAATTTTTCCATCAATCAGGCGGATAATGCGATGGGCATGCCGGGCGATATTTTCCTCGTGTGTTACCAGGATGATAGTATTTCCTTTTTCGTGGAGGGTTTCTAAAAGGCCCATAATCTCTATCGAGGTTTTTGAATCGAGGTTCCCCGTGGGCTCGTCAGCAAGCAGAATGGAGGGGGAGTTGACCAGTGCGCGGGCAGCAGCAACACGCTGGCGCTGCCCTCCCGATAATTCGTTGGGTTTGTGATCCATGCGGTCGGCAAGGTCCACTTGCTTCAGAACTTCTTTTGCGCGGCGGTCCCGCTCTTTTTTGTTGACACCGGCATAGATTTGCGGCAGCGATACATTTTCTAAAGCAGTAGCCCGCGGCAGCAGGTTAAAGGTCTGGAAAATAAAACCTATCTCCTTGTTCCTGATATCAGCCAGCTGGTTATCATTCATGCCACTGACATCCTGCCCGTTGAGAAGGTAGTTGCCAGAGGTAGGCGTATCCAGACAGCCTATAAGATTCATAAGGGTTGATTTACCCGACCCGGAAGGGCCCATCAGTGCAACAAACTCGTTTTTATTTACGTTGATTGACAATCCTCTGAGAGCTTTAACAACTACTGTTCCCACCTGGTAATACCTGGTAATATTTTCTAAACGAATAACTTCTTCCATGTTCCTGTTTTAGCCTTGGCACAAAGGTAACTAATATCTGATTATTAGGTTTTGTTTGGAGAGTCCTTTTTTAAAGAATACAACACCTACCTGGAAAAAGTCCAGCGTTAGGGTGACATCATGATCTCTTTTAATAGCTTTCCAGGCTTTTTTCATCCCTTTAGACCAGTGTATATCATCAAAAATAAACATCGTATCTTCATTGATGTGCTCTTTACACTGCCTGAAATATGTGAGCGTGGGATCATATTTATGATGACCATCGAAAAAAACCATATCCAGAGGAGTGGCTTTTTTTAACGCCTGAGAAAGAACACTTTCGAAGCTCCCTATAAAGACCTCAGCATTTGTTGCATTTGCCTTTCTCAGGTAGTTTTCGGCCACATGAGCTGTTTCGCTGCACCCTTCAAGGGAGATAACATGCGTGTTTTTATTTGGCAGAGACAAATATAACGTGCTAATCCCCAAAGATGTACCTAACTCGATAATATTATTGGGCTCAAAATATTTTACCAGCAGGTAAAGCAGTTTTCCGTATTTGTGCCTTATGCTTGTTTTCGATGCAATATCTGAGACCTTTTTGAATGAACGCACATAGCCGCGCCCGGTGGCGGGGGCTCCCAAATCGGTATGCTCTATAACATTATTGTTGTTGGCCGCTTTATTTTTGATAGAAAAAATAGTCTTTTTGTCCGGAAAGGCAACACTGTTATTATTCAGATAGCTGACCAGTTCATAAGCAAAGGGAGGATGGATGGTCTTGACTGATTTGGCTAACAGCTGGTATTTTAAAAACTCATAAGTTTGAAAGACTTCCTTTCTCATTTTAGTAGCTTTTTTTTGAACGAATATGGAGTGGTTGATATATGGTTCTTTACAAAAGTAAAGAATTTGTTAAAGCTATGTGAATAACAACAGATAAGATTACTGTTCACCCGTTTTTTATGTTTTATGAAAGATTTATAATTACCATTTGCACAAATTCATATGAGGATATATCTTTATTATTTAAAACCTTTATATTTAAAAAAATAGTAAATTTTGTGTTCCACCTCCAGCCCATAATCTTTGGCAGGGTCATAGTTAATTTCGGTATCAAAACCTGGCTTGCCCTGCCTTACCAGGGCGTTCCATTCAATGGCGTAACGTGTATTCCAGGTTTCGTAATAGTTTTCGGTTCGGTACCACGAAGGTTTTTGCCTTTTCTGAAACCAGGATTCGAAGCCGGCATCAAACACCACCACCTTATATTCGGTAGTGTCCCCGCTGTTTCCTGTTCGGGCAGGCTTTTTTGTTGTTTGTTCCCCGGCTCCGCATGCCGTGAGGATAACAATGACTCCGATGACAAATAAAAACGATTTCATATGTTTAGAATTAATGACAATGCTGAGATTCAGCGCACATTTTTTAATCGTGCTTTGTTCATTATCTCAGAAATTGTTTGTTTCATTTTCACATTAATAACTGAATTTTCGGATATCTTTTAAAATCATGAATATTAATCTTTTATAAAAACAATCTTTTTATAAATAGTTCTATATCAAATTCTAATATTCTCCAATTTTTAAGTGCGAAACTTTAGTTAATAAGTAAACGTATGAGGATGCCATTCTGTTGCATAGTTTCCTGTAAATAAAGTTTCGCATGTTGTTTCATTTATTGATTATGAACTTTTTAACAAACCAATATTTTTACAATATACTGATTAAATGAGAATTGTGTTTTCCAATGATTGGAGCTGTTTCCTTTGTAAAACCTGGTGCTTTGGTCTCTTTGTGGTTTTAGCTCAAAATGCCACTACGGCACGAAGACTCAAAGAAACACAAAGTTATAAATTATTTGATTAGAGGCTATTAAAAATCAATATTTTACGCTTCCACTTTTTAAGTGAAATTTTAGTTCTGTAATTATTTGGCTGCCGAATTTTTTATCGGTTTTGCAGAGCAGGTAATCAGGTTTTTCTTTGATTCCACGCTGCGCTCTGCCCGATTCGGCCGGCGAGGCATGCCTTTTGTGATTACAGGCTAAGATGTAGACTTGTCATTTTCTTTAAGTAAGGCAATTTCAGGGCACGTCATGAAAATTTCTTCTTAATTCAACTTAAACATGCAGGCATGAATACCCTTCCTTTACTCTGATTATTTTTCCGGACAGGGTAATTATGCGCCCCATGTCTCCCTGTCGAGGCTTCTGTAGTGGATGGCCTCGGCAAGATGTTCTGTTTTTATATCGTTACTGCTTTCCAGGTCTGCGATGGTTCTGGCTACTTTCAGGATACGGTCGTAAGCCCGTGCCGATAAGCTTAACTTTTCCATGGCAGTTTTTAGCAGGGTTTGCCCTGCCTGATCGATTTTGCACACTTCCCTGAGCTGCCTGGAGGTCATTTGTGCATTGGCATGAATGCTCTTTTTAACCTGGAAACGTTCTCCTTGTACATTCCTGGCATTTATCACTCTTTCCCTGATTGTTTCGCTGCTTTCGCCTTGCGTTGTTTCTGTCAGCTTTTCAAATGGAACAGGCACTACTTCCACATGCAGGTCGATCCGGTCGAGCAGCGGGCCGGAAATCTTATTAAGATATTTTTGCACCTGTCCGGGAACGCAGACGCAGTCCATATCAGGGTGGTTGTAATATCCGCACGGGCATGGGTTCATGGCGGCAATCAGCATAAAATTGCTTGGATATTCTACTGTAAACTTAGCACGGGAAATAGTAACAACCCGTTCCTCTATGGGTTGCCTCAGCACTTCGAGCACTGCCCTTTTAAATTCGGGAAGCTCATCCATAAACAGCACGCCGTTGTGTGCGTACGATATCTCGCCAGGTTGCGGATTGCTGCCGCCACCTACTAAGGCTACGTCGCTGATAGTGTGGTGGGGCGACCGGAATGGGCGTATCGAAACCAGCGCTTTGTTGTCTTTAGCAAGGCCAGCCACAGAATGTATTCGTGTGGTTTCCAGCGCTTCATAAAGGTTTAACGGGGGAAGGATGGAGGGCAGGCGTTTTGCCAGCATGGTTTTTCCAGAGCCCGGAGGGCCTATGAGGATAGCATTATGGCCTCCGGCAGCGGCAATTTCCAGGGCTCTTTTGATGTTTTCCTGTCCCTTGACATCGGCAAAATCAAACTCGTAGTCGTTCAGGGAGGCGTTGAATTCTTCCCGGGTATTTACCACGGTTTTCTTCAGCGTTGTTTCACCCGTAAAAAAAGCGATTACCTCTTCCAGGTTATCCACCCCGTATACATCCAGGTTATTCACTATGGCGGCCTCCGCGGCATTTTCGCGGGGCAGGATAAATCCTTTGAAACCTTTTTCGCGGGCCTCTATAGCTATAGAGAGTGCCCCGCGTACAGGCTTGATAGAGCCATCGAGCGAAAGCTCCCCCATAATTAGGTATTCGTTGAGGTTGCTGGCTTTTATCTGTCCTGACGCTGCTAGGATGCCGGTAGCTAGAGCCAGGTCGTAAGCGGAGCCTTCTTTACGAATATCCGCCGGCGCCATGTTGATTACTATTTTTTTGCCGGGAAGTTTGTATCCGATATTCTTGAGCGCCGCTTCAATGCGTTGCTGACTCTCTTTTACTGCGTTGTCGGGCAGCCCTACCAGGAAAAAATTAACACCTTTATCTACATTTACCTCAATGGTAATGATAATTGCGTTAATGCCTAATAGTGCGCTGCCATAGGTTTTTACTAACATACTAAGAGGTTTTATTATAGCATCCCTAAAAGTACAAAGAAATATTTAAATGACTAAGGTTTGTAACCCGACTTTTCTAAAATCTTTTGTGAATCTTCGATAGCTATAAGTTGTTTCAGTGAGATTTCAGGATTTTTTCCCATAAATTCCCTGACGATCTGCCATCCTATCCAGTGACCTATGCGGGGTGGGGACTCCTTGCCGAAATCGGCTGTGAAGGGGCCCTCGGAAAGCAGGTTTTTATACTTGCTGTGTTGTCCTGAAAAGAGCAGTTCATTTTCTATGATAAAAGCCCACAGTTGTTTTTCATTGTTTCTGATCCAACGGAGTTGTGAGGGGCTGTATTTTATTTTTACCGTGTCGTGCGCGTTCGGAACCAGGGCGTCAACAAAATAATATTGCTTACCGTGATAAATCATCTGATCGAGCAGCTTCCCTTTTGCCACACTGGTGGGTTGTAAAACCGAGGCTATTTCCAGGGCAATATCTGCAGGGAGGTATTCTTTTTCAAGCTTGCTGCGCTTGTAAGCGGGTAATCCGGCTTTTTGATATGGTTTGAAATCACGGCCCAGATACATGTCCAGGGCTATGATCAGCGCATCACCGCTGTAGTTTACCGGATGCTGGTACTCTATCCCTGAGATGTAAGTATACACGCCGGGAATTTCTTCTCCGGGCAGGTGATGTCCGAAATAGCTGAACAACCGATCAAGTCTGTTCGAAAGCCATTGGTTGTCGGGATACACCGCTTCCGATTTTTCGTACAGTTCAATAATCAAGGGGTCAGTCAGGTAATCCTGTAACCGCAGCAGCTGTTGCTGAGTGATTTCTTCGCTGCCCAGAAAAAGGGTGTATTCTTCCTGCAGTTCAGCGATGGTATCCGCCAAACTGTCGGCAGGTATGCTGAACAATGCCTGCTCATAACGCTTAAGATCTACTTCTACCTGCTCGGCGCTGCTCAGCTCCACTTTTTTGTAGCGGGGTTGGTCGTTGCTGCACGAAATAAGAAAAAGTAACAGTACAATACCGGTTGTTATTGACAATATTCTTTTAATCATCGTATTTAAACGCTATAAAGCTTTTTTATATTATAAAAAACGGGTAATTATTTAACTACAAACCATTAGACTTTTGCAGTGCGGACAGATACTGGTTTTAGAAGCCCGGAATTGGAAAAAAGGCGGTTCAAACCCCTTTTTTAATTTAGTTGGGCCTGCGCTGTTTTTTTCCTTTTTTCTTCCACTGAACAGTGTTTTTCCGGGGCAGAAGATATTGATGTGTGGATTATCAACACCTGCCAGGTAATCTGTAAGCGCTGCGTTCTGGCAGGAACCCCTGGAGGTGTAACCCTTATTTTCAGCTAAAAAAAGGGCCTGGAAAGCCCTTTCATATTATTGTATTAAATCCTGCAGCGTATTCTCTGCATCAACATTTTAAAATATCTTCCAGCCTAAGGTCACCAGGAAGGTATTGTTTTTGATATCGTCAGTATTAAACTCGTTTGTTGCTTCCCCCTCAAACATATTGGAGAGGCCAAACTCATAACGGATGTCTAGTGTAAAGCTAAGCACATCAGCGCCAACACCTGCCTGCAACCCCCAACTACTGTCTTTAAAGCTATCCTTGTCGGGGAGTTCATCGCTCAGTCCTCCGGTGGTTTCTATACTTTTATCAACCACAAAAGAAGCTACCGGGCCACCCATAGCACGGATATTGGCAAGCTTGAGGTCGATAAGCTTAAAGCCCAGCAATACAGGAATATCAATGGTGTTTAGCTTTACATCCTGTTCCACACCATCTCTTAAGCTGTAATTCAGTGTAGTGCCTTTGGTCATAAACATTAATTCCGGCTGCAGGTATGTCTTGGTACCTAACCGTAAAAAAGCGCCGAAGTGTAAGGTGTTTTTAAACTCTTCTTTTACATCATCTGCATTTGTAGAGAGCTTCGAGGCAGTATAACCAATTTTAGGCCCGAAGCTTAATTGTGCCATTACAAAGGAAGTGGCTAACAATAGTGCGACACTTAAAACAATCTTTTTCATAATAATAATTTTAAATGATTCAAAACAAAGGTATGCAATTATTAGTTAAATAAAATAGTATAAATATAAATATCGTTTTTTTTATTAAAAAAGTACTAATTTAGATAGCGAAATATAAAAATACCATATCATGAAAAATACACACTTTGTCTTTATGACCACCCTTGCTGCTTTGTTGCTGTTTATCGTGCCAAAGGGGAAAGCCCAGGATGAGATGACGATTTTTATTAACGAAAGCGTTGAAGATGCCGAGAATGTGATGACGGCTTATGGTAGTCCGTTATTACGGTCGCTGGGCACCAATTTCAATACCGGATGGCTTAACACTGCTGATGTTAAGAGCTTTGGACAGTTTGATATCCGCCTTGTAACAACCGCATCCTTTGCTCCGGAAAAAGATAAAACTTTTGCTCCTGCCGATTATGGGCTGGATAATGAGGAGACGAGTCATATATTTACGGATGAGCCTGTATTGCCTACTATTTTCGGGGAGATGCAGGATGCCCAGGTAACGGTGAAGGCACAAGGCCCTAACGACTCGGAGCTGAAGGTAGTAGGGACTTATACTATCCCCACGCTGCAGGTGGGAGGAGCGCCCATGATTATGCCTCAGGTAGGTTTTGGCTTCGTAAAAGGCACGGAAATTATGATACGCGGATTGCCACCGGTAGAGCTGCCCACCTATGAGGAGCTGGATAACCTGACCACTTCTTATTTTGCCATAGGGCTGAAGCATGATATCAAACAGTGGATTCCCGGAATCAAAAGTCTTCCGTTTTCATGGTCGGTGTATGGGGCATGGTCCAGCGCAGAACTCTATTATGACGGGCCATTTATTGTTCCGGAGGATATGAAGGACGAGGTGAATTTTGCCGAAGGGTCACAGCGAGAGAATTATAATAATCAGCGGATGACTTTTGACAGCAAGGGCGTGGTTTTTGGGACGATGGTGTCTAAAAAGCTGCCGGTAATTACCCTTTTCGGTGGTTTTGAATATAACACCTCCACAACTTCAATGTTGTTGGAAGGGGCTTATCCCTATGTGAACTTTGATGGTGATTTTGAGCATATTTTCGACAGGATGGGGATAGAATCTGATCAGCAAAACTTTGGAATTACCGGTGGGGTGCGTTTTAAGGCTTGGTTACTTAGTGTTACGGCATCAGGGACTTACATGCCGGATGCCTACTCGAGCATCACCCTTGGTATTGGCCTGGGCAATTTCAGATAATGAGAAATTCAGCGTACTTTTGCTATCGTTATTGAAAGAAGAAACATTTGTTACCTATGAAAATTGCACTTGCCCAAAAGAATTATATAATTGGTGATTTTGAGAAGAATAAGAAAAAAATAATTGATGATATTCATAAAGCCAGGAGCCAGGGTGTTGATTTAGTGGTTTTTGCAGAGCTTTCTGTTTCGGGGTATCCCCCCCGCGATTTTCTTGAGTTTGAAGATTTTGTTGCAAGCTGTAATACGGTGGCTGAAGAGATTGCAAAAGAAACAGAAGGCATTGCAGCTATTGTGGGGTTGCCTACCTTCAATCCTAATGATAAGGGTAAATACTTACGCAATTCGGCAGCTTTTATCAATAACGGTAAAATAATCTCCTTTGCGCATAAGGCATTGCTTCCCAATTACGATGTGTTTGATGAATACCGCTATTTTGAGCCCACATATACTTTCCAGACGATTGAATACAAAGGAAAAAAAATAGCTCTCACCATCTGTGAGGATATCTGGGATGTGCAGGGAGACTATCAGTATGTGGTGTCGCCCCTTGAGGAGCTTAAACAGTTTCATCCTGATATGATTATCAACATTGCTGCTTCCCCGTTTCATTACGATCAGCCTTCTGTCAGAAAACGTATTTTACGCTCTAATGTAAAAAAGTATCGGCTGCCGCTGGTTTATGTAAATCATGTAGGGGCACAAACAGAACTGCTTTTTGATGGAAACTCTCAGGTGCTCAATGCTGAGGGAGACACTTTGCTGGAGCTAAAGTATTTTGAGGAGGATTTTGGCATAGTGGATATGGAGCAGGCATCCCCCAGGGATGAAATGCCCCTTCCCGGGAAAATGCCGGCCATAGAAGCGGCTTTGATAATGGGGGTGAGGAATTATTTTGAAAAGCTGGGTCTTACTAAGGCTATCCTCGGGTTGTCAGGAGGTATCGATTCAGCCGTTACCGCTGTTATTGCTGCCAGAGCCCTGGGTCCTGAAAATGTTTATGGCGTCCTGATGCCTTCTCAGTTCTCTTCGGAACACTCTGTTGATGATGCCCTGGAGCTGGCTGATAATCTGAAGCTTAAATATGATACTATTGCTGTGGCTGATGTGGTGGATGGTTTTGAGAAAACCTTAAAGCCTTATTTTGACGGGCTGCCATTCGGTATTGCCGAAGAGAATATCCAGGCGCGGGCGCGGGGAGTGATCCTGATGGCTCTTTCCAATAAATTTGGGTATATCCTGCTCAACACTTCCAATAAAAGCGAAGCTGCCGTAGGGTATGGCACTTTGTATGGCGATATGAACGGGGGGCTCTCGGTGCTGGGGGATGTGTACAAAACGGAAGTCTTTGAGCTGGCAAGACACATCAACAGAAACGGAGAAGTTATTCCTGATAACATCATCACAAAGCCTCCTTCGGCAGAGCTGCGACCTGATCAGAAGGACAGCGACAGCCTGCCCGATTATAGTATTCTGGATAATATCCTGCTGCAATACATCGAACAACAAAAAGGGCCAAACACAATCATCAGCCAGGGGTACAACCCTGCTTTGGTGCACAAGGTGCTGAAGATGGTAAACACCACGGAATATAAGCGGCATCAGGCACCGCCTATTCTCAGGGTTTCTCCCAAAGCTTTCGGAATGGGACGCCGGATGCCCATTGTGGCAAAGTACCTGGCATAAAAAAACGGCGGAACTTCCGCCGTTATACTTATTGTGCCTGTATGGATTCTACAGACTTTATTTCCGGGATAGCCTTCTTCATGGCTTCTTCCACTCCGTTTTTCAGCGTCATCAAACTGTAAGGGCATGAGCCGCAGGCGCCCTGGAGTTCTACGTTGACCGTCATATCGTCAGTAAGTTCCAGGAAGCGGATATCACCTCCGTCGGCCTGCAGGTAAGGCCTGATTTGATCCAGCACGTTGGCTACCTTTTTTTCAATCACCTCTTTGTTTTCCATATCAATAGCTATTTAGTTTCTGACTATAAACTCAAGTGTCTGATCTATAATGTTCGAGTTCAAAGCTTGTCCCGTATTTTATCGGGGGCTTGCGTAGTTTTGAAAATCAAGGAGTCCGCCTTAGGCGGATGACTCTTTTCAAAACAAGCATAACAGTTTACCCCGAGCCATCGGGGCAGAAATCGGACATTATAGATGGACACTATTTAGTATTTATCTCTACTTTTTTTGTAGGCGCCTTTTCTATGTTGCGCCGCTTCACTTGCTCTATCATATTTTGGGCCAGTTTATCAAAGGCTTCGGTAACTACACCGTTTTCTTCCAGAACGATGGGCTTTCCTTCGTCCCCTGAAACCCTGATTTTCTCTACAATGGGTATTTCGCCAAGCAGCATGGTATTTGTTTTTTCAGCCAGCTTCCGGCATCCCTCTTTCCCGAAGAGGTAATATTTTTTGTCCGGTAATTCGGGAGGGGTGAAGTACGACATATTTTCTATCAGCCCCAAAACAGGCACTTCAATTTTATTCTGCCTGAACATGGCCGTGGCCTTGCGGGCATCTGCCAGCGCCATCTCCTGTGGCGTGGAGATAATGGCTACTCCGGTAACAGGCACCTCCTGCACCAGCGTAAGGTGGATATCTCCGGTTCCCGGGGGGAGATCCACAACAAGATAATCCAGCTCGCCCCAGTCGGTGTCGTTGAAGAGCTGCTTGAGGGCGCTGGTGGCCATAGGTCCACGCCAGATAAGTGCCTGCTCCGGATCTACAAAGAATCCGATAGAGAGCACTTTAATACCATACTGCTCTATGGGCATAATGATATCTTTGCCATTTTCTTTCTTGATTTCAGGACGGCCATCCACCAACCCAAACATCAATGGCACCGAGGGGCCATAAATATCGGCATCTATAAGCCCTACTTTAGCGCCGGTCTTCGACAACGAAAGGGCCAGGTTGGCAGCAATCGTCGATTTACCTACGCCTCCTTTACCTGAGGCGATGCCAATAATGTTTTTAACGCCCGACAAGGGTTCTTTTCCGCCTACCAGATCCTCTGAGGTCTCTTGAATTTCTACTTCAAGATTTTCATCTAAATTTTTAGCAATGGCCTTGCGGCATGCCGGAATAACGATGGCGGAGTTTTTGTCTTTGGATGTTGGGAATACAAGCGTGAATGAAACCTTATTCTCTTCTGTTTTGATATCGCGAACCATATTAAGGTTGACGATATTATCGTTTTTAGGAAAATATATTACTTCTTTAAGTGCATAAAGCACTTCTGGTTTTGAATAAGCCATAACTATTATTTTTGTTCTGAATTTTTTTCGTATCCCTTATTATTCATAAAAGGAAAACTGAGTAATTCAGATTTAATTAATTTTAGGCAAAATTAGTACTATTTTTAGACTTTTATCACCGGAAAAGGTAGAATTGAAACATGACATGATGTCTGAAGGTGACGCTTGCAACGGTATGTTTTGTGATTTTTTTCTTCCCGGTACAGGTTTTGTAGTTTCTCATAATCATAGAAAATTTATTTATCTGATGGAACCAAAAGAGATACAGTCAAATTATACACGTGCGGTTCGTTTTGCTTTGCACGACAGGGTGAAGGATGCTTTTACATTAACCGGACGGCTTATCAGGGAGGCCGACAGCAGCATATTTTCAGAAGAGCATCAGCAACTGGAAGAGAATTACCGCTGGCTCACCTACTATGCTTTTCAGGGCACCAACGATCCTGAGCGTCAGAAAGTGCTGAACAATTTGATGCGCCGGCTGCTGGAACTCAACGATAAGGTTTATTACCATTTACGAAAACCCTATTTCGAAAATGTAATGAGAAATTATAAAGATGCTGCTAAAACTGTAGCTATAGGCAGTGAGGCCGACGCTGACAAATTGCTGGAAGAGATAAGCTTTTCCAGGGAGGTGACCGATGTGCTGCAGGGCGCGGCATACGGAGAGCAGTCGGAGACTACGGTGGAAGGACTGTTTTATTATTTCCTGTTTCAGGGCAAGATGACCGCTCCCGAGGGTGTTTTTATAGAGAAACTTGCATCATCCGAAACATTTGCCTGGAATGAGAAGAGCCTGATGGTTAGCGCAATCACTCTAAGCCTGGTGAACTGCTTTGATGAAAAAAAATTCCAGGCGCTTTTCACCCTGTACCAGGGCGGCGAGGACAAAGTTTGGCAAAGGGCACTGGTAGGGCTGGTTTTAGGTTTTTATCTCTACGATTCACGAATCCACCTCTATCCTTCCGTAAAAGGGTTGCGTTTTCAGCTTGGGGAAAACAGTGGCAGCGATAAAGATATTGAGGCTGTTATTATCCAGTTTATCCGGTCAAAAGATACGGAGCAAGTTACTAAAAAGATGCAGGAGGAGATTATCCCGGAGATGATAAAGCTGAAACCTAAAATAGAGGATAAGCTGAGCCTGGAAGAGCTTTTACAGGATGATATGTCAGACGATAAAAATCCCAAATGGGAAACCTTCTTCAAAGATACTCCTGGCCTGGCGGACAAGATGGAGGAGTTTTCGAAGATGCAGATGGAAGGTGCCGACGTTTTTATGAGCGCCTTCTCGATGCTTAAGCAGTTTGATTTTTTCAAAGAGCTCGTTAACTGGTTCAGGCCTTTCTATGCTGAGAATGAGCAGGTGAGGCAGGTGATGAAAAATGAAGAGGCGCCTGTGGACGGAGAGAAATTCCTGAAGGGGATTGAGGGCTCTTCGTTTATCTGCAATTCCGATAAGTACTCCTTTCTGCTGAACCTGAGGCAGATGCCTTCAGCGCAAAAACAGACGATGTTCAGTATGATGCAGGCTGAGCTGGAGCAAATGAATGAGATGGCCCGCCAGGATGAGATGATTGATGATACTACGAAAAACAAAACGGTTTTTGTTCAGTATATCCAGGATATGTATCGTTTCTTTAAACTCAGCAGGCTGAAAGATGAGTTCGGAGATATTTTTTCCTACAAGCTGGATGTACATAATACCGATAGTTTTGGGCAGATAGTGAGTGATAACAAGGTAGTGCGGAATATCGCTGAGTTTTATTTTGAATCGGAACATTATCAGGATGCCGTAAGCATTTATGACCAGCTCCTTCAAAAAGGGGTGAATGAACCTGAGGTGTATGAAAAACTGGGATATGCCTATCAAAAAATGGAGCAGTATGATGATGCCCTGACGAATCATAAAAAAGCGGAGCTCTTTGACTCCAACAGGGTGTGGAACTTGAAGCAGATAGGCTATTGCCTGCGCAAACTTGGCAGGTCTTCTGAGGCTATTACATACTACCGCGATGCCGAAAGGCTGGCTTCCGATGATATGCGGCTGAAAGCTGCCATAGCATACACCTACCTTCAGCAGAAGCATTACGAAGAGGCTATGGAGTATTATCAGCAGCTGGATCAGGGCGCTGACAGCAAGGCCACCAAAAGGCCTGTGGCATGGTGTGCTTTCTTGTTAGGAAAAACAGATATGGCGCAGCATTATTACAGCACTTTGATTGAAGAGGGGCCGAATCATTATGACCTGATGAATATGGGACATGTTCAGTGGGTGCTGGGAAATACCGATGCGGCGGTGGATTACTATATCCGAAGTATCCGCAGCGAAAGCAACTCTTTAAAGAAATTTCTGATTGGCTTTGAGGATGACAAAAACCACCTCATCGCCCAGGGGATTGATGCGGAGACGATACCACTGGTTATCGATTATATGCGCTACCAGCTTAGCAGGCGCTAATCATATTCCTTTCCGGGATCCCAGAAGTGCTTCTCGAAAGCGATAACGCTGTCCTCTTTTACGGCGATGCCCTCCGATTCCAGGAGCTGTTGCATCAGATCAGGGCTTCCGAAATGGTGTTTCCCCGTAAGCCTCCCGTTGCGGTTGACCACACGGTGTGCCGGGATGTTTTGCGTGTTGTTGTGCGAGGCGTTCATAGCCCATCCCACCATGCGCGAAGCCCCTCCGCTGCCCAGATATTTTGCAATGGCGCCGTAGGTGGTAACTCTCCCGTAAGGTATTTGCTGCACCACATCGTAGACTTTTTCAAAGAAAGAGGCTTGCCGGGCGGTCATTGCGAATGGTTTAATGTAAACTGCAGGTATTTGATCTTTTTCTGCTCCTGAAGCCACCGTTTTTCGTAGTAGGTCTGTAGGGTGGTGGCATCTTTGTTGGCTTGCGGGTCAGCATACAAATCGCTGGAAGCGTAAATAATCTGGTGGTTCATAGCAGCGAGGGTCTCTAAGGTGAATTCATACATAAGCGTGCTGTCGGTTTTCAGATGGATGATTCCGTTGGCTTTTAGCACGGTTTCGTAAAGGGTGAGAAACCGCAGTGAGGTCATTCTTTTTTTAGCTCTTCGCTTTTTGGGGAAAGGGTCAGGAAAGGTAATCCAAAAGGTGTCTATTTCATCCCTGTCAAAAGCATACGTGATATGCTCTATCTGCATCCTCAGGAAAACAATATTTTCGAGGTTCATTTCCATTGCCTCGCAGGCCCCTTTCAGCAGGCGGTCGCCTTTGATATCTATCGCAATAAAGTTTTTGTCGGGGTATTTTTGTGCCAGCATCAGGCTTGTTTCTCCTTTTCCGGCACCCAGCTCAACTATAAGCTCGTGGTTATTGCCGAAACAGGCTTCGCGCCAGCGCCCTTTCATTTCATAGCCCCCAAAAAGTGTCTGCTTGTCAGGCTGCAGGATATTAGCGCACTGCAGCGTCTGTTCGTATTTTTTTAATTTGTTTTTACCCACAAGTCAGCTGTTTGAGGTGCAAAAGTACAAGAATTCTGTGCCGGGCAAATAAAAAGTGAGCAGGTTGATAAAAAAACAGTTGTCACTTCACCAGCAGCCAGGCATCGGCAAAGTCTTCGCGGCGGATAAAGCGAAGCTTATCCAGCGCCTCCTGACGTTTGTCAGCCCTGACCGCGGCAACACGATAATAACCATACTGGTTTTTGCCGGCCATAGTGGGGGCAAAGCCAATGTTTTTAAGCTCATGGATATGCTGTTGCGCGTTGGTATCATCGAGGAATGAGCCGGTGATGATATAGTAGTTGCGGTTTCTGTTGTCACTAACATTCTTTTGCGATGCGGCAGGGGTGTTGGCTTTTTCGGCCACTTTTTCTGCAGGACGCTCCGGGGTGGCTTTTTCTGTGGGAGCTTCCTCTTTTGCCATGGTATTGCTGCTGTGAGATGAGGAAGGAAGAAAAGCGGATTGGTTCACTTCAAAGGAGTTTCCGGATTGCTTCTTCTCTTTTAGCTGTTGCTCCAGCTCTTCGCGCGAAAGCGCTTCTGCCTGCGAATCGCCGGTAATGGGAGCGAAATAGTAGGCATATTTTTCATATTGTTGATTAATAGCATCGCGGTTCAGCACACTCCAGGTGCCTATGGCCAGCAGTGGGATAAGCACGGCAGCCCATTTCAGCCGGCGAATCCATTTGCGTTTTTGCAGGGTAATATGAGCGGCCTCTCCCTGTGTCCTGCTGAAAGGGCGCGCCCGCTCATTGCGGTAGATAACCGGCGAATTAAAAGATGATAGTCCAAAAGCATCCGGGAGGTAGTTAATTTGTGTATCCTGATCAAACTGGATATTTCCGTTTTCGTCTTTATATAATAATCCTATCCCGCGAAAGCGTACTTTTTTATCTGCATCCATCTCTTTATTACAGTTCCGGGAAAAGCGGCGGATGATTTTCATAGCCGACTCATACGGGATGTTTTCTTTACGGGCAATATGATTAGCCAGTATGCCGTCATTATTTGTTAGCCGGCTGTTAAAGAGAATTTTCTTATACGGGGGATGAAACAGGTTTTTTTCCGGATTCAGCGAAGCGGACTCATAGCTGGAAACAAACCCTCCGAAACCGGGGATGATTACGCAATCGTGGCTATAGAGTAATTCTGTAATATATTTCATTTCCATCGCTTTGTGCATGACGAAGATAACCTTATTTTTTTAATGATTCAATTATTTTTTATAATTATTATGTTGCTGTGATTTAGCCGGCACTGCGGAGGCTGCCATCTTTGTTTCTCCATCTTTTTGCCTCCTTGCAGCAGCGGGAGCGTTTCCTCAACCTTTTTTTCCTCACATTCCGGGCCTGCTTTTAGAAAGATGTGCAGCGGAAAAAAACCATCTGCACCCGCCCGTCCTGAACACCGCGTTCCGGAATCTGCCGGAATAAGTTTGCCATGGCCGTTATCACCTCAACTAAAAAACTTAAACATATAAGAACGCAAACACTTATTTTTTTATCTCTGCTTATCCTGTTGCCTGTTAATTTTCAGCAGGTCTTCATAGGTGTCTATACCTGTTGATTCGGCAGCTGTTTCCGCGGTATATATTTCAAAACCATGCTCCAGCCACCTGAGCTGCTCTAAAGACTCTGCCGCCTCCAGGTTTCCCGGGGGCAGTTTTATCAGCGCTTTCAGCGTTTCGGAGCGGTAGCCGTAAATACCGATATGCTTGTAAAAGCTCAGCGCTTCAGGGTTTTGCTGTTTATCCTTATCCCTGACAAAAGGTATGGCGGCCCGGCTAAAGTACAAAGCCTTTTTTGAGATACCAACAACCACTTTTACGATGTTGGGGTCATTTAGTTGCCCGTTTTCGGAAATTCTTTTGATGAGGGTGCCGATATTTATTTTCTCATCTGAAAACAAACCGATTACCTGATCGATTTGGCCGGGGTCAATAAATGGCTCATCACCCTGTATGTTGATAGCCACATCGTGATATATCCCTTGCTGCTCTGAAAGCAGTAGTGCCTCATGGCATCGTTCGGTGCCTGTGGCATGCCCTTCGCTGGTCATCACCGCGTTGCCGCCAAAGCCTTGCACATGTCCGGCTATGGTGTCATTGTCTGTAGCCACCACTACGGTGCTCAGGCGGGGGCACTTCAGGGTTTGTTCATAGACCCTTTGCACCATGCTTTTCCCGTTTATAATGGCCAGAGGTTTGCCGGGAAAGCGGGTGGAGTCATATCTGGAGGGTATGATGCCAATTGTTTTCATATTATTAGAAAAGGCCGTGGATTTCAGCGTTGATTTTTTCTATGATGGTACCTAAGTCTTCCCTGTTATTTTTGAAATCGATATGATCGGTATCGATGATAAGGAGGTTGCCGATGTTATAATTGGCTATCCAGGTATTGTAGCGCTCATTGAGCTTCTTCAGATAGTCGATCCGGATAGAGTTTTCATATTCGCGCCCTCTTTCCTGGATTTGGCTTACAAGGTTAGCTACAGAACTCCTGAGGTATATGAGCAGATCGGGCGGATCTATCAGGCTGCTCATCAATTCGAATAGCGACTGGTAGTTTTCGAAGTCGCGTGTGGTCATCAGGCTCATCTCATGAAGGTTAGGCGCAAAGATATGGGCATCTTCATAAATCGTCCGATCCTGTATAACGTCTTTCCCGCTGTTTTTTATCTCCAGAACCTGTCTGAAACGACTGTTCAGGAAATAAACCTGCAGGTTGAACGACCACCGCTGCATGTCGTCATAAAAACTTTCGAGATAAGGATTTTTGTCTATGTCTTCGTAGCGGGCTTCCCATCCGTAATACTTAGCTAATAAACTGGTGAGGGTGGTTTTGCCGGCACCGATATTTCCTGCAACGCCTATGTGCATGATTTAAGATTATTTGTGAATGAGCAAAAATACGATGAAAAAAGGATAAAATAAAACCCTTTTCTTTTTAATCTGAGCCACTCATTTTAAGAATGGCTTCCACATAGTGCCTGTCGTTCGATAGCCGGGGCACTTTGTTTTGTCCGCCCAGCTTGCCTTTTTTCTTCAGCCAGCTGTAGAAAGTGCCTTTAGGCAAGCTGCGCATCAAAGGTTTTCTGAGCACCATGTTGTGATATCTTTTTGCCTCATAGTCTGAGTTAAGATTTTTGAGGGCGTTGTCGAAAGTCTCGGTAAAGTAATCCAGATTTTTAGGTGCATTATCAAATTCTATCAGCCATTCATGGCCTGCATTTTTTTCTTCCCCAAAGTAAATAGGCGCCGCTGTATAGTCGTTGATGCTGGCACCTGTTTTGCGGCATGCTGTGGCCAGCGCTTTTTCTGCATTGTCCACAATCAATTCCTCACCCACGGCATTGATAAAGCTTTTGGTGCGCCCGGTAATTTTTATCCGGTAAGGGCTCAGCGAGGTGAATATAATCGTGTCGCCAATGAGGTAGCGCCACAGTCCTGCATTGGTAGTGATGATAAGCGCATAGTTTTTTCCTTTCTCCACCTCATCAAGGGTCAGCGTTTTGGGATTTTGGCTGTGAAGCTGCTCGATGGGCAAAAACTCATAATAGATACCGTAGTCAAGCATCAGCAACATTTCGTTTGAGGTCACCTGGTCCTGGATGGCAAAAAATCCTTCCGAAGCATTATAGGTCTCCATATAATTTATGCTTCCTTCCGGGATGTATTTTTTATATTGTGTGATGTAGGGCTCAAAGCTCACCCCACCATGAAAAAACACCTCTAAGTCCGGCCACACCTCTTTCAGGTTTTTTGTCCCGTTTATTTCCAGGATGCGCTTGATTAACACCAGGGTCCAGGAGGGGACTCCCGAGATGCTGGTGACGTTATGCTGCATAGTTTCGCGGGCCATCTTCTCTATTTTCGATTCCCACTCCTCCATCAGGGCAATATTACGGTTAGGCGTTTTTTTCATCTGCACCCAAAACGGGAGGTTTTGTATCAGGATAGCTGAGAGGTCTCCGTCGTAATATGAGGAGTTGTTCACTTCCGTGATATTCTGGCTGCCTCCCATCATCAGTCCTTTGCCATCAAAAATAGCGGCTTCGGGATGGTTATCGTAGTAGATAGATAAAAGGTCTTTGCCGGCTTTGTAATGGCAGTCCTCCAGGGCCTCATCACTTACAGGGATAAATTTGCTTTTATCGCTGGTAGTGCCTGAAGACTTGGCAAAGAAACGTGTCTCGGTACCCCAGAGGATGTTCTTTTCCCCATGGCGGGTACGTTCTATATCCTTTTTCAGACTTTCATAATCGTTTAGCGGAACCCTTTCACGGAATTTATCAACGCTATCGATAGATTGAAAATCATAATACTGACCCCATTCAGTGTCCTCAGCATTGCTGAGTAATCTTTTTAGCCACTCTTGCTGCACTTCGTGCGGATATTTTTTAAATAGTTCTATCTGGTGAATACGCTTCTTTATAAACCATGAAATGAATGAGTTAACTATTGCCATATGTGATAATGCCTTTTATTTGAATATCCAAAAATATAATAAACTACGTAATAATGACACAAGATATAGGAAAAGCCTTTTAAAATAATCGGATGAAAGCAATCCCCGATAAAATGCGGGGCAGGCTTTGACAGATTTATTTTCAGCAGTTTCAGGGTGTCACTCATCAACCGAATAACCATTACCCTGGCAGCTCTCTGTGCTATAGGTATTCCTGAATTAAATTGCCGCAGCGCCGAAAGCAACCGGCGTTAGGTGCGAATCATACATCCCAAAAGTTTTTTTTGCTGCTACATCTGAAAGAAGCAACGTATATTTGTTTTTATAAAAAGAACAGATGGTATTATTTCCGGGCATAAAAATAAATCTGGGTCTCCAAATTACAGGGAAGCGCCCGGATGGATTTCACGATATAGTTACGGTATTTTATCCGTTAGCTTATAGTGATATTCTTGAAGTTGTCCCTGCCCCGGTATTTAGTTTTAACACCAGTGGCCTCAACATACCGGGCAGGGACGAGGACAACCTGGTAGTGCAGGCCTGGAAGCTGATGTATGACCGCTATAATGCCGGGCCGGTGGCAGTGCACCTCCATAAAGTGGTTCCCCCGGGATCGGGACTGGGCGGCGGCTCGGCTGATGCAGCGGGAATGATAAGGGTGCTGAACACTTTATTTAAGCTGGAGATGAAGGAGCATGCGATGAGTGCTGTGGCTGCACAGCTTGGGTCCGACTGTGCTTTCTTCACAGGCAACAAGCCTGCCCTGGCATCCGGCAGGGGAGAGGTGCTCTTATCTATTGACGTTTCCCTGAAAGGATACGCTGTTGCGCTGATATTACCAGGAATAGCTATCAGCACCGCTGAAGCATACCGATACTGCCGGCCGGCAGAACCAGCAGAAGATCTCAGGGAGATTATACGTTTGCCGGTGAGTGAGTGGAAAGAGCGATTGGTTAATGATTTTGAAGTCATTCCTGTAGTACCCCCTGAGATAGGTCAAATAAAAGCTGCACTTTACAGGGCGGGAGCACTCTATGCCGCTATGAGTGGCAGCGGATCGGCTGTATTTGGTGTTTTTGAAAAACAGGTCCCGCTTGAAAATGTAAAAGCTTCAAAAGTAATTTGGATGGAGGGATGAAGTGTTTATGATATCAGCGGGTAAATTTATATGGTAGTATCCAATAATACCGATTATCAATTGAAATGAGCCTTTATACCGAAAGCTTTCGGTATTGATTTGCAATTGGTATAATTTCAATTTTTCGCCGAAGCTCACTTTGAAATACAGTTGGTATAAGTCGTTCAGGCGGGAACCGGGTTGGCTGAAATAAATCAGGTTCAATTAATTACTCAAGTTTCGCATTTCTGTTAAAATCTTGAATATTAATCTTTTATTAAAAGATTGTTAGAGGTCAGCAGTTAACTACATATGGTAGTATTCATTAAAATCAAGGGATATTTGGAATTATTCAACGTCAAAATGTTCATTTGTCAGCTCTATGTTTTAGTACGAGATTTCGTTTAGACATTGTG